>Ga0208904_1001292_pt1 | contig 17477 bp, 18 predicted proteins | sample AntAceMetag02UKB_FD_184774 | JGI IMG/M metagenome (GOLD analysis project Ga0208904, IMG submission 184774) | Saline lake microbial communities from Ace Lake, Antarctica - Antarctic Ace Lake Metagenome 02UKB (SPAdes) (version 2) | ecosystem: Environmental > Aquatic > Non-marine Saline and...
TGTTAATATTAATAATTTCAAACATTCGAGGAACATCTTCTTTTCTCGCTTTCCTAAACTTCATAAAATTATTAATTTAAGAGATTTTATTAAACTATCTCTAATTAATACATGCGGTCCATTAACTATTTAAATCAATCCCCCTATTTATATTAGAGGTAGATAATGTTTAACAAGAGAGGACAAGTTTGGATAGAAACTATGATTTATACGCTTATAGCGTTTTCAATGATTGCGTTAGTTTTAGCTTTTGCAAAACCGAAAATAGAAGAATTTCAAGACAAGGCAGTAATAGAACAATCAGTAACTATGCTTGAAGAAATAAACGCATTAATTTTAGCGATAAATCAGGGGGGTCCAGGGAACGTAAGAGTACCACAACTTCTAATTAAAAAAGGGGCGCTGATAATAGACGGTGTAGACGACATGTTGATATTTGAAATGGATAGTAATCATATGTATAGCCAATTAAACGAAGAAGTTCCAATAGGAGGTATGACAGCAAAGACAATTAAAAGAGGAAAGTATTACAACGTTAGAATAACAATGGATTATTCAGAGTCCTTAAATATAACTTATAAAGGTGAAGATACAATAAAGAATTTAAATAAGGCATCTACAAAACAACCATTGTCAATAAGAAATAAAGGAGAGAATATTTTATTGGGAACGACGGTATGCTGGATTGACACTGTGCCAGATCCAGACGAGGTGAAAGAGTGCAATGAAGACCCATCTATATGGAGGTTAATTGCTTGCGCAGATGACCCAGCTACTATTACAACAACGGAATTAGTTTGCAAATATAAATCAGAAAAAATAGTAATAGACATGGAGATTAAATAATGGCAAAAACAACAGGAATACAAACTTATCCAACACCAATAATAAATTTCAATCCAGAAGTAGTTCCAATAGAAAAACCTAAAGATAAAACACGAGTCAATATAAGATATGCTTTAATCGAACCATTCGCGCTTGCTCATATTTATTGGAATCCAGAAATATCTGAAATTGTTTACGAAGTAGAAGAGCCAATGCTAGATAAAAAAGAGCAGGCAATAAGAGAGCAGATAGTAACAGCCATGAGAGATTTGATAAATTTTGATATAATTGTAGATGGAAACACAGATACGCTCCTAAAATATATTGATAAAAGATTTAAAATTTTAGCAACAGAACTTGGAATTAATATTTCTTGGAATAGCTACCAAAAAATCTACTATTACCTTTGTCGAGATTTTATAGGATTTAATGAGGCGGAACCAATAATTAGAGATTATTATATTGAAGATATTGAATGTAACGGCGTAGATGCTCCAATCTATGTTGTACATAGAAAATTTAGAAATCTTCAAACAAATGTAAAGTTTCCAACCATAGAAGGACTTGCGAGTTTCGTTGAAAAAATAGCCCAGAGAGCCGGTAAATATATTTCTTATGCTAAGCCAATTTTAGATGGAAGTTTGCCAGACGGAAGTCGTGTAAATGCAACATATACAACTGATATAACTAGTCGTGGACCAACATTTACAATTCGTAAATTTACAAAAACTCCGTGGACCCCGCCACAACTTATAGCGTTCAAAACATTAAGCCCAGAGATGTTGGCATATTTGTGGATATTAATAGAATATAAGATGAACTTATTAATAGCTGGAGGAACGGCATCCGGTAAAACCACATTGCTTAACGCAATAGCATTCTTCATAGCCCCAGAAGCAAGAGTTGTTTCAATTGAAGATACCAGAGAGTTAAATCTTCCTCGTGAAAACTGGTTGCCAAGTGTGGCAAGAAGCGCAACTGGAGTTGGAAATGCAGGGGAGGTCGATTTATTTCAACTACTTAGGGCATCTTTTAGGCAAAACCCAGATTATGTTATAGTAGGTGAGGTACGTGGTAAAGAAGCTTATGTATTATTTCAGGGAATGGCTTCGGGGCATTCTTCAATTTCCACACTTCATGCAGACAGCGTTGATACAGTGATCAAAAGACTTGAGACTCCACCGATAGAATTATCCCCAACACTATTAAATGTTTTAGATTGCGTTTGCGTTATGACGCATGCAATAGTAAAAAAACAGGAGACAAGAAAGTTGAGAGAGATAGTAGAGGTAGTAAACGTAAACAAGGAAGGCATAGCAATAACAAACACTCCGTTCACTTGGAGTGCAACAGAAGACAAATTTTATTTTAAAAAACACAGCAAGGTGTTCGAAAAAATTCAAAAAAGATACGGTATAGGACCAGAGGAATTACAGCTTGAGTTCAAAAGGCGTGTGCAATTACTTTACCAAATGTATACCCGTAATATATTTGGCTTCAAAGAGGTTCAGGATATAGTTAATGAATATTATAAGCGTCCCGAGTTTGTTTTGGGAAGATTCGGAATTAAATAATTTTTCTAGTAAACATAATCACAATGTTTAAAATAACGTATTGTATAATAATCATATGAGAGGAGAAGATATAGCGTTCTTAGGCAAGCTTATAGCATCACTTGAGGATACGGAAATGAAACTAGAAGACGCATATGCAAGAAGCGATATAGTAAAATTCAATCAACTAAAAAAGTTTATTCTTGAAATCCAAGGAAAAATATCAGAGACAATAAAATGATAGCTGATTCCTTATACAATTTAAAAGAGAAGATTCTAAAAGAAAAAAAGATAGTAACTGAGCTGAAGAGATTTTTTGAATCAATTAAAACGGCAAAAAATGCAGATGAAATAGCAAAAATTACTTCACAGATAGACTCACTAAAAGAATCATTAAAAAAAACAAATGAGCAAATACCAGAGACACTAAAGAGTCTAGCAATAGGAGCCCCATTAAAGAAAACTAGTCCCATAGCATTAGGGCACCCCACCCCGCATACAAAAAAGCCAATAATACCAATAAAAAACGTTAAATTAAAATCAATGTCAGAAAAAGAAAAGAAGACGGCAGAAGGGTTTAAGGAAATTGAGTACGAAACGTTAAGAAGAATAAAAAAAGGAGAAAAAGTTGTAAAAGAAAAAAAAGAAGATGAAGCAAGCCTATACATACAAATATCTAATAAAATATTTTCCGGAGTATCCTTGGGGTTGACTAAAAAACCCATATTCAGACATATGAAAAGGGATTTAATAAAAGCAAATTTACAATTTCCGTTGATAAGCTATATATCTGTTACTTTATTTACAACTCTTCTATCTTTTTTTCTGGGGATATTTATGTTAATATTTTTTTTGTTCTTTAACTTAGGGGTTATAGCGCCATTCATAACAATGATAGACGAAGAAATATTAGCAAGATTATTAAAGGTATTTTGGATACCTGTAGCTTTGCCAATTTTAACCTTTGTTGGTATGTATGTATATCCATCATTAGAAAAGAAATCAGCAGCGAATAGAATTGATGAAGAGTTGCCATTCGCAGCGATTCACATGTCAGCTATATCTGGATCAATGGTGGATCCTAGTAAGATTTTTGAGATTATAGTTTCTACAAAAGAGTATCCTAAAATAGGAAGAGAGTTTACAAAATTAGTAAATGAGATACATATATATGGGTATGACTTAGTAAATGCATTAAAAAACACGGCGGCAAATAGCCCGAGTAAAAAATTATCGGACTTATTAAATGGCTTAGCAACAACAATTACGTCTGGAGGAGACTTACCAAGATTTTTTGACGAACGTGCAAACACCCTATTATTTGACTATAGAATGCAAAAAGAAAAGGAGATAAGGTCATCAGAAACATTTATGGATATTTATATAAGTCTTGTAATAGCCGCACCAATGATTCTGATGCTTCTTTTAATGATGATGAAAATAAGTGGGTTGGGAATTCAACTAAGCACAAATATGATAACGTTAATAATGGTATTGGGAGTTAGTACAATCAATGTATTTTTCTTAATGTTCTTAATATTGAAACAACCAGCCGGGGGGGTAAGATGATGAGAATAAGAATATCTCATATAATAGGGCTGTTTATAGGTTTGACAATAGTTGGGATAGCCTTCTTTTTTTTGGACACAATGGCATTTCCAATTTTAATTGGTGCTGCTATAATAATAACGTCTTTGCCGTTTGTAGTATCAATGGTTAATAATAACAGAATAGCAAATGAAAAAGAAGAAATGTTTTTGGAGTTTGCAAGGAATTTAGTTGAGAGTGTAAAAACAGGAACACCCGTAAGTAAAAGTATAGTTAATGTCAGAAATAAAGAATATGGGGTATTAAGTAAACATATAGAGAAGCTTTCGAATCAAATAACTTTAGGGATACCACTAAGTGCAGCATTAATGATATTTGCTAAAGACGTGGACAACAGAACAATAACAAGAGCGATTACTTTGATTGGACAAGCAGAAAAAGCAGGGGGAGATATAGGAGAAATTTTAGAATCAGTTGCTGGAGCAGTAAATACAGCAGATAGATTGAAAAAAGAAAGAAAGGCAGCGATATCTACGCTGGTGATTCAGGGTTATATAATTTTTATAGTTTTTATAGCAATAATTATTGTTATGCAATTTAAGATTTTACCAATGCTTACCGGAATAGCTGACGTAGGTCAATTAGGAGAACTGGGGGGCGGAGTATCGGGAGAAGCTATTAATGCATCAGAAATCGCAAGCGCATTTTTATATCTTTTATTAATACAGGGTTTTTTTACGGGATTGACGATAGGGCAACTTTCGGAAGGAGATTTTAAAGCCGGAATAAAACATTCTTTTGTACTTATGCTATTGGCATTTGTAACATCCACAGTTACAAGTTTGTTGTTTAGTGGGGTAGTATAAATGAATAAAAGATTGCTAAAAAACAAGAGGGGTTCTCACGTAGGGGTTATTTTATCATTTGTGATTTTTGTTACATTTTTGGTTTTTTTGTATTCAGCAATTGAGCCAATAATAAAAACACAACAGGAAAAAGATTCATTACTAAGTTTTATCCAAGAAGAAGTAATAAAAAATATAACAAAAGATGTAACAACTTCAGTTGTGGAGTTTCCTAATTCAGGGCATCAATGCGTCTATTTTGAGAAAATTCTTGGAACAGATACTAATTCAAAAATTATAGCTCAAGATAAGGACGGAGATGTCTTAGATGAGTCTGGGTGGGATAGTGACGGAAAGATTTTTGTAGAAAAAGGCCACAAGAGATTGGTAAAAATATTTTTTCTTGAAGGATTTCAGTTGCCTGACACAAGGCCAACTCCTTGCAATACCGAATCTATTGAAGTGGAGGATTACAATATAACATATACAAGAACAAAATCCCACATTTACGAGTCAGCGATAGGGGGCGTAATAAATATTTATAATAATGGAAACGCTGAAGAGTTAAAGCAATATTTTAAAGTTCCAGTGGGCAGTGATTTTGGTTTAGGGTTCAGAGATTCTGAGGGCAATATTACCTCTACAAACGAGGGGAATATACTAACAAACGTTTATTCAAAAGAGATAAATATAGAATATATAGATGAAGGTGCCACGGAAAGATACGGAGTATTAATAGTTCGTGTTTGGTAAACATTATAAATAAAAAACTCATTAATTACATATGGAAAACAAAAGAGGATGGATAAGAATAATTGAAGCAGTTATAGCATTATTAATTATAACTGGGGCATTACTAGTAGTAATAACCGGTGGGTATCTAAAAAGAGATATATCCGCGCAAGTTTATGATACAGAGATGGCAATTTTAAAAGAAGTATCAAAAGATCAGACGATGAGGGCAGAAATAGTAAGCGCACCCGTACCAACTTCTTGGGATGAGTTTACCACACCAGATTTATCTGCAATAAAAACAAAAATAAAAGGAAGGATTCCTTCTTACCTAGACTGCCAGGCTAGAGTTTGTGCCTTGGATGCAACATGTGAAATAGATGTAACCAATAACAATAAAGATATATATGCAAGGTCAATTGCAATTACTGCAACAGCATCAGATTATAACCCAAAACAGTTAAAATTATTCTGCTGGGAAAAGACATAAAAATCAGTAATTTCTAACTAATCTATGAAAACCTTTGAATTTTTAGAGCATACAGCAGACATAAAGTTTCAGGCTTTTGGTAAATTAATCGAAGAAGCTTTTTCAAATTCAGCGTTAGCTATGTTTAACACGATGTACACAAAAAAAGTAAAAAACACAAAAGACCTCCAGATTTCAGTAGAAGGCCACGACTTAGTCAGTTTATTATACAATTTTTTAGAAGAATTAATTTTCTATTTAGATAGCGAAAACTTTTTTTTATCAAGTGTGGAGGAAATAGAAATTGATAAAGAAAAGTTCAAATTGTCAGCGAAACTAAGGGGGGACAATGCAGAAAATTATAAAATTGGTTTAGACGTAAAAGCAGTCACATATAATGAAATGCAAGTTTTAGAAAAAGATAAAAAGTGGATGACCCAGGTGGTGTTAGACGTTTAAATGCACGATAAACACAAGGTATTTAATGGATATTGATTTAATAAATATATGAAAATTACAAAAAGTTTAGCTTCACTTCATGCCTATTTATGTGCTGATGGATACGTAGTAAAAAATCCAGAAACCCAGAAATCGAAATATTACAGAGTAGGACTTAGGAATACTGATATAATCTTGTTGAAAGATTTTCAGAAAAAATTCGAAGAGGTTTTTAATGTAACTCCTTGGATAAAGGAGGGACAAATATCAGAAAAGGGGTCGAGAGAAATATATGAGAAGCTGACAAAGCATTTTGGAAGCTTTTATTCAAGGGAGTGGAGCGTTCCAGAATTAGATATAAAATACTATAATTGCTGGTTAAGAACTTTTTTTGACTGCGAGGGATGGGCATTCTGCAAGACACATCAAAATAGACACATTGGAGTAGATTCAATAAATGAAAAAGGGATAGATTCAACAATAATAATGCTTAACGAATTAGGGATAAAAACAATAAAAAAGATTAATAAAAAAAGAAAAATGTATAGAATTCTTATTTATGGCAAAGAGAACTTAAAAAAATTTAAAAATACTATAGGTTTTTTGCATCCAGAAAAATCCAAAAAGCTAGAGAATATCATGAACGATTTTGTAAATTATCATTGGGAATTCCCAGCAGGTAAAGACGATAAAAAAAATTTTATAATCAAATTGCTCAAAGAGAAGTCAAGAGTAAATAAGATATATATAAGAATTATATCAAAGGAAGAAAGCAATTTAAGGTTATTGAAAGATGGAGTAAAAAATTTATTTAATATTCACTCAACAGTAAGAGAATGCAGGAGTGGGATAGATACAAAATATTTTCAAATGAGTATAAACAAAAAAGTAGATGTGAGAAAATTAGTAGATATGAGGGTTATTCCAAATGTATTTAAAGATAAAGGAGCTGAAAAAATATGTATAAAGAAAAATTAGAAAAAATCAAAGAACATGAGTATGAACTTCCGAAAGAAGAAGGAATGCTAGTACCTGGAAAAGTATTCATTTGGAATAAGAAAGGCATAGAGGAAGATGCATTAAAACAAATTGCAAATGTAGCTCATCTACCAGGTATCTTAAAATATTCAATAGGTTTACCTGACATGCACGTCGGCTACGGTTTCAGTATAGGAGGGGTTGCAGCATTTGATATGGATAAGGGGGTAATTAGCCCAGGAGGAGTTGGTTATGATATTAATTGTTCAATTAGATTATTAAAAACAAACCTAAAGAAATCTGAAGTATTAAAAAAACAAAAAGAAATTACTGAAGAACTTTATAGAAAAATTCCAAGTGGAGTAGGTAGAGGTAGTAAATTCCAGGTCACTTACCCAGAACTAGAAAAACTCTTGGAGGGCGGGGCTCAATACATTATTGAAAAGGGATTCGGGCAAAAGGAGGATTCATTACATATAGAAGAAGAAGGAAAAATCATTCACGCAGATGCCAGATGTGTTTCAGAAAGAGCAAAAAAAAGAGGAATAGGGCAAATTGGAACATTGGGGGCTGGAAATCATTTTTTAGAAGTTCAATATGTGGATGAAATATATGATAAAGTTGCAGCTAAAGTATTTGGATTAGAAAAGGGGCAAATTGTAATTATGATTCATTGTGGTTCTCGTGGATTGGGACACCAGGTAGCATCAGATTACATCAAAGCAATGGAAAAAGAGTATGGTATAGAAAATTTGCCAGACCGAGAATTAATTAACGCCCCGATAAAAAGTAAGTTGGGTCAAGATTATTTAAAAGCAATGAGCGCAGCGGCAAATTTTGCTTTTGCAAACAAACAGTTAATAACACATTGGGTTCGTGAAGAATTAAAGCACATTTTCCCAAAAATTAAAATTGATGTAGTCTATGATATCTGTCACAATATTGCAAAAATTGAAAAGCACAAGGTAAACGGAAAAATGCAAGATGTATGCATTCACAGAAAAGGCGCAACTCGTGCTTTTGGCCCAGGTAGAATTGAGGTACCAGAGGATTATAGAAAAATTGGTCAGCCAGTTTTAATCCCAGGAAGCATGGGAACTTCAAGTTATGTCTTAAAGGGAACAAAAAAAGCAGAAGAATTAACGTGGGGATCAACAGTCCACGGGGCAGGACGAGTAATGAGTAGAAGTAAAGCTCTCCGAGAAATTAAAAGTAAAGATGTAGAAAACAGTTTAAGGGAAAGTGGCATAGAAGTAAAAGCAGGTAGTACAAAGTCATTAGTAGAAGAAGCGCCAGGTGTGTATAAAGACATAGATGAGGTAATTGAAACAGTTCATAATTTAGGAATTTCTCTAAAGGTTGCAAGACTAAAGCCAATAAGTGTGATTAAAGGATAAATTTTTCATTTCCAAAAACCTATTATACCCGAATAACTTTAAGAAAGAATGAAAAAGCTGTCAAGGCAAATAGAGATACTTCTTGGAGTTATTTTTTTAATAGCAGGAATTGCTGGATTATTTTTACCGGTCCTCCAGGGAATACTTTTTATTTTAATAGGATTAGCACTTTTGAGTACACGCCCAACAGAAGAATATCTAGGCTATTTAAAAAAGAAATTTATAAAGAAAAAATAATTAAATCAACCATTTAGCATTTTCTTGAACAGTCTTTCCATCCAAAATTATTTTTGCTTTTTTCATACTCTTGACAATATCCCAATGAATCGCTGAATCATTACCGCCACCGTTTTCTTTATATGCCATTCCAAGAGCCAAATGAATCGTCCCACCAATTTTCTCATCGAATAACAAGTTCTTTGTGTATTTAGTTATCTTAGGATTCATCCCAACTCCAAATTCCCCAACATAGCTAGAGTTTTCATCAGTTGCAAGCATTTCTTTTAAGAAATCCTCATTTTTAGACGCAGACGATTCAATAACTTTTCCATCCTTAAATTTTAAAAATATATCAGTAATTTCTTTCCCTTTTTCAACAGAGGGATACTCGAACTTAATAAATCCATTCATACTCTCTCGAACTGGAGCCATAAAAAATTCTCCTCCGGGCATATTATCTTCCCCATTGCAGACCACAGAGTTCTTACCCTTAATTGAAAACTTTAAGTCAACATCCTCGCCAATTAAATGAACTTCTTTCCCTTCGGCAAACTTATTAGAAATACTATTCATCATCTTGCCAAGCTTTTCCCAGTCCTGTAAACACGCGTCATAAACAAATTGCTCGTATTCATTTAAGCTCATCTCTGCATCCTGAGCCAAAGCTTCAACGGGATAGGCAATAGAGCATCTTCTTATTTCATCTTTAGCATTACAAATATATTCAGAAACAGGATGAACTACTTTTTGCCTTGCTGTCATTTTTTTTGAATCACAGTTTGTAAGCTCTTTGGTGTTATTATCAGAACATACGCCAATATATTTATCAGCAGATTTAGCCAGATCCATTGAATATTGTGGAAATTTTTCTATCTGTTCCTTATTGGCATATTTATAGAAAAACGGGGCAACTCCAGGAAGGTTAATTCTCACAATTGGATGCGCTTTGGCCAAAATAACTTCCTTGTATAATTCTTGCAAAAACGGGGTAGCCTCAGGCCCGCCAGAAATAATAACGGTCTCCCCAGGTTTAACAAATACAGAATGTTTAACTGCTAACTGCGCTAATTTTTTGGTTCTCATGTCGATTGGCATAGAAATCCTAGAAACATTGGACTTTTAAGGATTGCTATAGTCATCTAAAATACAAAACCAAGCTAACGGCAGCAATAAAAAAGCAATAAATAGAGAACATCCAGAAGTTTCCTTTTCTAATAATTAAATATAACAAATTTAAGAAGAGCAAACTTAAAATGAAGCAAACAACAAAGGCCACAACTAAAGACAAATTAATATATGCTTCTCCAAAATTCAAAACCATAGCCCCAAGCGAAAGCGGAATAAAAAGTAAAAATGAAAACTTCGCAGCTTTTTGCCGATCTATACCAGAAAATGTGGCAGCCGAAATTGTCATGCCGCTTCTACTAACACCAGGAAAAAGTGCCAATGCCTGAAAAATTCCAACCAATAAAGAATTCTTCCAGTTTTGTTTTTTCGGAGCTACTTTAATCTTAGTCAATAACAAAATACATCCTGTAAAAAAGAACGCAAATCCCAAAAATAAATAAGACGAAAACATACTTTCTATTAGGTCACTAAATAAAAATCCGATTATAGCGGCAGGAATTGTAGCCAAAATCAAATAGCACAGAAGTTTATTGGATTCTTTATTAAATTTCAATAGAAAAAATAACTCCTTTCTAACAAAAATTAGAATAGCCATTAGTGAAGCTAAATGTAAAAATGTAATAAAGAATAGGTTAGGTTCTGAAATCAAGTTACTAACTAAAGCCAAGTGTCCAGAAGAAGAAACTGGCAGAAATTCAGTTGCTGCTTGAATTACCGCAAGTGCTAGTTCGTTAATCATGAAAAAAACAACAAACTTGACTTTTTAAGAATAATTATCCTTAATTTTAAAATATTAATTTCTTCTTTTTCCTATTTTTCTTATATAGTATCGGAATGCTATAAATAATAATATTTATAAGGGATTCTTTCTTTACTCCATTGGCTTATTAATTTAAGATTTAATACAAATGAGAAAGGGTGATAAAATAAAAAAAAATGATGCAAATTTAAAATTGATTGCATTGGTCGTTGTGATTGCATTGGTTGTTTCTGTTATTGTATTTGCTATTGGTAACGGAATTACTGGAAATGTGATTGCTGGAAATACGATTAAGGATTCACAAGAGTGGTATACTTCTTATTGTAGCGATATAGATGGAGATAGAAGACCTGTAGAAAACGATCCTAGTTTTTTTACTGCAAGTGGATTTGAATATAATAAGGATTCTGAAAATGAAATTAAATCCGATATGGATTTTTGTAATAAGGATGGTGATTTAGTAGAAAGATACTGTCGTAGAACTTTTGTACCTATATCTAATTTAAAATATAAATTTGGACATGTTATAACTTCTTGTGAAAATGGTTGTGAAGATGGTGCTTGCGTGGAAGATGATTCACGATCCTCTTGTAAAGATAGTGATGGAGGTAATGATTATTTTGAAAAAGGCACTACAATAAACGCTCCTCCAGAGTATAGGAATTCATGGACTGATAAATGTTTGACAAATACAGGATTGCAAGAAGGAACATGTATAGAAAACTTAGGAGTACATACTTATGAATGTCCTAACGGATGTAGTAATGGTGCTTGTATATCTGATGGTTCTTCTGAAATAACTTATGAAGGTGTTTTAAATATGTTAGAAAATTGTATGATTTATGGACAAGATCTTAATGCGGGACGAGATGTTGGTCCGGGAAATATAATCCCTGGAAGTGAGGACGGATATACATCTGGGAAAGAACTTTGTTCTTACCATGGTAAATCTTGCTTATCTCCAATTATTGCTGACCATATGGTAACTTCTGGATTTATAAGAACGAGTTGTGATAGTCAATTACAAATTGGGGTTCTTCCGAATCATATCAAAAGAACACTCTCTGTTTGGTGTTGCTGATTAACTTCTTCTTCTATTTTTTCCTTTCTTTCTCCTTTCTTCTAGATTCACAGAATTTTACCTACAAACTAATTTTCAGTTAGAATTACCTTAGGATATGTCCCTTGATCATACATTATTACAAAAGCACGTTAAAATTTAAAAAGCTAAATCAATATAATTTTTTGTGATGGGTGACATTATTATTAATGAGACCTTTGATGATGACAATGACGATTTTTTATTCGACAAAATTGAAAAAAGTGAATTCGAATCAGAAGAGCTCTTGGACTTAAAACTAATTGCAGGAGAGATTTGTAAAGACGATAGTATAACAGAATTATTATGCCACGCCTCGGTTCAGAAAAATTTAGAATATGAATTACCGCATCAGGCGGAAGGAGCACTTAAGATATTAAGAGATTTTAACTGCAACGCACTTTTAGCAGATGAAGTAGGACTGGGAAAAACAATTACAACAGGAATGATTATCAGGGAAGCAATAGAAAGAGGGTTTGTAAGTAGTATTATGATTTTAACACCTCCATCCCTAGTAGACCAATGGGTAGCGGAATTAAAAGAAAAGTTTGAATTAGATTTTGCAATAATTGAAAAGAAGGAAGATTGGAATAATGACTTTGTTGTGGCCTCGTTAGACAGGGTAAAGATATTTAATAGAAAAAAAAATAAATTTAATCACGAAGAAGCACACGAGAGATCATGGGACCTGTTAATAGTAGATGAAGCACACAAATTAAAGGAAAGGAATACTCTCCGTTGGAGGTTCGTTGACCAAATACAAAAAAAGAGATTTTTAATTTTGACGGCAACACCATTCCAAAACGATTTATTAGAGCTTTACAATTTATTACATTTGTTAAAAAGAGGGCATCTCGGAACAATTAAAGAATTTAGAAAGCAGTTTATTAGTGGGGGAAATAAGCGGCGCCCACTTAACCCCAGGGAATTAAAAGCAAAACTCGACGAAGTGATGGTGAGAAGACGTAGGTCAGATACGGTAGTGGCATACATGAGACGTACGCCAAGAATTATTTCGATAGATCCAACGCAAGAGGAAAAAGAAATTTATGCAATGATTTGCGAGATGTTAAAAGAAAAATATTTTTTAGCAAATGGAGATGAAATAAACGGAAAATTAGCGATATATTCAATTTTACCAAAAATTACAAGTTCTTCAAGGTCAGCAATGGAGAGCTTACAGAGAATTTTAAATAATGATAAGTACCACTCGAAAACAAAAGAGATAGCAGAGGAGATATTAGAAAAATATATAGGATTAAAAAAAGATTCTAAAATAGAAAAGTTAGTTGAGATAGTAACAAAAATATATGAAGAGGATAGGACAAATAAAATATTAATTTACACCAAGCACCCGACTACTTTAAAGTATATCGTAGAAAAACTCGCTCCCCTTAAACTAGATATAGTAGAATTTATGGGAGGAATGGATAGAGAAGGGAAAACGGAAATCATAAGAAGATTCAAGGAAGAAGCCGACATATTAATTTCCACTGAAACAGGGGCTGAAGGACTTAATTTTCAGTTTTGTAATAACCTAATTAATTTTGACTTACCCTGGAATCCAATGACTGTAGAGCAAAGAATAGGAAGGCTCGATAGAATAGGACAAAAAAGAGATATGAATATTTATAGCTTGGCAACAAAAGGGACAATGGAAGAGTATGTGGTAGATTTGATAATAAATAAAATGTGTTGCATAGGCCTAGTCATTGGGGAGTTGCCAATCATACTCTTTAATTTAGGTTTAGATAGTAACGGGAAAATGGGAAAAAATAAGATTGAAGAAATGCTCATGGAAAAATTCCTAGATTCAAGAAACAATCTAGAGATATTCAGTAAAAGCGTAGAGGAAATAGCTAAAATGATAGATGAAGGAATTGATAGTTATAATAAAACTAAAGACTATTCAAAAGAAATTTTAGATGAGGAGAAAAAATAACAATGACAGAAGAAAGAGATATGTTGCAAAATTTCATAAAAAACTTTTTTAATAAGTTGAAAGCAGATGTAGAAATTTCTGAGAATCTTATAGCAATTTCAAATGTAAATACAAATTTCGAAAAAGTATATGGCAAAAAGTCTCCATACTACTTTGTGTTCAGAACTGAAGATTTAGAAAAATATCCTGAGGCAGAACTTCTAAAAAAAGGTCATTTAATTTTAAGAGTTGCGTCAGAATTTTTAGAGAATACAGCTAAGACAACTTTATTAAAAATAGATTTTGGAATTAATTATGAAAACGAAATTAACAAAAAACTCAAACTTACAAACTGCAAGATTCACAAAATAGACAAAAGAGAAGAAAATAGCTATGTCTACAGATTTACGTTTAAAACCACAATACAGCACCAAAACGAAAAGGAAGAAATTTTAACAGAAATTTTTCTTATGGACAATGCGGTACTTGAGGAGTTTGAAATAGATTCTTTTAAAACAATTGAGGGAAGAAAAAGCGAAATAGAAATAGAAGGCGTAAAAGAAATGTATCCGATGGCTAAAGATTTGATAAAAGAAAGACTGAAAGGTAAATTAGAAAAGATCTCAGAAAAATTAGAGAAGTCAATAGATGGAGAAATAAGTAGAATAGAAAAGCATTATTCACAACTAATAGGGGAGATATTAGGCGAATACAAAAGAACGGAAAAGCAGTTCTTGTCAGCAAAAGAAGCTTTCAAAAAAGCAGATAAAGTTGGGAAAAAAATAATTCTAGAAAAACTTGATCGTATAAACCAAACGATAGAGAAAATGAAAAAAGAAGGGAAAAAAGAACAATTAGAAAGGGAAAAAACTTTTTTTATCAATGACGAAAGGCAAAAGCATAGTATAAACTTAAAAAATTCCCTACTTAACACAACTATAATTTACTATCCAAAATATATTCTAACAGTTTTTCTTAAGCAGGACCAAGACACTTTTAGACAAGTAAAAATTGAACTCGATCCAATGAACAACTCAGTATCTAAATTAAATTGCGATACTTGTGGGGTAGAGTTAGACGAAATAATACTTTGTTCTTCCGGACACCTAACCTGTAGAGATTGCGGAAGTAGCTGCACTTGTAACAGAGTTATATGTAAAAGTTGTAGGGGAATTATATGTAAAGTCTGTGGCAGAAATGCTTGTACGAAGTGTTCAAGAAAATGTTTCAAGTGCGGAAAGGAAGTTTGTGAAGTTCATTCTCACAAAGATTTTATGACAGGAAAAGCTATATGCGATTCGTGTTCATCAAGTTGTGGTGTGTGTGGAAACTTTACAGAAAAAAGTTATTTTGAAAGTTGCGAAAAATGCAACAAAAAAATATGTCCAAAATGCCGAGGGGCAGGATTGGGAGTAGGAGTAGGAAAAATTATTTGCAAGAATTGTGTTTAAAGTAAAAGTTTTTTATACCCCTCCTCCTTAATCCAAACATGCAAGACGTGATATATCAAATAATTGGAAGTTTAGGTTTAGTCTTTATTATTCTGGGAAATTTAATGATATATAGAAAAGTAAACATTAGAAGAAGATACACATACCCATTATTAATAGCTGGAGGAATTTGCCTAGAAGTCTACAGTATTCATTTGGGAGATAAAATATTTATAGCACTTCAGGGAGTTTTTATCCTAGCATCAATTTTCGGATTAATAAAAATAAATGAGAAGTGGATTAGAAAAAATTTAAGTTAAAAAATGTTTGAAATAATTGTTTTATTGTTAGCAGGAATCGGAGCAGGAATAGTCACGGGACTGGTTGGAGCAAGTGCAGTAGTAATAGCGGCCCCATTATTAATTATATCCTTAGATTATCCAGCATATCTTGCAATAGGAATAGCATTATCAATAGATGTTTTTGCCTCATTCTTCGCGACCGTTATCTACCACAAACATGGAAATTTAAAAATAAAACAAAGTTTAATATTATTAATTCCGGCGTTAATTGCAGTTGTTATCGCAAGTTATTTTTCAAAGTATATTCCTTCAGCTAACTTAGGATTTATAGCAGGGTTGGGAACTCTTATAGGAGGAATACTAATAACAAGAAAGAAGAGCGATCTACCAGAAGTTAATGATATAATTTTTTTAAAGAAATACAAAACTTTTTCCTTGATAGTAATAGGATTATTAATTGGAACAATCGCTGGAGCCTTTGGGGCAGGAGGAGGGGTAATGATTTTACTTGCACTGACCCTTATTCTAAATTATGGTACTCACAGGGCTATAGGAACTTCAATCTTTCTTATGATTTTTATTGCATTATTTGGGGGTATCTCGCATTATGTGAATATGCCTTTCTCCCTCTATTCCTTATTAATCGCTGGGGCGGGTGGAATATTGGGAGCACTGGGTGCCTCTAAAATTGCAAATATTATTGAAGAAAAAACCCTAAAGATAATTGTAGGGGTTGTGATAGTAACCTTGGGAACTTTACTAATGTTAAAGAATATTCCATTCTTGTAGGTTTACCAATTATCAATCTCATTCTGAACGTTGTATGACCATTTCTTAATTATAGCTTTAAGTATTTCTCGAACTTCTTTCTTTTGGGACGCCTCATAAGTGTAAATGTAGCCACCACTACCAAGATTTTTTTGATGCCGAAGAATTATTTTCTTTTCATGCAATTTTTTAGCAGCTCGCTGAATAGTTGTAAGATTAAGTTTTAACTCTTTTGAAACCTCATTGGAAGTAAATTCTACTCTGGGATTTTTCACAAAATAATTCATGATAACTAACTCGGCCTTAGTAAGCCCAAGACCACACTTAATAATTTCATCCAAGTTGAATTTTCTACATGCAAAGTCTATCATTTATATTTTAGATAAGATTATATCGATTTTTTCTTTTAATGCCTCTCTTGGCATAAACCCAACAATCCTATCTATCTCCTTTGTTCTATTGATTATAGACAAGGCAGGAATACCTTGAATTCCAAACTGACTTGAAACTTCAGGTTCGGTTTCAGTATTCACTTTACAAAACTTAAGGATACCTTCATATTCACCCGACAATTCTTCAAAAACAGGACCCATCATCTGACACGGACCGCACCAGCTTGCCCAAAAGTCAATAATTATTGGAACGTCTGAGTTAGAAATTTCTTTCTCAATATTATCTTTTGTTAAATTTGTTATCATTTTTATCCTCCCAATTATATTTAATTAGTACTGACATAAAACAGAAGTACTATTTAAAGATTAAGGAGTGCTGATGAAATAGGGGGAAGTTTGGAAGTTATGAGAATCTTTAAATAATAGAAATTTATCATAAAATTAGGCGTGGGTAGTTTAATGGTAGAATATCTCGTTGCCAACGAGGTGACCCGGGTTCGATTCCCGGTTCGCGCACTTTATTTAAGCAAATTCCAACTTTACAAATTCGGATTTATCATGATAAACAACCCCAGAATTGCTTCCTCCAGATTCATCATCTCCAGGAGTCGGCTCCATTCTTTTATACAACTCGTAATATCCCTTAGAAAGCAGGGTGGAATAATCTGCGATG
>Ga0208904_1001294_pt1 | contig 17457 bp, 20 predicted proteins | sample AntAceMetag02UKB_FD_184774 | JGI IMG/M metagenome (GOLD analysis project Ga0208904, IMG submission 184774) | Saline lake microbial communities from Ace Lake, Antarctica - Antarctic Ace Lake Metagenome 02UKB (SPAdes) (version 2) | ecosystem: Environmental > Aquatic > Non-marine Saline and...
ACCGAGCCTCGTCGCCACGGACGAGAATCGATCGGCCGTGCTCGAGTTCAAGAAACTCGACATTGTTCCGAAGCGGCGTGACGCGCCCACGCGAGACACCGGTGAAGCGGAGTTGTCCGACCCAAACCCGGTACCCTACGTCCTCGCGCAGCTTTCCGCAAGGAAGTGCGCCTTCAGGGGGATCATCGCTGTCGATCTCCACGAGGCGAATGTGCGGATGGAAGAGCACGGACATCGGATCGAACAGAAGGATGACAGGATGTTCCCCATCCAGCCCGATGAACGATTCGGCCGTCTCACAGCGAGCCTCATTACCGCTGACATCGGAGCCAATCCCCTCGAGGCTCACCACCGTCACGGCTGCCATGCACGGAAGCATGTCGAGCACCTGCTTTTTCCTCAAGACTCTCTCCTAGCGCAATGTACAGTTATCGGTCACACGACCGAATGAAAATACTTTTCGCCGACTTATGGCTCGGCAACAAACCTTCATTGTTAAAGAGTGGGCCCCGAAACGGATACCAGAGAACTCGTCGGCTGTATGGTGGCAACCGGGTTCTTCTCTAGCATCAACGTTCCGGAACCTTGTTCATGGAGCTTGGGTCAGAGCTGCTCGGCCGGATCACCGTGTATAGTGACCACATGCTCACCATCGGGTCCCTTGGCGAGAATTCCACCAGAATCAGATGGCGCGAGTGCTCTCGCCGGGAGATCATCCTCGGCCCTCCTGAGGCGCCCATCGGACTCGACGCCCGAGACGAACTGCAAGAACCACAGGGCAGCCGCAATTCCGGCCATGAGAGGGATCACCAACCACGGAACCAGCGGCGCCTCGAAAAAAACCGGGAAGTAAATGTTCCGGCCGCCGAGAAGATTCCGTTTCCTAACCACCAAGGGGGGCTCCATCAGCTCACCGGAGAGAGGAGCCTCCATCAGCTCCTTGGGAGAGAAGTATGCATCTGACCAATCGCCATTCCTCAGAAAGGATGTATTGATAGAAACATAATCTCCCGGGGGAATGATCCCACGGATAGCTCCCGACCTGCGAATAGGTCCGGAGGCGGGAGCTCCGATAAACTCCGCATACCTCCCGTCATCACACTTGTTGTGGATCCAGCTCGGGCCAAACTCCCCGCTGGACTGAGCTCCGACACCCACGTGAATAATGATCTTGCCATCGCACAGCGAATACGTTCCGCCATGGTCCTCCTGTTTCTCGACGATCTCATCGGCGAACCTGCAGTTGATGGGGATGATCACCAACGCCGCAAGAGTACATGTCACGAAAACACAGCGTAGAACCTTCACGAGCTGGTCATCCCAGCGATCTCGTCTCCACTTCATCGCGCGTCTCCTTGGGAGATACTACAGTAACGGGAAAGCCACGGGCGGCACACATAAAGACGTCCCGACCTCTCTTCCCGGGGCGTCTTCGGTGGGCTGCGGCGACGAGAGATAGTTCACGGTTTCGGTTCATTGCTGTCGTCCAGCTCGACGATCTTCAAATCTCCACTCCGGGCAGTCCCTTCGCCATAAGGCAGAGCGCCAGAAAGGTCGCGATGAAGAACCACCACGACGAGACGCCCGCGAATGCGAAGAACGGAGCCTTGTACGGGAAAAGTAATGAGCTGACCACCAGGGTAAGAGAAAACGACAATAGCTTCCAAGTGGCCAGCCCACAATCTTTCCATCACACCCCTCTTTCTATCGCTCCACGAACGGGTTGGCGTAGAATCAAGACCGGATGGGAGACGATCTCCGACCCTGACGATTGATGTTTCACGGTTTCGGTTCGTTGTCATCGTCCGGCTCGACGATCTCCAGGTCTACGCTCTTGATCTTTGCGAGGAGCACACCATCGTCCGAACGAAAGACCATGCTCCACCGGTAGTTCCTGATGATGTCATCCCACGGGATGAGGAGCACGTCGTTCGCGCGAATCTCAACTCCCGGGGAACACATGGACTTACCGCTGGGGGGAGGGACGAACCTGATGATATAGAGCCACGCCCAACGGCCCCCATTGTTCTGGATCTCCAGCTTCCAGATGTCCCCTTCGTCGGGCTTCGGCGGAAGAAGGGCTTTGAATTTCCCCGCCTCGGCCGCATACGACTTCGACGACCGCGTAGAGGGCAGCAGGCTTCCGTCAGAATTGACAAGCCCAAGAGCCACAAGGCCCACGATCACGGCTGCGACAACCGCAGGCCACATGAGCCACTTCCTACACCACTTGGTACGCGCAGCGTCGTTCATCGCCCTTCTCCTTCCTCTCCAGGTTCGATGATCTTCGGCCCATCCGAGACGGTCTCGACAAGTTTCAGATCGTCCTCGGTGATTGTTGTCAGAACGCTGCCGTCTTCGTGCTTGACGGTCAACCTCCAGTTGTAGTTCATCAGTCCACGCCAGGGCATGGAGCATCGTGCGTTGGCCGCGACATCGAACGCGTAGAACTTCTTGGAAACTTCGCCTCGGTCGTCCAGCCAATAGGGGCACACCACCACCACACAATTCGTCTTGTTGTGGATGCGCAACTCCCAGAGCGGCTCGGGGTCCACCTTGGTAGATTCCGGCTGGGAGGGCAGGTAAACATAGACGCCCTCCTTAGTCACGCAGTACTCGTTCTCGGAACTTAGAAGGTCGTGGCCAACGGCCCGGATCTTCTTCGGATCTTCGGCCATGTTCGTAGACTCGTCGCGAACCTCGGCCTCGGCCCCTCGTCCTTCGCGGATCGTCTTCGCGTCATCCGGGTGGAGTGAGTTGTCGGTGACTGGCTTCGGCGGATGGCTCTCGATATTCGAGAGGAGAAACGTCGCCAGAATGGCCACCATGACGAGTACGAAGAGGACGAGGAGCACTACCAAAATCGACTCCCTCTTATCCGTTCGATTTTTCATACTGATGTCCTTTCTCTCAGGGGTAGTCTCGGAATGCGAACGGCGCAAGTCCAAGAAGAATTGCCGAGATACCAAGCAGCACGCACGCAGCAGCCAAAGCCGCCTGCAAGAAACCTCCTTTATCATATAGTGCAAACGCGACCGCACCGCTTACGATGCAAGTCAGAAGTGACAGCGCGGAGAAAATCCAGCAGACTCTCTCCTGTTTTCCGCTCATTTGAAGTTCTCCGTTGATGTGAAGATGCTCTGGGCCCCGCGCTTTCTGAGTGCGGGGGGACAGAGAACCCTCTGTCGGGGACTAAAACTCCGATTGGAAACGGAGCCAGAACAAGGTGTCGTTGTCGTCGCCTAAGAACGTCTGCTCGATGTCCTGAGTGATAGAGAGCAGATTCTTCAGCTTGCCCTTGAACGGGTAGAGCTGGGCTCCGAAGGTAGCGATGAGACTGTCGTCGCCCTCGCTGTCCTTCTGGTAGTCATACCTGATGTGTGAGTCCACGGCCGGTGCAAGCCTATAGAGCACCTCGAGCCACGCACCCCACTTGTTGGGCCCATCTTCTTCGGTAGCGACGTGCGCCATCCCCCTGAGCCTGAACTCCGGGTGGCCCACGTCCTCCGCCTTGAAGTTGAAGCTGAACCGGCTGAAGCGCTCGGAGAGCTGACTGGACAGCTCCACTTTGATAACCCGAACACTGCCGATAATGCACCCATCGGCTTTGAGCTTCTTCGTCAGGCGACTACCGACAACCAGATAATCGAAGCTGTCGTCGGAAAACGGCGGGAGATCGGTAGGGCCTGTCGCGTCGAGCAGAATCGACCAACCCTTGCCGAGCTCAGTACCGAAGCGTGCGCCCCAGGCGTAGAAGCCGTAGGGATAGCGAGGGTACTTCACCGTCTCAAGAGCGAAATAAGGCTGCGTCGGATCTGGCGACACGAAGAACTTGCCGAAAGTCCACCCGCCGTAGTTCACGACGAGATGGCGAAGCCAGTTGTCACCAGACTGATTTCGTTTCGCAAGCTCAAACTCAGCCATGCCACCCCACAATCCCGGAGTCTCCCAGTACAGGCGAGGCCGGACCACCTGGAAGTCAGCGTCGGAAACACCGGAATCCTTGGTTGAGGAGTAGACGTACTGTGTATACCCCCAGTACTTGAACGTACTGCTTCCGATCTTCAGAGGAGGCACGAGAAGCGTCTCCCCAGCCTGGCCCATGACGTTACTCACGAGCACGAAGAACAGTACCCACAGTATCTTGCGCATTTGCAGCTCCCTTGTCCTTCTGGTTAACTTGGGCTGCCGAAAGGGCACGACAGACCATGCTGTAAACTATAACTGGTTAACGGCTCGGCGAGTAGGCCGCAACTCCGTTGTTCGTACCGCTTCAGGACTGCTTCCTCCTTGACACCACCAGAGCTACGAGAGATACCACGACGAACACGATGACGCGTGGGACGGACTAGTCTTTGTTGCTCTCGGCCCAGTGCCTGATGGCACGGAGAACAAACCAAGCGCATCCCCAGAGAACGAGGCCAGCGACCGCAAGGATCAACAGGACGATAATCAGGATCTTCATCCGAAACTCCTTTCTCACTTCAGCGAGATAACAGCGTTGATGTCACGGCAGTACCCATAGCCCGGCCATCTTCCTTTCAAAAGAGGGCAGGGCCTGGAAACGGCGGTGACGAAGATCTTGGGATAGTTCACGATGTTGGATGATTCAGGATGCATCCTCCAATGCGGTGCGTTCGGACGCTTCGAGGTTGACGTGCTCCGTAACAAGACGGAGGCATTCGGCCTGGGGGCGCCCACGTTCGAGTGTGAAATCTGCCCCCATGCTGATGAGAAGATCGTCCAATGTCAACGGACCACCCTCCTCCTCAGGACCAAACTCTTCGGAGCCCTCGTCGACCTCGAACTCGTCGACGCCATAGTAGCCACCGACGACGTCCGAGAACTTGATGTACTCGTCGACGAGTCTAACAGCGCGGTCCACGTTGTGGATGTTGAGACCGGGGGACATGCTGCCGACGACAGAAACGAGATGCCACAGGATGCTCCGCTTGACCTTGGTACAAACCGCAGAACTCCAGAGCATATCCTCTGCGGTGTCGAGTACGCGGCGGACATCAAGAACAGCATCCTCGTTCTCCAGATCGGTGAGGGCGTTCCACAGCTGGAAATCTTCGAAAAGCCATTCCAACGGGAGAACGTCCCCATCATCACAAACGTCCAGAGACCCCTTGATGTACTCGCTGAACCCCAGATGCGGCTCTTTATAGCAGATGCGATGTAAAACTGCACCGGCCGCGAAACGCTCCTCTGCGGACAGAACACCGCCAAGCTCGATCATAACCACCAGAGTAGCGGCCAGGTCGATAACAGGGCTCCCACAGACCGAGACCACCATCGGCAACGCCTTGATGGCGACGTTTCTCATCTCCCCCTCGCAGGAGTCAGCGAGATCCGCATCGACCGCACTGCACGCACGATGGAATCCGTAGGCCCCGGCGTCGTCCGATGTAGCCGGAAGGTATGCTTCCCCGTAGTGTTTCGGGTCCACAAGTCCATTCCACGGACACACGCCGCTGTTCTCACAGGGGCCACAGTCCTGTTTCGCCTGGGCACAGACCTTCGCCCTAAGTCGATTGCTAAGCCCATCTTCGCCAATTCCCAGGCAGACAGGCGTGCCCTTGCTATTCGGGCACTTAGCACAGTCTTGCCCGAAGTGCAGACAGAGCTGTTTCCGCTCTTCGTGAGACACGTAGTCTGCCTCTACATCGGGAGGACACTTTGGGACCATAGCATCGAAACTCTGAAGCGTGGTCCCGTCGAACCGAGGGGAAACACGCACAGCGTCCTGGAGCAACTGATGAAGCGCGTACTGATCGCGACGCGGCAAGCCCGAAGGCCTCACCAGAAATTTCGACCTCGAGTCGAAAATAGCCACCATGATTCTGTTGATGGCTGGAACCACTTCGATCCAAGCCTCACAGCCAGATACGGGCATGACGGCAGTGAAGATATCCGCCGTTGCCATCATCACCCGCACAGGCGCGACCGAGAGCCCCCTCGAAGGCGAGTGACACGTGGCCTCATCGGGACAGCTGTGGCACTCCCTGCCGCTATTCGCGACAGCCCTGAACGCCCCATCGAGTTGCTCGGCGGAAATCCAACCGACACCCAGAGGCTCTTCGATATCCGACCTCGGACCCATGCAGGCTTCCTCGATACCGGCACGAACCCAGCCGTCATCGGTGAGCACAGCATAGCCGCGGACCTCGAGAGCCTCGAGAGCCTGACAGATCTTCTCTTCAACGAAGGCATCCGTGCCATTATAGATAGCCCGATCGATCCCGGGATCCACGCCGGCTTTGACAGCTCCGACGAGAAAATCAGGCCAAGCCGGTCGACCACTCAGCCAGTGGTAGACCACGCCCTCCACGGAATCATCGAGGAAAGGAAACTCGATAGTCTTCTTCGACTCCGACACGGGCTCATCCCCATCCTCACGCACACCCATGACATCGAGACTCTCGGCATCCTCACACACGGCCACGACGGGCGCGGCGACGCTGTCGTCCAGCCACTCGAGAAAGTTCTTAAGCGGCCACATGAAGCCGAAGCCAACGCCCATAATACCGGGGACGATTCCCAACGCCATCATATGTCTCAGCGGCCCGCCGATGATGCCTACCGTCAGCAGCAGCACGGTAGAGCACACGACGAAGCCAAAGGTGCCAGGGTTGGAGTAGGCGCGCAGGAGCCAGAGAGCAGCTCCGACGAGCATGATGCGGAGAGCACCCTCAAGCTCGGAGACCCCCAGAACCTCGTGGAAAATCGCGCCGAGGACGAAGCCGCCGGCCATGAGGACAACGGCCCACGCGTACAGCCGGTGATCCCGCCAAACCTTCAAAGCATCCACACGACGCTTCGATTCGAAAATTAGAACTTGCGGATTCAACATAGGACGTCCCTTCCGCGACAAATCCTACGATACGGTGTGTCGACAAGGTATCCACCCACATCGGGCAGAGCCTTCTCTAGTCGACAGAACAGGTAGCAATGCAATCTTGTCCTCGATCACAGTGTTTAGAAGAGCCATGCCCCACCAATAGGGCAGACGAAAGTTTGGCGCACTCCATCAAATGTTGAGCCCAGACATCCGGCCCAGGCAAATCCCAGTTACGATATGTGACACACGGAACGGCCCCTGTTTCCTAGGCAGAGACCGCCCCAGTTAGCGATTAGTTCGGTTACACGAAGCGCTACGGACGCACGTCCCATTTGGTGCGGAAGTCGCATTCTTCGAACTCGTCCATAAGGTCGCTGTACTTCATGGCCTCACCCTGTTCGACTCTCCCCTCGACGATCTCCGCCTCGAGCCAGGTCATGACGGCCAGCTTGCTCGCCTTGGCGACGCGGTTACACCGCAGCATCCACGTCGCGATCTCCAAATCGGGCATACTCTGATTCGGATGACCGGCGACGAAATCCGCCTGCCGCTGAGCGAACTCCTCCACGAGCCACTCGCGTTCGATCTCGACGTCGAAGCCCTCCTGGTTCGCCAGAAGCTCGTGCGCTCTCTCGGGAACGTAATCGCCGACGCCGTAGACCTGGAGGTATCGCAGAGCGGCCAGGAGCGCGTCGTGATTGCGGGTCACATTCGGGGTCACGATGGCGGCCAGCCACTCGATCACGGTCTTCTGCATCATCGCCATCCACGTCGGCAAGACGTTGTCCTCGGCGAGAGAGAAGAGATCCCTGAGCATGGCATGGGAAGAAGTCTGACTCGACCTCGGAGAACCCTCGCGCAAATCGAAGACTCTCCATGCTCTTCGCATGTACATTGTTTCTGTCTCCCTTCCACTATTGGAAGATACTACATAGCACGGATGAAGGCGACGATCGCCTTCTTCTTTTGTAGGTCACGATCATGACCCGGCCCGCTCGCACTAAGGGCAGGGCCAGATCGTGTGTTACCGCGGATCGTCGTGGATCGTCGTGTCGTGGGCGTAGGCGTGACTGTGCAGAAGCCGCTCGAGCAATCCCTTGTCGGAATCGTCGGCCTCTGCGCCATCGAGACGATCTCTCAGCTCATTCAGAATGAAACGCTTAGCGGCGGGAGTCACCCTGTTGTGCTCGAGCATGTGCTCCAGAATCGCAAGCTCCGATGGCTCCACGCCTTCGGGCAGAACGACGAGCTTTCCATAGCGAGACTCATCCCCGAGCATCCACCCCAAAGGGATCTCTGCATCGACATCGGGATGTTTCCGCAAGAGCTTAAGCGCGAATTCCTGAGAGCCGGCGTTCGTGCTGAACGCCCGGATGTGACGCAGGACCGCCAGCACGGCGTTCTGATTGACGCTCTTCGGGTCTATGCGGAAATCCGCGTGGAAAGCTCCCCCCTGCATGAGCATGAGCCGATCTATGAAGTTGAGAACATCCCCATACGCCACATTCGCCCAATCCCCCCAGTAATCTTTCAGAACCGGCGCGAGTAGGGCGTCGATACACCCGTCCAGGCCCGCATTACCGCCACGCGGGAAGATGAGACCGGTCATACAGCTTCGGACCCTACTGAGTGGATCGGGCGCAAGCGTCGGAGTCGGCGCAAGCGACGGGCGGGGCTGGCCAGAGAGCCTCAGTGACCACCTCACGGCCATGAAGACGAACAGGAAGTTGAAGCAAACGATGGACGGGGCTGGCTCGTCGACCGTCTGGACAATCACGACCCCAACGACCAAGACAATGATCGCGGCCAACAGAGCAAACCAGTCCTTCTTCGTCAGTTCGAACATAGTGCATTCTCCCTTCCACTATGGGAAGATACTACATGACACGGATGAAGGCGACGATCGCCTTCTAGAGTGTTCCGATGGTGCTGGTGGGCGCCTCTCTCCGCGCGATGTGTACGAGAGTCGCCCCGAGCGACGCCGCGAAGATGCTCACGGCGATGAGCACGATCACGATCGGTCTCACCTTGTCCTTCCAGCGCCACTGGGCAGCCACGAGGGCCGCTACAAGCGCGGCGATGAGCACCAGGGAACCAGCCAGAACTATAGCTTTCGCGCCGGAGGTCACCAGGGTGGAGTTGATACCGAAGAACCACCCCACGAAAGTGAAGTACACGACCCCGATGATCACATTCCGGATTTCGGGCTTGGAGAGCATAGCGCCCCTCTTTCTATCTGTAGTAACTCTCGTGCCGACCCACAACGAGGGACCGGACAGATTTATTCACGCCGCATACATAACAGCCCCCCCGAGAACATCCAGGGGAGCTTGTCGGTGCGCGGCGCCGTTCACTTCTTCGGCGGACTCAGCCGCTTCGTCAGGACGGCCCGGATCATGGTCTGGAGCAGGAGCTCCTCCTCGTTCCCGGGCTTATTGTTGTTGGTGATGACACTGGTCTCGGGGGTGATCCAGGCCGTCAGGTGACGCACGTCGGAGTTCTCGCAGAAGTCCACGAAGCTGAAGGGGCCATGGTCCAAAGTCGGCCGGTCAGCCACATACTTCAGCCGGTACCTGCCCCTGTAGGCGATCCTGTAGTCCCGGGAGGGCGCAGGGCCGATGCCGGTGACCTGGATCGAGCTGATGTGGACGTACTCGCCGAAATCCGATCCCTCGACGGGGATATTGACACCGTCCTCGCCGATGGGGATGGTGATCGTGGCCAGAGTGGTCACGGCCACCGGCGAGTTGCGGATCGCCTTGAAGAAGGCGAGCGAGCCGGCGTTGGCGACCTTGTGGTCGACGTGCCAGGACTTGGCAGACTTCGCGGCGGCGGCGGCGGCGGTCGTATCGAACGTGGCAGCGAGGCAGAGGGAGAGGACGACGAGCAAGAAGGGGCTTCGGTGTCGCATGGCGGTGGTCCTCCGGATGGAGGTGAATGCGGACCCCGCAGCAAAGTTACAAACGGGGCATCCCGATTCTATCATCGGGGTATTGGTGAACTGAGAGTGAGGGTGCCACTGCACGGATCGGACTACTTGCCTTCGGGGGATGGTCCGAAGATCCCTATCTCATCATCATTGACTCTTCCGACGAAACCAATGAGGTAATCGTTGAAGTTCCATTTCCTTATCCCGATCCTTGTCTCCTCCTCGGGTTTGATCCCCAAAGCCAAGGCGTCGATCTTGCTATAGCGCAACTTGAGGACCTGGAAGGTGTAGATCTTACCGTCATCTTCCCTCCTGAACCTGATGGCATATATATGATCCGCGACCCGGACGGAATCGTTCCCGAAAGTCGCCCCCTCAGAGCGCTCGATCTCAGAACGCTTCTCGACAGCGGTCCCAGATTCCTCCAGGACAACACCGTAGATCATCTCGCATTGAGTCACGTTAAATCTCACAACCAAGACGGTGATGACGCCAGTGATGATGCAGATAACGCCAACCGCTGCCAAAACAGCAACAACTTTGATAGATTTCCGCATCTCGAATCCTTCCAAAAATCCGAGGTGAACATGCGCCCCGCAGCAGAGTTGCAAACGGGGCGTCCCAATTCTATCATCGAGACATTGGTTAGCTGAGAGCGGGGACGCTAGTCAACCGCTGAAGAAGAAGAACGCGACGAGTCCACCAAACACCAGGACGGCGACCAGGATTGCCCAAAGTGCCGAGTGTCTCTTTTTCGGCTTCCGACTCCGGATCTTCTCCAGCCTTTCTTTTTTACCGACGTCAGGCGCTGATGCATGCTTGAGGATGTTCTTCGGCGTGTCGAACATCTTCTTGCAGCTAAGGCACTGCATCTGCGGGTCAGATCTCTTGCCGGTCCGCATCTTACTGAGCGGGATTGGGATGGTTCACTTGCCAAACATCCTGGAAATGACCCCGGGAAGAAAAAGGCGAAGGACACCCAGAGCAACGATTGCCAAGATCGGCAAGGCAGAAACAACATCGTCTAACCAGGTAGCTCCACCTTCTTGCAACCTCCCGACAACAACCACGGACTCCGAGCCCAAAGCAACCGGGACCAGAACGAGCAGAGCCAACATCATAACGCAAATTGACTTGGGCACGATCACTCCCTAGTCCACACGGACCGGTAAAAATTCTATGATTGCCTACCACTCATAGCGACAGGACTTGTGGCACGGCAGTATATCGTCCGGCCTCGCCATCGGAAGACAGAGGGGCCGGATGGCTACTGCGTTGAGCAATAGCTCAGGGGTGAGGTGAGTCGATCTACTCGGTCGGGTCGGAGAGGTTATTCCTCTCGTTGATTCTGTCTTCCTCCTTCTTCATGGCCTTTTCGAAACTGGTGAGGGCCTTCTCGTGTCGCTTGCCTTCCCGCTGCTCCTCGATGGCCTCTTTCTTGACCCGGAGGTCTTCCTTGTCGACAGGCTCGCTCTCCATGATCTCGCGGATAGCTTTCTGCTCTGCCTCGTTGGTATGCCTTCGAGGGTTATCGACGAGGGCGGACTGCTTGAGGGTGAAACCCGCCATGCAAGCGAGCAGGAAGACGGCGACGATGATGATCACCTTGATGACCACCCAGACGCTCGAGGCCTCAGAAACCGGGGAGCCATCGGCGACGTCACGCTTCATGTCTCGGACGTGCTTGGCGATGATCCGGTAGACCCACCAGCCCACGAGTATACCAGCAATCAACGCCAGGATCCAGTACACCGGATTGGCGTAATAGCGGACGTCCACTGGACATCCTCCTTAAGAAATGTTGATCGGACGGACCCTTCTCGATAGAAGAGCCTCTACTTCTCGGCCGGGGTCGGGACGACGACTTCGCCTTCAACAGACGCCGCACCGGGGAGTCGTGCGTCCTGCTCCAGCATCTGCTTGAGATGGGCATTGGCGAGCATCGACGATCTCTCGGCTCCCGGCATGTCGTACGGGAAGACGAAGAAAGCGTTGTTCGGACCGCTGGCCGCTTCGCCCAGAACGCGCACGGTGTGCCACTGGAGATACTCCGGGCAGTCCTTGAGGGCGTCCTTGATGATGTCGATCGACTTCGCGAGGCCCTCAGCCTTCTTGACCTCGATGAGGACCTTGGCGGTCTCCACCTCGAGTTGACCCTCAGCCTTCTTCAGCTCGGCGCGGACCTTGGCGGCCTCCTTCTCTTCGCCCAGTTGAATCTGAGCTAGTTCTTCTTGAGCTTCGGTGATGGAGTCCGGCCAGTCCCAGTTGGTGATCTCGATGGCGGTGACCTTCAGCGGCGTCTCCTTGGCGGACAGCATAATGGCAGCCTGAACACCCTTGAGAATCGCCGGCCGATCCGCCACCACCGTCTGAATGTCCTCCATCGAGCCGATGATGTCCCTCGGAACGGAGTTGACCTTCAGCTTCAGGTACATGTCGTAGAGGCTCTTGTGGGTGATCAGGCCGCTTTCATCGGCCTCGACCTTCTCGAAGACACCGAGAGCCGTTTCCGGGCTCCCGAGGTCAATGCCACTGCGAACCTGCACCTCGAGACTCAGATTCACCTTGCCCCCCACCAGGATCTTCATGGTCTCGATGTTGATCTTCTCGGTGGCGTCCACGAGGAACATCTCGTCGTTCCACCAGCAGGTCCAATACCCTGGCAGGAGGACCTTGTCGCCCCAACCGTCCGGGGTCTTCACCCTCCCGAGCTTGCCCTGCTTCACTTCCTCCTTGCAACTCTGGCACCCCGGGATAGCCACGGCGATGACAAGTACGATGATCAACTGCTTCCAATTCTTCAGTGCCTTCATTGCGTGGTCCTTCCTGTTGTCCGCTCAGTGGCGAACAAGACATGTGCGTACTACACTTTCACGAGTACTTCTATACTTCAGGACGTGTCTTGCGGTAGCGCCTCCTTCCAACCCACTATTGGGCCTAAGAACTTCATCCAGTATTACTGGACAGGCTTGGGATAGTTCACGATCCCCACGGATGCTAAGCGGGTGGAAAGGGCCGAACCGTGTTCGGTTCAGACGGGCTTGACGGTAGTGTAGGAAGCATCGCCTCTCTCGCCGGGAGGCTCCGAAAAGAAAACCCGCAAACCCCAGAGGAAAATGACGACGAACATCACAGCGGCGAAACCGCACGAGATCCTGCCAGACCACCCTGAAGCATTGATAGCGAAAACCGCCGCCGCCACGGCCCCGATGACGGAGAGCATGGCGACCGCTAAAATCACCTTCTTCTTAGTGGGCAGCATGCCAAGACAGCGACCCAGAAAATACAGAGCCAGCGCCGCTCCGAGGAGTGCGGGGGCGGAACCCAGAACGCCCATCTTCACGTACGCACTTGGGGTGGCGTAAACAAAGAGGGATGCCATACCCAGAAAGAAAGTTGCCCCAAGGACAACCCCGACCGGGAACTTTCCCCTGTGCTCGCGGAGGATGATGCCGAGCCAAAACGCGATCAGGAGGAAGGGCAGCGCCAAGAGCCAGTAGCCCGCCGCCAAGTTGTGACCCGCGTGGTTCTCCTGTAGTAGTGATCGGATCGCAGACCCGAGGAATACCAGCCCCAAGAACAAGAGCACCGAAATCACGGACTCCACGACGCTACCTTCGTACCGCCTCTTCACTTTGGCCATCTTCGTTCTCCTCCGACCCACCAAAGTGAGTCTAAGCTCAGCCAATCACTAAGATCGACAAGGATTTCAGCCAACCTTTCAAGGTCAACGAGGGATTTCGTCAGCCATTTGACCGACAGAACGTTTTCCACCAATCTCCCAAGATCGATGAAGGTCTTCCGCGTGAACTCGCGTATTCCGCGTAGTTCGCACGTATTCGGGCACGTATTCGCGCGAATTAGAAGCGTGAAATACGTAAGATTAGGGTATTCCGGACGTTAAGCATACTTCCGGATGAGTCAGAATTCTTTGGAAAAGACCTATTTCACTAGGGTTTTCCGGAAACCGCTGTTTTTTGTGTGTTTCTTGTCATGAATTTTGGGTTCATGATGTAGTCGGTGGAACTCTATTGAGTCGCGCGGTTTGTGGGGGGTGTGTTTCTTGGTGATGTGAATATGATTATTGATTAAGTCGGATTAATTTCTTCCAACCTTTGTCGTATTTTACTTCCTCGATTCCGATCAGCCCCATTTCCTGGAGCTCATTCTTAGTCTTGGTCCCCTTTCGGGCAGACAAGCCAACAGCCCGGTATACCTCAACGGTACTAAGGCCATGATCCGGATTTCCCCGCAAAAATTCCATGAAGATTTGCTGGTCAGGTGTTAAGCCTGCCACATCGGGGGATGCATTGTTTTTAAATGTTACTACTAACTGGTTTCGAAAGGCTTCATTAATAACAGTCAAAATATCCTGACTAGTATAGCCCCCTTGATCCTTGCTTTTCTCTAAAATCTTCTCAACAGCCTCGAGCTCGACGCCAGCGGCGAGGTGCTCCTTAATGTAATCGTACAATATATCCTGAACCGGAGTCAGCGCTATATCGCAATCCATCTGCGGGTTTTCCTGCGGAATAACCACCGGCTCGGAATAAACAACTTCCTGCGGGTTTTCATTCGAAATAGTCTGAGCAACCGGCGCCACCGCAACGGGTTCCGGGTTCTGAACGCTCTCATTAAACTCCGGATCAACTTCACTCTCGAAATCCTGACCCATAAAGATCGCCTGCATCCTACTTCGAATATCATCATCACTCACATTATTCTCACGGACGTCTGCCTTAGCAACTTCAATCAAGAAAGGCTGGGTATACCTCTCGCTTAGTTTTACAATAGCATGGCCCACCGGCAACTGCGAAAAATAATGCTTCTTCTCCCTCAACTGCATAAGATCACTAATGTCCCAAATGTCCTGCGGCAACTGCTGCTGGAACGCAATGTGACAAGCACTGTTACCCTTAACAGTATCCGAGATCTTAGAGACGTGCTGGTCCAAACAAATCAAACTAGTGCCGTACTCTCGCATCTCTCGATAAATCATATCAGTCACAGACTCACTGGAAAAATTCGTCGGCTGCTTCAAAAATATATTATGCGCCTCGTCAACAAGAATCGCGTGATCAAAACTGTGACTCGCAAAATTCTGAGTAGCCTTCTTGTACTTGTAAATATATGTCAGAACAAATTCGCAAAAGAACTTTTTCTCGACGCTACCAAGCGAATTCAACTCCATAATCACTCGCTTATCAAGCAAATCCTCGACGGAGACCGCCCTATCGCCCTTATAATTCAAAGTCTTACCGAAATCTCCGAAAGTCAAAACCGTCGCAATTCTCAACGCTGACTCAATCCACCCACCCTCTCGGCTCTGGCCCTTAGTAGATCCAAGCTTTTCCTCGAGCCTCCACTTAATATGATTCCACGTCGGGTAATTCTCACTACCGCTGTAAATCCCCCATTCCTTAAACGCCTCATCCAAAGTCTCAAGCAAAACCTTATGGACACCAAACGAAGCCGAAAAACTCTCCGTCAAAAGATCGCAAAGAACATTGATCCATTCTTTCGGAGGAACATTCTTAGGCGGCCTGTTAATATTAGTCTTAAACAAATTGCTAACCCTATCGTCACCGACGGTAAAATTCATAACAGACGAGTCTACACTAAGCAACGGTCGAAAAGATTTCTTCCAATCGAAAACCAAAAATGGCTTCTGCTTCTTGATCAAACTATCAAGAATATGGAATCCCAAAGTCGTCTTACCCGAACCAGACATCCCCGTAATACAAATATGTCGAGGCCAGTCGTGCTCACGCAACTTAAACGGAAACAATTTTCTCTTAGCATAACTAACTGTCGCAAAAGTATAATTACCATCAATCATTTCTTCCTGCGGCGGCTCAAGCAAAACACCCTTGTCAAGCAACTGATGCAAATTCTTCTGATAAAGCGCATTCAAAATATGCCCGATCTCTTCCTTCTCTTCTCGGTCCTCAGCGACGCTATATCTAAAGTATACCTGATCAATCTTCTTCCCGAAGATCGGTCTAAGCTTGTTACAAATTTCCTCTACGGATAATGGTCTTTCTATCATTTTCTTGTGTTTTTGTTTAGTTTAGTTATCACCTAATCACACAAATTTGACTTTTCCAAATCAGAATCTTTCATGCATCCGCCATCCAAGAAATAATGATCATGATTACTGAGGAGCTCGCTATCGGTCGGACCAAACGCCCGGTCAGAATCACTAAGGTCATGCCTAACCATGTCACACCAATCATGTGGATAGTTCTCCCGGTGCTCCCTATCTTCCTTGGTACGATATGCCCTACAAAGCTTCTTCACAAGGACTTCATCGCCAGCAAATCGTCCGTTCAAATAAACGGCTAAAATCTTACGGCCACTCTCCGACTTGTTGTCTACAAGTTCAGCAATACTAACAGGCATCCCCGCCAAAAAGGCCTTATGGACTTGCTGCCTAACTCTCTTTGCATCTATATACTTAGAATAAATCACGGCATCACGCTGTGGCATAGCTCTTTCGAGGCTCTCTGTAGTCCTATCTTGGAATGTGGTAGAATCAGTAGATGCATATCTTAGGCAAATTCCCTCGATCCTCTTGGCATCTTTTCTGGCCTCATCGCTCAACTCTCCGGTAAGGGGATCCCCCTGGCTAAAATGATACGGAGCTTCTTTTTCATTTGCCATTTCAAAAATTACCTCCTTTCATAAGTTGCTTGTTTATTTTGAATTCCATTTATTCCTCCAAGATTCGAGTGATCATATCAGCTCGACTCTCCTTCTGACTTAGTTCCTTAGTCCCGTCCCGAAGTTCTCGCTTCAGCAACGCTATATCTCTCCAACACCCAATCTTTTCGTTCAACTGAATCTCAGAAATATCAATCTGCTTCTTTCGCAACTCCGACCTTTCACGCGCGAACTCAGAATCGTCCTCGCCCTTCGGCGCATTCTCCAAAAGAAAATTCTTAATGTCCCGCTTCATCTTCTCACCCTCCTTGACAAACCTCTGGCTCATAATCTTTCGCTCACGAATCAAAGCTTCGATCTCCGAAACAAACTCCTTCAAAGAATCAACCTTACCGTTCCCCATATCAAGCCCCTCGGAAGCCTCACTCTTCCAATTAGCCAGAACGTCAGAACCACCCTCGTTGGCCTTCAAATCAAGACCCTTTCGCAAGGTATTCCACGTATTCTCATCATCGCTAGGACTTATTCCATCGGTTTCCATACCAGAACCTACCAACTTTACCTTTATAAACTTTTCCATATGTTGTTACTCGAAAGTTGAGACAGATGACTCAGACAAATATACCCCCGCAGCATTAGGGGTACACCGAGCGGTGAAAAGAACAGACAAATTTTAAGAAATAAAAAACCCGGCTGACAACTTCACTAATACGATAAAGAATCGCTCGTCACAACGCCCCGATACACGCAACCGGACAAATAAAAAGGACACATGGCAAAGCTCGGGCAAATAAAAAACAGCAGAGCAAATCGTCCAGGGAATAACGCCCTCACAAACTGCCCCTGTGCGAAAAGATCTGGCGAAGCAGATCTTGGAGCCCAATAAGAAAACAAATAAAAAACCTACAGTAATTTTAAGAAATAAAAATCACCCCGTCAAACAATTATGTTTACTAATTCCAACATCAAGATATAGCACCTTCACAAACGTCCCCTGTGCGCAGTCTCATGGCAAAGAGAT
>Ga0208904_1001295_pt1 | contig 17455 bp, 16 predicted proteins | sample AntAceMetag02UKB_FD_184774 | JGI IMG/M metagenome (GOLD analysis project Ga0208904, IMG submission 184774) | Saline lake microbial communities from Ace Lake, Antarctica - Antarctic Ace Lake Metagenome 02UKB (SPAdes) (version 2) | ecosystem: Environmental > Aquatic > Non-marine Saline and...
CTTTTATTTCTGGACAAAGACTACAAAAAATACGATGATGTTTTAGCTTTAATTGAAAAAAATGCAAATATTCAAATCGCTGATAAAGATATTTTTGAGGACTTTAAAACGACTGTTCGTAAAGTTTTCGAACAAGAGAATGTCCGCAATGTTACGGCTGCACTTGTCAAAATGTGCCAAATTGTGATTAAACACTACGAGATCAAGGCTAAGATGGAGGAGAGGAAAGCAGCAGAGTTGGTTGAGAAGATAGATAAACCGGCAGAAAGCTAAAAAATTTTGCACAGTGCCAAATGTATAGTTTCGGAAAAAATGTATAGACTTACAATATAACCTTAAAATATGTTCAAAACGGCAGAGGCGGTGAGCCCATCCCACCCCGATAAAATTTGCGACAGGGTTTCAGATTCAATCCTAGACGCATGTTTATTGCAAGACCCAGAAAGTAGAGTTGCTATAGAATGCCTCGGAGGACACGGGATTATTACAATCACTGGAGAACTCACCACAAAGGCTTATGTAAACATGAGAGAGATCGCACAGAAGATCACAGGGGACAAATACGGTGTTCAAGTGAATGTTGTTCAACAGAGTCCAGAAATCAGTAGAGGTGTTGATAAAGGCGGAGCCGGAGATCAGGGGATCATGGTTGGGTATGCGTGCAAAGATAATGACGAAATGATTCCCCATGAACTTTATTTGGCACGAAACCTTTGCAAATTTATCTATAAAAGATTCCCCGAGGATGGGAAAACCCAAATCACAATAGACGAAAACAACGCAATCTCAGCGATTGTAGCAAGTTTTTGCAATGTACCCACAGCAGAATTAGGAGCAATCACAAGGGATTGGTTGGGAGCAAGGCAACGCTCAGGAGAATTTACAATGCACATCAATCCAGCAGGAGATTGGTACAAGGGAGGCTTTGAGGCAGACACAGGAGTTACAGGAAGAAAGTTGGCATGTGATAATTATGGTCCAAGAGTTCCAATCGGAGGAGGTGCATTTTCGGGCAAAGACCCTTCAAAGGTAGATAGATCAGGAGCTTACAAAGCCAGACAGGTGGCAGTTCAGCTTTTGCATACGATGAAAGACGCAATAGAAGTTACAGTGAAACTTGCTTACGCTATAGGAGTAGCAGAGCCAGTGATGGCGACAGCAGAATTTACTTATCCAGATGACGGGAGAGAACAAACACATGCTACAAAAAATTTGGCGATCACAGAAGACTTAACACCGAAAGGAATCATATCTTCATTAAAACTAAGAGACCCCAAGAATACGAAGTATGAACGTATGGCAGAATGGGGAAGCATGGGACAAGGTTTTGAGTGGGATTCAGTGAAAGGTAGTAAGGAGGATTGCCTAGACTGCAAAGACCTCCCAGAAGGAGAAGTAGCAAAAGGACACGATCATAGAGTAGTATAGTAATCGTAGTTTGAAGCCTATGAGGAGTGCTTTAAAGATAATGTTTGGACATGTTATTGGTTAAGGGTCATTTCGCTCCTCATAGACTTTAGATAGTGTGGTAGACCTTGCTGGACAGAATATTTTTTTTACCCTTCTTACTGGACACCCGAGTCCACCAAAGAAATTGACACAAAACACAATACATTGGCTTATGAAAAACACATTTTACACATTTGATGGAAAGAACCTAGCTGGACGAAAGATAGGTCTTGATGAACAGGAAGAACTTTCACCGATCATGATTGTTAGGAGTTATGATGTTGAAGCTCTGTTTGATTATTATATTCAATCAGCAGCTCAGCCGGGAGTGATGATTAAACTTGTAGATCAACTCCCACCAGAGAAACGAAGATTCTTTCCTAAGAGAGCAGCTTTATATGCGGCTGTTAAAAGGGAGGGCTTTGAACCTAGATATCATAGGATTTTTGATGTTATGAAAAAGTCTCGTGAGGCTAAGATAGGAATGACATTTGAGAGACTTGATAATGCAGCAAGGCTCGTGATGATGAGATATATAGAAAGGCTTATTGGAACAACTGAGGGGGTTAAGCCACTTCAAGTTTCGCACAAGGACGTTGACGTTATGTGGAATATCATGCGTACAGAGCAGGGTCTTGTTACAAAAATCTCTCACACAACGAATGTAGAAGCCGGAGGTGGAGTAAAACGTATGTTTGAGAAAAAAGGTGTTACCGATCTCCTAGAGGCTTTTCAGTCTTTGCCCGGAGTAAACAAGAAACAACTAATAAACACACTTGAAGATGGAAAGTCGAATATCCCAAAACTCCTCAGTCGAGGAGGTAATGAATAATATTTTAATGGAGTTGAATGTTCGAGATGACGCACCCGAGCTTATAGAGGGTATGCGTGAGCTTGACTGGCTCGAGGAGAATCCTGAATTTCGTGAAAGACCTAGTGGCTTTCGTGATTTTTGTTTATCACCTCATTATCTTGGACTAGAAGGGGATATGTACAGAAAGCTAATTGATATTGGTGAGTTTGTAAACGATGGAGAGTTTAATGAGTTCATCTTTAAGGCAGGTCTTGGAAGTGGTAAATCCTTTCTCGTTTCGACCTTAATGTGCTACGGGGCTCACCTTCTTCTTTGTCTTAAAAATCCACATTCTTTTTATAAGCTGACTGATGATAAGCCCATCACTCTAATTGCTATGGGAATCAGAGAAACTCAGGTCAAGAGAACAGTTTTTAGTTCTATAAAAATCTTCATTGCAAGGTCTCCTTTTTTTAGACAGTTCAGGAATAAGATCATGGTTTCATCAGTAGACTTAGATGTTGACTCTATCTCAGGAGGAGAGTTCCCACGAATAGAGATGGCGTGTGGTAATTCCAGTGAGACGGCTGCAATCGGACTTAATCTTTTTATGGGAATTATTGATGAGGCAGATTTCTTTTTGGATAATGACGACAAGAGTGACGCAGAGGAAATTTACAGTACCATCACAACAAGAATTGCCTCACGTTTTGGACGCTCAGGACTTGCTATGGCGATCTCATCACCTTCACACGAAGAAAGTTTTATGAACAAGAAAGAGATCGAAGCGAAAGTAAACCCAGATACAATGTACGCTATCTCAATGCCTACATGGACTGGAAAAGATAGAGAGAGGATGGAGAAAGATGTTTTTATATTCGATAGTGATAAGCTCGTTGTTCTTCCGAAAGAAGGTGAATACTTTGACGGCTCTAAGAAATGGAATTTGCCAATTACTCCACAGAAGGCTAAGGAGTTAAAGTTTGCTACGGCTGCTTTGAACGATAGGTTTTGGATAATTCCTATGGATTTTTATAGTGCATTCAAAAGGAATCCGGAGAGGGCGAGTAGAGACTTAGGTGCAAAGTCATTCAGAAGTAATGATGTATTTATTAAGCTCCCTTCATTCGTAGATCAGGCTTTCAGAAAAGATGTTCTAAATTTTGCAAAACCAGATAAATGGGATATTACGCCAGACCTCACAGATGAGCCGTTGTATGTTCATATTGATATGGGACTCAATAGAGAGACCACAACAGGGCAGGGGGACGCATGTGGAATCGCAGTAGGCTATTTTGATGACTATGACCCAGCAAGTGAAGGACGACCAAGAATTAAGATGGTTGCCCTTGAGAGAATCTTGAGAAGTGAGATAACCGGAGAGGTAAACTTTAGAGATGTGAGGGCTAGGATTTTTGCATTAACGAAGGCAGGCTATATAATTGGAAAAGTTACGATTGATGGTTGGCAGTCAGTTGATACTATCCAGACCTTAAACAGTCAGGGAATACCTTGTGAGCTTTTGTCAGTTGATACCACAGTTGAGCCATACGAATCAGCAAAAGAAGCAATGTATGAAAAGAGACTCGTTGCCCCATTCATTCCGATTGTTGTTAATGAGTTCAAGCACTTACAGGTTATTAAAGCGAAGAAGATAGATCATCCAAAGAAAGGTTCAAAAGATGTAGCAGACGCAGTTGCCGGAGTTGTGTTCAGTATCATTAAAGACTATGGTGTAGACATGAGCGGAGAAGGTGGAGGAGGGACTCTAAAGTTCAGATGATATTTACTTTTTCCTAAAGTCAATCTAAAATAACAATAACAAATAAAACTCTTTACTATGGCAGAAGATTTAGACAGAATAGCTGAGAACGGCGGACTGGTAAGAGGGGCAAGAGACGCAGCTTCTACGCAAATACTGGATGATGGAATTTGGGATGGTGAGAAGACTTTAAAACCTCCATACGACCCTAGACAATTATCAGCAGTCTATGAGCAAGATACAATCGCAAACAAAAGTATTGATATTTATGCGACTAATGTTTTTGGCACAGGATATAGATTAAGAACACGCTCAGGAGAAACTGAGGGCGATAATCTTGCAAAAGCAAAAGACTTTTTAGAGAACATCAACCCAGATGATAATTTCACAAAAGTTATCGAGAATATGATTGTTGATTATAAGACGGTTGGATATGCAGCATGGGAAGTTGGAAGAAACAAGAGAACTAAACAACCAGAAAGGATTTACAATATCCCTATCGCTACTGTCAGAGTTGCAAAGGGAGATAAGAAGTTTAAGTCAGGAGACAGATTTGTTCAGATCGAAGACTATTCTACGAAAGAGCCTGTTTGGTATAACAAATATCGTGCAAGACCAGATGAAAGGACTGAGGAGAATGGCTTTCAGCCAGACTTGAACGGAGACGGTGAGACTACGAATGAGATCATGTGGTTCAAATCCGCAAACCCTTCAAATCGATTCTATGGACTAAGCCCGAGTATCACATTGCTCAGGACTTACTTGATTACAAAATACTCACAGCAATTTAATGTAGATCAATTCGAAAGTGGAATGCTTCAAAAATTCCTTATTCTTTTAGAGGGAGGAAAACTTACGAAGGATTCTATTTCTGGGCTTAAATCTTTCATTGAGGAAGCGTCCGGACAAAAGAAGTGGTCTCAGATTCCTATTCTACAGGTGACAGGAGGAGTGAACGCTAAGGCTTCCATTGAGAAGCTCACAGAAGGTCCAAACGAAAGCAGCTTTTTGGAAACACTAAAGCATAATCGAGAAGATGTTTATATCGCCTTTGGTGTACCGCCTATCCTACTTGGAATTACTGAGAACGCTACACTTGCAAATCAAACCGCACAGCAAAAGAAATTTTACGATAATGAGATCAGACCTATTGAGGAAACTATCGAAGCAAAATTCAATAAGATGTTCGCAGAAGACTTTGGATGGAAAGATGTTGTCCTTGAGGCAGTATCACCAGAGTTTAACGATAAGGCAGTTGAGAACGAAATCGCAACATCTCAATTTGATAGAGGTGCTCTTTCTACAAACGAATTAAGAGCTACTCTAGGCAAAGAAGCAATCGAAGGCGGAGATGACGCATACATCAAAACTCCATTCGGAGTGATTCTTGTCAAAGATATTCCAAAACTTGAAGCAGAACTTTTTGCAGAAGGTCAAAATTCTAAGATGGCTAATATTATCACTAGCGGACTTCTAGGCTTTCGAAAAGAACTCGAGGCTGAGGTTGCAAAAGGAAAAGCAATGTCCGGAACTGAGCAAAGTGATGATACCTACCCAGACGCAAAGAAGCTCAAGAAAGAAAAGGAAGACAAAGAAAAAGTATAATTTAACAAAACCTTACGACAACTTCACGAGGGCATAGAAGGAAAAGTTTATCAAGACGACTTAAAAACTTTGTAAAAAGTATATTTGGAGCAAAGGTAGAGTCTACTGATGATGTTGTTGATAGTGAGGAAACACAAGAATAATATGTGTATACACTGTAAACAAAAAGAATTGAACGCTGTAAACGGGCTGTTAGATACTTTCGCACAAGGAAAGGAGTCTAAGGCTCGTATTGCTGATTTAAGCACTTGTAAGAGCTGGGGGAAAACTCCACCACAAACTCCCTATTTCGACTACTCTAAGCTCGATAAAAGAGTCAAAACGAATAAGAATAAGATCGCAAAGGTATTCAAGACATGGAAGAAGCGATTTAACGAGAATTACAAGAATGCTCAACCCTTTTCTCTATTCGCAAAGGCTGAGGAGCTTACACTCGAAGTATGGCAGGAAGTCATAGCCGTAGGGACTGTCACAAATCCTACTGAGACGAGCACGGTGTTAATTCAGCTTGTTGGAGATGAGGTGGTGCTCAGTGCAAATGAAATTAGTAAAAACCTTTTTGAACTTAAAGGAATTATTACAGAAACCATTTCAGAAGCTCCGGCTGATGTTATGGATTTTTTGGAAATATATGAATTCAATCTTAGTGAGTCCACAGCGAGTCAGGTAGATATTCGATTAAAGAATATTGTCGTTAATGGAATGGCAAACGGTGACAGCTCGCCAGATATTGCAAGACAGATCAGAGCTTCATTCGACACACTCTCAAAAGATAGAGCATTGCTTATTGCACGGACCGAAACAATCAGGGCGAGTGCAGAAGGTTCGAAGACAGCATACTCACGAGCAGGAATAGAGCAGGTTGCTTTACTTCCAGCAATGGACGCATGCCCTGTTTGTATGGAGCTTGCGTCTGAGAATCCTTACAAAGTTGATGACAATGCCGTTTATCCTCCTATTCATCCAAACTGTAGATGTGCAGTAGTGCCGGTCTTTGACGAATCTGATGTACAGGCAATCAGTATTGGAGTTGTGAATTCCAATAGTTTTTAGTTGCGAAAAAACTCAGATAGTCTTAATATATAAAACGATCATGGATTAACCTATTTTATTATGACTCTAGTTGCAGATAGCGTTATGCAAAAACTTAAAGCAAAACGCAGCAAGAATATGAAAGTTCGAAAAGCTATTTTGAACAGAAAAGGCACTCTTGATGTTACTGACCCAAAGAAGGTTCAGGAGCATATTGAGAAGTTGAAAAAGAAAAAGCCTATTCCTAAAGAGAAATTTCTTACACCTCTTGAGGAGTTCGAAGCAAAGAAAGTAGCAAAGCAAGAACTAGAGGATAAAAAAACTAAGAAGATCAAGGTTAAAGCAAAAAAAGTTGTAAGCGTAAAAAAGACTAAAAAAACCAAGAAGACTAAAAAGGTTTCTACTGCAAACATGGTCAAAGTTAATGAGAAGCCAGCAAAAATAGAGAAGATAGCAATGTACGTCCCTTTCTCAAAAGTGGACGAAGATAAAAAGTTAGTTTCAGGAATTGCGACAAGCGAAGCCATAGATTCTTATGGTGATATTGTGCGTATCACAGCCATAGAGAAGGCTTTGCCGGAATATCTTGAATTCAGCAATATCCGTGAAATGCACGGTCCAAGTGCAGTAGGTACGATCAAAGAACATGATCTAAACATGGAAAAGAAGAATCTTTCAATCACCGTAAAGGTCGTTGATGATTCTGCGTGGGAAAAAGTAGTGGAGACAGTTTATAAAGGATTCTCAATCGGTGGAAATATTATAGACGCAATTTGGCTAGAGATCGAAGTGCCAGTGAGCGTTGTTAATGCAGCCGGTGAGATGGATGAACTGACACTCAAACAATATGCAGATGGAGAGCTTACATGCAAAGAGGACGAAGAAACTGTGACTGTATTTACAGGAGGTTTCGAAATCCTTGAGCTTGAGCTAACTGAAATTTCTCTAGTGGATAGACCAGCATGTCCGGAGGCTTTGATCGACAGTTTCAAAAGTCGAGACAAAACATTTACACCGGATAGAGCCTTTGTTTTTAAAGACACAAGTAAAATGAAAAAATCAAAGAAAGTGTTGACAACTAAAAACAAATTAAATAATCTAGCAGAGAGCCTTCAAACTCAACAAAACCCTTATAAAACACTTAATTCTTTAGCCCACAAATTTACTATGAGCAAGAAAAAACAAGTGGCAAAAGCATTAACCGCCGTCCTAAAATTCCTAAAGACACAAGGTGTAGACCTAAGTGATGGAGTGCTGGACAAGGCAGGTAGTGTGAATGTCAATCGTCAGGAGCTCAGAGATATAGTAGACATTGCTGTCGAAAAATCTATGAACTTCAAAAAAGACGAGGGCGATGAGGAGGAAAAATCTGATGAGGAAGAATCTGAATCAAAAGACACTGATGAAGGCGACTCTACTGAGGACGAAGACACAAAGTCTAAGTCTGAGGAAGATGATGACGCTGATGAAGGTGAATCTGATGATGACGAGTCCAAAGAAGATGAGGAGGACGCTGATGAAAAAGACGAAGATGAGAAAGAAGATGAAGACGAAGACGAAGAAGAAGAAAAAGAGGAATCTGACTCTGAGGAGGAATCCGATGAGGAGGAGGAAGAAGAAGAAGAAGAAAAAGAAGAAAAAGAAAGCGACCTCGAAAAAGTCCTCAAGAAAACCCTTGCACCATTTGTTAAAGATTTGTCCGATCTTAAAACAGATGTGAAAAAAATCAATAAGTCTGCTGCTGCGACATCTACTCAAAAGGGGATGAACGGCGATGAAGCGGACGACAAAAACAGCAATAAAATGTTCAAAGGATTGTTTAGCTAGACTAAGCCATATCCTATTGAACGCAACGGATTGAAATTTAAAACTTAAACCACCCTTTACTTTATGAGCAAAGAAAATCAAGTCACATTGAAGAAAATCGCAACAAGCGACTTTTCTGGTGGTGGTATTCTCAACCCAGCCCAAGCCAAGAAATTTATCACATTTGTGGTAGACGAATCGGTTATGACAAAGGTAGCTCGTGTGAAAACTATGACTGCTCCTATCGAGGAGCTATCTAGGCTTCATATTGGAGACCGTGTGTTGCAGGGTAAGGGAGAGATGATCGCCCCAACTTCCGGACAATATGTCCAAGCGTCTGGAAGCCAAATCGAACTTTCTACAAAAGCATTTATTATTCCATGGGAAATCAGTTACGAGCAGATGGATGATAATGTGGAAGAAGAAGGATTCGAGGAAACTCTTATGAAAGAAATCGCAATGGCAGCAGCTAACGACATTGAAGAACTCGCTATTCTTGGAGACACGGCTAGTGGAGACCCCTTCTTGGTGTTAGTAAATGGTTGGCATAAATTGGCAGTTGCCGATGGAGCTCACCTTGTTGACATTTCAGGATTCACAGATAAAACGCTAACGAAATATGTATTCAGTGCACTTTTGAAAGGACTGCCTACTAAGTACCGAAGGAACAGAGGACAGTTAGCATTCTTTGTGAACCCAGACAATGAGCAAGATTATCGTGTGTCCCTCACTGGTAGAGATACCAATGTAGGTGATAACGCTTTAGTTTTGAACGAGAATCTCAAAATCTTCGGAGTTGATATTCTACCTGTACCTACTTTAACAGCAGGTTCAGTGGTCCTCACTGTTAAGAAAAACCTAATCGAAGGAATTTGGAAGAAAATCCGTCTTGAGAAAGATAAGGATATCTACAAAGGAGCGCACCAGTTTGCATTCCACCTAAGAATTGGTTTTGCGGTTGAGAAAGGAGACGCTTACGCTTACCTCTCTGGGGTAGTAGAAGCCACTCACTAAAAACCATGAAGCTGGGGGCGGTGTCCCCGTCCCTGCTTCTTTATCTCATCTCTAAATTCTATTTATGGCTACAAATTATTGCACGACAGAAGAAGTCAAATCAGATATGGGTATTTCCTCATCTACTTATGACGACCTAATCGAAGCACTAATTGAAGCTATAAGCGACGCAATCGATGAAGATTGTCAAAGGGAAGGAAGGCTCTATTACCGACAGGTAGAGGAGCTTTTTGATATTGTTGAAGATCAAAGAAAATATCATCCCCGAGAAACTCCCGTAGTCTCTGTTTCAGGATATTACTTGAAAGATTCTAATGGAGCGTATGTCCAGAATGAAGATAGAGAAGTTTATGCGTACGGAGAGTACATAGAATTCGATCTACCGCTCTATGGCTACGATCTTAGTATCTACAATCAATCTACGCTCACAAACAAACTCAAGGCTCTTAAAACGTCCTCTCAAGTTGGATTCTTTGAAGAAGGAAACATCCCGAAAGGATTAAACATGCTTAATAGGCAGGTCGCAGGACAAGAGTTTGAAAAAATCCAGAATAAAACGTCCGGAGAACTCAAAAGCAAAAAAGTTGGTAATTATGCCGTGAGCTTTTCTACGCCTGATGAAAAGTCTGACATTTCACAGTCTATGCAGACTAATGGACTCTACACAGTGCTAGGAAAGTACAGAAAAGGCTTACATTACGGGCTTCTATAAAATCTATCAATAATCTATACAATATGAGCGAACAAACACCTGAGGAGGTTAAACCTGCACCACAAGCCTTGTTTCAAACAAAGGACATCAATCTTGCAGCCTATCTGAAAATGGAAGGCTATCTAGTAGGCGATCTGACCGAGCAAAACGGGAAGGTTATTTTTGGTTTTGTCGATAAAGACCGAAACAAACGTCAAGCAGATGTTCAAGACTTCTACAATAACAAGGGAGGCTTTCTTGCATACACAAACGCATGGAAGGACTTTAAGTCTATGGTCTACAATGTTAAGAAAGACAAAGAATCTTGAGTTTATTGCTAGAGAGTTTTATAATAGCTTTGTAACAAACTCAATATGACTGGATTTCAGAATGTTGTGCTAAAAGTAGGCAAAGACGACATTATAAAATTAGAGATGAAGGCAATGCGAGCACACGTCGTTAAGACGCACAAATCCGGTGTTATTTCAGTTGCGAGTTATCAATTTCCTCATCACGATCATGCGTTGGACGCATTGAATTTCTTTAAAAAGAATGAGAAAAAAAATTAAAAAACTAATTGTTTCAAAATGATTGAAAGCGATTTAAAACATACGATTAAATACAAAAGGATTGTAGACGGGACTACTGTTGATGATTATGGACAGCCCGAGCAAACCGAAACAGCTTATGAGAAGAAGTGCTTTTATGATTTTCCGAAAGAAGAAGTCTATGTCACTCGAGGAGATAACAAGATCAAAGTTGAGGCTGTTGTTTTTATGTCTAAGGACGACGCAGCAAATATTCAACTTGATGATACCGTGACTCAGATCACGAATGCTCTCGGCAATTCCATAACGGATAAAGAGTTGAGAGTGATTGATGTCCGGAAAGCAAATGATCTTGAAGGAGTACATCATTTAGAAGTTAAACTCGGAAAAGCATGAGTCTACTCTCAGTAAAATTGGACGTTAATTATAATTTGAAGAAGAATCTCACTAATTTAGATAAGGGAACAAAGAAAGGTCTTGAGGCAGCAATGTTTAGATGGGAGACGGTAGCAAAGTTGCTCACAACCACTGAGAAACATGTCATCACAGGTCGTTATCGAGCGTCTATCAATAGTAACACCTCAGATGGCTTTACCCATCCACCAGCAGCAGGAAGCGAAGCAGGAGATGGAATACACGAAGTTATTAAGCCGAACTTCATAAAAGGAGGTTCGAATGTGAAGTATGCAATTCACTTGGAAAAGAGGTATGGAATATTTTTAAGAGCGTTAGACAAGTCGAAGGATAAGATGGTAAAATCGTTTGGAGAAACAATAGCCCACTACTTATGAGTATAAAAATCGTTGACATTGGAGTCAAGTTGAGAGATTATCTACTTGCTAGTGATGATATTTCTGATCTAATCGATATTCGTTTGTACGTCGGCTCAATCCCTAAAGATAAGAAGGGAGAAGCAAAGTCGCAACCCAACCCCAAAGTTGGAATGTGGCAGGACGGAGGAGACCCGAGAGGAGCGAATTATAGATATAAATTCTTGTGCCGTGCAGATTCTTTACAAGAGGCACGAGAGGTAGCAATACTTGTCGCAAATCGTCTGACCAATGAAAACTTTGAGTTAGAGGATGACGACGGAAACAACATCGCATATTGGGCTGAACTTGAAGGCTCATTGCTCGATACTGCTGATGAAGTGACAGGGAAACCCGAAGTATTCTTCAATATCAATTTCGAATCACTATACTAAAAACTATAAAACAAACTAGAAATTTAATTCATTAAACCCATTATTGTTATGAGCCAATCAGGAAAAAAAGTTTTGGATAAAAATGACATTTTTGGTGGTAGTGCAAGATTGATCTACGCAGATTCAGTCGAACCAAAACCAACAAAATTGTCTGATATCTTAGACACTTCCACAGGTATTCTGGCTTCTGGATGGAATGATTTAGGTGCAACTGACGGAGGAGTTAGTCTTACTCGTGGCTTCGATAAGGAGACATGGGAAGTAGACCAAGTTCTAGGAGCGATAGACGAGTTTATCACTTCTTGGAATATGAGTCTCGAGGCAAATCTTGCGGAAGCGAGCTTAGAGAACTTCATCGTAGCATGGGAAGCAGGAGCGATCACTGTTGACGCTCTTGAAAGTCCTACAGAGAACTCTCAAGGTATTGGAGATCCGGAGACTACAACCGAAAGGATGATAGCGTTCATCGTTGATAAACGTGAAGTCTCAAGTGTAGGGTACATTCGTGCCTATATCTTCTGGATTGCCAAACTAGACGGAGCTGACTCTGAACATGCGTTCAGGAAGGGTGAAAAGACTTTGATACCTTTAGCATTCAAACTCATTGCTGATACCACTGAGACTGCTGCTCGAAGATTCGGTCTAATCATCGACCAAGAGCCTGCCTAAGTTGAGCGTCCACTCAACCCTATAAATCCATTATGAGGGGGGTGACAATCTGTCCCCTCCCTCTCACATAAAATTAACCCCCTATCTTATGTCTACAGAAGAAGAAAAAAAAACACCTCCAAACAAGGCTTCACACGATGAAGTGTTAGACCCACAACCAAAATCTCTAGTTAGCTATGGCGGAAAAGAATATGAAATCCGTCCCCTGTCAATGAAGGCAGTTTTAAAACTTACCCGAGTTGTAGCAGGTGCAATAGCGAAAGCACGAAATGTTAAATTGAAAGAGGGTGATGAGGCTTCGGCTGTCATTGCTTTACTGGAAAATCTTGATGATTCAGTCATCGCAGAATTGATCTCTGCCATTTTGGGTATAGATTTAAAGGTTGCAGAAGACGGATTCAAAGTTTCAAATGCTTTAGAAGTTATCAATGCGAGCATGCAACTTGAAGACGTGAAGTCAATTTTTTTTCAGATTCGTCAGATGGCAGCGAACATTCGACCAGTTTCAAAGAGTACCCAGTAGATTGGTTGCTTGAATTGATAGATTTGGTTCGTAGTCAATACGGTTATCAGGACGAATACATACTCGACAAGACATTTCTGTGGTTGTACAATAGCTGTGAGCTGATTCGTCGCAGGACGTACGATGAGCATAGAGAACAGGCAATTTTGATAGGAGTAGCCGTCGCAGGACTCTTTGATAAGAATGTAAAGTTACAATCCTATGATGAATTAAGCCCATCCAGAGAAGACAAAACAAAGCGAATAGTTCCAGATGATTACGTTTCAGATGGAAAAGTAGCTGAAAAATTTGGATTAGGAACTGCTTAATTACAACGAAATTATGGGAAATATTGGTTCAGCAACGATTGATTTCAAGGTTAATAATAAGGACGTAAAAAAGGCGTTCACCGGTGTAAATCAAGGTTTCAATAAGGCTGAAAAATCAGTAAACGGATTCAATAAAAAGCTCAAAGGAGCTGATAAAGCCATAGGTGGTTTAAGTTCAGCTTTTAAGAAACTCGCCGTATCTATAGGTGGGATTTTAATAATTAAGGACGTTTTTGCAACCTTCGGAAAATTCGAACAATCAGTATCAAATGCAGCCTCAGTTACAGGAGCATTCGGAGACGCACTCGACAAGACAAAAAAGAATATTGAAGATGTTTCAAAATCTTTGGGAAAAACCACAGTGTTTGCAGCAAGTGACGCAGCAGCCGCATTCTACGATCTAGCCTCAGCCGGATATGATGTTGCGAATATGACTGAGAAGGAATTAAAACCGGTTCTTGATCTAGCAGCAGCGACACAATCAGACCTGAAATTTGCCACTGAGACAGTGACAGGTGCTCTTGCCTCACTTGGACTCGGCTTTGAATCGTCAGAGGCGTTAGCGGACGTATTCACAAAGACAATCGCAAGTTCGAAGGCGACACTCGATAAATTGAATCAATCCTACTCGATAGCCGGTGCAGCATTCGAAGGCTTTAATGTTCACGTTGAAGAAGCTAATGCAGCTCTCGGAGTTCTTTATGACAGAAATCTCGATGGCTCAAGAGCTGGTAATGTCTTGAGAAATGTGCTTACAAAAACAGCCAAAGTTACGGATGGGGGGATGAAGGTACTCAAGAAATATAATCTTGCCCTAGCAGATGTTGATGTTGAGACCAGAGGGCTTATTCCTGTACTGGAAACTCTCGGAGCAGCACAGCTTTCAAATGCAGACTCAGCAGAATTATTTGGAGTCGAATATGGTTCACTCGCAAAGACTCTTTTCGATAATGTTGGAGAAGTAAAAAATCTAAACGCAGCTCTTGAAGAATCAGGAGGTACAGCAGCAAAAATTGCAGAAGATCAGCTTGATACATTGCAAGGTTCTCTTAAATTATTAGCCTCAAACTATGAGAGTTTGAAGTTGGTAATTGGAGAAGAACTAGCCCCTGTTCTTAGAGAATTCGCAGAATTACTTGGAGACCTAGCCTCAGATGAAGGCGTACAAAACTTCTTTAGAGAGTTTGTTGGAATCTTAAAAGATTTATTCACGGCTTTAATGCCGATCATTCGAGCGGTATTTGATGTTGCAAAAGCATTCCTATCCGTACTTGGACCGGCAATTAAGGTTGTAGTTGACCTTATAAGTGCTCTAAAACCTGTCATTCTAGGAGCTGTAGTAGCCTTTGCTGCCTTTAGAGTGATTACGAAGGTAGTTGCTATGTTCGCACTACTGAACGCAGCTCTAAGGACAAATACGTTACTTCTTGGAGTCAATGGAATAGCCGGAGCAGTTGCAGGAACAAGAACAGCCCTTTCAGGTGTTGGAGTGACCCTAAGTGCCACAACAGGCTTGATGACTGGACTTACTGGTGGCATAAAAGCAGCTTTCGCAGCATTCAAGGCTTTTTCTATAGGATTGCTTACAAACCCTATATTTTTGGCAGCAGCAGCAATCGGAGTGCTCGCAGTGTCTATTTACAAGTGGTTCAAGAGAAATGAGGAAATTAAGGACAGTATTGCCACTTTAAAGACCGCTATGGATGGATTCTCTACTGAGACCATCGGAAACTTTAATGCAGCTCTAACAGACCTAGAAGAAAAGCTATTATCAGCTCATAGTTTTTGGGCGACTTTTGAAGATATTATCGCAGCTAGTGAGTCTCTCCAAAATGTTCAAGAGGATTTTGTGACTCTGGGTACAGCAATGGGAGAGAATGAAGCTGATCTTAGAGAGTGGCTTGCGGAAGTTGACCTTACAACCGAAGAAGGTGCTCAGCTCGCCTCAGAAAGATTGGGAGCAATGAGAAGCGATTTTAATGATATGGCAAAAAACGCAATCCAATCATTCAAAGAACTTTCAGAAGGCTCAGAAGACAACGTGACTAAGCTAACAGACGATTTAGAACAATGGCAAGAAGGACTTGCTGAGACCTATAAAACTCTTGATCTTACAGATGAGCAAATCGAAATTAGAACTCGAGAAATGATGAATGCTCTCGAGGAAGAATATTTGAGAAGTGCCGATATTGCAGATAAGTTTATTTTCTACTTTGCGGAAGGTCTAACATCGGCAGAATCTTTGAAGAAGATGGCTGACGCAGGACACGATGTCTCTGACGCTTCATTGATAAAAATGGCGACAAAGGCTAGAGAAGCTGAAAATATTGGTGAAGAAACAGCGTTGCTTTATGCAGCCGGAGTTATCAATAAAAAACAATATGCAGCCTCTCAAGCAGCAGATTTCACAGTTGAGTCTTTGAACGCAATGATTCACACAAACAAAAAGAATAAAGACGTGGTAGCAGATTCTTTCGGAGCTGTTGTTACAAAAACAATGAATACTGGTCTTGAGATTCAGGCAAAAGGTGGAGAAGCTATGGGAGACAATGCAATCGTTACAGGTGAGAATGTTTCAAAAGGAATGGCTCAAGGTGTGGAAAATAAGAAGGGTTTATTCTTCGGTGCTATGAACAATATCTTAGGATTTTTTAATGATGTTGCTTCACAGTTCGGAATAGATAAAATCTTCGGGATTGAAGACGGTGCTATCACAGAGGCTTTAGGAGGTCTTGTTGCTTCAATTAACGGGACAGACGCAAGTGCCATTGATGACGCTGTAAGTGCATACGATGAGCTAGAAGTCAGCATTGCCGGAGCGACTGAGGAAGCTGATAAATTCGAAGGCTCAAGCGGAGGTGGTGGAGCTGAAAAATTAGGTGACGACTTCAAAGAACAGTTCGACACGATCACAGAAAGTTTGAAGGATATGAGAAAGCAAGTTGCAGAAAGCATAGGCGGAGTTGCAGATGATTATAAAGATGAGATGGTAAAACTTTCCGGAGTTGATGAGAAGTACGTTAAAAAGCGTGCTGACATCTTCAAAAAAGGGAATGAGGCTCTTGTAAAAGAGGGACTTGGTGATGAATCAATCAAGACTATCGTTTCAAAATTCCAAACCTTCATAGAGGAGATAGACACTGCAATATTAGCTGGTCTAGGCGAAACATTCGAGAAAAATCTCACCTCAATAGGAGACCTTATTTCAACAATCGAAACAAGTGACTTCGAGGTGAAGGATATTTTTGAATTTCCTAGTGCTGACGAGCTTATTGATACCGAAGGTTGGAATGGATTTTGGGAAGATTATGCAGATGGAATCGAAGGAGTCCAAGAGAGGCTTAAAGATTTGGTAAAAGAACAGGCAAAGGCTTTCGCTGACATAAGAGCGGACTCAGAAAAAACCCTTGCTTCTTTGGCGAAACTTGAAAAAACCGGTGGCGAAAATATTGCAAAAGCTATTTATTCTCAGGAAAAAAAGCTCGCAGATTTACGAAAATCTCTTAGCGAAACTGATGATACCGATAGAGTTGCGGAATTGCAGGCTGAAATCTCAGAGATGGAGAATATGTTGAAAAAACATAATGATGTAAGGAAAGAACTTGCAGCCGAAATCGCAGAGATCGAAAGGAGAGATGAACTCGACCCTATCGCAAAAGCAAAAGAAGACTTCGAAAAAGAAAAAGCAATCCTTGAGGAAAGACTCAAGATCAATGCTGCTTTCTTCGAAGATACTGAAATGAAGAAACCAAAAGCCCTTGCAGATGTTATCTCAGAGCTTAAAACTTTGCGTGAGGGAGTTTTGAATGAAGAAAACCAAGAATACCTCGACAATCTAATCGTACAACAGGAGAGACAACAGGCTGAACTAGATCAAGCTAAGGCTTTCCTAGAAAACGCTCGAACACAAAAAGAGGAGATCGAAGTAAAATATCAGACTTTCCTAGAGGAACAAAGAGCTGCTGAGACAGTAGCTTTCCAAGCCCATCTTAAAGAACAGGAAACTATACTTGCCGGTCATGCAAAAACTCAGATAGCTCGATATAATGCG
>Ga0208904_1001297_pt1 | contig 17439 bp, 7 predicted proteins | sample AntAceMetag02UKB_FD_184774 | JGI IMG/M metagenome (GOLD analysis project Ga0208904, IMG submission 184774) | Saline lake microbial communities from Ace Lake, Antarctica - Antarctic Ace Lake Metagenome 02UKB (SPAdes) (version 2) | ecosystem: Environmental > Aquatic > Non-marine Saline and Alkaline...
TGGATAATTATCAACTTTATAAGGTCTTTCGTAACAGCAGGAATTATCAGCTACGCCAAAGGTTCTAAAATCTTGAGAATTGCTGTTATAAGGACAAACATTATAAACATACTCTCCAATATCTTCCTCCGTGACATTATTTTCACATGTTTGTTTATACTCTGAAACATCTTTTTGGCATATTGCTACACCACCAAAATTAGAGCAATCACCGTCATTAACACAAGTCTGGGGATTGCCTTTTTCATTCAGATATGACAAATCTGTGTCAGTATTCCAACAAACACCATTATTATCAAAGATTTTTATAGGCTGCTCAAAGCCTGGGACAATATAATTTTTACAATCTGAATCATCCATGCACAAGGTATTGCTTGATGTGCAGTTACCTGCGCTAACCCCCGAAGGATTGGTATACTCTTCATAACCACAAGCAATATAATAATCACCAACGCCTTTAGCTTGTGCATCGTCATCCAAATTATTAATCACTGTTTCACCATTTTCATCAATACTAAAATAACTCATAACTGTTGCTTCAATAGTAGTATACTGAGCTAAAATTTCTTTTTTATTCACAGTAGTTGTACTTACAATACCCAATCCTTTGGCATAAACTCTCTGAACTGGATTACCTGTAACCTTACTCTGATCTATGTCTAAATTATCAGCTTCACAAAAACCAGACTCCCCAACTCCAACAATACCATCACCGCAAAGTGAGGCTTCTTTATAAGACACAGAAGATCCAGCCAAAGTACAATCATTATTACAACCCTCTGTTTCAGGATCACAACGTAAACCGTCATTATTAATTTCGATTTCACAAATATTACGTAATAAACATTTACTATCACAATAATAATCCGGTGTAGAAGTACTGAAAGAGCCACCATTAATATATTTTACTCCACCAGTTATTGTCTCACACTCTTCTCCACTCTCAACTATACCATTACCACACCAACTCACTGCCTGGCCACACTCGTCAGCATAATTTGGATTATAATCACACCAATATTGTTCTAACGGCGTACCCAAATGCAAGCAAGACTCTGAACAACCAATTGATGATTGATTTTCTTTATCTTCTTTTGTATTTTTTAAGCTTAGATCCAAATCGCAATCTTCGCCATTAGTAACTTGCCCCGACTTGCACCATGGTGTTGATGTATTACTAGATGATTCCTGAGAAGAACCGACATTTAGACAATTTTGGGTACAATATTTCCAATCTTTCTTATCTCCGCCTGGATCACACTCTTCTCCTTTACTTGTGTCTGGTTCACCATCACCACAGGTCGTAGGATCACTATTACCAGGACGCAAACAATCTAGAGTACAACTAGTCCCAATAATTTCACCTTCAAATGGATCAGCAATATCGCAATCCTCACCCGGATCAACTACGCCATTACCACACAAATATAAATTTTTTGCTGAAGTGGAATAGTCACTACCTTTAGAAACACAACCCAAATTACAATTATTATTAAATTTGCTACCAAATTTAAAATCAGTAACAGATGCAACCCACTTATCTTCATCTTTGCCTTCTTTTTCATCACCGGTCTGCCAACTCCACCCATAAGACCATGGATTGAGTTCTTGACCGACAGAACTACATTTATCTGACTGCGATCTAGGAATAGCGCTATATTTGGTTTGTTCGCCTATTATCTGAGCAACGAATGGATCTGGATTGATTCTAACATTGTCTACTGCACAAGGGCTTGGGTCACTCTTGGTTCTAAATTTCCAAACAAAATCTTCTTCCATTGGCTTGCCAATAATATTTTCTTGGGCATTGCCGATGGCTCTAACACCACCCTCTTCATTTTTATCCACACCTTTTACTACAACTTGGTACCAAGTAGAAGTCACCAATACACCTTCATTTAAATTGGCACTAAGCACAAGAATATCTGAAGTATCAGACACAGTAATCTCCTCCTTATTCTCATCAGTCACTATACACTGTTCATTGGGACATTTGTACAATTCTATATTATTATTATAAGTTGATATGGTCATCGGACGGTCAAACCTGACCCAAAAACTACTGTTGACACAAGCTTCAGCACAATTTGGTCCATATTCTATTACAGATGGCGGAGAGACTGAAATAGTAGTAGTGTTAGTGGCAGTAATCACCTGATCGCCATCGCCACTTTTTTCTATATTAAATAATGAAATTTTACCATCTAAAATATTTTCTAAATTACCGTCAAGCATTATTGCACCAAAAGTATTCTTCTGAGAATAATCTCCACCAGATGGCAAAAGATCTATATCAGTAATTGCCTCAAGTGACTCATCACTATTGATATCATAAATATTAAAGTCGCCTACTATTGTTTTTTCAATCACATAACTTCCTTTTGTCCATCTATCCAAATTCTCTAAATCATAAATCCGTAACAATCTCATGTCAGGATCATCCCAAAGATTTGAATCAAATAATCTTTCTTTTTTTCCATCTGGATATTGTACTTCTTTTACTGCGAGATATACAGTATCCTTTTGGGCATACAAAAATCTATAAGATTCCCAAAATCCACCGTGATTATTCCATGTCATGGTTGTAGTGGTAATATCATTCAACTCATACTCAATAGATACCTTGTAATCATCGAGGTCTGCAAAATTCTCACCAACAAAATCATCCAAAACAACCACATCTTCAACATCTGTTACTGACAAGCCTCCGATATTTTCAATTTCTAACAAAACATTGATATTAGCATTAACATCGACAATAGCAGTTGCCTCTACTTTTACTGCCGGAGTCTCATCTAATGCAACAGGACTAACTCGACTAGTACCACCTGGATTATAGTCGGGTGGAGTAATCTCAATGTCAATCAAATCCTCATCAGCAGTCCAACCCCAAGTATAGGCATCAGCGCTTATTATAGTACAGACCTTATCACTAATTCCTTTTACTGCGTAATAAAGAGGATTTGGTGGTACACCGTCAGGACTATAAAGACGCCCCAGATAATTAGTAGTATAAGTATCGGGCTCAATGATAGCTGCTTTCATTTGGCAATTAAAATCAGCAGTCTTAAAATTAAAGAAGTAAGCTGTTTGAGCACCCTCAAAACCGACACAGCCATCAACCTCGTCATCGTCCAGACACTCTGAAGTAACTTCTAAATTATACTTCTCACCCCCAAGTTGCCCCAAAACATCTTCAGCTTTAACTTTGGGTAAAGACATAATATTTGAACTCAATTCTACCTGATACCAAGTATTTGGATCAAAATTTTGTGCTGGAGGAATAGTCCTAATCTCCAAAGTACTTGCCCCCTGCCAGTAAAATTTATCGCTTGGTATAATACTATCAATACCGCAGACTGGAGTCTCTCCCGTACCACAATTATATACTTTTATAGTGTCGGGGTTTGTTGTTGCTTGGTCTATATTTATATTAAATTTAACGCCGATTGTAGCATTAAGACAAGCACTCTCTCCACTTGTCCACAAATTTGATGGGGTTGGTGAAGGATAACCAACATCAAAACCGTTTTCCTCATTCCAATTCTCTACATCACATTGCTCTAGTACTCGTGGACGAGAATTAATCTCTCCAGTAGAAAAACGCCACACATAACCGGCATCACGCGACTCACCTAAACAAGCAAATTCATTTGACTTCCATTTTCCTTCATCTGGCAACCCAACTGCCTCACAACACTGGTAACCAGCACCATCATCATTATCATCACCATCATCACCTTGCATTAATAATTTTTCTGCATCGTTAGCATTACGACAGTCTGAAATAGTATAATCAACACCATTACTAAACCTATCACCTACCCCAACTTTTATTGGGCCAGATTCCATGGTGGTGCCGTCAGCAGATGAACCTTCCTTATTAATATACGGAATAAACGTTTCTATTTTTTGAGAAGTTATCTGACCTTGTATATTATCTACTGGATAAACATTTTCACCAGTATTCATCCAAGTACTCATATCAGTTGAACTAGCGCTATTTACCCAAAAATAAACCTCAGAGGTATCATCAGGTGAGACAAAATTATCACCATATATTTTAATTGGATCACCAATACGAGGAGCCACACCAGAATTAGGTTTTATCTTACAGATACCAGGATTAGGCTCACCTTCTAATAATTCCAAAGGCTGTTCCCCAACTATTCCATCCACACCAACACCAGAAGTGTAATAACCCAGACCATTTCGTAATGCCAAGAAATAATCACCAGGCAATGTATCTAAAGGTAGTTTTGCTATAACTTCATTCTTTTTCCAAATATTACTACACTCGTCTGGGAAACCAAGCAAATCAAGCTCAACACAATCATCGGATAATGTAGAACTTTCAGCACAACCCTCTGCTGCGGCGCTTGAGTTAGAGATATATATCTCACCCTCTTCTCCACCAAAACCAGATCCAGATATTGTAATATAACTTCCTGGTGTAGTCGATATTGGGTCAATTTTTTCTATTGTTGGATGAGGGTCTAGACCACCTGTTTCTAAAATTTCAAATTTTATTTTATTACTCTTTTTATCATCCACCTTGACACTAACAGCTGTCTCTCCAAATAAGTTTTTATCTGGAACATCAGCAAAGATCTTCGTCTCAGACCAAGAATCATAAGGAGCATCATATTCATCAAAATTTAAAACCTTACTAACATTACCAACACCCAAAGCACCCCCGGTTATCACTATTGGGGTTTCTGGAAAAGCTGCGGTAGCACCTTCTATCCCTGGATCTACTACAGTCTTCACACTACAAAGACCTGGAAGTTGTTCATCATCTTTTTCAAATAATCCTAATTTTTTTCCATAATCATCTATAGTAGTATCGGCAGTCTCATCGTCATCGCTTATTGAGACTCTAATAGCACTCTTTGTACCTTGTGCTAAAATATCGTCATTTGGCACTTCTATAATTATATAGTTATCTCGCCAAGTGTCACCACACTCTAGAGTATTCACAACATTTATAATCAAAGCGTCATCCCATTCTGCATCGGAGAGTTCCCCATCATCATCGTTATCAGTTGCAAATTTAACTGATCCTTCTTCCTCACCAAAATTCTTACCCAAAATACTCACCCAATTTCCAGTGGCACCGTGCATTGGGTCAACTTCTACAATTTTAGGCCACACGGTACATTTTTTGTCCACACACTTATTACCATTAGCACACTGCAAATCTTCGGTACAAGTATCTCCTGGTCCCCCACCACAAGCCTTATCATCATTATCTGGATCATCGTCTAGACATACATCTGGTACTAAAACATACTCCTTTGTTATCTGAGAAAAATTGCTATCAATATCAGTGGCGTCTAATATCAAAGTATAAGTGGTCTTCCTGACTGGATTAAATGATGTAAATATTGGATACAAAAACTCAAATGGTTTTTCTGGTGGTGCGTCTGATCCTTTCTTCACTCTTGGACCATCAAAATAATCTACTGAAATCTCTTCTTCTTCACCTAAAACTTTTGTCTTTAATTGAACACGATAAAAACCCAGGCCACTACTATCAGTAATCTGTGACGATGCCAAATAAGCCTTACCTGATTTTAAAACATTATCAGCTCCAACACCCAGCAGACCAAAGCCATCTAACAGCTCGGGTGTTTTTTTAAACTTGGGCGCTTCATTATCTATGGTTTTTTTTACGACAAAATTAAAGGGATCGTCCGATGTCAATTCTATATTTTTCCAAGAAACACCATCTGAAAGTGGAGATTGTTTGCCATCGACATAATCGTTTACTACATCGCCCTTTCCTTCATCAAAATTCCAACCAATAACTGGTTCATACTCATCACCTTTTTGGCCACAACTTCCAACCCCCAAATCATAGTGCGATGAAACATATTCCAAATCCAGAGCTGAATTATAAACACAAGTTGAACCTAAATACCCATTATACACAACGTTCTCAGCTACACTCGAAGAAAAACCCAAAAACAAAGAACCTATTTCAAAATCGGAACAAACACTTTCAGAATCATCTTCTGAAATTGCCACAAGCTGGCCATCTAAATAGATTTTTAAATTTTCAGTTTCAAGACCAGGATCACTAACTGCTACTATATGATGCCAATCGTCCAATGACACTGATTTTTCTAATGGGCTATACAATTGACAAAGTTTAAAGCTACCAGGATCACCTTCATCAGGAGTACCTAGACGAAAATGAATTCTACCATCGTCTAGCAAACGCAAATAATATCTTTGTCCAGAAGCATTTATTAAATATTGATTTTTTTGTTCTCTAGGTTTTATCCACGTCTCCAATGTAATCGCCCCCTCTGAAATTAGACTACTGCCAGTACTAATAAAACCATTCCGCCCATTAAAATCAAGAACATCAATCTTTTTTGTTTCATCACTAGGACCAACAACAAATTCTGCTTCCAGCGGAAATATACCACAGTCTGTTTCTTCGGCAATAACAACACCATCTTCACTCTCTAAATCACCTCTTACTTCTACTGTATAGTCTCCAAAATCTAAGCATGGTATTTTCTCATTAGTTTCTTCATCTATACAAAATTCTTCTCCTATATAAGTTGCTTGTAAAAATTGAGTTTCAGTAATAAACTCAAAACTAAAACTAGAAGAAACGCTTTTGCCATCTTGTTTTATATCAAAAACCTCATTACGAGAAAACTTGTCTGATATATTTTTGTTAAATATCGCTCTAATGACTACATTATTCATATGAGTATTAGAGGTAACAGGAGATATACTCTTGACCACAAAATAATCTTTTTCCTCTAAGCCTGTTTTACAAGATTCGTTACCACCACAATCAAAGTTATAACACTCGCATGTGTTTGCTTCAGCATAAGAATCAATCTCACACTTCACTGGTACATTGTCAGGTAACGCCCCTGTAGCCTTTCCCAGTTCATTTATAATAAACTGAGCTATGGAAAATGAAGATAAAATTATTACTAAGCCTATTACACCATTAGTCAAAATCTTTTTTGCTGTACCAATTTTTTCTTCATTACCACCAGCAGTCATATATACAAAACCACCATAGAGCATAATACCAACAGCAATAATGCCGAGTAAGCCTAGAAGTGCTCTAATTATTTTTGCGATTGTAAGTCTAATATCCTGTCCACCCAGTCCAATCTGATCCCCCACTGGTTGTAAACCAAAAGGATCCCCTTGAGCAAAAGCAAAAGACAGAAACAAAAAACTTCCTAAAAATAAAACACTTAGGAAAGAAAATAAAAATATTTTTTGCTGTCTTTTCATAAACTATTAGATACTTTTTTCTTTTAGAAAATCGACGCACTCGTCAGTATTTGGCTGTAATTTTTTATCAGCACCTTCAGTTGTCTGAACACACCCAGTATCAGTATCTGAACCAAAACCAACATCTACACAACCTTCAATACCTGTTTTTTTACCATCTTTGTCATAAAAAACCTGACAAATAGGTGTTTGCCCTTTTATATCTGTATCTGGACCATAGCCTGGATACAAGCAATTTTGATTTTCGTCCTTTACCGTACTTGGAATTTCAGGAAAATAATAAAAATCATAACCATTTGGACCCAAATCACGATGACGTAATTCGGTTATTGTCTTTGCTGGGATGGTTTCTGTTTTAAATGTCCTAGATATATCTACATACCATATAGGGTCTAGACACCGCTTATCCTCAATACCACCATCTCCAACTGAAAAACAAGAACCAAGTGGATAGTATTGAAGAACCCCATTGGCATCTAAACTTTTCTCTGGATATTCGTTCAAACTAATACTATCCAAACTACTGAGCGTCATTCGTTTACTAAAATGAATTTCAACAGGAGCCTTCTCCCCCACACCACCCTGATCCAAATCTGGTGTCAAATTCTCTATAAATGGTGCTGACCTGTCAATTTTATTTATAACTGCATAATTCCAAAAATAATTATCAGCCACTTTTTCTTGTTCTCCAATTAATTTAAAACTTAACTTTTCACCTATCTGATCCCCCGACTCAGGCTTGGGATCATATGTACCATCCTCATTTCCATCCAAGGCATTATCAGCTGTGTCCATAACACCAGTGAAAGGATAGGAGGCAAAACCAATTCCACCAGGAATTTTCAGACCAGTTCTGATCAAAGTCTCATATTCATTGGAACACTTTGGATTTTCTAGCGAACAATCTACATCCAAACAGTACATTAATTCACCACAACTATTATAACCACACTCTTGGTCGGGTATGAACTCTACGGTTTTGTAACCGTTGGTAATCCTCCACTCACCACTAACAACAATAGTCTCCTCACTCTCCTGTTCGGGCCTATTTACAACTATATTATCAAAATGACTTGAGGTAGAAAAGACACCCTGCACAACCAGTGGATTCATAGCTTCATTAAAAGTAATTTGTAAAACTCGATTTTTAGGTACATTCGACTCTTCATCACTAGGATTGACATCGACCACAACAGGAGGATCGAAATCAAAATTCACATCAGTCTGAAACTCCCAAGGGTAATGCCCAGTAAAGGAATTACCAAAAATACTAACTGGCTTATTATCTTCTAAATCTTTTTTCATTATAGAAGAACGCAAATCGACAGTGTACCAAACATCCTCAACACTACTGCCAATTGGCTCTAGTGGTTTGAATACAAATGAATGAGCGTTACCATTACCATTATAAGATGTCATGGCTGCAGCTGAAACCAATTTTTGTTCTTCATCATCCGACATATAAATCTTAGTCGATGTGGTTATCAGACTATCACAATTTTCTGCATAATAATTGTTTTCATAATCATCATCCACACAATCACCATAGTATGAATCTTTGATATCTTCTAATTTTGTATTTTCATCAACAGGCTCGCCATTTTTTGTCAGACATTCTTTGGATGGGCCGGTATGTTCTGCATCCCAACAAGTCCTATTTGTATTTTCAATCAAACTACTAGGATCAACAGCTTCAGCAAAAGTAACCATGATAGAAGTATTGCGCTTTACCCCAATCTGATTCCGTTCTGGATAGTGATCCTTGACTATTGTACCCAAAGCACCACTACCAGAATAGGTGTTGATATATGGTTTTTTGACAAAATCCGAAGGTGTCGCCTGAAAACCACCCGTAAGCATACTAAAAATAAACTGCACTATTGCAAAAGAAGATAGTATAATTGCCAAACCAATTACACCATTGATCATTGTCTTCTTACCTTTTATAATTTTTTCTTCGTTACCACCTGATGTCATTATAAGAAAACCTGCATAGAGCATCAAAACAAGAGTGATTATTCCCAACAAGCCCAGAACAGCCCTGATAATCCTGGCAACAATTAATCGGATGTCAGTTCCAGACAGTGCTATTGTTTCTCCAACTGGTTCTAGTCCAAAAGTATCTACACCTTCTGGATTTGCTCCTGGAACATATTGTGCTAATGCAGGAGATATATTTAAAAACAAAAAAACTGCTACAAAAAAGCCCACGGCCAAGATAGCAGTTTTTCTAAAAATTTTCTTATTTTTTATAGTCCAAGCTAGCATGTCCTTGGAAATAAATTTTAATAAAAAACTATTTTTTTGACAAGATCTGGCTTACAAGTTCACGAACTCTATTGCCATCTACTTGTCCTTGGGCTTTATTCATAACAGACCCTATTACCCTGCCCATATCACTAGGCTCACTAGCATCTGTTTCTTTTATTACTTCTTCTACTATTTTGACCAGTTTTTCTTCACTCATTTGCTCTGGTAGATATTCTTCTAATATTTTTATTTCTAATTCATTTTTTGAAACGAGATCATCACGCCCAGCCGAAGAAAAGTCTTTTATAGCATCTTTCAATTGTTTTATCTGTCTAGCGACTATCTGTTCTATTTCCTTGTCGTCTAACTCTTCTTTTTTGTCTATTTCGGTATTTTTTATCTCTGACCACAACATTCGCAAAACCGAAAGACGGAGCTCATCTTTACTTTTAAGAGCTTCCGTCTTTCGTCTAGTTATATCAGCCCTTAGGGACATAAACTAAAATTTTCTTTTAAACTTGTCTTCTTCCGGCGGTAGTTTGCCGATTTTGCGCAAGTAATTTATTTTAGAGATCTTTTGTGAGCGTACTACAGCCTGATTTTTCTGTAAGTTTTTACTCTTGGCGGGCACAAAAAACTGGATTTTTCTAGCTTGCAAAAGCTTGCCAGACTCCATCCAACGTCTTTTTACCCTTCTGATAAAGGCTTCAAAAGATTCTCCTTTTTTTCTTTTTATTTCGGACACATTATTCACCTCCTAACAGTGAATTTATTAAATTATTTCTTACCTTATTATAAACTAAATAAGTAAAATTGTCAAACAATCATCTTGATTGAGCTATACAGCCATTTTCTTGATTTTTTTATCAAGTTCGGTCTTAAGTTTTTTCTGATCTACTATCTCTTGAATACCTGATTCCATGTCTCTTATAATGATAGTTTTATCTTGTACTTCCTTTTGACCAAGAATGAGACAGTACGCACATTTTTGCTTATCTGCCAATTCTAGCTGTACCTTTAGTACTGTTTTACCTAGATTATGACCAACAATAATTCCTTCCTGGCGCAAATTCTCTATTATACGCAAAGTCTTCATCCTGGCTTGTTCACCCAATTGAGCAAAAAATATTTTTGGTAAGACTTCCTCTTGTTCTATCTTTCCTTCTTCGATCAATTTGCGCCAAACCATAATTACCCTCTCTAAACCAATCCCAAAACCACAGGCTGGGGTGGGTTGACCACCAAGTTCTTCGATTAACATGTCGTATCTTCCTCCACCACCCAAAGCATCTTGTGCACCCTCTTCGCTTTCTTCCGTGTAAATTTCATAAACAGTCTCTGTATAATAATCCAATCCACGAACCAAGGTTGGTTTTAACACATAAGGAACCTCCATTTCATCCAAATACTCCAAAACTTTTACAAAATAATTCTTGGATTTCTCACTCAGCCAATCGATAATTTGTGGTGCCTCCTCTATTACAGCCTTACAAGATTCTCCTTTACAGTCCAAAACTCGCAAAGGATTCTTACTAATACGCTTACGGCATTTTTCACATAAATAACTTCTCTTGGTGCGTAAATATCCAACTAATTCAACAATATAATTTTGTCTGTCTTCTAGTGTACCAATACTATTTATATGAATATTTGTATTTATTCCCAAATCTAAAAGGAAATTATAAGCCACACCAATTGTTTCTGCGTCGATTGCTGGATCATGTACACCAAAATTTTCACACCCAAATTGATGAAACTGGCGATATCTACCAGCCTGAGGTCTATCATGACGAAATAATTGCCCCCAACACCACACCTTTACAGGTTGAGGTAATGAAGTCATACCATGACCAACAAAAGATCTAGCGATACCAGCTGTAAACTCTGGACGCATCGCAACCTTACTACCATCCTTATCTTCAAAAACATACATCTCCTTATCTACAACATCGGTGCCACGACCAATTGATCTGATAAATAGACTAGCATCCTCTAAAACTGGTGTTTCAATATAACCATACCCATAAGCATCACACACATCCTCGGCAGCATGATACATTTTTTTCCAAAAATATTGATCTTTTGGTAAAACATCTTTCATACCTCGCAAAAGTGATGGTGTTTTTATTTTGGAAACTCTAATGTCTGAAGCAGTTATTTCTTTGCTCTCAGTTTTTACTACAACTTTCTTTGCTGTAGTTTTTTTTACTACCTTCTTGGTAGTTTTTTTTGGAACTATTTTTTGTGTACGACTGCTTTTAGCTTTGGTAATTGTTTTTTTCTTTGGTGTCATAAAAATTTATTTAAAAATTATATTCTGGTGCAGAAAATTTACTAATACGATTAAAAGGCCAACCGCGCAATACTGTCCTACCAACAATATCTTTCTCGTCAATAGGACCAAAACGACGAGAGTCATAACTAGAGTCACGATTATCGCCCATTACAAAATATTGATCAAGACCGATTGTTTGCATAACAGACCCGACAGTATTTTCATCCAAATACAATTCCTCTACCACAACCCCCTGCGGATGATCGTCATTGTATACAATGACCTTACTACCCTCTATTTTTATTCTTTCTCCAGGTAAACCTAGAATTCTCTTCAAATAATAATCTTTGTTGTTAGTCGGAGCCTCAAAGACAATTACCTCTCCTCTTTGTGGTTCACGAAATCTATAACTAAGCTCATCAATTATTAGATAATCTTTTTCATAATAATTTGGCTCCATAGACTGACCCTTTACATAAAAAGGCTTGAACAAAAAATATCGGACTACTCCAATAGTAATACCGGCTAAAATAACTATCTTAATCAATTCCAAAAAGAACGTGCTAGCTGCCGCCAAAACATTTTTTTCTTTTTTTCCTACAGTCTCTTTTATATCAAGATCTAAATCTAATTCTTCTTTTTCTTCTTTTACCATAAAAAATAAATGAATTTATTCATCTAATTATACTTATAAACTAAAATAATTATACAACATTTTATTTAAAAAAGCAAATCAAAAACCGTTATGTAAACGGCATGTTGTGGGCAATCCAGGAATCGAACCTGGGACCTCTACATTATCAGTGTAGCGCTCTAACCAACTGAGCTAATTGCCCTTAAAATAATCAATAAGATTATACATCGTATTACAAAAAAGATCAAGACCTGTGACCATAAGTGGATTTGAACCACTGACCTCTACAATGTCAATGTAGCGCTCTAACCAACTGAGCTATATGGTCTTATTTTACTGTAAAAAATACGAATAAATAATACACCAAAATCTCAAAAAAGTCAAGAAAAAAACCCGACTGAGTCAGGTTTTTTTTAGATCCTTGAGCACTGGGCAACAATATCTATATCCCTAAGTACCAAGTGGGTGGCCGCAATCCAGACCCACGGGTCAGGACAATATAGGCTTCCCAATACAAAAGATATGTAAGATATGATATATGCAACCCGGCTGTCAGGATCACTTATATTATATTACTAAAAAATTAGCTTGTCAAATTACACCTTCCGCCCATATACTTGATTAAGTATACAAGCGGAAGGTGGCAACGCATTTACTACACACCATCCGATAAAACATGGAGACCTCCTCCTGTGCTTAGCACAGTACCAGCTTCTTATTACCCTTTGATCCCTCAATGAGCTTTTTGACCATCTCTTGAGAATGCTCAGCACCACGGCCATTAATTCGGCCACATTTTGAGCAAATTCGATTCTTGCCCGCCGGCAATCTCCGCCGACATTTGCAGATTACACCCTTCTTGATCTCACACATCCCTTAACTTCCCCCTATAGAAGATGAAATAGTAGCTACAGCCAAGCCAAATGACTAATATCATCTAGCTCGGCCGTAGCTAACGCGTTGCCTAATTATAAAGAGCGAACCTCACATACTACACCAGAATTGACTATTTGTCAACCCTCCCTTGCAATAAACAAAAAATCCCGATTTACGGGATATATTGTATGAAATTTACTAGAAAATTATTCAAACAACTTATCCCGCATCAAATTAGGGCATACAAAAATACGCACTAAACCGAGATGCTTGATACTTGTTAAATAATTTTTAGTATATATACTTCTCATACCATATTAGTATAATATCAACTAACTAAAACGTCAAGCCTGAGTTATCCACAGTGTACCAGTCGCTACGCTCCGGTACACTGCAGGCAACTAAAAGTTATCTGCCATCACGCTACGGGCAATCTTATCTACTAAGATATACCAGTAGATAAATAGACCGTACTATAGTACGGTCTATGGTACGTACTATTTCTTTATCAAAAAACCCTCTCGCTAGAGAGGATTTCTTTATCTATAAAATGTCAGATGTAAACATTAACTTCTCTCATCATCCATATATACATGCAAATACTCAGTCTTGTCATAGTCAAATACTTCACCTTCTGCAAAAAATCTATTAATTTCAAGTTTGGCGTTTTCTACGCTATCAGAACAATGAACTACATTACACATACCCATGGCCAAGTCCCCGCGAATAGTACCACCATCAGCTTGTCCGGCATGAGTAAGTCCGGCTACAAGACGAACTGCGTCTACAGCACCCTTGCCTTCAGCACAGATCACTACTACTGGGTTAGCCTTCATAAAAGCCTCTAAACCCTCATAAAATGGCTTCTCCACGTGGTGAGCGTAGTGTTCACGAAGCTTTTCAGAGTCCAATTGTGCCATTTTTAGGCCTACAATCTTCAACCCCTTCAATTCCAAGCGTTTTACCACTTCACCAACCAAACCACGCTGAACTCCGTCCGGCTTGATAATAAGTAGAGTTTTCTCGTAAATTCCATCAAATTTCATATATTATTTATTTTAAAAATTATTAGCTAGATTATACATGAAAATCTGTCTTTTGTCAAGAGACTCTTGACTTTTTCTAACTTTTTTGATATTATTTATTCAAACTACTGAAGGAGTAATATCATGGGAAGCAGGGCAACCCGTCCAATCGGGAAGAAGAAGCGACGTTCTCGTCAGCTGGCGCGAGAGGAAGTCATCACCAGTGGCTCCTGCAAGAAAAAAAAGAAGAGGAGCAGACGCAAATAGTCCTCACTCGCCGCAAACATGCAGACCGATGATCAAAAAGGAGGTTAAAAAACCACTCGCGTCTGCCATAGATTTGAAAACTTTCAAATTTATGGTAGGAGGTTGCGAGTGGTTTTTTTTATTTATAGATAAACTATGTACTATTGTACTAGTACAATAGTACATACTACAAAAGTCAGATTAAAGATCGTTGATATCCTTCAAAAATCCTCCGCCTGAATCTTCTGGCACATAAGTAATATCATCATCACTATCAGCGTTAATCTGCGTCAAATCTGAATCATCCTCATTTATGTCATCCCAAACGGTTCCACCAGAAATATCATTAACATCTACCAGGCTACTACTAATCTCTTCCAAAAACATACTCGGCCCCTGAGAAAAATTATTAAAACCACCTGACAAAGAATAAGTAAGATGTAAAAACTTTTTGGCGCGGGTAACTGCGACGTAAAACAATCGCCTCTCTTCTTCCAATCCTTCGGCCTCTCGCAAAGCTCTGTCATTGGGGAATTGTCCACTAGCTAAATTTATTACAAATACCGCTTCCCATTCTAAACCTTTGGCTTGATGAACTGTGGATAGGATTATTTTTTCATCACTGTCAACATTACCAGTGGGCGCATTATTAAAACCTTCTTGCAAAACTGCTTCTGCCAAAAATGAATTCAAATCTTCTGCTTTATCCGCAAAAACTGACAACTGTTCTAGATCTTGAATTCGCTCACGATAGTCTGGAAATTCATTTTCCAAATATTCTTTATACTTTGATTCTAAAATTGTCTTAATAAGATCACCTGTTGAAGATTCTTCATTTTCTTTTTGTAATTCAAGTAGAGGAAGAAAGATTTGCAAAAAATCATTCCAACCAACCTGACCTTTTGCGCCCAAAACAGAGCCTGTTTCTTCCAAATTTTCCAAAGGTTCTTCACTATCATTTATAAATTGTAAAAGCTTTTCTACTGCCACAGGACCAACTCCCACTTGCATATTGAGCACCCTACTCCAAGCTACTCTATCTTCTACATTATTTAAGATTTTTAGATATGCCAATACGTCTTTTATGTGGGCGCGCTCAAAAAACCTCACCCCACCACGATAGTCATAATCAATACCTCTTTTTACCAATTCCATTTCCAAAGCTTGAGAGTGATAAGCTGCACGAAACAATACTGCAATTTTCTTTGGTTCTACATCTTCACTGAAAAGCTCTTCAATCCTACTTACAATAAAAGCAGCTTCTTCTGCCTGATCTTGAAATGCATGAACTTCTGGCTTGGCAAATTCATCCAAAACACTTTTTAAACTCTTTTCATATTGATTGATATTATTTGCAATCACCTCATTTGCAACCTTCAAAATATTTGGAGTGGAGCGATAGTTAGTTTCCAGTTTAAAAGTTTTTGCATCTTTATACTTTTCTTCAAAAGCCAAAATGTTTTGAATATCAGCTGCCCGAAAAGAATAGATACTCTGAGCATCATCCCCTACCACTAATAAGTTACGATGATGGCTCGCAAGTAAATTTATAATTGATGCTTGAATTTTATTTGTATCTTGATACTCATCTACCAAAACGTATTTGAATTGTTCAGCATATTTGTTACGCACACTCTCTGATTTAAGAAGTAACAGATACCAATACACTAACAAATCATCAAAGTCCATTACATTGGCAGTCTTTTTTCTATTTCTATAATCCTCTGCGATTCGCTTTATTGTGTCAGCAATTTCCAAAAAGCTAGAATGTTTCAATTCCAAAACATCCTGAATCGTAGTCTCGGCATTTCGAGCATAGGACATAATCGATTGAATTACTTTTGGCGAAGGAAATCTACGTTCCTTGCGATCAATCCCCTCTACTTTTATACAGAGCTTGATAAGGTCCAAGCTATCTTGACCATCCAAGACTGAAAAATTATTTTTAAAACCAAGTAAAGTTGCATATTTTTTCAAAACTCTGTAACCAATATGATGGAATGTACCAGACCATGGTAGATATACCCCAGTTTTTTCTGAATCTTTTATGGTGAGTTCTTGCACTCGTTCCATCATCTCTCGAGCAGCTTTGTTTGTAAAAGTAACTAACAAAATATTTTTTGGATCCACATTTTGAGATAGTAAATATGCCACACGGTAAGTGATAGCACGAGTCTTTCCAGATCCTGCCCCCGCCAAAACCAAACAAGGACCATCACCTGAAGTGACAACCTTGAGCTGTTCCTCGTTCAATTCTTTTGAATAATCTATCATAGATATATTATTCTAACACAATTACAACTCTTTTTCCATTCACAACATCTCCCCCATTCCAATCATGAATCGCATTCATAAGATCATCATATTTATATTTAAAATTCTCACCAAATTGCGTACCAGGATCATTAGTAATAAATTCATCCTCATCATAACCACGAATAATAAGAGCATGATAATCTGGTCCGTCATTACTAAAATGCGGATTTGGTAGATCTTTTCCATAAGCTAACACTAAAACCGGATTACCATCTGCAACAAACTTTTTAATTTCTTTAACACTTGGATTTTCTACAATTCTTACTTGTTTTGATGACATATACCAATCTGTCAGCTTCAAAACTTTTTCAACCTCAATACTATATCCCCACCCTAGACTATCCTGCCAATCAACCATTTTCAAAATCTCATCTTTACTAAATAGTGGACTAAGATTATATCCTTTATAATAAGCATCCAACATTAGTACTGTGGCTTCTTCACACGCATCCTGCCATGGTTGATCCCAATTCTTTTCTGGTGCTTGCGATGTAAACGGGACTGAAAGATTTATTTTATTTGGTAATTCTTTTTCTTCAACT
>Ga0208904_1001299_pt1 | contig 17410 bp, 15 predicted proteins | sample AntAceMetag02UKB_FD_184774 | JGI IMG/M metagenome (GOLD analysis project Ga0208904, IMG submission 184774) | Saline lake microbial communities from Ace Lake, Antarctica - Antarctic Ace Lake Metagenome 02UKB (SPAdes) (version 2) | ecosystem: Environmental > Aquatic > Non-marine Saline and...
CGGGCAACGGGCAACGGGTAACGGGTAACGGGTAACGGGTAACGGGTAACGGGTAACGGGTAACGGGTAACGGGCAACGGGTAACGGGCCTCTGGAAACAAGAAACAAGAAACAAGAAACAAGAAACAAGAAACGGGTAACGGGCGACAAGAAACAAGAAACAAGAAACGGGCAACGGGCAACGGGCCTCTGGAAACAAGAAACAATATACAAGAAACGGGCCTCCTGTCTCCTGTCTCCTGTCTCCTGTCTCCTGGACTCCAGGCGCCAGCTTCAATGAATCAACATGATTCAAGAATCCCGACTAAAAATTTTTGCAAATTTTTATTTACGTTTTAGTCCGCGCTAACCTTATAATAGTATAGGCAATTCCAATTTATTCCACACCAGCTGATTCATTACTTCGCCGGGAAACAGGCAGCAAAGGTAGACACTATGAGTGAACAGAACACCGATATAAATGAACAAGACACGCCTGGCGTCGATCCAGCCACCGGTCTATATAATCCTGTCGACGAGCCACCTGATCCCACAGACATTAGCCGCGCCGCCCCTGATGATCCGAATCGGTGTCAAGGCGTCTGCTCCTATGGCCAGTGTCCAAATCTCGCTGTTCTAGGCGGTACTGTGTGCCGTATACATGGCGGCGCAGGCCAGCAGCGATCAATCGAGCGGAAGTCACTCCGTAACTATCAGATAGGCATCTATCAAGCTCGACTGGAACGATTCGCGGATTCAGATATTATCAAATCGCTGCGTGAGGAGATCGGGCTTCTTCGTATTTTAGTCGAGACGCGTTTTGCTTCATGCAAAACAGACATGGATCTTATGCTGCAGTCCGGCCCCATCGCTGATTTGATTATGAAGGTCGAGAAAACCGTCACGTCATGCCACAGTATGGAAGACAAGTTGAAGCAGGTCTTAGATAAGCAGGCTCTGATTCAGTTCGCCGGTGAGGTCGTTGGTATCGTAGGCGAAGCCTTGCCCGATGCCCCAGACAAAATTGACACCATCTCGAATGGTATCTTGGCTTTAATCGGCCGCTTAAGTAGTGAGGAGTAGTAATCGTGCATATCTACGAGTTGCCACCGTCAATCCGTGGCGTAACTAAGAAGCATGCCGCCGCTGGCACCGCCGAAGAGGTCACGGGAGTCCCGCCTTTTTTGGCTGGCACCGTGATTCAATTAAGCGGAAATACAGCTACACTGTATCTTGGGGCCACGAAACTGGAAGCTGAGGCGCATAAATTTGCAATTGGCGTCTATACACACGCTGTGCGTATCTTGCTCCCCAAAACCGCTACAACTTTCTGGGTGGATACGGGAGCCAACGCCAGCTACACCGCTACACAGATTCATGCTGTAGATTAGACGAGATCCGGGATGCCCGATGCCCGATGCCCGATGCCCGAGATACATATGCCACTAGCAGCAACTGAAAGTCAACAGAATCTATACAAGCTAATGGCTGAGCGCATCCACGCTGGCCTGAAGCGACAGTCTACGACTACGTGTAGCCGGTGGGCGTTGAATTATCGAATCATGGGTCAACCGTTTCCCGGTCCTTGGCGCTTCGATCATCACCCCTGGACGATGGAAATGCATGATGCTACCGAGCCACTGATCGTAGGCATGAAGTCTGCACAGATGGGATTTACAGAAGTGTGCCTGAACAAAACATTCTTCAGTATCGATGTTCACGGCTACTCGGTCCTATACATCTTACCTGCGCTGAATCCGGATGCGTCTAATTTCAGCACCTCACGCTTCGATCCGGCCTTAGAGATGTCGCCGTATTTGTCTAACTTGTTTTCGAACGTCAAGAACGTGGGGCACAAGCGCGCGGGCAACGCGAATCTTTTCATACGTGGCTCCCGTTCCCGTGCCAACTTAAAATCCTTGCCTGTCGCCCGCCTCATCTTCGATGAAGTTGACGAGATGGTTCAACAGAACATCCCGTTAGCTATGGAGCGACAGTCGGGCCACGAGGAAAAATGGGTCGATATGATTTCAACGCCCACCGTAGACGGTATGGGCATCCATGTCTACTACCATGAATCAACACAAGACCATTTCTTCTTTAGGTGCCCAAGCTGTAACAAATACATTGAACTCTCTTACCCTGACTCCCTGGTCATCACCGCTGATTCATTACAAGATCCCCGGCTCGATGACACCCATCTCATCTGTACATCATGCTCCAAGGTACTGGATCACGGCGCGAAGTCTGAGTGGCTGACGCTAGATAATTGCAAGTGGATACCCACATACGAGGGCCGGGCCTCCCGAGGCTTTCATATAAATCAAATGTACTCGTTCACAGTCTCCCCTAAAGAATTGGCGGTATCTTATCTCAAAGGCCAGATCAATCCGGCTGATGAGCAAGAGTTCTACAACTCGAAAATGGGTATCCCGCACGTTGCACAGGGTGCCCGAATCATGGAAACAGACATCCAAAATTGTATCGGCAGTTACATCTCACCTGATTCAGTTGAGGATTCTGGACTTATTACAATTGGCATCGACGTAGGTAAGTGGCTACACTATGAAATTGCACAATGGCATTTCCCCAATGGCAATGTCGCTAACGATCTTTCGCTGTCCGCGATACCACGCGTTCTCAAGGCCGGTAAAGTTCTGGATTTTGAGGACTTAGATGACCTTCTAATCGACTACCGTGTGGTTTTTGGCGTCATAGACGCACACCCCGAGAAGCGTAAAGCCTTAGAATTCGCCAAACGTTATGAAGGTCGCATCAAGCTTTGTTATTATACACGCGGGGTGTCTGGTCGAAGCATCACAACACATGCTGAAGAAGAATACACGATCTCCGTGGATCGTTCATCGTGGATGGACGCAGCATTAAGCCGGTTCCATGCCGAACGTATCATATTACCCCGTGACATAAGTCAGGAATACCGGGATCACTTGCAAGCAGTCGTGAAAATCTACGAACATGATGCCGACGGGAACCCGGTAGCTAAGTTCGTTGTGGGCCAGAATGTTCCTGATCACTTTGCCCATGCTAGAACATACTGCGAACTGGCACTACAGTTTGCGGCCAGTCTGTCATCTTCTGAATCCATAACGGGTGTGTACTAGTACCAAGACACTGGCCTAAGACACTGGCCTAAGACACTGGCCACAAGAATCTCGAATCTTTAGGCGAATACATAATATGCTCAAAATCAACGAGATAACTCATCCGACATACGACGCCGACTTACCTTATTGGGAGAAGTACCGGGCAACATATGAAGGCGGTATGGCGTTTGTAGAGAAATACGTCAAGAAGTTCAGCTTACGTGAAGATACGACTGATTTCGCGGCCCGTAAAGCCCTGAGTTACTGTTCTGCACACGCAAAAGCCGCTGTTATTGACATCCGTAATGCGATTTTCCAACGTATGCGGGACATTACACGCGAGGGCGGAACAGTCACGTATCAAGAAGCTGTTATGGGCGAGAACGGTGGGGTAAATCGCAATAATAGTTCAATGAATCACTTCCTGGGCGAGGACGTGCTGCCAGAACTACTCGTTGAGGGCAAAGTCGGCGTGTATGTAGATCGTGGACGCCAAGATCCGGGCACCACGTTGCTGGAATCCCGCAGCAACATGCCATATCTATACACCTACACTGCCGAATCCATATTATCATGGACTTATGGCCCCGATCAGGAGTTAGAAGTCGTGTTACTGGAAGATACCTATGATATCTTAGATCCAGACACGGGCCTCACGGTAGAGATAGGCACACGTTACCGTATGATGAAGCGTAATTCCGCGGGTATCGAAGTCACATTCTATGATGCTGACGGCGATCCTATTATAGACGATTCTGAGTTAGCAGGCACCTTACTCCTCAATCTTCCACGTATACCCTTCGTGATTTTCGAGATCAGTCAGTCGCTACTCGTAGACATCGCCGATCAGCAGGTTGCTTTGACGAATCTTGTTAGCGCCGACATGAATTATTGCACACGCAGTGGCTTCCCAATCTACGTGGAGCAGTTCAATCCGCTGTCGAACTTCGATGATCTACGTAAGGCTGAAGTACCGCGTACCGGTGTAGATGGTGGCGTAGCCGCCGAGGCCCCGAAAGCCAGTCCGCAAGAGATCTCTGTTGGCGTAGCACAGGGGCGTAGATACCCAAAGAATCTGGAAGCTCCATCATTTATTCACCCGTCTGCGGAGCCGTTGATCGCTAGTATGCAGAAACAGGAGCAAATCAAACGGGATATTCGCCAGAATATTAACTTAGCCCTGACAAACATTGACCCCAAACGAGCTAGCGCTGAGTCTAAGCAGGTAGATGAACGCGGCTTAGAGGCGGGCCTCTCGTATATTGGCTTAGTCCTCCAGCATGGCGAGATGCAGTTAGCTGAACTGTGGGCGCGGTATGAACAGGCTAAAGAGATTCCGGTAATCACTTACCCATCGAACTACTCGCTACGTACAGACGAGCAACGGGCGATTGAAGCTGACGGCTTACTCGACATGATCCCCAAGTTGCCGTCTAAAACATACCAGAAAGTTCTGGCTAAGCGGGCCGCGGGCCTAATCATCGGGCACCGGGTTGCTACGACTACGCTCAAGACTGTAGAGAATGAGATCGACGCGGCCCAAGTCGTTGATATCGACCCAGACCGTCTGCTCGCAGATCGTGAGGCTGGTCTGGTCTCAACGGATCTAGTGTCTACCGCCCGACAGTACCCTGACGGCGAGGTCGAAAAAGCAAGCAAAGATCATGCCGAACGGTTAGCTAGTATACAGGCGGCGCAAACCAGTCCTGAGGATTCAGTTAATCCTAATCCGGCAGCCAGGGGCATCCCTGATGGCGCTGTTACACCTACTTCGGATGCTAAAGAGGAATAGTCATGGCGACATATGCCACCGCAGCTGAAGGCGATACATATTTTGCACTGAGGCTCAATGCAGACCCATGGGAAGATGCTACAGAAGACAACAAGACTCGCGCCCTGAATCAGGCCTCTCGAATCATCGATAGGTTGAATTTCCTCGGGACCAGAACGGAGGATACTCAAGAGTTACAGTTTCCGCGTGACGATGATACTGAGATCCCCACGGATATCCAGTATGCTTGCTTAGAGCTGTGTCTATCGTTACTGGATGACGTTGATCCGGGGCTTGAGTATGAGACAATGGCTATGACCCGCTTCAAGTTTGCAGATGCTGAATCAATATATAAGCGGGACGATGTACCGATGCATATTGTCGCCGGTGTCGTTAGTATCGAAGCCTGGAGATTTCTGATACCATATCTTAGAGATGCCAACGAGATGCACGTCAATCGCGTATAAAACCACGAGAGGTTGCGACTATGTATAAGCATAACAGAACGTATTGGACGCCGGCTTTTGAGGATACACCTACGCCCGTGGCGCCGCCTGTTCCGCCCACAGATCCACCCACGCCTTCGGCCCCAGCTCCGTCAACGGATATGCCCACGCCCGAGAAGCTAGCTGAATTAGCGCGTGTTGCCGAACAGTATAAAAAGAGCGCAGCAGGACTCACTGCTGAAATCGAGATGCTGCGGAAGCGGGCTGATTTGACCGCTGCTGAAAAGACTGATCTCGAAAAGCGATTAGACTCGTTGCAGAGTCAAAGTCTGACCAAAGAGGAATTAGCTGCACAGGCGAATAAAAAGCTCCTCAAAGAGCACACAGATGTTATCGAGACGCTCCAATCGGAGCGCAACACTTGGCAGGAACGCTTCACTGAATCGATGATTATCCGCACTATCACTGACGCAGCGGCGACAAATGAGGCTTTCTCAGCTGAACACATTGTCGCCTTATTACGACCCAGTACACAGGTAGTTGAGAAGAAAGACGAAGCAGGCGTAAGTTTGGGCTTCGAGGCCCGGGTACAATTAGATAGCACCAATGCTGAGGGCAAGCCAGTAACCCTCGATTTGACAGTGGCGGAAGCTGTCGTAAAAATGAAAGAACTTCCAAAACACCAGAATCTCTTCAAAGGGGAGGGATTCAGTGGGCTCAATGCGGGTAATCGTGGTGGAGCTGTTGGGGCCGTTGATCTGGTTGAAGCAGCCAGAAAGAGCCCGGCGGCTTATCGCGCGGCCCGTAAAAAGTCTGCACTAGCTAAAACAAAGTAACAGGAGAATTACAATGAAGGAGCCGCGCTTCAATCCTAGTTTCATGTCGCCTGCCCACGCGAACGACTTGGATGCTTTCATCCCGGAAGTTTGGGCGCAGGAGTCGTTGATGGTGCTGGAAGAGAACATGGTTATCGCTAACCTTGTTAATAAGGATTTCTCGGACGAGGTTGCTGCTTATGGTGATACGGTTAATACCCGTAGCATCGCTGAGTTCGAGATGGCTCGTAAGACCGATGCGGATGAAGTCGAGACGCAGGATGCTGAAGCAACGAACATCCCCGTTGTTTTGAATCAGCATAACTACTCCAGTTTCATCATCAAGGATGGCGAGGAGTCCAAGGGCTTCCAGAATCTTCGCGAGAAGTATCTGGTGCCAGCTGTTCGATCCATTTCGCGTGGTATCGATCAATTGTTGCTTGCTCAGCAGTATCAATTCATGACGAATTGCGCTGGATCATTAGGTACAGCGGCTTCGCGTGGCTCGGTTCTGGCTTCTCGTGAAGTCATGAATGTCAACAAGGTGCCGCTTGATGGCCGTAACTTCATCATTACACCGGGTGCCGAGACTGACCTCTTGGACACTACGCAGTTCATTGACGCAAACACTCGTGGCGACGACGGTACCGCTATGCGTGAGGCCAACATCGGTCGGTTGCTTGGCTTCGACTTCTACATGGCGCAAAACTGCCCGTCGATTGCCTCGGGCAACACAACCCACACTGCTGCAGTGAATCTTATTGCAGGTTATGCTATCGGCTCAACATCCATCGCCATTGACGGCACGAGCGAAGATCTCGTTGCTGGCTCCTGGTGTACGATTGCCGGTGACATGATCCCTCAGAAGATCACTGCTGTTAGTGGCTCGCCGACGACGCTGCTTACTATTAGTCCTGGTTTGAAGCGAGCTGTTGCCAATGAAGCAGTGATCACCGTCTATGCTCCTGGCGCCGTGGATCTGGTGGCTAACTATGCCGCTGGCTGGTCGAAGGCCATTGTCATTGACGGATTCACCGTAGCGCCCAAGGCGGGTCAGCTAATCAGTTTCGATGCTGGTGCTGCTAAGGATGTGTACGGCACTATCGGTACCCCGACTACCATCAGCATGTTGCTGGATCGTCCACTCGTGGATGCTGAGTCCAACAATGACGTCGTTGGTATCGGGCCTACTGGTGAATATTGTTTCGCTTTCCATAAGAACGCAATGACGCTGGTCTCCAGACCGTTGGCTGCTCCGGCTCCCGGTACCGGTGCTGCGTCATGGGTGGCGAGTGCAAATGGTCTTGGTGTACGTGTTACCATCACGTACCAGGGCTACAAGCAGGGTCACCTCGTCACCGTGGATATGCTCTGTGGTGTCAAAGTCTTAGATACAGATCTTGGCGTTGTCATGTTCGCGTAGAGTACAGACTCGGGTGGGGCATATTTGTGCCCCACCCACCTAGGGCGTAAATACACATGAGTGAGTCACATGAAATTGACGGCTGGGATAAATCCGCGATGTTCATAACAAACGCTGTAAAAGAACAGCGTCAGGATATTACACAATTACGGACCAGTATAGAGAAACAGGGGCGGGAATTGGATGCACAATTGGGCCATCTCGCAGAAACTGTTCAAGTTGGGCTGTTCAAGCACCAACAAGAAATAACTAAGTTATTCCATAGCTGCCAGGAACGACTTGTAATTGTAGAGGCTGCCGCTAAAACCAATACAGATAGCATCTGTGTGTTATTTAATAAGCGCAGCGGCGCCGACTCCCGACTATGGATGCTAGCTAGAGACCTAATTGTACTGATACTGGTTGTGTCCAGCTGGCTCTATTCGAATTGGGCGTATGCGGCCGCAAAAGTTTCGTGTAAGCTAGTTGATGTAGAGGTATCAAATGCCTATAACAAACCATAGACAAGTTAAGGCCATCCTGTACCAACTGAAGAAGATTTTCGGTACTTCGATTACTCTAATCAATAAAGCAGCTACCACTAACTACGCAACGGGTGTCATTACAGATAGCAGCAGTAGTACCGTAATTAAAAAAGCTATTTTGCTGCCCCGTAAGACTACTCGGCAATTTGACTATGACTTATCATTCATTGCGGCCAATAAAAACTTCACATATGGTGGCATGTATGATGCTCTGATGCGCTGGGTAATCATAGACGCAAGAGATGTACCCGATGCCTTCGACATTAATGCTAACTATGAATGCGATGCAGGCGGTATCAGGTACGACGTCGCGGAGATTTCCTATGACAGTGATTCAAAAGTGTACTTCATACGCATGCGCGGGCTTCCAGCTGTGACAACCCCGGAGTAAGTGATGGCTATTAATCCTAATTGGTCGCGATGGATCTTCGCGTCAGTTATAAAACACTTCAATGCCCACAAAGGGGATCTATTTCTGTATGTCGAGGGTGAGCATCGAGATACGGATACCGAAAACAATATAATGGAATTGCGAGTAGATGGTCCCTACAGTACAGAACTGGTTCAGGACTATTTCAGATTATATGTAGAAATCAATGTACTTATACAGACAGTTGTGCAAGGTGTTAATTTATATCAACACCGAACGAACATTGGAGTCGTAGAAGCTGCATTCACAAAATCAATGTTACTATACAAGCTCGGCGGCGAGACCGGTGATACTGGCGATCTGGTAACGTGTCTGAGACTGGAATCGGACCAACGTGGTAAGCAACGTGTGCAGACTAGCGATTTTGGTATCATTAGACCGCATACGGAACTACAACAAGCAACTGTCGAAGGCCATTACGAGATTTACCTGGAGGTCTAACCAATGAGATTTACCCCTAGTTTGTTCACTCCTGCTCACACCCGAATTGACATAAAGGATGCAATCTTTAATGTCAAGGATGGTGGATCTAACGAGCTTCAGATCAAGATTGCTGAGGGCAATTTTGTACACTCTGAGCGCCGTGAGATGGAGTATTACCCTGATCGCGGCAACTTGGATGATGTAAATGAGGGCGATCAGGTTCCAATGGAAGTCCGTTTTGAGTTCGTGTGGGAGTATATCCGCTCGACTTCTACCGGCTCCACGCCAACTGTTGAGGATGCATTAAAGCAGCGTGGAGGTGCAGCTGATTGGGTCTCTTCGGATAGCGATACCTGCCGCCCGTATAGTGTCGATTTAGAGCTTGTCCATACGCCGGATTGCACCACTGGCGACATCGAAACTCTGACGTTTGCAGATTTCCGATGGGAGTCATTAGAGCATGATCCGCGGACAGGTCAGATTTCCTGTACGGGTAAGTGTAATGCCACCGAACCTACTTCGGTGAGAACTGCCCAATAGCGATACACTTAGGTGATGTAATACATTTATGTAGTACACCTCAGGAGAGAACCCGTGAGATATGCAGGTAAAACATACGATGGCCCACGTATTTCAACTGTAGTGTTCCCGCGTGGCGATGACGATATTGTTATCAGGGCCGCGGCAATCCGTGATCAGTCGGCGTTCGAGGATAGTTTTCCTCAGCCTGTACCACCCACGATCACGAAACCCAACAAACCGCCTTACCCGGATACTCTGGATGCCGGGTATCTTACAGCACTGAATAAGTGGGCCACAAACCGCACCCATTGGTTGATCATTGAGTCGCTTAAGGCTACCCCTGAAATCGAGTGGGATACGGTTACCGCAAATCCAGATACTTGGGGTAACTATGAAGCCGAGCTTCAAACTGCCGGGTTCTCTCCTTTGGAAATCGCCTTGATTACAAATGCTGTCATCCAGGCTAACGGCTTGGACCAAGAGAAGATCGACGAGGCTACACAGCGTTTTTTAGCTTCTCAGGCGGAACAGTCAAAAGAGCAATTATCCCTGCATTCCGAACCGGAGACTACGCTATCTGGCGAGCCTGCGAGCGGGTAGGGATCCGCCCACCGGGCGTGAAGCCTGCTTGGGATGACTGCAATGTTGAAGCTAGGGCGAATATAATAGCCTACGGGCAATTGCGCGACACAGAAAGCAGCGGATCACCGGATGAACTTTAACATTACAAGAATGTCAGGGCGAGCGATGAAACCTGATATAGTTCATTTCGAGAATCGTCTGCATCAGGAAATGGTGGAGTTGTGGAAGAGTGCTACTGGAGCGTTTGTAGATGCTATCACAACTCCACCTTTTAATTATATTCATGTCGATACCGGTATGTCGATGGCCTCAGCGATACCGTTAGCAGAGCAACTGCAGATGGGTCGAATCGTTAGGGGCCGTATACATAGTATGCAAAAGAGTGGGCCAAAGCTTGGCTACACAGAGCTGGGTACAGGCAACTATAACCCCAAGGGGACGCGTTCCATAGCTCATGGAGAACGATTAGGTGAATCAGCTTATACGTTGGATTTTGGTGATCCTGTAACTGGCAGAGGTTGGGTGTTTGAGTTTCGTATATCCGTGACACAGTATTATATGCACGAAGCTCTGGGACACTCAAAACATAGTCAAGCTTGGAACACACTGCCGACAGCTCAGAATGCTTTTGCGCAGTATATGAAAGATAATAGTGGGCGGGTATTAAAGAACAGTTTGAGTTGGTTGCTTAGGGGCAAATTCGCAAGTGACTTACCGAGGAGATTCCAACGTGGCGCTTGAAGATAATGTACGGTGGTCATTTGAAGCCCCCGGGATAGATGCGGTTGCCAAAAAAGTTGCCGCAGCCTATAAGAATATAGAAGAAGCCCAGATCAAGTCTGTAAGAGTAACGTCACAGGTAAAAACTTCCGATGAGGGGGTTATTGCTACTAAGGTTAAGCTGGCAGCTGAAACATTAGGTGGCTCTAAAGCCCTACGAACATATACTCTTGCATCTATAGCCGCGGCTGAAGCTACTGGGGGTATGTCCGCAGCGGAAGCAAAATATGCTAAGCAATTAGTGAACACGGTCACTGAAGCGAATAGACTGGCTGAGGTCGAAAAGCGGCTTAGCGCCCAACGCAGTCGGGCCGCTGCACGAGAAAGTACACGTAGGAAATCCGTAAGCGGTATCATTTCATCTAAATCCGCGACGATACCGGGTGGTACTACCGGAGCCGAACTAGCCGCGTATAAAACAGCAGTAGGTAATCTCCGTGCATTAACAGTCGCACATCAGACTTCTGTTGCTAAGTTGAATACTGTTTGGGGAGAAGTCGCAGTAGGCAAGATACGGGCCTATGGCGACAAGACGCTGAACTTACAAACTCAGATAGGCCGTGTGGAAGATGCTGAAAAGAAGCTGGGGGCTACTGCACGTAAAGAAATTGCGCAGGTAGCTATAGAACGGGCGCGCGCGGCAAAAGAATCTGCAGCACAAGCAATAGCGCGTCAGGCAGCGATAGACGCGGATAGAGATAGAAGTGTAGCGCGCTATAAAGCGGCACAGCAAAAGATGCAGGCAGTTGCACAACAGACATTTGCCGCACAGTTCGCGCGTCAGAATAAGCTGGAAACACAGGCTGCGCGTATGGACATTGCGCAGACAGCTAGAATAAATGCTTTAAATGCTGCGAGAGCCGCGGCATCTGCGAAAGAAATCGCCCGCCAGAATGCCGAAAAGATTGCCGCGTCTTTTGGAACCAAGATGCGGACAAGGGTGGGCGGACATGCTACTGCCACACAAGGTGAGAAGGCCGCCGTACTGTCGGCGACAGTTGCCACCGAACGGTATATCCGCGCGAATCAGATTCTGGGGCGTGAAGTTGATGCGATGTGGAAACGTGCCGGTAGGGGCGCGGGGACTACCGATGCCCGTATGCGGGGGTTGTATAATACTACCGAACGCGTTCAACTTGCTATACGTAAATTAGGCAGTACCGTTGAGCAAGAAAATGCGCGTATGGGTAAAAGCATTCATAGCGTGAATCTCTCTTGGCAGAGTATGGCTCGGCTCGTAGTTGTACAGTTAATGCATCGAGCCATATCTGCGATGTCTAATGCTATGCGTGAAGGTATACGTACAGCTACTGAATACGAGATCAAGCTTTCTGAAATTAGAACAATTTCGCAAGAGAATCAGTTATCCTTCGCAGCTTGGGGCAAAGGTCTACGCGAACTATCTGATTCTTGGGGCATAGGCATCATTGACCAAGCTGAGGCCGCCTATCAAGCACTCTCTAATCAGGTGGCTAAAGGCACAGGCGTTCTTAACTTCATGAGTGAGGCTAACCGTTTCGCCGTGACTACGGCGTCCACAGCCGCGGCATCAGTTAATGTACTCACGGCGGCTACAAATGCTTTCGGTATTCGTACGGCGTCTACGAATAAGACCGCAGCTACCCTGTTCAAGACTATTGAACTTGGCCGTGTACGCGCCAGCGAAATGGGTAATACCTTCGGTAGAGTCGCAGTACCGGCTTCGCAGTTGGGTCTTAATCTACAGGATCTTGGTGCGGCTGTCGCCACGTCCACTATTCGCGGTATTAAGTTCAGTGAATCATCTACGCTATTGCGCGCCATTCTGATGAAGTTAATCAGACCTACCAAAGACATGCAGAAGCTCTTTGATAAGATGGGCGTAGCTAGTGGTCAAGCCGCTATTCAGGCATATGGCTTCCAAGGCGTAATGCAGCAAGTCGAGGAGCACACTAAGGGCAGTGCGACTGAAATCGGTAAATTGTTCAGTAGAATCAGAGCTGTCACGGGCGGCTTGCTGTATTCTGGTGCCGGCTTAGTACGTTACCGTGAGAATCTATTAAAAGTCAAGGATGCACAAGCGTCGTATGCTCGGGCCACTGAAATTGCAATGGAGTCCACGGGCAAGCGATTACAGATTCAATTTGATCAACTAAAGAATTACTTCCTGACTGGGTGGGGCCAGCCTATACTTAAGATGATTGATACCGTACAGAAAGCTACTGGTGGCTTCGTACCAATCATGAAGTCATTAATCATTACAGTAGTTGCCTTAGGTGTAGCCGCTGGTGTAACAGCCACTGTCATAGGTGTTAAGATGGTTGCAGCAATGGCAGCTGCGGCTACTGCTGGTACGGTACTAAGCGCCGTCATGCTAGGCTTACAAGCAGCTATGGGCGTTGGTGCTTGGATTACTGTGGCTGGCGCCGCACTGTTTGCTGTTGTATTATACCTACAGCAAGCTACCGCTGCTTCTAAGAAGCTGTCCGCAGAGTGGTCCAAGGGTATTTCCGAGGATATAAAGAATGATCGCGCCGCGATAGTTAATCTGGAAGAAAGCATCATTAAGGCTCTGGATAACATTGCTGGGGCGCGTCTACGGGCAACTGCTGAAGTTCAGAAAGTCTATAATGCTTGGCTGAATCAGCAACTGGAAGCGCAGGATAAGATCAAAGCCAGTTTGAAGCAGACTGTTGCTGATGTACAGACAGCTATAAAGGTGTCTCTGACCGACATCAAAAAGCAGATCACCGAGACAAAGGATGCCTTCAAGAAGGCCGATGACGCTATGACAAGCGTCACGGGTAAGGGTGCCTCTAACACGCAAAAAGCTAATGTAGATATCTTCGATATCGGTCTCGAAGATAAGGGTACCAAGACCAAGATTCGAATGATTGAAAATGAAGTAAAGCGGCTGGCGAAAATACGCCGTGGGTTAAATGCTGATCAGCTTAAGGACTTCGAACGCGCCACGGATCGTATGAATACACTGATCCGTAAGCAGCATGATTTAGTCAAGACTTATAATAAGGAAGTTCAGGAGCGTGAGAAGAAGAGTAGAGAAGCAGCCAACAAGGCAGCAATCAAAGATTCCAAAGAAGGTCTCGCCTATCGACGCAAGGTGCAAAACTTCTTAGAGAAACAGAAAGAACTAGAAGTCAAGATTGCCGCGGCCCGTAGGAAAGTAGCTCGGGCCACGACTGCTGAGGAGCGGGCGCCAGCAGCCAAACGTGGAGCCGCCGGCAGAACTATTGAGAAGGCACAAGCTGCACTGGATAAGCTGTTAAGAACACAGGTAACCCTAGATCGTAAGAAGGCAATAGCCGCCGCGGACCATGAGACAAAGGCCAAGGCGCTCTTAGCTGTAATGAACAAGCAGAAGACCGTTGAAGGTTTGCGATTCGATGTGGTTACGAAAATTCGTGATGCACTCGCGGAAGAAATAAAACTCCGAGACAAGATTTACGCAGCTCAAGAGACTCGTGCCAAGAAAGCCGCTGCGACACAAGCTAAGCTGGCCGCACAGGCAGCTATCGAAAAGGCTCGTGCAGCGGAACTCAAGAAACTCGGTACTGAGGCTGCTAAGTTCAAGGTCAAGGACTTAACTAGCATTAAAACCGAGGCCGAACTCAAAGACAAGTTGCTGGCGCAACAAGCGCTATTGAATAAGATTCAAGGTATCGAAACTGGTAAGGGTGTTCCTAAGTGGCAGCTTGCTAGCGATCGTGTCCGTGAACTTGAGGCTAAGATTGCTAAGTTGGACAGCATAAGAGTTGCAAATAGAGGCAATGACCCCACGGGCGTAAAAACAGCTAGACGCTTCCAGGCTCAACAGGCCAGCTTCAAACTTGAGAAAGAGCTGGCGGCCCTTCAGGCACGAGTAAAAGAAGATCCGACTGCCCGTCTGAAAGTCGAAGTGGAACTTACGGGACAATTGGCAACATTATACAAGAAGATGGCTGCCAACATCGCGCGCAAGGATGCTGTGGCTATTGATCTTGAGAATCTCAAGAAGGCTAAAACCGCCGTTAAAGCACTTACGGATCAACTAGAGAAGTTGCAAGCAACTCGGGATGAGTATTTTGCGGGTAACGCTGTAGGCGGTAAAGCTGATAAGGAAAAAGCTGAGGTACTTGGCGATAAGATGGCTGCTGTACTTACTGGAATCCGTAAGAATCTTAAAACTGGTAAGATATCTGAGAGATACGCAGAATACATAAAAACTCTGGTCGAGGGATTTGTAAAGAACCCCACGCTAGAAATCAAAGAAGCACTACTTAGGCATCTAAATGCTCAGTTGATTGGTCATAAATCTAGCGCGAATATGTTTGATGCTGTTATCAAGGAAGCCACTACAGCTATCAAAGATATCAAAGTCCCACAGGCTATCGATGATATCGCTGCTAAAATGGCCGGGTATCAGGCGGCGTTAGTTAGCGCTAAAAACCGTGTCGAGGCACTATCAGCGAAGATGGGCGCCACAACAGACAAGAAACTGGACACGAGCGGCAAGATCATTGAGACGTTTGCATTACGGGTTGGCGCAGCAGATAAGGCACTGGAGTTCTTTATAACGCGCCTTAACACCTCTAAAATCCCCGGTAGCGCACCGCCAGATACGGGCACCCCAGTGGGGAAGATCGCTGGCGGCTACACACGTGGCTTGGATACAATAAAACGGTCACTGAGTCCTGGCGAATTCGTAATGAATCCTGCTGCATCGAATCAGTTCTACGGCCAACTACAGGCTATGAATGCCGGTGTGCACCGTGCTGATGCGCCGAATAACAATATCACTGGCGACTGGAATATTAGTGTCAATTCTACAGGCAGCACGGATACTGATATCCGAGCAGTGGCTAAGGGCTTACGGCGTGAGATACGGCGTGGAAGGGTATCATTGTCATGAGCTTCGTAATGAGCTATCCTAAAACTGGCTCGACGACCGAGACAGTGACCCTGCGTAGCCCGGAGTTTGCAAACACGCGTAAGGTAGAGATGAATGCTATCATTGCCCGTAGTGACTTCGGCGATGCGATGACGCGAGCTGTATCTGGACGTAGCGTGTGGACAATGTTTGACTACCGATTCATTGTGTTTGATGACGAGACGCTGTTGCGGGATTTCTTGGAAGCTACAACCGGCCTGGAAATCAAAGTCACAGATCACAATAGTGTAGAACGTACTGGATTCATTATCACGAATCCAATACAATTCGTAGAGCTACGTGATAACATGGTGTGGGAAGTCTCCTTCACGTTCATGGAGTCCCAGTAATGTCAGTGGTGTTTCAATACCCATATGATTCGCCGACACTATCTTTGACAGTCCGTAATCCCGATTTGGGTGACGCGGATATACTGAATAATCGTCCGAATATCCTCAAGGTCATCGGCGGGGGTATCTATACGTACAAACGTACACCAGTGTTACGCCAGTTCCTGCTTAACTTCCGCGGCATCTGTGATACAGAGATCGCGGCTGTACGTACATTCTTTGAGACGGCGGCAGGTGAAGATATCAGTTATACAGACCATGATGCCGCAGTCTGGCGTGTTGTTGTATTAAATCAGCCGTTAGATTATGAAGATGCCCGCGATAACAATTATAAATTGACGCTTCAGCTTGAAGGCATATTAGTCTCCGACGTGCCTACAACGACAACAGCTGCTCCTACAACGACAACGGTACCACCTACCACAACAACGGTACCGCCCACATCCACAACAGTCGCGCCTACTACAACCACAACTGTGGCACCAGCTTGTAATAGTTGTGCCCCAGCGATCCCGGATGATTTGTGCGTGACACTAGCTGACTTGGCCGGCGACCTTGCTACGTACAATGGCCAGAATGATGTCACGTTCCGGTCTAGCTGTACCTGGACGGATGACGCGGATACGCCGCATGTCACCTTACAGTATGTAGGCGATCTCTGGTACATCTTCGTTAAATCCGTGAACAATTGTATCAAGACTTTTGTTGGGGACGCTATCCCGAATGAATGCGCGCCGTGGGATGATACGTTCACCGAGATAGCTTGTAATGCTGTAGCCTGTACTGATCCAGATACTTGTACCGACAGCATTGGCGCAACGGCTGCTGTGGCTTCTGGTATCTGTACCACTACGACTGTGCCGCCAACATCTACGACGGTACCGCCAACATCTACGACTGTGCCGCCAACATCTACGACGGTGGCTCCGACAACTACAACTGTGCCGCCGATTTGCAATAGTTGTGATCCACCGTTGCCAGAAGAAATGTGTGTAACACTAACTGGACTCACTGGTTCCCTAGCGGTCTTTAATGGCGACACTCTCGTGACATATCGCCGCGATGTCGTTCCCTGCTACTGGGATTCCGCTGCCGTTGGGGCCGGGTATTTGCGGCTACAGTTCGGTGCAGTACAAATCCCCACTTACTGGGTATTGAAGCTCTACACCGGCAGTTGTAAAACACTTATTTGCGAGTACTGGGGGGGACATTCTTGTGACCCTTGGAACGCGGTATTTGAGCACGTGTATACAGATAACTGCGGCGGCGAAGCTGCCTCTGCCATAGGAACCGTCGCCTCAGGTGCCTGTGGAGCTACTACAACTGTCGCTCCTACAACCACGACGGTGGCGCCC
>Ga0208904_1001303_pt1 | contig 17392 bp, 14 predicted proteins | sample AntAceMetag02UKB_FD_184774 | JGI IMG/M metagenome (GOLD analysis project Ga0208904, IMG submission 184774) | Saline lake microbial communities from Ace Lake, Antarctica - Antarctic Ace Lake Metagenome 02UKB (SPAdes) (version 2) | ecosystem: Environmental > Aquatic > Non-marine Saline and...
ACGGATGTTTGCGAGAGATTTTATAGATATAGGCGAGTGCCACTGTAAAATTTATTACGACCCCGATGCAGGTGACAACTTGGGTATGGTTGGAGTTGTAGATGAGACAGGCGAGCCAAAGATAGATATGAGTACAGGGCAGCAGAAGTTAGCTCCTCACATGTCAGGCGCATTTGTATATGAAAGAGTGCAGGGTTTTGATTTGTTGAGAGACCCCGAGGCTGAGACATTTGAGGACTCACCTTTTTTCATCGTTAGGAAGCTTTTGTCGAAAGATAAAGTTAGATCAATGACTGATGATCAAACAGTGTTGCAATCTTTAAACACCCAAGAGAAAGAAGAAAAGTATGTTGTATTTGATGTTACGAATACAAAATATAAAACAGAAGAAAGCAAAGTTATGGTGCGGGAGCACTATTATAGACCTACCCCAATGGTTCCCAATGGTTATTATTTTATAGCTGTGAAAGGGGCTGTAATTAGCGGGGGTGATTTACCATTTGGAATCTGGCCATTTGTCAGTGCAGGTTATTACGAAGTTTCAAAGTGTGCAAGATTCAGATCCCCGGTTCAAAGGATGCGCCCATATCAAGTAGAAGTAAATAGAACAGCTTCTAAGATAGCAACTATCCAGACTACTGTAGGTGACGATAAGTTAGTGATGATGAATGGGGCAAGGCTTACTCCTGGTGGGGAAGCTTCAGGAACTAGAGCAGTAAATGTTGTTGGAGGCACAGGCGCAACGATTATGAAAGGTTCAGCAGGGGAGCAATTTTTCCCATACATGCAGGGGCAGATAGCTGAAATGTACAGCATTATGAATGTGCAGGATTATGACAATACAGCAATGGACGGTAGACTAGATCCACATGCGATGCTTTATAAATCTATAAAGAATAAAGCAAAGTACTCAGATGCAGGAAAAACTTTTGAGGAATTTGTAGTAGAGATAACAGAGATAACTTTAAGAATGGCCAAGGAATATTTATCGGAAGATCAGATAGTTCCGATGGTTGGATCTAGCGAGAAAGTAAATCTTTCTGAGTTTAAAAGCTCCGATCCTTTATGCTATATGGTCACTCCAGAACCTGTTTCAAAAGATGCTGACACAATGCTAGGTAAGCAGTTAATGCTTACACAAGCTATGCAATATATAGGTTCAAGCCTAGAGCGAGATGACATAGGTAAGATTTTAAGATCTAGTCCATTTTTAAATGATGAAGATGTGTTTGCTGACTTCACTATTGATGAAGACATGGCAGTTAATGACATACTTGCTTTAGAGAGAGGTGAACAACCACAGGTACACCCAGATGCTAACCACAAGTATATGATTAAGAAAGCGATACATAGAACAAAGCAAGGAGACTTTAGTACTCTTGATCCAACTATCCAGCAAAATTTTAAGATGTATATTAAAATTAATGAGCAAGTAAAAGCTCAAGCAATGATGGATATACAGAGGGCAGAGCAAGGGTTTATACCAACTGACGGTTATTTAGTTAAGTGCGATTTTTACATGCCTCAAGAAGAAGGCAAGGCCAGTAAAAGAGCGGAAATACCATACACTTCTCTAGTTTGGCTAATCAAACAACTTCAGTCGCAAGGAACATCATTAGAAGACCTATCTAAGATGAGCGGCGGGTATGCTAAAGACATGGCAAATGTTTTATCACCAGAATCACCACAAGGAACAAACAGCAATATTATCCCACCACAAGGAGCAATGAATGGCAGGCAATAACCCAATTGAGAAAATTTTAGACGGGCAAGATGTAGATACAGTTATAAATGAAATGGACTCAGCGCAAATAGATGACCCGCAGGCAGCACCGATAGTTGAAGAAGCAGGAGTGCCGGCAACTGAAGCTGTAGTAGAGATTGAAACACCCGCAGAAGAAGAGTGGAAGCCCGACTATTCATTTAAGGTTTTGGATAAGGTTCATGAGTTTGACGAAGAGATCAGACCTCTAATAACTAAAGAAAACCACACTAAAATAAAAGACCTTTACGAAAGAGCTTACGGGCTTGACCATGTGAAAGGTAATTATGAAAAAGCTAAGACTGAGTTAACAGACTACAAACAAAAAGTAGATGAGTATTCACCTAGAATTGAAAAATATAATGAGGTTGAAAAAAACCTTAAGATACTAGGATCAATGATAGAGAAAGGTGACCTAGACAATGTTTTCGGAGAGCTAGGCATAAATGATCAGGCAGTGATGGAGTACGCTGTAAATAAATTGAAAATGCAGGAACTCCCACAAGATCAAAAAATACAATATCAAAATCAAGTAAGAAATAGATCTAATGAATACCACGATAAAGTAAAACAAGAGGATTATAATCAAAACATACACAAGCAATCTGTAGATTTGAGAAATCAGCAAGTTGATTTTGCTTTGCAACTTCCGGACGTCACGGAATTTGTAAACAAGTTCGACACTTTATCTAGTAAACCCGGAGCTATGAGAGAAGAAATTTTCAAGCGAGGGGCATTAGCATTTCAGACACAAGGATTGGACAAAGCTCCAATAGAGATCATTAACGAAATTATGTCTCAGTACAAACCATTTTTAAACAACGGAACTCCTCAGACACAAGAAGTTCCACAGGGCGGCCATACCCCAAATACTCAGCAGGTAACGCAAAAGAAACCCGTGCTACCTAAAATAGGAACTGCTAGTAACTCAGCAGTAAAGCAAACAAACATGACTTTTGAAAAACTAATGGAATTGAGAAGTTCAATGCCAGCAACTTAAAGGAATAGCTATGGCTACAACACGACTATTTCAAGACATGCTTAATGAATATTTACCAAATAGTTTATTGAGTGATCGTCTTGTAAAGATGGATTATATTTTAAATAGAGTAAACAAAGACAACAACTGGAAGCAAGGGACAATTATAGTTCCTTTTAAAGGTACTAAGGCAAGCTCATTGAAGTTTGGCGGGCTTACAGCAGCAGACGATATCTCTAGCATGAAACCTGTTAGAGGTGAGATTAGCTCATACAAAGAAGTATGGGGATCGATGATTTTCTACCATACTGATTTAATGCAGCATGATGGTAAGATTAAAGAATCTACTTTCATCAGAGTTTTAGGTGATACAGTAGAAGATTTCACACAACATTTTAAAGAAGCAGTTTCTATTCAGTTAGGTTGTGGTCCTCATTTTGCAGCAGTTTCAGACGCTACAGACGCAGCCACAGGTATTATGATTGTAGACAGGATTGAAAGATTCTGTATTGATCAAAAAGTATCTCTAGATGATGACAATACCGCGCTTGCTAGCTACTATATAACAGGTGTGAATTTGAACACAAGTGCAATAACATTGTCTGCAACTAGAGGCGGTGGGGCTGCTAACGTATCTGCTTATAGTGTTGCTCAAAACGCTGTATTTTATCAAGATGGAATTACGGGAGTTTCTGATAACTTTACATCACTTAAGAGCGCATTGCTGAGTCTAGCAAATGGTGGATCTACAAATCTTTATGGGCAAGCTAAAACAGCATACCCATACCTGCAAGCTATCAATATTGATGGCTCTACAATTTCTGCGTCTAACATTATCGAAAACATTTTCAATGCATGGGTAGAAGTTAGAAGAAAAGGTAGAGGGACAGCAGATGAAGTATTGATGAGTTGGCAACATCTAGGTTCAGTGCTTAAGGCAGTAGAGGTACAGAAAGGTTCTTACAAGGTTCGTGAAGGATCTATGAAAGCAACTGAATTTGGTTGGACGACTATAGAGATATTAAATATCGGTACAGGAAGTATGATCAAGTTTATCGGTATTCAAGAATTTGATGATGATATCATCGTTTTCGCTGACTGGTCTAAAGCTACTTTTAGAAGTAATGGAATGATTCAAAAGCGAACTGCTCCTGATGGCAAGCAGTACTATGAAACAAGAACAACTTCAGGTTATGCTTATATCCTAGATATGGCACTGTTTGGGGAACTTGAGATTAGAAACCCATCGTGTTGGGGAATTATCCACACAATTTCTTATTAAATAATATAGAGGGTCTGGCCGGGTAAAAATCCCGGCAACCCTCTCTAAAAAAAGAGGTTTTACAATGGCAATTACAACAACAGAAAAATATTTACTAAACAGAATGAACGCTGTGTCTCACAAAGTTCAGTTAGGGACACTAATTGAATCTGCTGAGAGTGCAGGCGGATCTTTAACAGAAGGAAGTGTTTTCATAGGGAACTCTTCTAACATAGCTGCTGAGCTAGACTGCTCAGGAGACACAAAAATTTTAATAGGTAATGCAACAACTTTGACAAGCGTAGCTATGTCAGGTGACGCTACTTTAAGTAACACAGGTGTTTTAACAATAGGTGCAGGGAAAATAGACCCAGGCATGACCGCTATAGCAACTGGAAGTATTCTTCTAGGTACAGCGGCCGTAGGAGCTGAATTAGATTGCTCAGGTGACGCTAAGATTTTAGTTGGTAATGGAACAACTATGACAAGTGTTTCTGTAAGCGGTGATATTACAATAGACAACACAGGTGACGCCACTATAGGCGCAGGTGTTGTAGAGTCTTCAATGATTGCTGATGGGGCCATTACAGCTTCTAAACTAGCATCTTCAGGATCGTATGATTTATTTGATACTCCTGTAATGCAAATGCAGAATGATGGCACAGCAGTAGATGGTGGAGCAGGATCAGTAAACATATTAAATACAGGAAGCGAAAACTATGAATGGTCAGTGCTTGGTGCTGGGCAAGCTATAGCTTATCTAACTTGGGGGGCCAATGGTTTAAACATTGCTCAAGATCAAGCAGAAGATGACGGAATAGAGCTTACTCAAGGAATTACAGCTAGATCAAAAGTGGCGTACACTGTAGGAACTGATAGATTTTATATTGAATCAAGACTTAAGTTGTCAGATGTTTCAGGTACGGATGATTGTCTAATCGGTTTTAGAAAAGCTGAAGCATATCAAGCAAATGTAGACGACTATGACGAAGCAGCATTTATAAATGTAAATGCAGGCGATGTCATTCTTGAAACTATTCTAAATGATGGAGGAACAACTTCAACAGATACGACAGATAAAGTTACAGCAGATCAGTATATTGACATGAGAGTAGAGGTAGACCACATAGCAGGTCTTGCAGGAGCTATCACTCTCGCTAACGAACTTAAGTCAAAATACAACACACATTGCGGATCTGCTTTAGCAGAGGCGGTTGCGTTAGCTAATGATTTAAAAGCAAAGTGGAACACACACATTGATGACGTTACTGCTCATACAAATGATGATGATGCTAGTTTAGTTACAGCAGCGGATTCTACAGATGATGGTAACGGGACTTCTTTGATAGCACTTCTAACAGACATGCTGCTTAAGTATGACAATCATGACGGTGATGCGGAATTAGCAGCAAACTGGGCATGGCATATCGCTCAAGAGTCAGGAGATCACTCTGTAGCCTCTACAGCAGCTCCAACAACTATCGCTCATTGTGTTACTGATGTTAACGATTTACTAACAGTGATGGCAGCACATATTGCGGATGTTACAGCACATAATACAGCAGGTACAAGCTCGTCTTTGACAGCAGTTACAGCGGCTCATGAGAATCTAGATGCTGCTAATCTTTCAACAGCAGCAGATGCAACAAATCTAGCAACATTGATTGTTTTGATTAGTGATATTCAAGACACATACGATGTTCATGATGATGATGCAGAACTTGGATCATCATGGCTATATCATGAAGCACAAGAAGGTGGGAACGCTTCTCCGGATACAACTACTCCGACAGATCTTCCTACAAGTGTAGCACAACTGAACTTGTTAAAAACTGCACTAGACACTCACTTTGCTGACACTACTTCGCATAACGTAGCTTCGACAGCGGTTGTAGCAGCAGGTGCAGCAAATGTATTTTTCAAAATAGGATTAAATGGGGCAGCAATAGCAGCACCAACAGTTACAGCAGCTTTTGCTTTTGATGATGGAGAGGTAGTAGTACCTTTCTTGTTCTTCCTACACACAGGCGATTTCATGGATACATTGTATCTACAGAAATGGGACGTAGGATTGTTAAGCTAAATTTTTTAAACTAGGGGGAGGTTAGCCTCTCCCTTTTTAAATGGGGTTGCAATGGCAGAAAAAGAAAATAAAAGAGATATAATTTTAACGCTATCTAATGAACTATGCAAAGAGTATATCGTGTACGACTCAAACGATAGAATAACATACCTATACCAAGCGCCTACTGACGCTGAAGATGGGGAACCATGTTTAAAAGTTAGTTACGAGTATGCTAGTGGTGTATCAGTACTAGCAGTTAAAAGAAAAGAGGAAAAGACCACTTGGACTGGAACGTGGGATATATAGGAGCTTATTATGGGTTACGGAGTAGATAGACCGCATTACTTAAGAGTATGGAACATAGATCAACACCCTTACAAGCACAGACTCCCAGAGTTTCAATACTTGAATCCGGCGTTGCCTGGAATTTCTAATTTAGATGATGTGATTGATTGGCTTGTATCAGTTATTTATCCAAATACACAAGGAGCAGTAGCAACACCTGCTGTACTTCCTGTATCTATAACACCTACTATAACAATAGCTTCCCCGGGAGTGCTAACAGCAGCATCTCATAAAAGACAAAATAATGATGAGCTGTATTTACAAACATCAGGGGCCCTTCCTACAGGTTTAGTAGCAGGGACAAAATATTTTGTAGTTGAAGCAGATACGAATACTTTTCAACTAGCACTAACTGAGTCAGGAACAGCGATAAACACATCTGGGACTCAGTCAGGAGTGCATACAATAGACAACACTCTAAATGATTATAGGGTTGTACTAGATGACGGAGACGGTAAAGCAGCGGCCTATAGGTGGCAATCTCGCCTAGGTGGAGCTGAGGCATGGTACAAACAATATGATATGGATTGGTCAGAGGATTCAATTTTATCAGGGATTGTCAGTAAGACCCAGGACATGTGGGTAAGCAGACAAGGAACTAGAGATATTGACTCAGCAGGTTCGTACATCACAGGAACTTTTGCAGGACAGAGAATTATTGGTGGAAGTGTCACCAATACAAATATGACTTTAACAGCGAACAACGCTGATACAACAGGGTACATACAAACTACAAACACGCTTCGCCCTTCGGCGAATAATACCTATGATCTAGGTACATCAGCAGAGCGATGGAAAGATGGTTACTTTTATAACTCAGTAGTCGTCGGCTCTGCTTCAATGACTTTATCAGCAGGTAGCATAACTGATTCTTCAGGGGCAATAAGCTTCGGAAATGAAAACCTAAGTACAACAGGTGATTTCTCAGGTAAGGATGTTACAGCTACAAGTAGCTTTATAGTAGGCACAACAACAATAGCTGCTGCAAGTATTACTGATTCATCAGGAGCTATAAGTTTTGGAAATGAGAACTTAAGCACTACAGGCACATTAGCTGCTGAGGACGTCACACTTACTAAAAATACTTTCACTTTAATTTTTAGTGCAGATGACGGTGCAGGAAAATCAACAATTTTATCATCTCAAGGAGAGATAAGTTTTGGTAATGAGAACCTAACTACAACAGGAAAAATAACAGTAGCAGATATCGATGCTACAAACACTGATACAGATACTTTAACAGTCAACACATCTTTTGCAGGATCTGCATTTTTAGATGATGACTCAATGGCCACTGCTACAGATAGCACGGCCGCTTCGTCGGAATCAATAAAAGCTTATTTTGATAACAGTCTATCTGATATTTGGGACAACAATATGTGTTCAAATTTATCAGGGCCTAGTACAGCTTTTGAGATTACAGATGCAGGAAGCGCAACAGTAAATATTTCCGCAGGTAACTTGTATATAAAAACAACAGACTCAATAGTCGGGCATATTGTAAAAATAGCATATGCAGGTGAGACAGGTGTCTCAGTACCAACTGACAACACTTTAAATTGGGCTTACCTAGCTTACTCAACAGGTACAGCAGCACTGGCCTTCACAACTACCTTATCGGATATGAATTTAAACACTGAGGTAGTCGTCGCTAAGGTTTTTAGATCAGGAAACGTATTAACAATATGGAATTTAGGCCAGAGATTTTCTAATTATAGGTCTAATGCATGTAAAAAAGATTTTGAGCTTTTTGGCATGCAAAGAGCAACAGGGTTGATTTTAAGTGCCCCCGCAGCTTCAAAAGTAGCTGTAGAGGCAGGTGTTATATACTGTTCTCAAAATAGACTGACCATAGCAGCTATAGATACAAATGTAGCTAGTACCTTTAGCACATGGAATAGCTCATCTTCTGTAACAGCAGACACTACAGGAATAACAGATGTAGATAACGCTAACTACTGGAACGGTTCGGCTTTAGTATCACTAACAACCAATAGGCGCACTACTAGATTTTTCTATGTTGATTTTGACGGCGGTCTGCACATGCAATGGGGAACATCTAATGTTACTTCAGTAGGCGCAGCACTAGCTGAAGAAATACCCGCGACTCCTTCATTTTTAACTAATTTTTCAATATACGTTGGGCGTATAGTTTTACAAGAGGGTGAAACAACCTACGAAGAAATAACTAATCCTTTCTCGACACCTGAAAGTGCTGTATCTGTAACAGATCATGGTGATCTGTCAGGTTTGGCAGACGATGATCATACTCAATATTTATTGAGGGCAGATATCTTAGATGAAGACAATATGGCGACAGATAGTGACACTGTACCACCTTCACAGCAATCTACAAAAGCTTTTGTAACTAGCGGAACGGTAGCAATGACTAATAAGTCAATAGATGCTGATAACAACACTATTACAAACTTAGAATTAGATAACTTAAAAGCAGGTGTTTTAGATACAGACTTGAGCGCAGTTTCAGGTAGTGACGACACGGTTGCTAGTGCTAAGGCGATTGATGCCTTTATGACAACGCATATAAGCGACACTACTCCTCACGCAACAATTACAAATTCGAGCCTAGTTACTCCTAGCCGCTTAGATGTTAAACAAGGTACAGAGGCTGACTTAACGACTTACGCGGCAACGGCCAGCAATGGGCAGATGTGTTTTGCGACAGATACCAAGAAAATGTATCAGGTTGTCGACTCAGCTTTAACAGAAGTTGGTGGCGGTGGCGCAGGATCATCAGACACTATCCATTTATTAATAGCTAATAACTTTACTGATATAGATGATGTCGATTTAACTGGAAATAACGCAGCCTTTGATGGTGGTGGCGCAATAACTGAGGCACCTACACTATCAACAACAGCAGCAGATTTAATTCTCGATAATGATGAAACAGTAGTTATTAAATATGTACCAGCAGCAGACGGCTCAAGTGATTATTTTGGTTTCACTAAAGGAATAGATCAAGGATATAGAGGTCGAATGATAGGCTTCGCTTTTGAATTTAAAAACGAATCAACAACTGTTGATAATGATTTTAGATTTTGTGTAAAAATAAAAGATGGGGCAAATGCAGGACTAATTACTTACAAAAATATGGAAGCTTATTCTCCAGCTAATAACGAATCTAAAAGTTTTCAAACAGCAATATTTATTCCAACCGATTGCACAGAGATAGAGTTTGGATGGCAAAATACAAGTGCAACAACAACAGTAGAATTGTACGTTGATAATATTTTAGTTAGTGCAAAGCCTTATCAGTATGTTGATCTTGAAACGACACAGGAATATTCAATAACACAGGCAGATTCAGCAGTTACAGATAAAACAGGTGAGATAGAATTTGATTTAAGCGCAGCAACGATCACAAATACAGGAGCAAGTACTATATACGCAGAAGATGATAGTGGGAATACAAGAACTAAGTATATTGCATCTATTAAATGTAGTGTTGTTGTTGCTTTTCAGACAAGAGCAGCGTTAGCAGATAGCTATTCAATAATTTATAAAAATGGAGTTTCGTGGGCACAATCTTCTGATACAACTGGAGCAAACAGATGGGAACACGTTTCGGCACCCATTGACTTAGAGGCTGGGGAGTATTTCACAGTAGGTTTAGATTCGGGTAAAGAAATGGCAAATCCTGGTTCAGCGAATATGTCCTTTGTAGCAACAGCAAAATCCGAACACGTTGTAACTGCTGCTGAGAGTAATATGACTGATTGGGAAAGTTATACGGTAACTTCTTTATGGTCTACAAACACCGTGCATACATCTTATAAAAAAAGGATTGGGGACACTTTGTGGGTTTGGGGGAAGATGGAACTATCAGGAGCACCAGACGGTGGTCACTTAACAATAGATTTACCAACAGGTTTAACTATTGATGAAAATAAAATGACTACGGCAGACGCAGACGACAACTTTGCTGAGCTAGATAGTAATGTAACAATTTTAGATAATGGAACAGCAGTTTACAAAGGTAGTATTTACAGAAAATCAGGTTTAGATAATAACACGTTGGAGATGTATTGGCACTCTGACAATGGGACAGGAATTACCTCGGCAACTGGTGTCGGTGCAACTTCTCCTATGACGTTTGCAAACAATGACACGCTATTGTATTCATATAAAGTACCAATAGCAGAATGGTCATCAAACGCATCTGTCCTTATAGCGATACCAACAATGTCCCCAGGGATAATCTTACCATTTACAGGAACAACTGCACCTGATGGTTTTTTTCTTTGCGATGGTTCTGCTATAAATCGAACCACTTATTCCAATCTATTTAATATAGTAGGTATTACGCATGGTCAGGGGGACGGATCAACCACTTTTAATATCCCTGATTATGAAGGGCGAATTTTAAGAGGTGTTGACAATGCTGCGGCAAGAGATCCTGATGCCGCTGGTCGTACTGCCATGAATACAGGCGGTAACACTGGTGATAATGTGGGATCTATTCAAGCAGACGCTTTCCAGGGTCACTATCACTACTCGACTGGTGGCATATGGATCGGAACATATGGTCCAAGGCTATCAAGTTTTAGTAACAACTCTGGAACTTATTCGACCAATTCAATTAGGCAACCGACCACAGGTTCCAATGGTTCCCCCCGTTACGCTGGTGAAACAAGACCTATAAATGCTTACGTTAATTATATTATAAAATATTAAGAGGTTGTTATGGAAAAAGCATACAAATACGACACGAATTTCTTCTACACGAAAGAAGCTAGAAGACAATATTCACGGTTGGATAACACTTATCTAGTTCCTTCAAATAGCACGTTGATTCCACCTCCTGAATGTGATGAGGATCACGCTGTTCAATTCTTAAAAGGTGCATGGGAAATTGTCCAGCATCCAAGATTTGAAAAACATTTGGAAGAAAAAACAGAATTGGGTACCGCTCTATGGGAAAAGAAAAATGGCGTTATTGCAAGAAGACCTGCTAATATTGTCGCTAGTGAAGAACTGATTGCCAATAAAGAGAGAGAAAAAATTGAAAAGCGAAGCAAGAAAAAGGCAAAAACTTTAAAAACTTTAAAGGAATTAACCAATTCTGATATTAATTCCATGAACGATAGCAAAATCAGGAAAGCATTAAAGCAAATTTTAGATATTCTGGTAGATCGAGACGAATCATCTGATGAGGAATAATATAATGGATAAAAAAACTATATCGATCATTGGTGCCGACACTGATGCAATAATCGAGCACATGGGTATATGAAAAATCTAACTGGTATAATGTCAGCAGTTTCAGCGGTGTTAATTGCAGCAGCTATAATGGGAACCTTCTCATTGGCCAACAGAGTATCAGTAGTTGAGACTAAGCAAGACTTATACGCAGAAGATATAAAAGATGTTAAAAGCAAAATAGACAGCATGATAATTGAGTATCGACGCTGTCACACACCATAGGAGAAATTATGTTAAAAGAAATTTTAAAAGACGCAGGATTAGAGATTGCAGAAGAGACAGCGATTGCAGCAGCAAAAGCAATTTTTAGATCTTTACCAGCGATTGCACTAGCTACAGAAAACAAATATGATGACATGTTTGTACCAGTTTTTGGAATTTTAGAGCCAAAAGTTATTGAGTTACTAGACGGAATTAATAAAGTGGATAACGTATAAAAAATTAGGGAAGACTATTCTTCCCTAACTAAAAAGGATTTTTGTATTCCTGCAAAAGTACACAAAGTAATATTCTAGCTAGGAGTGAGCATGTTAGCAAATATTTTTAGTACAATAATCATGAAACTTTTTGAAAGTATCTGGGACAAGATAGGAGGATATATCAAAGAGGAAATGCGTAAAAAAGCAGTACAGGAAATGATTATTGAAAAAGCAACACAACTTGCAGCAGCAAAGATCAAGGAGTTTGATAATGAAAGCGACACTATTAAAAAAGCTAAGCTTAAGTCTGATTTTATTGGTCATATTAGCTAGTTGCGGAAAAAAGCCTGAATTTACATGGAACCCGGATCTATACGTATGGGACGCTAATAGAATGTGTTTCGTTAACTCCCACGCTGATTATATGTGTATAGATGATGAGAGGTTAGAGCATGGGTCTTTCTTGACAGATGCAGACTATCAAAAATTATACATAGAAATATCTAGACTTATAGTGTCAATTAGAAGTGATAAAAAAAGATCCCGAGCATGGGATAGATTTCATAAGCAAGACGACTCCTTAAAAAGAACCAGATTGCTAAGGGTGGGAAGATGAAAAAGATAGGTTTTGGAATATCTTTACTAGATTTAACAGATAAAGGTAAAAAGCTGTTTAAAATATTGAATGATAATTTTAAGATTTTTGCTGCGCACAATCACGATGGCGAGGATAGCCCGCCTGTCAAATCCACTAAGATAGTAATATCAGATTGGGAGAAAGATAGATCAGGAAATATAGTATCTATTGTTGACATAGGTAGATTTATAGATGAGGCATCTATCTCATTTTACTCTTGTTATGTTAATAAAAATAATGTGTTGCCTCTAACAAGAAAATATTTGAAGTATAGAGCTGTCAGTACAACTAAAATTATGGTGTTTGATGAGGATACTACTGATATACTAGTAGTAGTGAGGTAAGTATGCAGCATATTGTACAGGAGTTTCATGGGGGGATAACGGATTTAATTGAAACCTCCCCGGATCATTTTTCACAATTTTGTGACAACTTGCTAATTACTAAGCAAAAAAAGCTTGAGCAAAGACCTGGACGAAACTATTTTGATGAATCGAATCCTCAGTACAACAGCACAGCTACCCGAATTTCACACATTTTCAGTATAAATGATGGTGAAAGTATTTTCATACAGCCTTCTAGCAATACTGACTCGCTGGGGACAGGGACTTTGCTTGGAGGAGAAGTTATAGGGCCATGGTCCACTACTGCCTCTACAGCTTCTAAGTTCACAACTGATGCGTGGAATATATGCGCAGTAATGTCAAATCAAGAAGGCGCGTACCCAATTTTGTTTTATAGCTCCCCGATACCGACTATTACAGTTACGGACCCGTATACCACGCCTGTGGTAACTGTCACTTACAGCACTCAAGAAGATAAGGCACATAGACTAGGGCTTCCGTACTTAGGTGACATGGCATTGACAGCTACTACAGGTGGATCATCGTATTATACATTTCATTATTGCTTCACTAGAGTTAAGAAAGTTTATGACGAAGATTCAGGAGAGGAATTAGTATTTATAGACAGAGGACCTATGTCTTCTGCTCAGATAGGCTTAAATGGCGATCCTGGCTCAGACAATGTTTCAATGACGTTAGGTCTAGGTAGTGTGCTTATAGACACAGCAGAGGTAACATCAGAGGCGAACGTCGCTAGTGAGAAATTATCCTTCACATCTACCGATAAGTTCAGCTTAAATAAACTATACTATATTGACGATGACAATTCTGCGCCTGTACTTTTTAGGGTTACTGCCATAAATGCAGCTACAGGAGAAGTAACTTTTGCTAGTCTTTCAGGCGTCGTAGCACTGGCCACGTACACAATTGCTCAAAATATTAAAGTATATATATACAATGGGGCAGATCTATATTCCTTCGCAGACTATGGGACAACTGCTGAATTTTTAACTGTCCCTGCTAGTGACGACGATAAAGCAACAGGTATTTATATTTTTGCTAGCATTACTGATTTTTATGTAGGGCAACTTGCATGGATATTTGATATAACTGTAGGGCGCTTACAAGTTTCTGTCACAGCTATAGATAGCGGTACTAAAGCAGTGACTTTCAAGATGGTTGAATCAGGTCTAACTGACTTCACAGTTTTTAGTTTAGCAACTGTGGAATTCTATAGGGCAAATTTTAGTGATCATTATTTTAACGATTTGTATGTTGATTATTATAGATCAGAAGAAAATGGGACAACCCCGTACCTAGTTAGGAGGGAACCTATTTTTAACACTTTTCAAGTCGCTCATGCCCTTTCAAGTGTTGGTCTTTCTGATTCAGACGATAATTTAAGTAATGAAACACCTAGTTATTATATAGGTGATTTTTTAAATCATGATGAGCCTCCTTATTGTAAATTTCTAGCAGTAAATGCAGGAGTGACGTATTACGCTAATGTTCACTATACAAATAAGAGAACTCAACAAGTAGAATATTTTTCAAATAGAGTTGTCATGTCTATAAGGCATAACCCTAACTATGCCCCCGAGTCTGCTTTTGTAGAGTTAAATGGCCCTATAAAAGGTATTAAATCAATTTTCGATAACACCATTGTTATGACCAGCTCTGAGATATCTAGAATTGATGGGATGTTTGACGCTGAAGGCGGCGGGGTAGCAGTGCCTACTACGATCCACGACACAGCAGGGTGTACTGCCCATAACTCAATTGTTCGCACAGACTTTGGTTTATTTTGGGCAGGAAACAATGGCTTTTATTGGTCAGATGGTGCTAAGTGCTTATGCATTTCAACACATCTACAGGACACATACATAAAATATACAAGCACAGCAGCTCAAAAAGGCAGAGTTTATGGTGGATACGACAATAGTAAAAAAAGAGTATGGTGGGCAATGCAATCTACTAGTGGGTCTGACTCTGATACATTGTTTGTAGTTGATTGTAACTTTGGCATATCTCCTATGATGCCTTTCACTACAGTTACGGGTGAGGATATGAATCCTACTGCCATAACTTTTGAAGGTGAAAACTTAGTATATGGGCAAAGTGACGGTTATTTATACAAGCACTTTGATTCTCTATTAGCTGATAAAAATTCATCTGATGAAACAGACACAATTATGTATAAGTATTTATCGACAGGGATAGTTTTTGGAAATATAGGCGTTAGGAAATATGTCCCTACTATGACAGGGCTTCTTAGATGCAGCACTAATCTAGCTATGACTGTGATAAGTAAAAATGATATTAAACAATTTAATGAAAACGGTTCAAATACAATAGTTGACTATGAAGAGTACTTAAAGCCTGTCAGATATAGAAATATATTTGACTGGGACGAAATTTCTTTTACAGAGGACAATGACTATGTATGGGAGACACAAGAAATTAAAGAATTTAAGAGATTTTTTAAAAGTGAATCTCTTCGATGCACCTACAAGCAAGTTGGGTTTACTAATGCGTCTGTGGTTGTATCAAACTCTGACGATAACGGCACTGGTACTTTTGGCTCTACTGTTACGTTCACCTTAGATACAGGTGAGTTTCCAGAGTGGACAGATGGTCTTGCTATCTATTTTGAGCATGAAAGCTTTGCTACTGCGCACACTATAAGTACTGTAGCAACAGATACTGTAACTTTCACACCTGCTGTAAGCGTCGCTCCAACGGGTGTCCAAGCGTGGGAAGTTAAAGGATATGGCCAGGACGAAAAGTTTAGCGTCGTGGCCTATACTATAAATTATTACCCACTAAGTATTGCACTCGATCAGTATGATGCTTCTAGTAGTGGGACAGGGGAGCTATGATGGACGAAAACTTCAAGATGGATAAAAATGTATTAAGGCGCCTTAGAAATAACCCAGAAAGTATGCGGATGCTTATAGATGATATGACTATGTCCACCTCTCCTGGGTATGGGGACACTCCGTGGTATCAAGGCGAGACACCTAAGAGACTGAATATGGAAGAATACGGAAAACTTAGAGACGTAATAGCGAAGTTGCTTGAAAATAGAGTGGGTAGAAGGGCAGATGATTTTAAAAGGGAATCCGGAGATGGTGGGATTCTTTACCGTAGAAATAGATAGCATAAAAAGGCTGACTAAAAATGAGTAACTATATAGACCTCCTTACAAAGCAAATAGATGATAAAGATATCAGGGATAATTTTAGAAAAATCAATACTTTTTTAAATGGTTTTAAAAAAAAATATGATGTGGAAGTAACTAACATCAACGATGGGAAGGGGCATACACTTTCTGGGACTAGTGGTTTGTTCAGCACAGCTTCGGTGGCTTTTGTAGATGTCACAAACTTAAGTGCTCCTATTGCTTCAAAAGGCGGGCATATAGCTGTTTCATTTATATGGGATAGAGTACTAAATACGGCCGGTGGACAACTTGCTTCTACTGTAGACTCGTATATTAAAATATCACGCAATGACGTAGCTTTTCTCTCATATCAGGTACTAACAGGGGTAAGCGTCCCGTCACATATTTTAAATTTTATAGATTACAATGTTCCGGCAGGTGACCACACGTACACTATGCAAGTGAAGGTCGGGTCAGGAACTTTTTATTGTTACAATATTAAGATGGAATTAATAGAGCTTTAGGAGCTTTTATGGCATACATGACACATGATGATATAGACACAGCAATACGAAAAGAAATGGGTATGGAGCAAGAGGAGTTTGTATCTGCTCCAGAAATGATAGGATATCACAACGAGGCACTAAGGAAGGCGCAATCAATTATTTGTAGGTTGTATGAGGATTACTTTCTAAAGTCAAGCACTATTACGCTTGTTAATGGAACGTCGGAGTATGACCTACCTTCTGATATATATGTCAGTAAAATACGCAAGATAATGTATGTGAAAAACTCGTATATATACCCTGTTAGAAGGCTTAGAGGCGAATTCAAGTTAAATGATATAGAACATATCAACGAGTTTGGGGATACAAATCTGTACACCTATTATCTTAGAAATGACAGCGCAGCAGCAGGTGTAAAGCTTGTACTTGCCCCCGCTTCATACGAAGATGGCACGTATATTAAGATATGGTATATTAGGGATATCAATGTAATAGCGGGCGACAGTGATATTAGCGATACCCCCGAGTTTATGGATTACATTATGGAGTTTATGCGCTTAAAATGTAGGATAAAAGAGCATGATCAGATAGCTATAAATGCATCAATGGCAAGTTTAAATGACTTGAAAGTAGATATGAAAGAAACTTTAGTAGAGAAAGTTCCTGATTATGATAATTTAATACC
>Ga0208904_1001304_pt1 | contig 17372 bp, 29 predicted proteins | sample AntAceMetag02UKB_FD_184774 | JGI IMG/M metagenome (GOLD analysis project Ga0208904, IMG submission 184774) | Saline lake microbial communities from Ace Lake, Antarctica - Antarctic Ace Lake Metagenome 02UKB (SPAdes) (version 2) | ecosystem: Environmental > Aquatic > Non-marine Saline and...
TTGACTTTTATTGGTTCTGGTTATTGTTTATCTCAACCGGTCAATACAAGAAATATTTTGATTAGGGAAACTGACGGAAGCCCGTCCGGGTATCTCCGCAAACTTTATGTCACCAATACAACATTAACTAAGAACTCTTCTGGTAACTTTACGCTTGACAGCGGATCCGGTGGCGCGGTAGAAGGTACAGAGGTATTATCTACTGGTGAGGGTGGAGGTACAAAGTACCTTAGGGAAGATGGTGATGGTACTTCTTCTTGGCAGACTCCTGCGGGTTCTGGCGACCTACTAGCTGACGGTACTACTCCAATGACTGCTGACTGGGATATAGGCAACTTTGATATTACGGTCAAATCTCTTACAGGTGATGGTACTATCGAGGGAGCGGCACTTACCGAGGGCGGTGAAGCAGTTTACAATTCAACAGAAACGCCTGGTGGGGAGTTAGGTGGGTCATGGGCTTCTCCAACGATTGACGATAGCGTAGCAGTTACAGGGTGGACTTTAACAACGCCAACATTAACAACTAGCTTAACAACAGATTCTAAGACCATATCAGAAGCAGAGATTGGCCGGTTAGATGCGTTAACGGGTGTAATAGTGACTGACGCAACGGCCGTAACAGACTTAGAAGGTACAGGGTTGTCAATAGGTGCAGGTGTTCTCAACTGGGCCGCGGCTTCTACTGACCTAAGTGACACCGCCGATTTACTATATGAAACCGAGTTAAGCAATATAACTGAGTTACAAGCACAGATAGAAGATGTATCTCTTATATTAAACAACGCTACTTCTTTCGGTGGTGATGTATCAGGCACTTACGACGCTTTAGTGTTAGGTTCTGACGTTGCAAACGGTACAAATATCGCTGACAATTCAACAGATAGCGAGCATTATGTTGACGGTAGTATAGACATCGAGCATTTTGGTGCAGACACTAGACGTATAGGGTTTGTCGTAATCAACCTAGAAAACACAACCGACTTTGCCTTTTATAAGACACCTGAAACTATCACAATAGCGAACGTAAGTTTTGTTAACACGTTAGGCAACGTAACCGGTACGTTAAGTGAATGCGATTCTAATGGGACAAGCTGTGTGGATGTTGATGCGGATTGGACAATAGGTAACACGTCTAACTTCACAGATAGCTCGTTTACGAATGATGAAATAGACGCTGGTGATTGGTTACGGTGGAATACTACAAGCACAGAAGAGAACACGACAATATTAACAGGTACGATAAGATTCTAAGGAGTCCACGATGCGATTTATATTAAGTTTGGTTTTGGCTTTAAGCTTGTGGCTTCCTTGTTATGCAAAGGATTACTGGTGCCATATCGACGAAACCGGAGATTTTTCTTTTGCTACTCAATCGCCGACTCCAACAGAAATAAACAGTAAGAATAATAAGATAATCAAAGTTGATTTATCGGAAGCTGAAATTGCAAAATATATGGAATGTTATAGCGAGGTTGAAGAAGATTCTATTGGTGTTAAGCATAATAAGCCTTTAAATAGGAAATTTAAGGTTGTGAATGTAAAAGACAAAACATTCGACAAGGAAAAGAAATATGATAAAAAAGATTTATGTAACTTTTTTAGCGTTGTTGATAGCAACAAGTAATTGTTACGCTACAACAGAATTCGTCAGTACATTTAATAAAACTGGTCAATGTTATAGCTCTATTCAAACTTGGGAAGGTGCTATGGATAACGCCGGAGATTTGACTGATGCTACCGTTTTTACTGGTGATTGGGATAATCAGGTTAACTCTGATATTGCTGATGGCACAGCCGTAACTTGGGATAGTGGCTCTTCTGGTGGTACTTTAGTCCATATGACAGCAACTCAATATCTTATTGACGTTACAAGTGGAAGTTTAGCCGATAACGATACTATCACAGACGGAACAAATACTTTTGATATAGACGGCACTCCAGATGATGTAATTCTTGTTTTAGAAATATATTCCGATAGTGGAAAGGTTTCAGGGGGGTACTTGCTTGATGCAAACGGTAACACTTGCGATACAACTAATTATTTATGGGTTAGAGGTGCAGAAGAAGATAGGCACGATGGAACTGCAGGGAGTGGCGTTTGGATTGAAACAACAACAGCACAGTATATGTTTGTTGTTAGAACTGGAGGGACATTTAAAGTTAGTTGGTTAGAGTTCACAGATACTAATGGTGCTGCATCCGCTAATCCTTTGTTCCCAGCCAATGGCACAACTTTTATATCAGAATATATTATAGCACATTCAATAAGACCTTGGTGGGCCATTCATATAGCCGGAATTTACTATAACTTTGGTGCTTATGCTTGGGGTGGAATATTTTATAACTGTTCGATATATGCAGATGGTGATGATTGTGGCTGGAGCAACGAAATATGTTGTCATACTTGTACTGCATATAACACAGTCCTTTTTAATGAAAACGCAAACTCTATTTATGGTAATTTCTATAATGGGTCTGGTGATTATAACATGTCGAACGACACATCATCCCCAGGAGCAAATTCTATTGATAGTCAAGCATTGACAGATATTGATTGGGTATCCGTTGAAAGCGGTACGGAAGATTTACATATTGAAACTACATCAACAGCTAAAGATGCAGGAGATGACCAAAGCGGAGTATTGACGAAAGATATAGACCAAGAAACCTTTGGGGATGATGATACTTGGGATATAGGCGCAGACGAGTATGTGAGTGCAACCCCGGCAACTCCATCATTAACAAAGATAATATTAATATCAAAACTATGGTTAGAGGCACTAAAGGCAGGTATATGATAAACCTAACATACCAACGATTCACAGCGTTCGAGTACATAACAATAGCAGTGATACTGTTTATAATGACAATGTTGTTAGTACCTAGCATCAAACCGCCTCAAAGGCGTATAACAACGAAGGATGACCGATTAATCATACGACTCCAACTAACTCCAAAGGAGATAAATAAAATGTATACAATGATAACAACTGATTCGAGATACGGTAAAGCTTCGGCAACGAGGTTGAAATGATGGACGACCATTTAACATGGATATTAGTAGCGGGATTGGTAACAATGGTAGGGAAGATAATTTTCGACTGGATGAAACCTAAGAACGGAAGTTGCATTATGGCCAAGCGGTGCGAGGAACATATTAATGTTTGGGCTAGTAACGAAAAGACTATAATTTTAGGGTTACAAACTATGACCAAGCACGATATAGATGCTAAAGTTAGGTCAGCTGGAAGCGTAGCAGTGCTACAACAAATATTAAAGCAGTTAGAAAAGAATGGGGACAAAATTGACAAACTACGACCAACGGCATAATGAAGTAGACGTTGAGGAATTCCGCAAAGACTTGAAAAGGTTATTATGCCATGAAGTTGACGTTTCTTTAGATGGGGTAAAGGGCAAAGTAGACGAGTTAGAAGCATTCGGAAATTTTAAAGATATAATGGTTGAGTTTTTGAATCATTTTTGGAAACGGTCTAAATTAAAAAAGACCGGTTATTAAACGGAGGGCATTATGGAACAAAAAATGTGGTATACATCAAAAACGCTTTGGGTTAATGCAATTGCTATTGTCGCTGGTATCTTGGCTGATATTAAAGGCGTTACAGTATCGCCAACAATCCAGCTATCAATTTTGGCCGGTATTAACGCGTTACTAAGATTCGTAACTAAAAAAGCCATAGTTTGGGAAAAATGAAAGATTTAATAAAAAGTATAACAGGCGTTATTTCACAAGTTACTAAGTATCTTTCTTTACTGTTAAAGACAGCGCCAGTTAGGAAGATGAAGAAAGCAATCGAAGCCGGGGAAAGATACATTAGATGCAACGAAGATGCGGGCAAGTATAAGGGTCAGTCAAAGTCTAGAAAGAAAGCGCGGTTAGACAAATATCGCGAGGATTTCTTTGATAAAAATAATTAGGTAGGTAATAATGAAGCAACAATTCTTAAAAGAAAAGGCAGACACGATAAGATTAACAGTTTACGAGAGTAACCGGCCGATAGTGCCTGATGATTCTGTTAAGATTACGTTGTATACTTCTTCGGGGGCAGAATTACAAGCACAAACTAGCGCGTCAAGAGATGCTACAACTGGGGAAATGGCTTACACCATTAGCGCTACGCATTCGGCAAGTCATAACTTGAATTACAAAGCGTTATGGGAATACACTTACAGCGGGGTAACTTATTACGAATCACAATTATTTGATGTAGTAAAAAGTATTTTATCGATTCCTATAACTGATGATGATATTTATGATGAGTTAGAAGCGTTAAGAACAGCTAACTTACAGTACACCGGAACTGCAACTGCTGGCGCGGCTGGAAGTTTAACCGATACCGGCGTTAAAGACGTTGACGATTACTGGAAAGGCGGAACGATAGAGATAATCGCTGGAACTGGCGTTGGCCAGAAAAGGACTGTTACTGGGTTCACGCAATCAACAAGCGTGCTTGCTGTAACACCAGATTTTGGAACTAACCCTAGCACGGATAGCGATTACATAGTCGTTAAATCTTTTAGCAACAAGATTCAGCAAGCGTTCGAGAAAGTAGAAACAATGATTTATAACAAAGGCCGGAGGCATTCTTTAATTTTAGAAAGTTCTCAAATAATGTTTCCAGTTCTTTATTCAGCTATTAGCTCAATCTGCATGGACTTATTCAACGAAGATGGCGATAAATGGCATATTTTAGCGCTAGATTATAAAGATATGTTTGAAAAATCTTTTGGTACAATGAAAGTTGATTATGACGCTGACGAAAGCGGAAGCATTAGCGCAGAAGAACGGCAAACAGGGCTTGGTTCACTAAACATAGGACGGTCATGAAACTATCAGTAAACATCTTAACATGGAATTGTGTTAACACGATACAGCCAACGCTTGATATTCTAAAGGAAGATTTGGCTGATATAGAGCATGAAATAATAATAGTGGATAACGGTTCTAACGATGGTTCGGAAAAGCTTGCTACAATAGCTAACAAAGAAAATAAAGGAATTTCTACCGGCAAGAATCAGGGGATATTAGCAAGCAAAGGCGAATTTATTTTGATGTTAGACGGGGATGTTGTTCCAGTGCCTAACACAGTTAATTGCTTACTGAAATGGTTAGATGATAATCCTAACGAATACGCAATAGGCATTTATGGCAATAGGTGGAGCAACCAGAAAAATAATAAGTTTGGCCAGAAGCACCACGAAAACCATTGCGATGTATTAACAGATATTGTTTCTCAGGGATTACCTTGTTTATATTTCGGTGTTTATAGACGTAGCATGTTTGTTAACTTCGATATAATGATGGACGAAACTGGCCCATTCGCCGGCGTAGGATACGGTTGGGAAGATAGGGATTTATATATGCAGATGGAAGAAAAGGGAATCAAACAGTGGGTATCTGCAATAAACCATTTTAACGGAAAATATTATCATGAGATAAATTCGTCTATTAGGGTAATGGGTCATGACAAGTTCGGTCAGAGTTCTAGAATCAGGGCAGAATATTTCAAAGATAAGTGGGGTGATTATGTTAGACGCAAAGCTGAATGCGCATCTAGATAAGTTAGATAATATTGAAGGTGATATGGAAGTCGCTATTGATAGGCTTATTAACTCAATAAATATAGATGCTATAATGGACAACGCTGAAGAAGCCATGACTGGGTACGCGCAAGAAGTTAAAGTCATTATGTTAGGTGGCCATTCTCAAACTGCAATAGAATCCGGCGTAGAGTTAGCCAAGACAGTGGAAAGAAAAGATGTCACCGTTCAGGTAACTAATGACCCTAAACTTAACGAAGGTGAACTGCAATGATAGACGTTAAAATTAAAGGTAGTATCAAGTTCCCAGATATAACTTTACAAAAGGATTTAGAAATGATTGCGGAAAGAGTTGTTATCCCTAACATGGTTAAAGGGATACTTAAAAGGATAGGGGTTGACGGGAAGGCTTTACCGGATTTAGAACCAGCAACAGTTAAGAAGAAGGGACACGATAGGCCTTTAATCGACACAGGGAAGCTACACAGGGCATTTAAATACGTTAAGAAGGGTAAATACGCCGTATTGATAAAACTCAAGTCAAACCGTAAAGACATAGGGAGTTACTTGCAGATTGACGGGATAAGAGCCGGAACAGGAACAAAGCATTTTAATTTTTTCGGAATATCTAAACTAACAGAAGCCGCCGCGATTCATTTCATGAAAGCATTAATAAATAAGAGGTTAAAACGTGCCTGATAAAGAAGCATTAACAGCGTTAGTTATTAGAGAGATAAAATCTCTTGAAATATTGTTATGGGGTGGGGCGATGCGTTCAGCTATTACTCTTGAAGAATATATTGGGTTGAGGGTGGCTCAAGGCGTTGGCAAAGAGATTATAAAAGCCGAGTTGTTACTAGACTTAGAAACTGGGGGGAGGATATTCGGGGAGTTTAGGCGGTCGGTACAAGCAACTGCCAACGGTTCAATTCATAGGTTTAGGGACGCTGGCATGACATCGGAGATAGGTCTAGACACAAATTATAAATGGGTGGCGGTGTTGGTCAACACTTGCCCTGATTGTATGGATAGGCATGGTCGTGAGCAATCATGGGAAGAATGGGAAAACGAAGGCATGCCAAGAACAGGTCATACAGTTTGCCGGCAGAATTGTAAATGTATGTTAATCCCTGAAGATGCTACTAATACAGAAGTTATCAAAAGGGATAAAAGGAAAAGTAGGTTACAATGAGTTATAAAACAATTAAAAACGGTATAGGGTTGATATTGAAAGGGTTAGGATACCAGAAATCATCAGTAATAACCAGCTTTGAAGATGCTCCGGCAAATGAATTTGGGGTAAGGTATATTCTAAAAAGCTTGTCAGGGGAGTTAGATGACGAAGGTTCAGAAACAATTATAGATAGACTGTATGATTATCAAACGTGGGAAATCCAGTTAGCGTTTGCAAAGTCAACCAACAATGACATATCTAATTACGACGCTATTCACCGTAAGAAAGATACGTTAATTGCTACAATCGATTCTCCATCCAACTGGACAAGTTTCGCTAGGATGGTTAAATATAAATCTTGGGAAGTTAGAGAAGAGTCTAGCTATTTTATATTGGCGGTAGAAATATTGGTACACAACCAATATAATTATTAAGGAGGATTAAATGAGCGCGATGTTATCGAAGAAAACAGTAATTTTGGCAAAGGTTGAAGCCACATACGGGACTGACCCAACGCCAACAGAAGGGGCAAATGCTATTGAGGCTTACGATGTGAGCATTGTTCCAACTTCAGAAATGAAAGAACGGTATCCCGGTAATGATGATTTATCACCTTATCCGGAGTTAAGAGGAAAGAGCAATGTGGAAGTAAAGTTCACAACATATTTAAAAGGGTCAGGTACAGAAGGCACAGCGCCTAGAATCAGCCCGTTGTTTGAAGCTTGCGGATTAAGCGAAACAGTTGTTTCCACGACTAGCGTAACTTACGAGCCATTGTCGGCAACTTTTGTAGGTTGTACGTTCTATGTTTATTTAGACGGAATGCAACATATAGTATCTGGTTGTGTTGGCGACCTTGAACTTGATTTCGTTTCCGGTGATTACCCAAAATGTATATGGACATTTAAAGGGGTGTATACTATCCCAACTGATGTTGCGCTGGCTGACCCTACATTTGATTCTACTACGCCTGAAATAGTAAAGGGTTGCACTTACACGTTTGGCAGTTATTCGGCTATAATTGAGAAATTAAATATTAAGTTTAACAATAAGATAGCAGAGCGACCGGACTTCAACCAAACGGAAGGGATTAAAGGGTATCAGATAACTGGCAGAATGCTTGATGGCACAATGACCGTTGAATCAGTTTTAAGAAGCGAATCAAACGCTGATTTTTGGGCGTACTTCCATTCTAGAACGTTGAAGGCGTTGTCTTATGTTATGGGAGCAACTGGTGGAAACATCACAACAATAACAGCGGCTAAATGTTATTTAAGGCCACCAGCTTGGGGCGATAGGGATGGGGTTCGGACTTATGAATTACCGTTCCAAATGGCTAGAGATAGCGGCAACGATGAAATTAGTATCGCATTAACGTAACCTAAACGGTAAAAAGGGGGATTTATGATTAACGCATTAGACTTAACGTCATCAATGAATTATGTTTCTAAGTATGATTCCGGAGAAGTTAAAACTGTTTGGAGTTTAGGGATTCTAGACACAAGAATAAGAAAAATGCTAGAAGATTTGTCTTGGGAATACGAAATAGACCCAAGTAAGCCGGGTACTGGAACAGCAAAATCATCTTTCAACTTAGGTAAAAGCGAATTAGAGTTTGTTGCTTTCGGATTAAAAGGGTTTAAGAAATTTAGCATGAGTGATACCGGGAAACCAGTACATTTCAAAACCGAAGAAAGATGCGTTGGTCAGAAAGTGTATCAAGTGTTGGCTTCGTCAGTGATAGACATTATCCCTAGCGAAGTAGTAAAGGAGTTAGCAGAGCAGATTAAAAATTTCAACAAAGTAAACGAAGTAGAAGCAAAAAACTAATATTGGCTGTCTGGATTCCGTATCTAGAGTTGAACTGCAACAAGTGTTCAGATGGCCAAAAAGTAATTTACGGTTGTGAGAAAGAAACATTACACAAAGATTGGTGGGAAGTCAGCGGGTACAAGTTTAACAGATGCCCGCTAAAGGTAATAGACGCAAGAATTTATGAATACTTTTCAGCGTATAACAAGTTTCAGAAGGTTACATATTCAGGCGCTTGTGATTGGGTGTCAGAGCCGGCCAAGTTGCATGATGTGTTTGATTTAATCGAAAAGGAACGAGTAACAATAGAAGAAAAGAAAAAGCTGGGTAACAAAAGATGACAAATTCCGAACTTGAAATTTTATTGAGTTTAAAAGACGAAGTATCAGGGCGGTTGGCTAACATTGAAAAGCTTACAGGTCGGTCAACCCAAGCTATGAAACAAAACTGGTTAAAGGTATCTGCCGCCATTGTGCTAGTTACATTGGGGTTGAAAAAACTTATCGAAGCGACTAAGAAAACTGCCGCCGCTTTGATAACAGTGGGTTCAGTGACCGAAAGTTATCGGGTAAGAATGACCACGTTGCTTGGTACTTTGGAAGAGGGCAACAAAGTATTTGCTGATATGACGGAATTAGCTGGGCAAGTTCCAAAGACTTATGACGAGATTATGCGCAGTGCTACTAATCTATCCGCTGTTGTTAGGGGAGGTTCTGAAGAAATAAAGTCTTTGATGCCTATAATTGTTGATTTAGCGTCAGGGACTGGAATGTCAGTTCAAGAAGTTACTGGGCAGATGATAAGAATGTACTCAGCCGGTGCGGCGAGCGCTGACATGTTCAGAGAGCGCGGTGTTTTGGCGGCGTTAGGATTCCAAGCTGGTGTGTCTACATCAGCCGAAGAAACAATGAAAACTATTACAGAACAATGGGCAGATGGCACTGGTAAATTTGTTGGAGCATCAGAAGCTTTAGCATCTACTTGGATTGGTATGATGTCAATGATGGAAGACGCTTGGTTTCAGTTTAAAGGTGATATAGGCGAAGGTCTTTTCGCAGAAGTTAAAGTCCATATCGCCGGGTTGTTGTCTTTAATCAAAAAAGCTAAAGAAGAAGGTGGAGAATACAATGTAGTCGTTGACGAGTTAAATAATTTACTTGTTGAGGCGTTTAACAAAGCAAAAGAATTAATGTTCACGATGGTAGTCAATGCTGGAACAGCTATAAATGTTTGGAATGATTTACGTTTAATGGTTGGCTCTGTTGTTATGGTCATGTATGAAGCGATTGCTTTTTCTAAAGAAGCTGGCCGAGATTTAGCTGACGCATTAGGGTTGAAGGGTGACCATTTTTTAGGCGCTGAAAGATACCAAGAAGAGTTAACCGAGATAGAAGGTATTATAGCCCAAATAGCGGAAATAAATGCTGAAGTCGCTGAAAAATCTGTTATAGATTATAATAAGTTATTGGAAGATAAATTGGTATTAGTCGGTAGAGCGGTTAAAAAAGAAGTTAATATCATCAAAAAAGCTGAATTGGACAAAGCCAAGGCTATTATTGATGCCGATAAAAAAGTTACTGCTAACAAAGCGGCCAATTCTACGTTAAGAAAAAAGTTTGAGCAAGACAGATACAATCAGTTTAAGGCTATACTTAGCTCTGCGGCTCAAGATAACAAAGCGGCGGCGATAGCTATGAAAGCTATAAAAATTGGCGAGGCTGTAATGAATACTGCCGTGGGTGTAACTCAAGCTTTGGCGGCGTATGCACCACCAGTCAGCTGGATATTAGCGGGCATTACAGCGGCTATGGGCGCGGCAGAAGTGGCGATTATCGCATCACAAGGCTTTGCCCAAGGAACAGACACAGTGCCGGCTATGTTAAGCCCCGGCGAAATGGTTTTCCCAAGCACTATGGCTGATGCCATACGAAAAGGTGACATTTCAGTATCTGGCCGGAATAGGTTTAGTGGTGGTGGGACATCAGTGATAAACAACATAGAAATATATAACCCAGTAATAGATTCTACTGAAAATATTGATGCCTTAGTGGAAGAAATTTCCCAAAGGTTAACACTAGATGCGGAGAGATAAAAATGGCAAATGAAATTAGTTTGACTTTTGGTTCATTGGCGTTAAAAGATACAAACAATATCACAATAGAGAAAGTATCTTATTCAGAACGTAAATCCGTTAAGGAAAGTAAAATTCCTAAAATGGATGGTAGCATCGCAGAAGTAGGGAAGCGTGGGGCGTTGACCATAAATGTTTCTGGCGATATTGCCGGCAGTGATTACGATGATTTGAGGACTAACGTAAACGCTTTAAAAGCTGGGTTACAGAATGATTTGCAAACATTCACTACTGACGATGACTTAACTATTAAAGCGCAATTATCAAGTTTCAAATTTGAGTACATAACTTTAAGGACTTTAGCAAAATGGACAGCTAAATTTATCGCACATTATCCATTTTGGTTAGCTGACACTGCTACTACTGATGATAGAGTTCCAACTAGCGGTTCTGGGTACACGTTAACTAACAACGGTAACGCGCCAGCTAGGTGCAAGATTGAGATTACTGCGCCGGCTGGTGGTATAGCCGATGCTATACAAATAGAAAATACCACGTTAAGCCAACTATTCAAATATAGAGGAACAGTAACAGTGGGTAATGTTTTAGAAGTTGACAACCGTTATGACACTGATGATTTTGAAGTATTGAACAACGGTGCAGACGGGCATGTTGATTTTGAAGGTGATTTTATTACTTTAGGCGCGGGAGCAAATACAGTAGAATATACCGGCACTGCTGGCGCTGGCGTTAAGTTTTACTGGAAGGACACATATTATTAATGGCTAACTCCACAATTTTTTCAGTTGAGTTAAGAGATAAAGATGGGAATTTCCGGCAATACCTAACCCCATATGTTACAAAAATTGGGTGGGAATGGAACAGGTTGGGTGGATGCGGTAACGCTAATCTAACGTTAGCGATGGATTACAGAAAAATCATTTTCAACGCTGATGACGATATTCAAATAAGGGTAAGAGATGTAGCTGGTGGAGGAACTAAACTTGTATATCGCGGTTGGGTATCTGACGCTAAACCTTTATTAAAAGATACGCAATCTGTAAGCCTTGTTATAAAAGGGTACTTTGATAAATTAGATAGGTTACTTGTCCATAGCTCGGGAACTACTTTAACATATACAAGCAAAACAGTATCTTATATAGTTGATGATATTATAGATACGTTTGCAGTTCCAAACTCGGAGATAACTAAAGGAACTATTAATGCCGCTGGGTTCACTGCTGACACTATAAGTTTTAAAGCTACAATAAAGAGTGTATTAAAGACATTAGCTGACCTTGAAGGTGGGGTAGAATATGGCGTTGACGAAGATTTAGTTTTCTTTTGGTTAGATGAAGATACCGATTTAAGGCAAAAATTCTTTGTAGGCCACAATGTTAAAAAGTATCAGCGAAGAACTGACGCTTCTAAACTTGTAAACAAATATTATCTAGAAGGCGGGCTTGTTACCGGTTCACCGTATATAAGAACCAAAGAAAACACAACAAGCCAGACTAGATATTTCCTTTCAGAGAAGATAATATTAAACTCAGCGATAACAACATCAAGCGTTGCTGACCAATACTTAGATGCGTTGCTAGATATAAACGATTCGCCTAGAGTTGTCGTAACAGCAGATATAGTAAATACTAATGTTAGGTTAGAAGATACGCTTCCGATTGGCCAGATAGCTCTGTATGACGGCGATTATGCGGATAAAACTTATATTTGGGGAACAACTGCTAATGGTGGGAACAATCTTATTTGGGGTACTACAGGCAACAGCGGCTCGGGCAAACAGTGGGGTCAGATATATAAGAACCAAGTCGATAGAATCAAATATAGTTTGTCAGATACAGAAGGCAGATTCAATATTAATTTAACTTTAGGTGATGGCATTTTAGAAGCTTCTGCTTTTATAAGGCAGATGAACGCGCAATTAAGCGAATTAATCCAAAGGTAGGTGAGATATGGCCGCTAGTTTTCCAACCAGTGTGAAAAGTTTTTCAGATATTGTTGACGGTACAGATTATATGGAAGCTGATAATATAAATCAAGCTTATGACGAGATTGAGGCTGTAGAAACTATGCTAGGCGCTTTAGGTAGGGCGCAAAGTTATTCTGCCGCGTTGGCCGTTGCTTTAGGGAGTTATAGAACTGGTTGTTCAGTTACATATAAAAGTGCAACTGAAATTTACGTTGCCGCCGGGCAAATAGGTATACCAGACTCTAGCGGGAATATAGGGCTTAGAGTCAACACATCTGTATTAACAATAGATTGGTCTGATATAGATACTGGTTCAGAAGCTAGCTCAACAAAATATTACGTTTACGCCATAGGTACAGCGTCGGCCACAACTTTTACCGTTGCTATATCAACTAATGCCACTACCCCTAGTGGGGGAACTTATTTCAAAAAGATAGGCGAATTTTACAATAACGATAGTGGACATATCGCTGAACATACTGTAAGGAATTTAGACCCAGTTACCGGACTACCAGCTGTCGGTGGTTTTAAAAGTACAAATGTTTCTGTCTTTGCTACGACAGCCCCGACTTCTTGGACTGATTTAGATGTTAGCAATGTTGTTGGAGTGAATAAAGTTTTAGCTTTTTTTGAAGTAACAGATGATGCCGCTGGGGGGTTCAAGGCCGCGTTTAGAACAAATGGCGCGTCAGAAGATACCAGCGGAATATTATCCAATGATGCTTATGACTCAGGCACTGCTGGCGGTTATGCCCATACAAGCGGAACTTTCTTAGTATTGGTTGAAACAGATACGTCAGGGATAGTTGAGTGGAAAGGCGGGGCGGCCGTGGCGGTCATAGTAAAACTAATAGGATTTATATTGGTGTAATTATGAAAAATTTATTAATAATCGGTTTAATGTCAGTAATATCTAGCGTTCTTTATCGCCTCGGTGGAATAGGTAGACCGTTCAGGTCATGGATGCGGGATTGGATTATCCCTCTTGTTCTGGTTATATACATGATATTTAGATTGCCAGTTCCTTGGTATGCACATCTACTTGCGTTTGTTTTTACTGCTGGAGCATTAACTAGTTACTGGGCTTACCTTTTTAAAGGTGAAGATAATTTTTATATGCACGGTTTTATGATTGGGTTATCTTATTTCCCTTACGCGATTTGGGGCGGTAACTGGCTAGGGTTTTCTTTACGTTGCGTAGCCCTGGCCGTTTTTATGGGTGGATTGAATTGGTTCGTCCATAAATACCAAATTAAATATAGCGATTGGATAGAAGAATTCGGCAGAGGCGTTGCTATTGCTCTTTCGCTTCTTCTTTTAGTTTAACTTCCATAAGCGCTTTGCTCAGTAACATGTTGAATATACTAAACGATGCTTGGTTAAATCCTTTTTTAGTTAAGTCATTTGATATTGTGAATATTGGTCCAAACGTGCTTTTACTAACAGCGTCGCTACACTTGTTTATCAGTCTTGCAATTTCTTTTACGTCCATTCTTTTTCTCCTTTTTTGGTTTGCCAAAATCAATAGCATCATAATTTTTTCCATAATCTTTGCTACCGGCCATGATTACACTAAATCTAGCCATTTGCCATTTATCGCCTTTACCCATTTTCCCCCCTTTCTTTTAATATAAACGCCATAATCTCCATTGCTTTAACTAATGAATCGTCTTGCACTTGTAAAGACTTGATTTTAGGCTGCATTGTTAGCGCTAAAGAATACCTATAACGTATGTCCCAGAACTCAGACTTGTCTTTTCTTTTCCCTTTTAGTATATGCAAGTAAACAGTTTGGCCTTCATACTTTAGTTGAGCCGGTAGATTTACAGCTAGTTTGTCAATCATCATTTTCCCCCCTTTGCTATTAGTTTTAGATATTTAGTTTGTTCCCTAAGATGCGACCAAATTATTATTTGCCATAAGAATGAACAAATTATAACAATCACTATTACTAGCGTCATTTTTCCCCCTTTTTTATTTCTACTTTTAATTTTTTAATATCATCTTCTCTATGTTCCTTATACCATTCCCAGTAAGCATCAGCTCCTTGTTTCCAAGCTTCTCCGGAGTATACACGCTTGTAATTGTTGTCAAGTTTAGCCATACCGTTACCATAATGGCGATGCTCTATAATAACTTCCGGGGTGTAGAACAGTCTAAAGATACCATCGGCCAAATCTCTTAAATAACAATCGGTGTAAATATGTTTAATTTCAGGGTAAACGAAATAACCCAAAGTGCGTATTATGTTCGCGGATATAACGCACGCTGAGGGATGCCGCTGAACATTCCAAGGTTTTTTAGTTTTAGTTTCTCCGCAAGCTATGCCCCAGCCTTTGCCCTTAGTTCTTATTGCATTGATAAGTTTTTTATCCCAGCCGGGGGTGATATAAACGTGGTCATCGTTCACTTCGCCGAAATAGTCGTATAAATTTAAAAAAGTTCTTGACAAACTGTTGAGAACTTCAACTAAAGTTTTTTCCTCTTCGCTGAACAAGCAAACATCTCTGCCGATTTGTTCGTAATCTTTAATTCTCTTATCTTTTTTGTGGACATTAACTAGTATTTGCGTGTTCTCGCCTTTAGTTGCGTAAAAACTATCAAGCATTACTTTCAACTGTTCCGGCCGCTCTCTTGTCGGGCATATGATTAGCAATCTGTTTCGCCTCATTCTTTCCTCCAAGTTACATAGAATTGGTTGTAATGGTTCTCGCCATCTTTAGACATCTCTTTATCGTTATACAACATTGGCTTCTCTTGGCATGTAGCACGCAACGCCGGAGCATGAATGTAACTGGTTAACTCAACGAAAAAACAAACATCGCTAGAACCGACAAGCTTGACCCTACCTTCGGATAAAAGCTTTTTAGTAAAGCCACGGTCGAAGTGACCGAAATGTTTGTTCTGAAAAAACTTAACATCTGATGTAGTAAAATTACATATAAACGGTGTAGCTAAGTTATGGATTACTGAATACAATTTATCGCTGATTTGCCTAGTAGCTATCCCAGCCCATGTTAAGTTAGGCACCACGTTATCGAAAGACTTCATTAAACAATCGTGGCCATATTCAAACGCTAGTGCAACCAGTCTAGGGTTAGGCATATCCATATTGCTTGCGCCTAAATCAGTTTTCGTTATCTTTTCCCAAACTATCCTTGGGTGGGCTACTGCTATACAGCCGTCTGGTCGGCCTTCAAGCAATCTAACCGCATTAGACAAGGTATTGTCACCCATGATATAATCAGGCGCTACAACTGCCATTGGGACGACCATGTTAGCGCATTTGAATGCTCTAGTTAAGAAACAGTCTGCTGTTGTCTTAGGCCTAGCTGGTATATAAATACAGCATGGATGCAGCCCAACTAAATCAAGGTTGCTGTAAACATACCATTTAACTTGAACGCCAGAACTGATTAACTTGGGTATGTTACCGGCTTGCATCATAGAAGGATAACAGAACCTTAAAAATATTTCTTTGAACTTTTCTCCGTAAAGATAAGTGTAAATATGCAACTCTTTCATTTATCCCCTTTTGTTTTTCTATCGCCTTTCAATTCTTCGTCAATGCCAATTTTAGTAAGGTAGCATAATAATAGTATCAATAATATTCCGAAACATATCGCACTAATCATGGACATCTCCTTAAAGTTTTTTATATACTTTATGGTAATATTCCCGGCTCTTTCGTTGTTTTTCTGGTGTGTTAGAACATTCCTTGCACGACCCGCGTAAAGTATCTAGCCAAGAAATCACTTTGTAAAACTTTGATATAGCTTTCACTTTACCACATGTGTTGCATTTCTTTTTCCCATTTTTAACTACGTTACCTATTCTACCCATTGTTTATTCTCCCTTAACTATCGTTACTTTATATGGGAATAATCCACCCCCCACAAGAGAAGCCAATATAGAAAACGCTATACTATCTAATGGCTTTCCCATAAATACTCCTGCTATTGCAAGACATATAAAGATTAAAGTTAACCAACATAAAATTACTTTCATTGTTTATCCTCCTCCTTGACTAACTCCAAATCATAATACTTTCGCAATTCTTCAAGTTGTTCCTCGGTTGTAGCCTTCGCCATCGCCACCTATAAAACTTGCTTTACAATATTCCCTCCATAACTTGAATCTACTAACTTAACGAATTCTTGAATTGTGAACATATCTTTGTTTAGGTCTATGGATTTGTTTTTAACAAAATTATCCCTACCATATTCACAACTACCAGTTAGCCTATAATGCCAATCGTAGAATAGTTTAGCTTTGTATTTAACTCCTTTCTTAAAAGCCTTTTTAAACTCTGTTACTCTTTCTTCAACGGGCTTGTCTAGCAAAATTTTGGATATTATAGCTTCTCTTGCTTGTCGCAATGTTTTCCCATGTGCAAACATATTGCCTTGCTTCACTACATAGCATTTATCCATAGTCAAGTCGGGGTTGACTATTTTACCCTTTGCAATGTTTCCTTTTAAGTTGTCAATGATTGTGAAAACATTATCAATTTTGTGTATTTTTTGTCCGTTGATAGATTTTATTCCAGAACCATCACCAGAACCATAACCATAACCAGAACCATCACCAGAACCATCACTAGAACCATCACCAGAACCATAACCAGAACCAGAACCATTACCATAACCAGAACCAGAACCATAACCAGAACCAGAACCAGAACCATAACTAGAACCAGAACCAGAACCAGAACCATCACCAGAACCATAACCATAACCATAACTAGAACCATAACCAGAACCATA
>Ga0208904_1001306_pt1 | contig 17348 bp, 14 predicted proteins | sample AntAceMetag02UKB_FD_184774 | JGI IMG/M metagenome (GOLD analysis project Ga0208904, IMG submission 184774) | Saline lake microbial communities from Ace Lake, Antarctica - Antarctic Ace Lake Metagenome 02UKB (SPAdes) (version 2) | ecosystem: Environmental > Aquatic > Non-marine Saline and...
CAACTTAAACAAACTATGGGATGATGCTTGTTCCATGTTTGTAAACCTGTTTAGATGACAAACATTATGATCTAACAAGAGGTTAAAAATCATCATTTCGATGACATCTAATTATGATCTAATACGAGTGTTATTTTTATCTTACATTAAGGACTTTATTGAGGACTTTTTTTAAATACTAAAGGCATATATTGAACCGAATAATGGAAAAAAACAGTCTAATATCAATGTTTTGTAGCAGATAGTCCATAGACAAAGCAAAAAAACCTTACTAAACTTTACTTGAGGTCTTACGGCTTGTGCTCATTAGAGACTGTGAATACCTCTCGCCTTATCGCATAGAGGTAAAGCAAGCCGACCCCCCCAATTATTAGTGTTGATGAAAAGAGCGAATTGAAATATAATAGAAAAATGGAAAAAACAAAAGAGGCTAAAATTAAACTAAATAAAGAAATAGATCGTTTGATAGTTATTGCGAATAAAATGAAAAGTGGTAACTTAAAAGATCGTGAGGTTAAAAGAATGATAGAAAAATTCAACAAAATCGCTAAGAAAATCTTGCCAGCAGCAAAACTTTTTAGACTATATGAAAGAGAAAAAAGGGACGCAAACTAGCAGAATTACAACAGAGTAGAACGCCTCAGGTTTAAATTTTGGATAATAAAATAGTATTTATTACTCTTTTCTTGACAATCCTTTACTGTTTATTGATACAATAAAACTAAGAGGACAATGAAGTTAAATGTGCAACTTTTGAAATGAATTGATATAATAAGCTAAACTAAATATTATCAATATTTTAATAATTACGGAAAGGAGAGACTTATGACTGAATCAGTATCTATACAAGTAATACAAATAACTAGACGGATTTTTGAAACTGTTCATGGTAATCTTGGACTTCTGAAATTTAATATAGAGGAGCTTACGCCAACAAATGGAGCCGCAGATACGGAGTCTAAAAAGTGGGATGTTGTTTGTACATTTTTTGAAACTTTAGGAAGTTCAGCACCTTCTAAGTATAAAGCCTCTGTTGATTTAAATAATAATAGTGTAATTATTAAAAAATTATCAGGACCAAGTGGAAAAGAAAAAGAATTAGAAGGTAAGTGGATTGTAAAAAAGGCAAAACATGCCTAAAATAAAAACAAATGCTATTAAATCTCCAGATCCATAACGATACAGATATCACCCCATTTGTTCATAACGGAATTATCATAGATACAAGTGTCTTTAAAATAATCGTTGACGGCGTAGTTTGTACGAGATTTTCTAAAAAAAAGTCCGAAGAATTTACTCAGTTATTATCGTTTCTAGACCTTATTAAAATGAACAACAGATGGGATAAGTTTTTTATTACACCTCATGTATTAACAGAAATATGTACACATTTACGCAATGACTATAGAAAGTGGAAAAATTATAAAGAAATAGTTGAAGAAATAATCCCAATTTTGAAGGCAATGGAAGAAAAAAACGTAAAAAAAGATATAATTCTTAATTATATTGACCTAAAAATACCAATCGTGGAGTTAGGTGATATATCAATTTGTTTAACAGCAAATAATTTTATAGCCTGTAGTGAAAAAGTAGCAATATTAACATCAGATAACGAACTAAATAAGAAGTATCAAGATAGTAGAGATATTATGGTAATGGATTTTAGATTTAATATTTGTAATCTCTCTTAGTTTGTAAATATATAGTGAGTAGAGTGGTAGGGTAAGTTAGATAATATTAAGTAATTGATTACTTTCTTGCTCTAAAGTACTTAAATCTTCTTCTATACTCAACCATCTAAAAGTTCTGTATCCATCCAGTCTGGCGAGCTAAGGTTTCTATAACAATCTAAAGCCAGAAAAAAGATCAATAACGGTTTGTTTCTTATTTTTCTTTTTATCATTTTATCAAACAAAAAATAACAAATATTCAAAGGCTTAAACTAAAACTCAAGTTACGGCTGTTACTAATCATATCTTTCCATATTTTTGGTATTTATTCAATATGGTTTTATTAGTATTCTGGGTTGTAGATTCATACTTTTTATGCTATAAAGATTACATGAGTTCAAAATCAATAACTGGTCAGGACAATTTAAAGATTAATACTTATGTTTTAGAAGGCAAAACCGTCAGTCTTCTTCTTAAGGAGTTTCAAGAAAGAATAAAAAATCAAAAAGACGAAATTGATTATAGGCTAAATCCGCTGATTGACGCTCTTTCTTTGTTGGTTAAAGATATTTCTCCAAGTTTGGTTGAAAAAGGTGAAATAGATAATGTTGTTCCCACGGCTAAAGAAATATTTGAACTTTTAAAGGAAGATACCAAGGCGTTTGACGATTTTTTTAATACATTGAATCTTTGTATTGTAGATTTAGGAACTCAGTTAAGAAAAAAAACTCTATGACAGAACAGATAATATCACCAGAACCAATAAATAGAGCAGAGCTTGTGACGGATATGGAGCCAGAAAGGAGGGTTCTGGAGAGGGTGAGATTAGTTAACGAGATGAGGCTTTCTAATGTTGGGACTTTAAACGAACAGTACGCACCCGTGGAGTTACTAGGTGACGTTAAACAGGCTGCTGCATTTCTAGATTTGATTCAAGCTAATACGCCTCACGATAGGTTGGCAGTAATTTTAACCTCGACTACTCCTGGCTTAAGATCAGCGTCTTCCATTGCTGAAAAACTTAACCAAAATGGCGGAGTAATCTCTGTTAGAGGAGGGGATGTAGAAACAACAGTTGTAAATATTTCCCGAGATCCGGATGGAATTTTTCATTGCAAATATGGCTATTCTACTATCGGGACAACAGTTAAGCGCCAAGGAACTGGAATTAATGTTCATATCGGCGCTGACCCCAATTTAATACCAGAGGAGAGTCTTTTTCGTCTTTATAAGCTAACTGGTAATCCTAACTTTATGGAATCTCTTGGAAAAAGAGTAGAAATGAAAGGTAGAAGTGCTGCTCGAATTACGGCACAGGCAATTGATCCACGATCCTTTTATGCAACTTTAGGTCTTAATCCCTATTGTCTACGTTTTATTTCTGAAGATACTTTTGAGTCTTCAATTAAGGGAGTAAAAAGAGAAATTACTAAAAAAATACATCCTGACATAGCAAAACCATCTTTAGAAGAATTAGACTATTTAAAAAGAATGCTTGAGGCATGTAATGTTTTAGTGAATAAAGATTCAAGAAATCAGTATTCTACTTGGTTAAAATAAATTAGGAATTTATCAACTCAAGTCTGCGTTGGTTTCTTTTGCCTTCAAATAAGGGAAGACGGAGCTCTTTTAATATTTGAGGTGTCATTGTGAAGCTTTCTATCTCGCTAGGCCGTAATCGATATATGGGTACTTTATGAGATTTTGCCATTGCAAGGAAGTATCCTCTACGGAAGTTGACATCTGGATTTAAGTTAGGAGTTTCTTTAGTTCGGAAGGCTAAATAATACTTGGCAGGAGTTACAATTCCGACTATCAATTCGCCGCCGGATATAGTCATTGGTAAAATATCTTCAGATGTAAAAAGAGCTTCTTGTGGATGCTTATGTAAACAACCTAGTAGTAGCTCAGGGTATTTTACCTTGGTAATATCAACCGAAACATGTGTATTTGAGCCTTTTTGATTTTTTGTTTGAATAAGAACTTTTGTGTGTTCAGCATTAGTTTTTAAAATTCTAGCATTCTCTTCAGGGTGTTCATAAAAAAAGGTTGCTCTTGATGTTGTTTCCTCTCTCATTTCATAATAGAGGTCTTCAAGAAAACCAATCCACTGTGGATTTAAGAGAATTGTTTTAGGGAAACTACTTTCTGTATATAAGTTTCCATTTACTCCTTTTAGTAGACTAGATTTCATTGCCTCTACGTTCCAGAATTCTGGTCTTAATATTTGATCTGATTCAGCCTCAGTCATAATTTAATTTTTACTTAGGTTTAACTTTTATTCCATTATATCATTTGTAATAAGGTACTTTTATAAAAAGATTAATCAATAGTAATTTTATTGGCTTCTATTTTTCACTAGTTTGTTTAAATATTCTATGTATAAAAAGCTCTAACATCGTCCACTCGGGGAAGTCGATAGATAATTTGTCTATCGTTTATAACAAGTCTTGCCTGCTTTTAATACAAATATATAGTGAGTAGAATGGTAGGGTAAATTAAACAATATTAAGTAATTGATTACTTTCTTGCTCTAGAGCCTTCAAATCTTCTTCTATACTTAACTACTTAAAAGTTCTGTATCCATCCAGTCTGGTGAGCATTAGCCTGGAGAATATAACCATAACTTCTTTATCTACAGGACTAAAGGTGTCTAGACCGATGGGGGGAGCTGATATTGTTTGATGTAGTTAATGAAGAGAATAATCACAAAGTTTGGGAGATTTATTTTATTACTTTAGGGTTGCCCTTGTATTCAATACTTCCAGAGCCAGCTACTTTTGAGTCTAATTCTTCGGTAGCATATACTCGAGCGTTCCCTGACCCGCTAATTGTTGCATTAGTATTTTCTGTAATTAAATCATAAGCTCTAGTTTTTCCGCTTCCGCTGAGGGTAAGAATGTGATTTGTGGCTTCATAATATTATTAGTTAACTATTAAAGTTAATTATATATTATCAATATTTAAGACAGTTTTGTTTGTAAAAAGCCTATATTTTCATTTGCTCCGAGTAATTTAATATCTCGCAAAAGTTTTTTTAAGCTTGATAGGTCAATTTCTATTTCAATCTTTTTGTTGCGGGATACATCAACTAGGGGGAGCCCAGAGAAAAAAACTGCAACCTGATTAATTATAGGACTGAATGGGTCTAGACCGATATGCTGAGCTTGGGCTTCTATGACAATCTGAACTCATTGTATTTTTTGTCATATACACTCTGTGCAATACACTTCTAAGAATGGTTAAGTGTAGCGGGAGAGCAAATCGGCGAAAAGGAAACGTCAAAACCTCTTTGTAAAAATCCTATAGCTACCCACATAGGACAACCATAGGGCAATCTGTTTTCACTTAACCACTCCATAGCATGGGGTTTGTCTATGCCTAGTTTTCGCAGTTCAGATAATTCCATTAAGGCTTCAAGACTATCGTCATACATCAAGATTCGGCCTCCAATAATTATGTTTTTAACACCGACACTTTCTAAAATATCACCTATATGGTGAGATGCCCAAAATTTCAAGTTATTTGAGCATGCTCCTTCAACCGCATAAAGCGTTCCAGGCCCCATATTTCCAGTTCTAATTTCAAGTTCTCCACCTTCATCTTGAAAAATAACTAGTGGCTTTTCTTCTGTAATAGCTGTTGCGATGAATCTATCTCTTTCTTGGATATATTCAGTAGAAGTAGGATAAGGGTATCCATTTTCAGATATAGTATCTGTCAAGTACCCCGTTTTTCAAGAACACTTTCTACGACTTTTTGTTTAAATTGATAAGGTGACATTTTTAATTTTGTATGAATTCTTAAGTTATTATAGTAGTTTAAATATTCATAAATATATTCAATAAGCTCTCCTAAAGTCTCAAATCTGTTTAAGTTACCTGACTCTGCTTTAAATCTTGAGAAGAAAGATTCACTCCAGCTGTTTTGCCAAGGGCTGCCTGGATCACTAACTGATATTTTAACCATTAAACCTTTAAGAAATTCTATACAGTCTTGAGATAAATATTCACATCCTCTATCTGAATGAAATATTTTAGGTGGTTTTTTAGTCTTTAATATAGCTTCTTTTAATGTTTTTAAGACAAGAGTGGAATCATGTCTGTTTGACAGATTAAAACCAACTACTTCTTTTGAAATAATATCTTGAATTATTACTAGATAAATAAATCTACCATTAAATTTAATATATGTTAGATCACTACTCCAAATATTACCAATATCATACAGGCTTAAGTCAACACCTTTTAAAAGGTTGGTATATTGAACTTGATAAACAGGATTTGAACAGGTTATGAACTTTCTTTGATACCAAAGTCTGGGTGGTTTGAGATTAAACTTATGCATAACTCTTAATATCTTTTTATGATTCATTTTAAGCTCAAGTGCTAATCTTCTATGACCATATGCGGGATGGGTTTTAAAAGTTTCTTCAATATCACTTTTGACTCCAATATCTTTAATATCCTTTTTATTTTTATAGTAGATGTTTTTATGGTTAATGTTCATATATTTTGCAATTAACTTTTTATTATTAGCTTTATTAATGATCTCTATTTTTTTTTCCTCTTTCAAGTTCTAAAGTTATTATGCCAATTATTCTTTTTAACTCATCATTCTCCCTTTTTAGTCTATTATGCTTAAGAATTGATATTGGAGAACGAGTTTCATTCTGCAACCATTTGTATACAGTTTTAGCTGATATTCCATATTGTTTAGCTGCATCAGAAGCTGACAAACCTTCTTTAACTTTTTGAAGAATCTCTTGTTTTATCTCAAGAGGTATTTGTTTAAACATATTACTAATATTTTAACTTTTAATTATTCTCGTAGAATATGTTCTTAGTATACGGGGTACACCCCAAACATCTCATAGAATGATTGGTAGTTTAACTGGAATTGCAAGAGAAACAACAACCCTACAAATGGATAAACTTAGGAAAAATGGCATTATTTTTTACAAAGCAAGAAACATTGTGATTACAAGTATAGATAAGTTAAAAGATGAAATAGCTGAAGTTGTTTGATTTAAGTACTTTTTGCAAGAATTAATTATAATTTTAGCTCACGTGCAATAATATCTGCCATAAATTCATGACCTTTTCTTGAAGGATGAATCCCATCATTTGAAGTTATTAAATATTTTTTCCCTTCCTTTTCCCAATTAAATTGAGATGGTTCAAAAGCATTAATCAATGGAACTTCTAATTTTTTAGAAACAGAAACTATATTTTCTAATTGTTCAATAATATTTGTTGCATGTTCATAAGCTTCATCATCTTTCCAGTTAACGCCTTTTGGTCCTTTTCCAAAATCTCTTTTTATTGGAGCAATTTCTGCCAACATATATATTTCATCTGATGAGTTTTTTGCTTTTTGAACAAGCGAAGTTAATAGCTTTTCATGTTTTTTTGGATTATGAGGAGAAAATGGATTATATGCAAATGAGGCAATAATTAAAATATCTGGATTAAGATAAGGAATTGAAGGGTAATTTCTAGTTTTATATGAAAACTCTTCATTTAGTCTGTTTAGTCCATCTTCAATATTTTGTGAGCCAATTCCATAATTATAAAGCTTAAATGTAGTCTTTGGATATTTTTTATTTAAGCTTTTTTGTAAGAATTCAAGATTTTCTCCCATAGTATCAACAATTGAGTCTCCAATAATTGCAATTGTATATTCTTGTTTTTTTGGAGTTGGGGTAGGGGTTAGTGTTATAGTTGGGGTTGGAGTTATTGTTGGGGTAGGTGTAAAAGTTGGTGTTAAAGTAGGAATTATTACAATAGTAGGAGAAACTTCAGTGCTTACAGTTCCCAAGACACTCCCTTCTTGTTTATCTGCTAATAAATTTTGTTTTTTATTAAAATATGAATTTGCTACAAGAGTAGTTAAAACAAGAACAAGAAGGATTACTAATTCTGCCATTATTAAATTAAGATGATTTACATTAATAAGCTTTTTTTTAATATATCTTTTTATCATTAAATAAAGTTTACCATTTTTGTAGATTATAGTTTATTGACAACAAAGTTTGCTAAAGCAGAAAATTTGCCAGAAATTATGACTTTTGATAATAAATAAAGATTATTTATCTATCATTGTTTTTACAATATTTTGAGGTACTTCTTCGTAGTGTGAAGGCTCCATATAAAAGACACCTCTTCCTTCAGTTAACGACCTTATAATTGTTGCGTATCCAGAAAGCTCAGATAGCGGAATATAGCTTTTAATTATAACTGCTCTACTTCTTTTTTCAGTTCCAATTATTTTTCCACGCTTGCTTGATATGTCTCCAATTGCAACACCCATGTAGTTTTCAGGAACTGTAACTTCAAGCATCATAATAGGTTCAAGCAGAACTAGTCCTGCTGATTTTGCAGCTTGCTGGATTGCCATAGATCCTGCAATTTTAAAAGCAATATCTGATGAATCAATATCATGATAAGTACCATCATACAATGTAACTTGTAAGTCAACCAAAGGATATCCAAGAAGAATACCTTTTTCTAAAGCTTCAATTACACCTTTTTCAACAGAAGGAATAAATTCTGAAGGAATAGACCCTCCTTTAATTTTATTTATAAATTTAAATCCTTCATTTCTTCCTAATGGTTCAACTTTAATAAGACAGTGTCCGTATTGTCCATGTCCTCCAGTTTGTTTTATATATTTTCCTTCTCCTTTAGCAGAGCGCTTAATTGTTTCTTTGTATGCAACCTGAGGTTTTCCTACATTTGCACTCATTCCCATTTCACGTCTCATTCTTTCAACAAGAATTTCAAGATGAAGTTCTCCCATTCCTGACATAATTGTTTGTCCTGTTTCATGGTCTATTTTTACTCTAAATGTAGGATCTTCATCAGAAAGTCTTTGAAGAACATATGAAAGCTTTTCTTGATCTGCTTTTGTTTTTGGTTCAATTGCAAGAGATATTACTGGCTCAGGAAAAGTAATCTGTTCATAAATAATTGGACGTTCTTCATCTGCTAGTGTATTTCCTGTTTTAGTATTTTTGGGACCTACTAATGCAACAATTTCTCCTGCATATGCCTTATCAATTTCTTCTCTTTGATTTGCATGCATTAAAAGGACGCGACTGACTCTTTCTTGTTTTTTTTGATTGACATTGTATACATAAGAGCCTGATTTCAGTACTCCTGAATATATTCGTATATAAGTAAGTTTTCCTACATGAGGGTCAAGCGGGGTTTTAAATGCTAATGCAGAGAATTTCTCTTCAGAGTTTAATAACCTTGTTTCTGGTTCATTTGTATCAGGATTTACTCCTTTAATTTCTTTTAAATCAAGAGGGGAGGGAAGATAATCGACAATAGCATCTAAAATAGGCTGTACTCCTTTATTTCTTAAAGATGTTCCGCAATAAATTGGAATTAATTTATATGATGTAACTGCTTTTCTTAAGGTTTTTTTTAATTCTTGTACACTAATTTCTTCTCCATTTAAATATTTATTTAATAACTTATCATCGCTTTCAGCAATTTGTTCTATTAACCTTGCTCTTGCACTGTTCACTTTTTCTTTTAAATCTTCTGGAATATTATCTGTTATTGTATATTCTGTTCCTTTTTCGTCTTTATCCCAAATAAGAGCCTTTTGTGAAAGTAAATCAATAATTCCTTTGAAACTATCTTCTTTACCAATAGGACATACCATAACAGCAGGATTTGCTCCTAAACGTTCTTGAATTTCTTTTACAGTTTCATCAAAATCTGCGCCTAACTTATCCATTTTATTAATAAAACATATTCTTGGAACTTTGTATTTATCTGCTTGTCTCCATACTGTTTCAGATTGGCTTTGAACTCCTTCTTCTGCATCAAATACAACAACCCCTCCATCAAGGACGCGCAGAGATCTTTCAACTTCAGCAGTAAAGTCTACGTGTCCTGGAGTATCAATTATATTTATGCGCGTGTCTTTCCAAAAAGTAGTAGTAGCTGCTGAAACAATAGTAATCCCTCTTTCTTTTTCTTGATCCATCCAATCCATTTGAGTGCTTCCTTCGTCAATATCTCCTATTTTATAAGTACGATCAGTATAAAAAAGAATACGTTCTGTTGTTGTAGTTTTCCCAGAATCAATATGTGCAATAATTCCAACATTTCTGATTTTATCTAATGGAACATTACGATCTCTGGTGATTATATTGTGTTGAGCCATATCTATAATATTACCATTTAAGGTGAGCAAAAGCTTTATTTGCCGCAGCTAACTTTTCTGTTTGCAATTTTTTATTAAAAGCTGCACCTTGATTTGTAGATGCGTCTAAAAGTTCTGTATATAATTTTTTGTAAAAAGTTTTATATTCTTTATTTGATCTTGCTGCTGCAGCATTAATAATCCAATTTAATGCCAAAAATAATCTTCTTTCTTTTCTTACTTCAATAGGAACTAAATATGAAGCTCCTCCAAGCCTTCTTGGTTTTACTTCATGCAATGGAGCAACATTTTGTATTGCCTGATGTAGAACCATTTCTGGATCTTTGTTTTGTTTTTTTAGTTCATCAAATACCTGATATACAATTTTTTCAGCAACTGTTTTTTTCCCATCTTTCATTACATAATTAATAAGCTTTGATACCTCAAGGCTGTTATACAATGAATCTGGTTTTTTTTCTATTTTTTTGTATTTACGTCTTGGCATGTATGCTTTAAATTAAATTTAACTTGCTTTTTTCTTAGCTTTTTTTGTTCCATATTTTGATCGTGAAGTAATCCTATTTTCAACTCCACTTGTATCAAGTTTTCCCCTTATAATATGATATTTAACACCAGGTAAATCCTTTACTCTTCCTCCTCTTACTAGTACTATTGAATGTTCTGCAAGATTGTGTCCAATTCCTTGTATGTATGCTGTTACCTCCATTTTATTTGACAATCTTACTCTGGCAACCTTTCTTAAAGCTGAGTTTGGTTTTTTTGGTGTCATTGTTCGTACTATAGTACAAACACCTCGCTTAAAAGGAGTATTAAATGTGACGTACTTTCTTTTTAAAGCGTTAAAATTAACCTTTAATGCTGCTGCCCTTGATTTTCTATCCCTTTTTTTCCTCTTCTTTTTTATCAGTTGATTGATTGTCGGCATATTGATTTAAAAACTTACCATAATATTGATCCATGAGCTCCTTTGTTACTGGAATTCGTCTGCCAATTATAACATTTTCTTTTAATCCCAACAAGTAATCTACCTGTCCTTTTATTGCTGCACTAGCCAAAACATTTGTTGTTTGTTCAAAAGAAGATGAAGAAAGCCATGAATCAGTATAAATGGCTGAACGTGTGATTCCAAGAATTGAGATTTTTCCAACTGCTGGTTTTCCTCCTTTTGCTAAGGCTTTTTTATTTTCCTCTGAAAATCTAGTTTTTGATACAATTTCTTGTTTAATAAAAGCAGTATCTCCTTCATCTTCAATAATCACCTTATCGCTCATTTTTCTAATAATTACTTCAAAATGTTTATCATGAATAGTTATTCCTTGTGATTCATATACCTCTTGAACTTCTTCTAATAGATAAAGCTGTGCAATTTTAAGCCCTTTTATTGATAAGATATCTTGAACATTCAAATGTCCTTCAGATAGGGCAGTTCCACTAACAATAAGTTCTCCATCTTTTACTTTTAATTTTTGTGATGTTGGAATAAGAAACTGTAATTCCTGTACTGGCTTTTTATTTACAGATGTTATGGTAATATCATATACTTCTTTTTCAGTATCTTCTTGAATAGAAACTTTTCCATCAATTTCAGATATTGGAGAAACTATTTTAGGCTTTCTTGTTTCAAATAATTCTTCAACTCTAGGAAGTCCTTGAGTAACATCTGAAATAACAATGCCTCCAAAGTGTCTTACTCTCATGGTTAATTGTGTTCCAGGTTCTCCTATTGATTGAGCAGCTATAACGCCTACAGGAACCCCTATCTCAACAGGCTTATTTGTAGAAAGATCAAGTCCATAACATTTTTGACAAATACCATGTTTTAATTTGCACAATAGAGGAGATCTGACAACAACTTTTTTAACTTCCGCTTTTATTAATATTGGCAAGTTTTCTTCAGTTATTAACTCGCCCTTTTTCATTATTATTTTTTTATTTTTATTATATATATCTTTAAGAATACAGCGCCCTTTGATTCTTTCAATAAATTTATCTTTTCTTGTTCCTAAGGCACTAATAGTTAATCCTTCTTGGGTATTACAGTCTTCATCTTTTATTATCATGTCATGAGAAACATCTACTAATCTTCGGGTTAAGTATCCGGCATCTGCTGTTTTTAATGCAGAATCTGTTAATCCTTTTCTTGCAGCTCTGGCATTAATTACATATTCAAATATTGATAAACCTTCTCTATAATTTGATTTTGTAGGGACTTCAATAATTTTTCCTAATGGATCAACAACAAGGCCTTTTATTGCAGACAATTGTTTTAATTGTTCTCTTGAAGCTCTAGGACCTCCAGATTTTATTGCTAACTTAATAGGGTTTTCTTCGTCCAGAGCATTCCACGTCATATTTGCTAATTTTTCTGTAGTTTCTATCCATAGATTATTTGAATATCTTTTTTTTTCTTCTAAACTAAGCAAGCCTTGTTCATAATTTTTTACTATTGTTTTTACTTTATTTTCAGTTTGTTTAACAATTTTTTCTTTTTCATCAATAATTTTACAGTCAGGAATAGACAAAGATAGTCCTCCTGAAATTGTAGCTCCCCAAAAGCCAACTTCTTTTATATTGTCAATAAGTTCTCCAACTTTTTTATTTTCATAAAGCTTAATTGCCTTAACTATTAAACTTTTTAAGTCTTCCTGTTTTATTTCATTATTAATAAATCGCAATTCTTTATGAAGTGATTGATTAAAAAATATTCTTCCTGCAGATGTTTTTAATACTTTATTTTCAATTTTTACCCAAATAGGTTGGCGAAGAGTAATTTTGTTAAAAAGATATGCATTAACTGCATTATTTTCTGAAGCAAATAGTTTTAAGTCTTGGTCTTTAAGTTGGTTGTATTTTGTGTTGAACGTTGTAATATAGTAGCATCCAAGCGCCATTTCTTTATTAGGAAGAACAATAGGGGTACCATCTGAGGGTTTAAGTAGGTTGTCATAAGGCATCATTCTTTCTTCTACTTCTTTAATTGCTGTTTTTGAAAGAGGAAGAAATACTCCCATTGCATCTCCATCAAAATCAGCATTGTATCCTGCACAAACAGCTGGGTGAAGTTTTATAGCATATGTATCTGTTAAAACCGGATAAAAAGCTAGTATTGATAATTTATGTAAAGTTGGAGCTCTATTTAACAATACTGGGTGCTTTTTTGTTATTTGTTCTAAAATATCATAGATTACAGGCTCTTTTTTTTCAAGGAAATTTTTTGCACTTTTAATATTTGGGGCAAGTCCTCGAATAATTATTTCGTGAAGTAAAAATGGTTTAAATAATTCTAGTGCCATTTCTTTTGGAATTCCGCATTGGTTTATTTTAAGTTCAGGACCATCGATAATAGTAGTTCTTCCCGAATAATCAACTCTTTTTCCAAGTAGATTTTGTCTAAATCTTCCTTGTTTCCCACGTAAAATATCTGATAAAGATTTTTGTATTTTTGTACTTGCTCTTCTATTTCTAGATCTTCCCTTTGCCTTTTGAAGGTCAATAAGAGCATCTACTGATTCCTGAAGCATTCTTTTTTCATTTTTTAAAATAATTTCAGGTGCTCCAAGATCAATAAGTTGTTTTAATCGATTGTTTCTATTAATAACTCTTCTATAAAAGTCATTTAAGTCAGATGTTGCAAATTTTCCACCTGGTAGCTGAACAACTGGACGCAAGTCAGGAGGAATTACTGGAAGTATTGTTAATATTATCCATTTTGGAGAAATTTTTGCCTTAATAAATGACTCTAGGATTCTTGCTTTTTTTAAAAGTTTATTTCTTTTTTCTCCTTTTATTTCATTTATTTCTTTTAAGCACTTTGTATATTCTTTTTGAATATCAAATCCTGAAAGTATTTCATATATTGCTTCTGATCCCATTCCTACAATAACATAAGAATCAATATTTTTTTCTTTTAAATACAAATAATCATCTTCTTCAAGTGTATCAAATGGTTTTATTGATTTTATTATTTTTATTAATCTATCAAAAAATGCTATTTTTTTATTTTTCTGTTCTAAATGCTTATCAGTTATTTTTTTTAATTGTTCACGTTCTTTAAAATCAATTTCCTGCTTTGTGATCTCTCTTTGTTCACGGCCTGCAATTTTTTTTGCTAATTGTTTCTTTTGCTTTTTGTAATCCTCTTCGATTAATTTCTTTTGTTTAATGAAATCATCTTCAAGAGTTTTTAATTCTTGTTTTTTTGAATCTTCAATTACAGAAATTGTATCTTTTTGCTTGTCTTTATTAACTTCTTTTACTAAATATAATGCATAGTAAATGATTCTTTCCAAAGCTTGAGGAGGAATTTCTAAAACTATACTTAGTACAGATGATGGTCCTTTAAAATACCAAATATGTGCAATAGGAGAGGCAAGTTTAATATGTCCCATTCTTTCTCTTCTTACAGCAGAGGTTGTAATTTCAACACCGCATCTGTCGCACACAATTCCTTTATATCTCATTCTTTTGTATTTCCCACAGTAACATTCATAGTCTTTTGTTGGCCCGAATATTCTTTCGTCAAATAATCCATCTTTTTCTGTTCTAAATGTGCGGTAATTTATTGTTTCAGGTTTAGTAACTTCGCCATGTGACCATTCAAGCATGTTTTCAGGTGACGCTAAACTAATTCTAAGACCTGAAAAATCTAAATAATCATTTGAGCTATCCATTATTTATACATGATCAATTGATAATCCTAATGCATTTAATTCTTTAATCAAGACATTGAATGATTCTGGAACATTTGACTGAGGAATATCAATGCCTTTAATAATTGATTCAAATGCTTTTGTTCTTCCTCTAACATCATCGCTTTTAATTGTTAAAAGCTCTTGTAAAGTTGAAGGAACTCTATGAGATTCTAATGCCCAGACTTCCATTTCACCAAATCTTTGACCTCCCATTTGAGCTTTTCCTCCTAATGGTTGTTGTGTAACAAGTGAGTAGGGTCCAACTGATCTTGCGTGGAACTTATCTTCAATCATGTGTATTAATTTCATAATATATCCAACTCCAACAAGAACTTTTTTATCGTATGGCTCTCCTGTCATTCCATCATACAATGTTACTTTTCCATCTATAGGCATGCCAATCTTTTTTAATTCTTGAGTTATAATTTGCTCTTTATTTTTCTCAAATACAGGAATAGAAATATTTTCATTATTTTTTTGAGCGACAAGACCCATGAGAACTTCAAATAATTGTCCTAAGTTCATTCTCGAAAGAATTGAAAGAGGAGATAAAATTACATCAACAGGCGTTCCATCTTTCAGATATGGCATGTCCCATTCCGGAAGTATTTTTGAAATAACTCCTTTATTACCATGACGTCCAGCAAGTTTATCTCCAACAGTAATTTTTCTTAATTGAGATGTATATACTATAATTCTTTTTATAACACTTGGCTCAAGTTCATTTGGATCCTTTTTCGAATTAATAGTTTCAAGATTTACTACAGTTCCACGTTTCCCATAAGGAATACGTAAAGATGTGTCTTTTACGTCTTTTGCTTTTTCTCCAAATATTGCCCTAAGTAATCTTTCTTCAGCAGTAAGTTCCTTTTCTCCTTTTGGCGCCACTTTACCCACTAATATATCTCCTCCCTTTACTTCTGTACCTGTAATAACAAGTCCATTTTTGTCAAGATTCTGTAAAATCTCTTCTCTAACATTTGGGATATCTCTTGTTAATTCTTCAGGTCCAAGTTTTGTGTCAACAAGATCAGCAACAAATTCTTCACTTGTAATTGAAGATAATATATCCTCTTTTACAAGTCTATCTGAAATTACAAATCCATCTTCATATCCAAGACCATTAAGCGAAGTATATGCAATTACCAGATTTTTTCCTAAAGCAAGATTCCCATTATCTGTTGCTGGACCATCAATAAGAAGGTCTCCTTTTTTTATCTTTTGTTTTAATTCAACCTTTGGTCTTTGATCAAAAGTAACGTCTTTATTTGTTTTAATAAACCGCTTTAATTTATACTCCTGTCTTTTCCCACTTTTTCCTTTTAGAATTATTTTTTCTCCATCAACATATTCAATAATTCCATCCTCTTCAGCATAAATTGTACGATGAAGAGCAGAACTAATTTTCTTTTCTATTCCGGTTTTTACTATTGGAGCACTAACCTTTACTAAAGGTACAGCTTGACACTGCATGTGAGTGCCCATAAGAGCACGGCTTGCATCATCATTTTGGAGAAATGGTATTATGGCAGCCGAAGCTCCTATAACTTGTCTAGGAGAAAAATCAACAAGATCAATTTTTTCTGCAGGAATTTCATGAATTTCTCCTTTATGTCTTACAACTACAGTTTTGTTAGGTTCAATATTTTTATTATTTTCAAATACGCTATTTGAAGAAATATAGAATTTTTCTTCATCATCAGCCTGAAGATGTATAGTTTCATTTGAAATTGTAATATTTGTTTTATTACCAACTTTTTCTTTTTTTACTTTTCTGTATGGCGTTTCTAAGAATCCATATTTATTTACTCGGGCATATAATGCCATATAGGTAACAACGCCAATATTTGGTCCTTCAGGAGTTCTTATTGGACAAATTCTTCCATATTGGGACGTAGAGATATCTCGTATTGAAAATGATGCTCTTGTTTTTTCAATTCCACCAGGACCTCCTACAGTAATACGTCTTAAATTATCAAGCTCTGATAATGGATTTGTTTGATCTACAATTGTTGAAAGCTGACTTGTTCTATAAAAAGAATTAATTGCAATAATTAATGGTTTTGAATTTACAACGTGAGAAGGAGTAACATCAACATCAATTGTTACCAAGCTCATTCTTTCTTTAATTTCGCGCTCAGCCCTAACCATTCCAACTCTTATTCCATACATAGCAATAAGTTCTCCAACAGTTCGGAGTCTTCGATTTCCCAAATGGTCAATATTATCAAAGCTTCCTTTTCCTATAGTAAGATTTACTAAATATTTTATTGTTTCAATAACATCATGTTTTGTTAATAAATGATTTTCTTGGTTAATTTCTGTATTAATTCCTAACTTTTTATTAATCTTATACCTTCCAACGTCAGACAATGAATATCTTCTATGATTGAAAAATAAATTATCTAGAGTTTCATATGCATTTTCAATAATTAATGGTTCACCTGGTCTAACTTTTCGGTATATTTCAAGTACAGCCTCATCTTTATCTACAGTATTGTCTTTTTTACTTGTTAAAAGAATATATTTTTCAAATGTTTCTTTATCAAGATCCTTAAAATATGAAGTTATTTGACTTTTTGTTTCTCCATCAAATGCTCTTAAAAATGCAGTTGCTAAAAACTTACGCTTTTTATTAATCTTCATTTCAATTAAATTATTCTTGTTTATTGATATATCAATCCATGCGCCAATATATGGTCTAATTTCTGCATTATATAGTGTTAGTCCTGTAGTTTTATCAATGTTAGCTGTGAAATATACTCCTGGTGATCTTGTAATTTGATTTATTATTGCTCTTTCT
>Ga0208904_1001312_pt1 | contig 17317 bp, 18 predicted proteins | sample AntAceMetag02UKB_FD_184774 | JGI IMG/M metagenome (GOLD analysis project Ga0208904, IMG submission 184774) | Saline lake microbial communities from Ace Lake, Antarctica - Antarctic Ace Lake Metagenome 02UKB (SPAdes) (version 2) | ecosystem: Environmental > Aquatic > Non-marine Saline and...
TATAGCGACGCGCCACCGACTAGGGCGTCGACCGCGGCCTGAGTATATTTGTCAAGATCGGTGATGTCCGCTTCAACGAGTGCCTGCCACGAGGACGCTCCTGCAGAGTCCCCACCCAGGAATCTTCCCGCTACCGGGGTACTGGCCCCAGTCCCTATTTTGGTCTGAACAGCGATTATCTCCTGCTCTTGTTTGCCCTCCAGGGCGGTGTGGGTTGGGGAGGTGGCACCTAACGCGCTAGAAGCGAATCCAGAGACATCCGTCGCAGTGTGAAGCGCTGCCGGGAAATCAGCAGACGGGTTTGCCATAATTTCATTATAGAGTATTTGGAATCTAAATTAAACAGTCGAGGAACTTTCGGATATTCTTTTCGTCTTCATCAAAGTTTACGCACTTTTTGAAGTTGCTGGACACGTTCCTACACATGGCATGGTAAGACTCGGCACAGAACCGTCGGCAGATCGCCCTTCTGACACTTTCTGGGGATAAGTTGTCGATATCTATACAGGTCACATCGTCTACCATCAGCTTTTCGCCTAGCTTCCCGGCATAATACGACCGTTTAGTAATCATTGGCCGCCCAACCGCTGCAGTGTTGAAAACTATGTGACCGTAGCCATCCCCTCCGTTTTTCGTGTGCCAGATGAAGGCGGAATCAGCAATCGCCTTAGCCACCTCGGCGTGCCCGTGAGCCGCCCCGTCGCGACACTGCCCACCTAAGCAGCGAAACTCCCACTCTGGCATCAACCGTTCAACTTCTTGGAAAAGTGCCCAGTCGGGGGCAAACAGGCCGTCTGTGTTGAAGCAGTTGACCAGCGAGGTAATTATTCTAGATGGTGGTCCGGGTGGGGCCGTTTTAAATACACCCAGATCGAATTCCTGGTGATAGGATACGAAGTTTACGTTACTCGGCACATTTTCGATAATGGCCGAAGCCATAACATTGGGTGCCGCGCTCGCCTCTACGCTCCAGGCGTTGCCAATTTGGAAGATCAGCTTGGGTTTATCCTTGTGTAGCTCACAAAGGCGCTTAAACGGCTTGATGTGCCGGGGAATAGAGGCGATCACGATGTCAATGGGCATCTCCATAAACTTGGATAGGGTGATGGCCTTGTTGTAGCGACCCGAGTCGATATCCTGACAGTAATAAACCCCATCTTCTACCCTCTCAATGTCGTTTAACGGCCGTGTACCGTCTTCGGGCCGGTAGCCCTGGGCCAGCGTAAGATACTGCTGGCGAGTGGCCGGGTGGTCGTGGATAGCCCAAAACCCCTCCTCAGCCCACTCTAACCCAATCGGGCGGTACACCTTACCACCCAAACGGCCCTCGAAGAGCATAATTAGGCTTTGGAGCAGCGATGCGTGGTGGAAGTCGGCCAGCACATTAAATTTCATATTTGATGACATCTTTGTATTTCCTACAGTTACAAATCTTACACAATGGTTGTATGTTTTCTATATTGTTACTGCCTCCCTTTGAAATCGGTATTATGTGATCTTCGGTTAATTTTACTTCGGGTTCCGCCTTACCACAGGCCGGACAGGTGTAATTGTACTTCTCCTTTAAGTCCAGCCATTGCTTGTAGGTGTGCTTGCCGTTAGCTTTCTTTCTAACGCGCCGTTGCGCGTTCATAAAAAGCACATACGCCATATTCACTCGCCGCCAGCGTTTAGAATTTTCCCTGTGCGTCTCTGGATGCCTTTTTCGCCAACGTGCGAGTGCTAGTTTCTTTTGTTCTTTACGTTCCGGCTTAGCCTCCTGTTTCGCACGATATTTTAAGACCTTATCTTTGTTGTTTTTACGCCACTCCCGTATGTATTTTCGATGGTATTCTCGGCGCTTTTCTGGGTCGTTCCAATCCATATACCCATTTTAGCATAATGTGAGATGGAAGTCTGTAAAAACAACCGGACTATTCATTAACTAAACAATACTGTAACACGTATGTAACACACCGTCAAGCCATACTTATTTCCCGCATAATTCCCGCAGAGACTAGGATACCCTTGCTAGGTACGCCTCAACCAGTTTCACAAAGCGATCATCGAGCGGTACGGTTACATCTAAACACTGCCGTAGGTAGTCGTTAAACTCCTCTGGTTTGTAGTTTGGATCGCCCCCCTGGCTAACTAGGCTAAAGTTGTGCGTCAGCCCGTTGTAGTGCTTATAGGAAGACTCCTCAACCACCGCCCACCCGTAGTCCGCGCCCTCGATAGCCTGCTGGAACTTCCCAAAGTGGTCCAACACCCCCGGCTCCGGGCTAAAGTCTAGGCCAGAGATTCTTTTCACCTCGGCCAATACGCTACGAGATAGCAAAATACAGCACGGGTGCATGCGCTCGTTGACCTTGACAGCTACGATATCGTTAAACTGCGCCTTGGTCCCCACATCCGTCCAAAAGAACTCATCTACTGGGAGGAAATCCTGCTCGGTAAACCACACCCAATAAGACGTCACGTGGCCTAGCGCCTCCTTTACGGCAACATCCCGCCAGTCCCGGCCGGCGCCATATTTTGGTGAATCAAGGAACACACAGTCGTCGGGGGCCATTGCAGACTCCACAAACTCGCGGTAGTCCTCCCCCTGGTTGGGGTTCATAAACACAACGATAACTTGGCCGAATTTACTCCGGTTATCGTGGACTAACTGCCGCCACAGCGGGTAATCTGCGTTGCGGGGCCAAACACATACGACATCTGGTCTCATTTTAGTAATCCTAACTCTCTATAAATCCTCCTACGCTTAATTATATTTTTGCGGTTTAGCCGGTATTGCACGATGACGCGCTCGATCGCCTTCCCATAGAGATCGTGTATCTCCTCTAGCCCAGTAGGGTCGGCGTCCTCCCAGAACATCTGCCAGAATTGCACCCGGCGCTCCCACTCGTTGCGCTCTCCGGGGGTGTTGCACAGTTTAGGCAGATCTGTCGGCTGCGGTGCCAAAATAGTGCGGTTCGCCAGGGACCGTCCCTGATCGTCGAATAGAACACCATTAAACCCACTGCTTAGGCTCCCTAGGTGAACCCAAGGCGCTTTGCCATCAAATAAGAACTCCTTAGTTTCGTAGTTCTGTATATCATCGGGGCTGCCGTGGTACTGGGGAATGTACATCATCGTTAGCCCCATGGCGTGGAGCTGCAGGCTGGCGTGTACGAACGTATCGCCGGTGGCCACGTCAATATCGACCACCCAATCAAGCGCCTCAATACGCTCCCCCCGCTTCCACGTCATTGCGTTAAACTTACGATCGGTCCTGAGTAGTGTTGCCTTCTTGGTAAAAAGGAAGTTTGGCCAGAAATTACACCCGCTGTCCCCCACCCCTTTCCAATCTAAGCCCCACCTCTCCTCGGCCTTCCTCAGTATCTCGGGGGCACAGCTGCACCGCTTGGACCCGATAACATCGGCCTCCCCGCGCTCTAAAATATCAAAGAAGCTGTCCACATACCCCGCCTTGAAGATATAGGCATCATCCTCGATCAACATGATGTGATCTTCAACCACCTCGTCAAGAATTTCGTTTATGCAATCTCCGTGCTGGCGGTACTCCGGCGTGTGCTTAAGGTAAACTTTGGGGTGGTCGAGAACCTTTTTAATATACTTGAGAACAGATGCCTCGACCGGGGTATTCAGGTGGACATAGAGTTTATCTACCTCGTCCCCCCAAATCTCGGTAAAATAGCGCATCCAGTGCTTGAGTAGGAACGGATCGCCTGGTGTGGGTAAAATTGCGGCTCTGCTCATAGCTCGTGGTACTCCTTGAACTTACCAAAGTAAACGTCCCACTCACCTTTGGTGATGTCCAAATGCGGCAGCAGTGCCAGCGACGGCATCTCGTCGCCGCGTATAAACTGGTGCCAGGCCATTATACGAAGTATTTCTCGTGCTGGCGTGATCTCCAGGGCGTGCTTAAGATCGGCGCTGTGCTCCTCGTTATCAGAGGATAGTAGGTACACTGGAAGATTGCCGTTGCGGATGTGGTAGTACCCACAGCTAGTCGCCCCATCCGGATCGCTGGTAATCTCCCCATTTTCTAGGTAGATGTCATCCCGTGGGTCGTGTAGTGCCTTGATAGTAAAATTGTTGTGTAGAAGCCGCAGGGTGAAGTAACCAAATGAATCCAACCAGTCGCCGGGTTCGGCAACATTGTTCAGCTCCTTTATCATCGCCCCGGGTTCGTAATGGATCGGGGCTAGGTTACAGTGCTCCATAACTGTCAGCGCCTTCCGATTCAATATAAAAAAGTAGGTTCCTATTCTTAGCTTGTTCATCTCGGCCAACCCAGGGTAGCGCTTGTGGATAACTTCCTGCATCCCGCCAGACGAATCAAATGGCGCTACAACATCATAGGTAGTCGCATCCTTAAACCAGCTATCAATTACACCCGCCTCCCAAACGAGCATGTCCTGATCCATAAACAAGACAAGGCTCTCCGAGATGGCCCCAGCAGCCCGCCTAATGTTGCCCCAGTGACTCTTGTCACCTTTAGTTGGCAGTATCGTTACCTTGGGGCACTTGGTGTGCAAAATGGCAATGTCGTCGTCCGTAAAATTGAAATCTGAGTCGATCAGGTAGAGGGCGTCGATCTCCGGCCCCCAAACATCAAGGGATTTGAGGAAGTAGTCGAAAAAAACTCGGTAGTGATCCGTAGTATGCGGCTGGTATCGGTGGAATGGAATACAGAGCGCCCTAGTTAACTTTCCCATTTGAAGTCCTCGTCAGCTACTTTATAAAACCCAGTCAGACCGCGGGGGGTGGGAAAGTGGAATGGTCGCAACCTACCATCGGCGACCAGCTTCATCATACGTGGCGGTATTATACCAAACGGCCACGCGAAGCCGTGCTCCTCGTTAGGTATTTGGTGCATGTGCCGGTGGAGATCGTGTATTAACAGATAACCACCTTTGGCCAGGTGCGGGTAGAACTTCTCTAGCTCCTTAAACCGCGTCTGCGGCTCGGTATCCAGCAAGATGAGTTGGTACTCGCATGTCGGCTTAAACAGCGCGGCATCCATCAAGTGGGCGCGCACAATGCGGCCCAGATATAGTGCCGCAATCCTTTTATCAGCGATCTTTTTGACCTCTGGTAGAAACTCCAGCGTGTCCAGCTCCCCAAAGCCGTTATCCTTCAATCCCAGTCCAAGGTACGCACCACCCACAAAATGGTGCGTCCCTGTTTCCAGCACATTGGTTGGTTTGAGAAGCCGGACCATCGCATACAGGAACTCCCCCACCTCACACTCCACCCCACCATCGTTGAAGGCGCTGTACTCCAATTCGGTACCGCCCCACTCGCCCTCGTTGTGTAGTTCCAGGGTCGGATCAAGCCGTAGTAGACGCTTGGTAACGTTCATCACAGATAGGCCTTGCCGATATCGAAATCTGGCAACTTCTCCTGCAGCTCGGCAAATATCTCGTAGATGCCGACATTCTCCGCCTCGCAAATTGCCCTCGCGGCCACAAACGCTGCTCGGACGAGGCCAGTCGAGCTAATAATAGCCACCTTCTCACCGTGCTGGGCCATATACTTCGGGATGTGGCACGCGATGTCCTTGACATGTGGCCGGTTTACCTTATCAGCATAGAGCGACACGACAAAGTGCTGTATGCCCTCCTTGGCAACCGCCTCCCGTAGAGGCAGCGTAGCATCAACAAACTCGACCATGGTGATGCCGGCCTCCACTAGCTCCGCAACGGTAACATCCTTATCCCCAATGTAAATGTTTTCCCTAAGTTCAGTTAGCATAATTAATCACCGCCTTTTAAAAGACTGTCCCACTGTTTCGCAATGTGGCTTTTTCCAAATAGCTCAATCGCCCGGCTCCGGGCCTTCTGGGAAACTTCCTTGGCCATGTCGTAGTCGATAATAAGCTTCTGCACGTACTCCCTCATCTCATTTATTGAGTTGCCAATAAAACCGTTTACCCTGTGCTCGATGATCTCATCCACCTCGTAGAAATCAAGCTGCTCATATTGTGGCAGATGGGCGATGCTCTTACCGATAGCAACTACCGGCATTCCCATCATCATAGCCTCAATTATTGACAGTGTGTAGCAGGCCGGCCAAGTTCCGCCGTAGACAAAAACCCTAGCGTGCCTCATTGTGTCTAACATCGCCTCAAATGATATCTCGCCACCGTTGAATTTACCCAGCTCGTGGTTTCCGCTGCCGTAGACCTTGGAATTAAAACCGGTGAGTGTCCCCATGATTTCCCTGTAGTGCAGGAACGTCTCGCGCACCTTAAGCGACTGGGCTAGGGTCATCACCTGATCTGTGTCGCCGACCCAACCGTCAAACACCTCTGGGTCTTTGTAGAACCTAATCATCGCATCGGCCCCGGCGTAGCCACGATACCCCTCCTCCTTGGGAGAGTACCTGACAAGCTCTAACCCCTCGCTGCGGTATTTTTTCAATAGGGGCTCGGTAGCTGATGTGTTCTGGCCAATCCCCCGCCAGATAACGCGCTTGTGTTTAATATTATCCCAGTTACTAATCAGGAGCTTCTCGTTTAGCCCAGACATGAAGATAATCACATCGTAAGGCTCGATTAACTCGGGCGGAAGATTTGTCTGTGGGTGCCTAGCGGTGAGATCGAAGAACTTCTGGTCAAACTTGGCCCCAGGGATGCCGGGGCGGGGTAGGGTGTGCGCGCCTCGTGGGTCGCGGTAAACACCGTTAGCGTGTACATCGTATCCCAGCTCGGTTAGGAGCAGAACCTCATCGTATTCAAGCACACTGTGATTTGAGATATACTGTATTTTCATCTGGTGTTTCTAGCGTAACATAGATGTAACATACCTGTCAAGCATTAACTGCGATCAGCCGATCTTTCATTTTACGGCCCACAGCATCGAAGCTAAACAGCTTGTTGACTAGCTTACTGGCCCGCGAACCCATATCCTTGGCCCTCTCCCGATTATCGTAGCACCAGCGCATTGCCTTCCGCAGCTCCGACACGTCCACCTCAGCCCAATTCTGGTCCGGCAGGTACCAAATACCGTTCTTGTCAACATTACGCACCGGGATCATCTCACAGGGGACCAGCTTGGCAACGTCGCCTATGTACTCGTGAATCCCGCCGCAGTCGGTAGATATAACTGGGTTGCCGAGCAGCATTGCCTCCATCTGCGGAATACCCCAACCCTCGCCACGGTGTGCCGACACGAGGCAGTCAAACGTCTCGTGCAGGCGGTAAATACCGGATCGGTTCATCAGGCGGGTCGCAAGGTAAACCGGTGCGTATTTTTCTAGATTTAGGCTCCTTTTGCACTGCTTGAATCTGTCGTGCAGTTCCCGGCGCTTGTCGGGCCTGAAACTGTCAATAAAGACCTTCAAGGTGAGTGATACATCGTCTTCCCCCTCAAACTCTCTCCAGAACGCCTCCAGTAGCGCACGCGGGTTTTTACGCTCCGTCCACTCAAAAATGGAGTAGAAGCAGTAATCGGCCTTGTTAGGGACATCGAATTTATTAATATCGCCCTCTGGGGCTTTGATCGCCTCGGGGATAATGAAAATAGGAATATCAGTAATGCCGGCGTTCCGTATTGCCTGGGCATTAAACTCGCTGCCGGTCCAGATCTCCTGCACCATCTTGACACCGTAGGCAAAGTCTGGTGGCAATTTATCAGTCTCCCAGAATACCCTCCCAATGTTGTAGTCGTTGGGATTGAGGTACTTCTGGTAGATATTCGGGGTGGTGTGGAGAATAGTCACTTTGTAGTCTAGTGACTTATTCTGCAGCCCAATGCAAAGCTTGCCCAGCTCTCCAAAGTCGGCAATCTCCAACGTATGTTTTGGTATTTCAAGGGTAAGGCCAACCCCGGCCTCATGTAGCGCCCCTATATCGTGGCGACAAGCTTCGCCGTAACCTGAATAATCGAGGGCTGGACCAACATAGCGAACATTCATAGTTTTGCTGCGTACGTTTCTGTTAACTTATATCACCCCCCTCAACAACGCAACTATTTACTATCACTGACTCTCGCCTGGTCGTAGCTCCACAACCTGGTCAGGATCGAAGGTAATTCCCTTACCACAGTGCGGGCAAATCATGCTACCAAACGAGTCATCGGCGTCAACCAAAAATGCGGCCTCGTTAGTGCAGGCCGGACACAGGTATTTGAATCTGGCAACTCTCCCTTTAGTTTTGGCCATAGATTTATCACCCCCTCTAGACACGCTCCAATTCTAACACGTTCTGTAGGGGCCGCTCCGCCGGTGGCTTAGAGCCAACATCATCAAAAATCTCCTTTAGCTTAATTGCAGATTTCTCGAATGTCCAATTCTTGACGTACTCGGCGGCCTTCCTACCCTTCTCGATAGCTTCCTCCTGGTGCTCGTAGACGTACCGCATCTGTTGGCGCAGGTGGTCTACATCACACAGGAACATTTTACCAGTATCCACACCTTTATATCTAGAATAAGCTGACGCGCACTCCCCCTTGACATTTACCTCGTACATATAATCTTTGTCGAAATACTCGGAAATCCCGTGGGCATTGGGCACAATCGCCGTCATTCCTGTCGCCATCGCCTCTAATGGCGTTATTCCGAATCCCTCCCCACGGCTGGGAAACACAAAGGCATCGGACCGGTGGCACAGATCAACCAGCTGCTTATCGCTGATAGAGCCCTCGAGCACCTCGATGTTCGGGTACTGACTGGGTGGGAAGGGGAAGGGGGGTTTCTTAAGAGTAGTTTTCAGGATCAGCTTGACAGGCTCGTCCGGCTCAAACTCCTTGGTAAAAGCATTAACCAGCTCCAAAAACCCCTTCCGCAAATTGTAGGCATTGTAGTGTAAAAAAGTAAACGTCTCGTGGCTCTTGCGCTTAGCCTCCCGCTTCTTATATGTAAACAGCCGATGGTTGTACCCAAGTGGCAGCACCGTAGTCTCAACACCCGACTCCGCAAACACCGATGCGCACCAGGTAGAGGGCACTATAACCATATCGGCTGCGTTGAGGTACTCGATCCAGTCCTCCGGAATCTTGGTACTTTCAAACATTGTGTAGATGATCCGGTACTTGTTTTCCAACTGCAGAACCGAGTAGGGGTTGTGGAACAGCACCCCAATGCCCTGACCCTCCTGCGACCGGCTGATATGGACACCAAGCCGTTTTAGCTCGGCTACTAAGGTATCGCTAGCAACGCCGTAGCCGTCACGTCCACCAGTGCTCACTGTGGCTAGGTAAACAGACGGGGTTTCCCCGGCACCCAGACGAAGCTTGGCTATCTCCATCCTCTCGATCCGCGCGATGCGTCCGGCAGTTACAGCATCAACCTCAGACTCCGTGGCCTTGCGAAAGCCCGTTTTATCTAACAGATTGTTGTATTCTTTGGCATTCTCGATCGCGACGACTCTTCCGAAGGGATTAACTATATGAGGCATAGGGAAATCTTACAGTAATGTTACAAGACGGTCAACGACCAAAGGGGGCCATCGGCCCCCCTTGATTATCTCAGCACTAGATAAACGATCAAGTGCTCTCAACCTCGACCACACGTCGCTGGTCAAGAATCGCAACACCGAACAGGAGATCTAGCGTTAGCACCCACTCACCAGCCTTGGCGTCGTACCAGAACAGAGTCCGGAGCGACAGACCAACACTAGGATCGTTGATGACACTAGACAATACCCCCATTCCGGGGTTCGGATTAGCCAACGGTCGGCTAGCCAGAACAAAAGCGTTCTTGGTGTACGCCAAGTTGTGGTAGGCAACCGGCGAACCGGAAACCTGAACGATCTGGCTCTCGTGACACTCAATTCCGTAAGTCTGAACGACCTGCCCCTTAGCAATCGCCGCGTTAGCTCCACGAGCGTCGAAACGGGTAAATTTATCAACGCCTAAAAGGTCGTTGAACAGTGTCGGATCACTGTAGAGATAGCGCTGCTCAAGCAGGGGAACTTTCTGGTCAGAGAAGAACTTGCGGATCAGGAGCATAGAGGCGTCGATCGTGGCTGCAGAGGTAGCATCCCACGAAACCGTGTTCTCAATACTCGCATGCAGACTGGCAATTGCGGTCTCGACCGCCTCGGCCAGTGCAATGGCACCGTCATCAGCGTACCTGTCTTGGGTATTCTGATTTTCCAGCACCTTGGTCACATCATCAATCGCAATCGTGACCTCCTTGTGGGTATCAAGAGTGACATCCACATTGGTACCGGTTGGCCCCTGACGAGTGAAGTCGGACCCAGCCACCTTATCGTTAGCGATAACAGCGCCCGTCTTGGGCACCTGAATGGTCTCGCCGATCTGTGCCACATCCCAATCACTGTCACGGGAGACTGTCTTCGCTAGGTTAAGATAGGCCGGAAGTCGCTGCAGACACTTCTGAGCGATGATTGTCGGAATAAAAACCGCGTTTGTAGTATTTGTTAGTAAGTCCATCTAAGTATTTCACCTCCCCTCATAAGAACTGCCAATAATGTCAAACCTAAGCAATTTTATGAGCGGCGAAACACTAGGTGGGTATTCCGGGGAGATCGTTCTCGATTGCCCCTGGGGTCTTCATCGCTTCAAGAATCTCCTTTTCGTGCTCCCGGTAGAACTCCGGGTCTTGAATCTCAGAAGCCTTAAACTTCAATCCTGTGTTTGCTCCGGCGGGGTTTGTTCCAGCCCCGACTCTTGTCGATCCCGTTGCCGCAAAAAGATAGGATTTCTCCTCCTTTAGCTTTGCGACGGCCCCCTCGATTCCAGTGACACCATCATCGGTAACTTTAATCTCGGAACGGTCGATTAGCTTCGACACGGCATCCAGATCGACAGCGCCAAGTTTAGTAGCCTCGCTGATAATCTTGTTGTCGGCAATCTGGGTCTCGTACTTAGTCTTCCAAGTAGCGGCATCGTTGCCATGCTTTTCAGCCAGCTCCTTGTATTTCTTTTCCTTCTCCAGACGCGCAACCTCGGCCTTCTCGTTATCGGCCTCAAGATTAGCGGCTTTCTTGGCACGCTCATTCAACTGCTTGAAACGTGGATGGTTCCAGAGTCTGGGGTCGTCGAAGACCTTACCAAAGGCTTCATCATTTAGACCTGAAATATCAACGGGCGCGTCACTACCCTTTGCAGGATTTTTGTCCGGTCCCGTACCGGTGGGTTGTGTGTTGGGGTCATTGCCCTCTCCCGCAGGATCAGGTTTCTTAGGCGCCCCATCGCCGCCTTCTTTCGGAATTGGTCCAGGCATAGTGTTTTTCCTTTCGTTTTTTTCCGCGGTAAGTCCGCTAGAAAAACAGCCAGTAAAGGGACATTTCGATGTACAAACAGATTATCTTACATCTATTTTCTCTTGTCAAGTACCTATGCGTACTTACCGGTCTTCGTAGAGTATGCCTTGGTTTTCTCGGCAAGCTTTGGCACTATCGTATTTATAGCGTGCCGGCAATTGGGATGGAAAAGCCCGGTCGCCTCAGCATCGGCCACTGTTGGATAGCCCTTAGTCTCCCCAGTTACCGACAAAACCTTGCCCTCCCAAGGCGTACACAGAGGGCACGCACCGGGGTGCTGTGACACTTGCACCAGATCGTACCCATTCTCTACCATCCTATTGGCCAGGCCGGTATTTCGCGCCTCGACCGCCTTGGTACGAATCAGCATCTCGGCATAGCTGTCCAAGCTCCATCTTCTACCAGCACGGTCGACTAAGCCCGCCAGACCATCCTCCTGCAGTGTTCCCTTTATTGTTTGCCGGACTGTCCGTAGCGCCTTACCACTAATTGTACCCTCGGCCAACTGATAAGTGAGCAGGTCCTGTGTCGCCTTATTGAGCAGCCGGCCAGCAGCGCGGTTGACGGTAGATAGGCTCTCAGCGAAGGATTTGGAGGTATCATCGATCAGCGCCAAAATGGCGTCCTGGTGTACTATGTTGAACCCGTGCTCGACCGCAATATCGGCATCGACACGCTTAAGTTGCCGAATAGCATCGTCAGCACCCATTTTGTAGTATTCGGGAAGCTCGTCGCGGAGAAATATCTCAACATCAACACCCAGCCGGGTCAAATGGGATTCGATCCGGGCGAGGATAACGCGCCGGTTGTAAGCACCGAAATCGGTAGCAGTGGCAATCTCGGCCACGATATCTTTGTAGGCACGTTTGAAGACTTTAACGAGTTTGAGGGCGGTTTTCTCGTTAATTTCGACTTGTAGGGGATAGGTCGGTCTGGCCATTACTTCTTTCTCCTCTTGGGTATCCTATGGCCTGCTTTTCTGGCCCTGCTAACAGCGATCGCTCTACCTTGCCTAGCGGCCTTCGCCCTAGCACCCTTGCCACGAAAGATCTTACCGGACTTGCCGTAGCGATAGCCGCCTTTAACTTTTTGGACTGGCACCCTCAACCACCCCCTTCTCCTTCTTTTTGCTAAACGGACTGCCACCAAAGCCGGGTGTCGGCATTTTTATAGCCTTCTCGTCCTTGATCGCCTTGGCCTTCTCTTCGGCCGGCTCCTCGTCAGTCCCCTCAATGTTCATGATCGCCCCCGCAGCGGTCTGGGTGCCATCTTCGAGGCGCTTGCTCTCGATCTCGACCTGCTCAAACTCATCAATTGGCAACCCGTCCGCCCAGGTAATCTCTGGCGTCTGGGGATCGCCTTTTAGCACCCGACCGTCGAGCTCGATACCCCACACCTTAGCCATTTCCTGTGCTGTGTAGAGCACCTCCTGAATTGCCAAGTGGTAGTAGAGCTTCTTCCTAGTTACCTTGGCGATGGTCCTGAGAATCTTTAATTTGAGCGCGCGACCAGAGTCGCTCTGGCCTTTGCCCATACCCAAGATATCCGGCGAGGTCTCCGAGACCATAAACAGCAGCTCAGTTAGGTTTTCTATCTGCTTAAACGCGTTTTCTAAAGAGGCGTTCCAAACGATATACTCAGGCTTCTCGTCGCCGCCGCTCCCAGTTGGGAACTCGATCATCCCCAGAGCCTCACGGGCCACCTTGCCCTTATCATCTAAAACACCCTCCGGCACAAAAAGAATCGGGCTGGAGTGCTTGTCTAAAATGTTGTCAACCATACTGAGACGGTTATTGAGGGCGTAAAACAGAGCATCTAAATCGTGATAGTCGGACAGTCCCCAGTACCGCCGGCCAGTCTTCCAGTTGGGAATGTGTACCAACAGGGAGCGTGTGGTCCTAGTCTCCTGGTCCTTCTTAAGACCAGTGATGCCTAGGGTGTCTATGTCGACCTGCTCGACCATCTTACCGCCCTTAAGTTTCCATAGTTCGTTGAGGATGTTGCCGGGAGTGTGTATTTCCTTGCGAACATAGCTATCATCCCCGATTTTGAAGCTCCACGCTAACTCCTTGGTCTGCGGGTTCTGGCGAACATTGAAATCGTCTGCTTCTGGGAAGTAGATAGTCGGCGAGATATCCTCAATGATAACGGTTTCCTTTTCACTCTCTACCGCCGGGTTGCGCTTTCCAATCCTGATCTTGAACAGGGCGTCGCCCATGTAGGAATTTGACAGCGCCGACTCGTAGAGCTGAACACCAAGTTTATTTTCACGTACCAAGGCATCCACGAACTCCTGGTCGCCATCATCAGGCATTTTTATTTTCACACCCTCAGAAAATAACATATCCGCCACGACCTTGCTGGTCAGCCCAGCAAAGTTGGCCTTGATGTACCGGAGCTTGCCATAAGCCTTGTTGAAGTCATCGCTATTGATCCGAATACGGAACGCCTCGTAATGTTTACCCAAGAATAGCTGCTCGAAGTAGTTGTAGTCAACCAGGCGCTGTGCGTGTTTCTTGTAGGGGAATGTGGTGCCGTCGCCGGCAGTCCTAGGTGTAACGCTAACCGGGGCCACGCCCGCGACCGACCCAGTGGGATTATCCTTTATTTGTTCGACGGGCTTGGGTGTCAACGCCATGGATTCATTATAACAGTAACACAGCTACAAACACCATCAAAGACCTTTGGGCTTGGTAGCGTAAACCTTGGCCAGCGGCTTCTTATATTTTCGCATCTGCATCGCCACAAACCCGGCAAACAGCGCGTCGTCGTGCTTCCCATCCGCATGCTCGCGCTTCCCGTTATCCTTCTTAACAAATGTCCGCATCTCCCCAAGGGTAATCGCAGAGTTAATCTTTAGACTGCCCTCCTCAAAAGGCCGTAAGAAGTCATCTATCATTATATCGCGTGTCTTAGTATTTGTGCTCCACCCAATCTTTCTGGTACGGCGCTGTGTCTTCTCATCCATTATAACGCTTGCGTAGTAATTGTCGTATATCTTAGACAGGAACAAAATGGTAGAGAGCATGTTATTCTCCACCCCCACAAAAGCGCCGTTGTAGAGCTCTGCTATAGCCTTGACCCACTCCGCGGACTCGTCTGGGCGGCACTTGACGTAGTATTGGGCCATCTGCTCGATCGGTTCCTCAACAGTGGCACCGCGCTCCCAAACATCAATGCAGGTAAAGTCCGAGCCAAGCCCGCCGGAGGGATCGACCCCGACCACATACTCCTTACCAAACACCGGCGTCTTCCAAATACGCACCCCGGCTTTGTGTAGTCGTGCCAGCTCAGCTACCAGCTTTTCCCGCCCCTCCTGCCCTGCTGGTACGGCAGCGACCAGCGTATCTAAAGATGGTGGCGGAGTGGGGGAGAGCTTGTTCATCACCTCGGGGTCGAAAACACTGCCAGAGCCGCTTTGGAACGCCTCCAATATAGTGGCCGGGTACTCCTGTCTAAATAGCTGAATACCACTTAGGCCAACCCCGCCTCCGGATGTTGCCGACCTAAGCTCGTTGACCTTCCAACGACGCCAAAGTAGTTGGCCGTCAGTCAGATTGTACTGTGTCGCGATATCTCGCTCATTACCGTACTTCCGCGCATCATCTAAGGTAGGCTCTGGTAAATCGCCTGGAATTGAGTATTCGGGGTGTATAAACCACGGGTAGAAGTACGTTTTATAATCCAGCTCCCCGATGTTTGGGTAGTCGTGGCAGCCAATGAAGAAATCGTAGAAGTCGTTTAGCCCATTGCCGGTAGTTTCCTCTGAGACCCAGCCGGTGATCGGTACAGCCTGTTTAGAGCCAGAGTTTAACTCGGCACGGTCCTTGATGTAGGCACTCTCGGTAATGTGGAGTTTTTGAACAGTGCCACCTCGTATTTTCATGGCCACGTAAATAGAGGAGTCTAGCGGTTTTCCGTCCCAACTCCTGACGAAATCGTAGGCCATCTTGGTATCGGTTCTAGTTAGGGGTTTCAACTGCTCTGGGAGATTAACGTAGGCGCGCTTGACGATCTCAAATATCTTAAGCACTGCCGGGCGCTCGTGGGCGAGTATTGCGCACGTAGTACCAGTTACCCACAAGGCCTCGTCGAGAAGATCAATGCAATAGAGGGTGGTAAATCCGAACTGCCTAGCTTTGAGGATCAGGTTCCGCCGGTGACTGCCCCTCTCCGCCAGGTGTTGGCGCTGGATCGGGTTCGGCCGGAACATTATCAGATTCCCCTCTTTGTCCTTGATCTTGTACAGGTGGTTCATCCTCCACCATTTGTCCGCTAGCTTGCTTTCCCAACTTTTCATAGTCAGTCTCGAGACGCTTGATCTGAACACCAACAGCCTCCCCATCTGCCCCAGTCAGCTCCTTCCTGGTGCTAAAGTCCTTCTTTTCCCGACGCTCTAGCCACCATTTGGCGTCCTCTCTGTTGCCGTGTTTTGCGATAGAATTTGCTACTACCTCCCGAGATTTAGCACCTACACTTCCCTGCCAAGCCTTGATTTCCTGCCGAAGTTCGTCGTCGTCCACAAGCCAAGTCGCAATCGTAGATTGCGGAAACCCAGCTAACTCACAGGCCCTGTTAACAGAATACCCAAGCACAAAGTAGTGCTCCAGCGCCTCGATAACTTTTTCTTTATCCCACGCCTTCCCTTGAGACATAATTATTGTACCTTTTTATTATAACATCGCAGTATTTAGGGTCAATCTCCATCATGTAGCAGGTTCTATCAAGTTGTTCGCAAGCTATTAGGGTTGAGCCGGAGCCGCCGAAGAGGTCTGCAATGATATTATCCTCCTTGCTAAACTTCTTGATAAACCAGGCTGCTAGTGCGACTGGCTTCTGGGTAGGATGTACCCGCTTTTCGGTGTCCAAACCATGATGACCTGACCACATTTGTCTAATTATTTCCCTTTTATGTGATTGCTTGCTCCAACATATCTCGAAAGTATTACCAACCACCCTATCCATGCTTTCACTTAGTCTTTTGTCCCAAACAAACCACGATCCCCCTTTAGGAAGCGCTCGGCAGTAATAATCTCCCCCCCACATAAATACCTCATTTGCCAAATTAAGATAGGGTGTTGGGTCAAAACCTTCGGTATCACCTATAACCTTATCAAACCGCTTGCCCGTCTTTCTATGTGCCACATCACCCGAAAACATAGTATCGAAGTCGGTATCCAAATCTACCCCATAAGGTGGGTCAGTAAACACCATATCCGCCTTCTTTCCATCCATCAGCTTCTCCACATCTTCTTTCTTCAACGAATCTCCACACATGAGTCGGTGTCGGCCTAGTTCGTACACCTCGCCCAGTTTACTCTTCGGCTCTCCCTTCGAGATCGGCGGCGCCTCGTCCTCATCAACCGGCCGGTAGCGATCCAGCAAGGTCTTTAGATCAATACTTTTACCGAGATCGATCTTTATACTTTCAAGCTCCGGAAAGTCAATAGCTAGCTCGGCCAGCCTCTCACCCTCGTAGTAACCAGACCTCTCGTTATCAACTAGGGCGTACCAAACCATCTCCTCCTTGTTTCTAGTACGCACCCGCACGATGCGGGCCTCTGAGAAGTGCTGCACAACCTCGTTCCTACTCTTAAACACGCTACCACCCAGCCACTCGTCGGGGAACTTCCCCCGGCTCAGCTCGCCCATCGCTGGGTAGCGCATGTTACCACCGAGAATGATGCTATCCTGGTTTACTAAGAGAGGCTTGAACTGGCCCTTTCTGATTAGCCTTTTCTTAAGCTCCTCAAAGTCCACCTTTTCGATACCACGGGGGTTATCCTCCCAAAGCTTTAGGCTTGAAAGCGCCACTTTTTCTATCTTCATTGGTTTTTCATACCCCCTTCGGAGGCAACAACACTACCGAATTGCTACCTCCGAGGGAGGCGCAAGCCCTTTACTTGCGCCAGCCCCTCTCCTAAGTTGATACATGTACATCCCAGCGATCCCCAAAGAACTTGATTTTGGCTACTCCGGTCTGGACGGGGTACATATTCTTGCGCTCGGCGTAGGAGTTCTCATAACCTAGAAATCCTCCCGTAAGCACAAAATACTTCTTCTCCCGTTTGACCGTGCGGCTTCTCAAGTCCAGCGTTC
>Ga0208904_1001315_pt1 | contig 17308 bp, 33 predicted proteins | sample AntAceMetag02UKB_FD_184774 | JGI IMG/M metagenome (GOLD analysis project Ga0208904, IMG submission 184774) | Saline lake microbial communities from Ace Lake, Antarctica - Antarctic Ace Lake Metagenome 02UKB (SPAdes) (version 2) | ecosystem: Environmental > Aquatic > Non-marine Saline and...
TCAGAACGTCTGCCGCCATAATAGCCGCCCTTGTGATAGCCAGCGAGGGCTTGTCTATGTTCGCCCCGTCCTCCAGCCTTTCGTGAAAGAACTTCTCATTGAAGAACTCGGAGTCCAAGGAGTTCTTGAGGATGGCTTTCAGAGCACTCTCAAACGCTGCGGCTTTCGGGATGATGTCGGTTTCCTTGGGCTTCTTGTCTTTAATCAAAGCCCGCAGAGAACTGGCAGAAAGACTCTTCTCTACTGCCATAGCCAGCCACTTGACTTGATCGGGTTTAGGCAGGGCGGCCACTTCCCTGTGGTGCGACCACGACAGCTCGCCGCGTCGAGTAGATGGAGCTATGTTGTTAGAAACCCACATCTCATCCTTAAGCGTCTGGAAGGCATAGTCGGAGTCATCAACGAGTTGCGAGTACATCTCCCCGAAGTTGCGCTGGGCATAGACCAGAAGGTCGCCCCGCCAGAACTTAGTAGCGTCGCCTACTATCTTGAACCCCTTGAGTATCCTTTCTATCATAGGGAACTCAGCCCCGTCGGGCATCGTAAAAGAAGTCTCGTTAATGGCGTACCGAACAAGGGAATTGGACTGGTCGAACACGGACAGGGCTTCTGTTAGTTTGTCGGGCATTTCTTTTTTCCTTTCTTTTGGTTCTTCCATGCTGTTGCTAGCTCAGGCAAAGCCGATGCTATGAACAGCGCTTGTCTATCGCATATATTATCGAGTTGCCGATGGGAAAAAACAAACAAACGGTCTTCCATCGACGAAAATATTTCGCCTATGTTTCTATAAGCCACAAAAGCGCGCATCATCAAGAACTCTAGCGTCTCATGCAACAAAATAGAGACAGTGAAATTCCACGTATCGCTTATTAGTCCCACCTCTATGAACGGTTTGCTCCCGCCATCAGGGTTGAGATTGAGGTAGCCACTACTATTATTGGCTATACCGAAGAGATCGACGCTTTCAATACCAAGCGGGAACGTGCCAATCAAGAATCTGTTTGCCATAATCTACCTTTCTGTATATTAACGTGAATGGAGCCAACCCTAGGGCTTGAACCTAGAACCGCTTGATTACAAATCAAGAACTCTGCCATTTGAGTTAGGTTGGCTTATACTACAGCTTCGTAGGTCTTTTTGAAAATACTCGGCTTGCAGGGATAATGCTCCCCCTCAACTCCTGTAATAATCCAATCTCCGGGACAAACATTGTGCCCGCCTTTTAACGTATCAATCCATCCGTGAAGGTGTAATATTTTTCCACAATGCCGACATACGGTATCTCCCGAATACTTATGTTCGGGGCGGCGATAGTAACGCACAATTGCACCTTCGCGGGGTTCTGTTGGCACTTTGCCAGTATCTTCAAAAGGGCGCATAACATCATCTTTTGGGTGATCCCCGTTCTTGAACCATTGAGTTGCTTCGATTACTACAGACTTTTTACGATATTCCATTGTGCTGTCTCCTTGTTGGCCTAAAGTTCCCCGTCTTCGAGCTTCTTCACTTCCTTGCTCCAAGGAGCCATAGCCTTCTGCATAAGCAGGACTATCAAGTCTTCAGGCTTCATCTTATGGGCCAAGGCAGTCTCATCTATCTCATGCACTAACCTATCATCATTGATAACTACATCGTATCGTTTCATTTGTCACCCCCTAACGATTATAATTTAGCAAAAGGCAGGCCGAGCCTTTCTCTAAGGATGTTTTCAGCAAACCGCGACCTGCTAGTTCCTGCTTCCGTTGCCCTTCGGTCAAGCTCCTTAACTACGTCTTTTTTCACCCAAACAGTTACCATCACATTGTCATGGCAAGCACCTTGGGAAAGTCCGCCCTCTCCCCCGTTACTTCGATTCAACAAATTGATTCCTTCATCCCTGAAATACTTAATCCAGCCTATTTCCTCTCTGCAGCCATTTCCATCAACTTCTCCCACAAGGGATGTGGTTGGGAGAAGACCACGCGACAACATAGACCTTATCCAATCAAAACGGGGGCCAACTTTCCCGTCTCTCGAATCTCTCAAATGCTCGCCCAGTCTTTTCGATAAACTACCGGATGTTTTTCCGATATAGAAGATTCGGCTGGATTCGTCACTTAGGAAGTAAATTTTGGTTTTCATGGATTGGCAATAGTTAATTTGGGTTGTTCTTGAGGAATACCAAGCGGCTCTCTAAGTATGAAATTGACTATCCACGACCTTGACCGCTGCATGGATATTACCTGTTCGTTCAGCTTGCTCCAGACCAAAGGGTCGAAATAGATAGAGGCTACGATTCCTTTCCCGTCCTCCTTTGTATCTTTCATGCTCTTCCTCCCAGATTCCTGCTAGTTTCTGCTACATTCTATTATCTTTTGATATACCCCCTTTATACCATACTTCCCCCGATTTGTCAAGGAAAATCGTAATAAATCTTCCTGCCGTCTATCTTATCGATAAGACAACTATAACAAATTTGTTACAAATGGCACGTTTTTGGGCGGGACAACCAGAAGTCCATAGTTCACTATACAGCGCAGAAGTAGAACCAAGCATCCCTGTAGTACAAGTTCGCATAGAGCTGCTCATCAAGTTTTGGGTCGGCGGGGCAATCCAAATCCTATATAGTCACTATATACCGTAGGAGAACCATTCAGAAGCCTCTTCTCCTTGTCGAAGCATCCTGCGATGACGCATGTCACCTTTTTTGCCTATTATTGGTGACAGAGACCCTCAAATATTTTTACCCAACGGCGGGAGCGGATACAAAATATTTTATGCAACCGCCCTGAGCGGATATAATAATATAATATAGCAACGCCGAGAGCGGATAGTCCCCCTTTTCCTCTGTGTAGGTGGGGGCGGGCGTGGGGCTTGGGGGTTCCCCGTGGTGCAGCTATGGGCACAAGACGCAAACGTGGTCATGCGGTCATGCGGATACTGTAAGACAAGCGAACTCAGGGTATGACAAAAGGTAGACAATAGGCAGACAAGACAAAGCGGGGCGGATTGTGCCTTGCTTGCTTTGCTTGCTCGCTTGCTTTGCTTTGCGCTTATATGACTATTCATATACGGCACGAAAATAGTTGAAAATACTTGTTGACACAATCTGTCAGTGTGCTACACTATTGACAGTTGAAACAAGTTTTTTGACATAAAGACAATACGGGCAAGCGGTTTAAAAGCATAGGCACTTATAGCTTGCAGTGTGTTGTGTTAATGGATTGTAGGGCCATAAAGGATGGTATTATTATGGCTGATAAAAAGATAATCAATAAAGAAGACAGTGTGAAGTCTCTCGTGCCTCCGTTTTACGGCACTGGTAAAACACTGGTGGAAACAAGGTTATCTGACAGGTTGCCAGAAGACTTTGTTAAGGGTATTAAGAATAGGGAAGACTTCGACACGTTTCATGCTTGGCTTAAGAGTGTGCCAGTCAGTGACCGCACTACTGGGCGCGCCTTATCATGGGATGAAAAAAACAAGCGCGAGCGGGAGCGTATGAGTAACGCCGTTGCGTACATCAAGCGGACGCGTTTCCCCGACGTCAAAAAACATGACAAGGGGAAAGCGCCGTCAGTAAAAGAAACGCCAGAAGAGATCGCGAAACGCGATATCGCGGAACAATCCGGCGAGCCCAGCAACGCGGCATTAGAAGAGATAGAAGCTGAACAGGTTGCAACGCCAGCGGACATTGCCGAATTAATTGGCAAGGTTATAATTCGCACTGGCGGTAAAGACAAAGCAACGCAACGCGCTGTAGCATTAGCAGTTATTGCGCTGGTGAAGAAGCAATTCGGAATTAAATAACGATAGTTAGCTTTACAATCCATTAAAACTCTTTAAAAGCCTTATGGGAAGTCAAACCCATAAGGCTTTTTTATTGCCCGTATTTCCCCGCCGTTTTCCCTTATATGAGTTTTCATATAGCCTATTGAATGACTGGCACACTTACTGAATGAATGTTTTGAATGCCCCGCCCGATTAATGAATGGCCGTCTTTTCGCTAAGACAGGCTATATTGAATGAATGACGCAAGTCCTTATGGATGAATGACTTATGACTTGACAAGATGGACTATTTGTGATATACTCTTATCAGTTAGTTGAATAAGCGTTAAACCTTATTTGAATAACTGGCTTCCGTGTTCAAACACTATATGAGTTTCATATAAGGACGAACAATGGAAGTTGTAAAGGCTTGATAATCAAGTATTTGACTTGACAAGCAAGCCTTTATATGTTATACTGTTATTAGTTTTTGATAGAGATAGGCGAGTTGTATGGCTGGGATGATGGTGAATCCGACCAGCACTTGCAAGCTTATATGAAATTCATATAAAAAGCTTGTTCAATAAACGCTTGCCGTTCCTCTCTATTAAAGATAAGTCTATGTTCGCCTTGTATGGCGTCCATGATGGGCGAAAATGCAATTCATGGAATAACCCTACAAGAACTACATAGCCCGTGGTAAAATTGCGGATAGGTGAATATCTGAACACTAACCATGTTTGGCGGGGTCAGGCGTGACTCCGTGAATAGACCTGCGCTTATGGCGTAATGTGTCAAACCCCAGAATGAATATCGCTCTGAAGTTGCACCGATGAATGCGGGAGAAATCCGCACTAATGAGGAAAGCTTCTTGGCGGGAGGTCAATCTGAGATAGCAGTTAGAGTGTGCTTGTCTGATGATAATATAGGACTACTCAGACTATATGAAAGTCATATAAGCTTGCCAGAATTGCAAGACTCGCTCTTGTTCTGACAATAGGACTGTAAAGAATTGTAGCCGATTCAAGTCCCACTTAATATCCTCAACCAGCCGGAGCCTGTAGCTTCTTGCTATCAATGACTTATATGAAATTCATATAAGCATAAACCATTTCAAGCAATCTCACGCCTGAATACGGGAAACGTCATAATCGTTACAGCTTTATGCTAGTTATGCTCACGTTAAATCGGGTAAAGATTGCCTCTATAGGTTCGGCAGTAATCCTATAAAACTGCCACAATTTTGTCCCTGATTCTATTAACCGAAAGGAGTTATTATGGCTCAATGTATAAAAGTAGATGACCCCGGACTGACTATCCGCAAGCAGAATAGAGACCCAAATCACTATGCCTGTCTATTGCGCCGGGATAAGCACCGGAAGCTTGGCCTATCTCTGTCCCGTTCTAACCCTGCGTGTGCTATGTCCAAACCCTATGATTGGCGCAAAAAAGGCCAGCATAGTCCTTATATGAAATTCATATAAACAAATGAAGGGAGGTGAGGATGTTTTTTATGTGCAGGATAGATGCCATTCTGCATTTAGGCACTATGCCCTTGTGGGATAGGGCCAATCATCAAGTGGTGAGGAATGGTCGGCACTGGTATATCGTATCGAAACACTACAATGGTCAATTCCGTAACTGATGGAGATTATTATGAAGGTAGAACTTGTTGGCAAGAATGGCTCAAAACAGCTCGTAATCACCCTGCCCATCATTGAGCCGCGACTCACAGCCAAGATGTCGCTTATCGCCCTGTCCGGTGGCTGGAAGGACACGGAAGTCACGATTGGTGGCAAGGTAGTAAAGGTCAACGCAATGGCGGGATACTACACCGAAAAGAAGGCGTAGATTCTCTATTCGCGAATTGAGAATGAATTAAGGCCAGCAACGCTGGCACGGTTCCCGCGGGGTTATAAGGGGATGCAAGGTTTCAGGCGTTGCATCCCCTAATCTACGTTCTGGCCTGAGTCCCGACGTAGCCGAGAAAACCCTGCCCAATTTCTTATATGAAAGTCATATAACAACAAAGGAGAATCACGATGCTAACGACACTTGGATGGATAATGCTTGCTTTTGGAATTAGCTTGCTCACTGCCGCTCTTGTTATGCCCGGAATACAAGGGCTTCAATGTTTTATTGCTGGAGCACTTATAGGAGCAGGAGCTAGTTTTGTAAGCTGGAATGTTAAATGAAAGGAGGCTCGTCATGCCTGAATATAGACCATTGCGTGAAGGAGAATTGATACTGGAAGGGGATAGGTTTAACAGAAGCGGAGAAACAGGAAGCATTCCAAATCATCCAGCAATCAGCGGCGTTGGCGATACACAAGGATATAACCCTTGCCAATACTTTCGTCGGCTCACTCAGCCTGACACTCAGCCTGTCTATCGCCCGTTGGCAGAAGGAGAGATAGTACAAGAAGGGGACATGTTCTCTATGGTTAATGGAGTTCCGGTAGAGATAGCAGTCAGCGGAGTCGGCTATGAGCAGGGGTGCGAGGAAGCTGACGGCCTTCAATACTATCGTGTCGCCTCATTAAGCCAAACCAAAACTCCTCCTCATACTGGCGCTGCCCTGTTCGACGCTCTGAATGATTTGGTTGCTATTGGCTACAAAAAACTCTTCCCCAAATGGAGCCAATGGGAGGAGATTGTTCTGGCGCAAGAGCTGGTTGATGGAATCTCGAACAATGGATGGAGAGAGTTAAAGGACGCCGAGATTATCCAATCAGGAGATCAACATAATGGCGCTCAAGGTTCCGAATGGACTGATTCCATTGCCATAGGACGGACTGTCGGGTCTCAGAGGTGCGGGAGCCTCTATAAGTATCGCCGCCCCGTCAAGCTTAAGTCCAAGAGAATCACTCCAGCCATTAAAGCCAAGCTGATAGAGGCCATAGAAGCCATCCTCTATATGGGGAAAGATGAAGGATACAATGATTGGGAATTTTTGAATGCTGTGGTATTTGCCAAAAAGTTAGTGGCAGAACAAAAGAAGGGGAAATGATATGCTCTTAGAATTCATACTAGCTTGGTGCATTGCCAAGGAAGCCATAGGCGAACCTCTATACGGAAAGCGGATGGTCGCCAGCGTTATTGTCGTTAGGTCGGTTGAGCGCAAGCTGACGCCCGTCCAAGTGGTGAAGCAACGCAAGCAGTTCTCCTGCTTCAATAGCCATCCCTCCGAAGCCAGAATGATGAGGGATGTGGCTAAGTGGCGGAGAACAAGTATGGATGAATGGGCTGATTGTATGCTTTTTGCTGTTCAGATACAGAACCAGATGTTCGTGCCTATCGCTCATATCAACCACTACTACAATCCTGAGTTATGCCATCCGTCTTGGGCAAGCGAACTCAAGAATGTGAAAGTTGTCGGACACCACGTTTTCGGTCTGCTGTAATATGAAATTCATATAAGGAGGAGTTATGCCAGCGACAATCGTAGCTAAGAAGGCTTTCGTCAGGAAAGAGGATGAACTGATTCCGTTTTCAACTTCCCCGCCTCCTGAGCTTGTGCCGGAAGCAGAGGAAGTCAAGGTTCCGTTCATTCCGCACGATAAGTATGTCCAAGCGGAAGGAATGAGGCTTTGGGAAGTCGAGGACTGGCAAAGTGCCACTCGCTTTATTGTTATAGCCGACACTTCTGAAAGGGCTATCGCGCTGGTAATTGAAGAGTCTTACGACGGAGAAATCGTAGAATTAGTTGCTTCCGAGATATTGGTTGCGTTTGAAAACGAGGGAATCGTGGCCGAGGAATACTAACCGAAAGGAATGATGCTATGAGCCAGAATTCTGACATTAGAGACTATTTGCTCGTTGCGGGAAACTCTTTGACTCCGCTTGAAGCCCTGCAAAGGTTCGAGTGCATATCCCTCGGACAGAGGATATATGACCTAAAGAAGCTGGGCTGGCAATTCTCTGAGGAATGGGAATCCCACGGCAAGAAGAAAGTCAAGCGGTTCAAGATGATAGGAGACGTGGCTGTGGATGCAACACCAGTTGCGATTGATACTATGGCCAATACCGACGCTGTAGAATCTGAAGAATGGAAGGATATTAGAAAGATTTGTAGGCCAAAATATATAAAAGCCGACTCAGATACATCGGAAGAAACCGAGCCAATCCGTCCGTGTGCTGATTATTTTGGATTATTCCGTTAGTCTATATGAAATTCATATAAGGAGAACGCAGATGAAAGTTTATGTTCTATTACGTTGTTGGTATGAAGGAGATTCTACGCTGGTGGATGATTCGTTTGTTGCCATAGCCATAAAAACCCAGCCGCTTGTGTTAAAGGCTTGCGACGAAGCAAACAAGGCAAGAGATGAGTGGTTCCCTATTGACAATGGCTGGCGTGATGAACAAGCCAAAAAAGAGCTTGCCATACCGACAAGAGTGCTTATGCCCGGAGAAGATGCGGCGACAATAAACGGAAGCGGCTACGGAGATATGCACCAAGTATTCAGGATTATAGAAACGGAATTATGAATTTTTATGGCTCATTCGTCTAATTAAAGGCAGGATTATGGCGGGAAATCCTGCTCGGACGCCAAGTTCTCAACTTGGAAATCGGGGCGTGAATCCCTGATGGGCCACCATTTCAGTCTGATCGAAAAGAACGGGGGGAGGTGAAAAACATGAGTATCAATTATCGCAGTGATAGCCCCAACGCGAAACCAGAGGGGAAACGCTTGATCTCGACAGTTCAGCTGTTGAAGAAGCGAGCGGGGTATCGGGTTGAATTGGCGGAAATCGGCATTGACATTGCCGACGCTCGGATTGAAGGTGAGAAAGATGTCATCCAAGACCTTCAGGCCAACGCTGCCGACTTGCGCCGACGGATAGCCGTCGTAGGAGTTCGGTTAGCGGAGAGGATTACATCGGTAGAATAATCCACTACCACCTTATCGAAGGTTAGTTTGAACTAAAACTCAGGGTCAACACAATGACCTTGCAACGCAGGTTTATAACCCTGTACCTTCGTCTGATTTTGATATATGAATTTCATATAAGGAGAGTTTATGTTAATTTACTTGTCTATGGGCAAATACGTCCATTGCATAGACCAATCATCCGCCTATGGCGGACACAAAAAAAGAAAAAAGACTAAGAAAAACATAAGGAGAAAGAAATGAAAGACGAAAATGTCAGAGAAATTATTGCCGTTGTCATATTTTTATTTTGGGCGGCGTCCGTGTTGCTATTTATTTTCGTAGCGCAACATTTCGTAATTAAATACTGGTAAAGGAGAAGTTATGACGTTAATTGATAAAGACCGCCTCGATAGCGTTTGTCAAATGAAGCCCAAACATATCGGGGCTGGGATGCAAGTGCTACGGAAGAAGAATAGGGTTGCTTACTTCCAAGACAACGGCTCTAAGCTGTTGGCCGTGGCTCACTTGGACACCGTGAACCCAAGCGGAATTAAGTGGTCGGGGCAAGTCAAACTTGATAAGACACTATTCTTCTCTCCCTATCTTGACGATAGGCTTGGGGTTTATACCATACTCCACGTCCTCCCTGCTCTAGGAATTAACGTGGATATCCTGTTCACTATGGACGAGGAATCAGGGTCTTCTACGGCCGACTTGTTCGACGTTGACTTCCAGTACAACTGGATAGTGGAGTTCGACAGGAAGGGAGAGGATGTTGTATGCTATAGCTTCAAAGACATCGAACTAACCAAGAAGTTAGAGTCGGTAGGATTTGAAGAGGGCTGGGGAACAATGTCCGACATATCCAAGATGCAAGACAGAGGATGCAAGGCGTTTAACGTAGGGATAGGATATGAGAACGAGCACGGAGCAAGACCGTGGTTTGTGATTGAAACTTACGAGAGGCAAATCGAAAGGTTTGTTGAGTTTCATAAGAACTTCAAAGAGGAGCATATGCCTCACGTCAAGACAGTAAGTCAGGTGTGGAGTTACGGGCAGAATGTTGGAGGCTTCAACTACAATCAAGGAAATTTTAATTACGAAAGAGGCGGCTCGAATGTGAGTAGCGAGTATGATAAATGGTCAACAGAGAGGGACGCGAGAGAGCGAAGAAAGAAGCTGGGAGCACCTCCTGCTCCTGAGTCTTGCCCCGGCTGGTGTCCTGTGTGTTACAGGGTTGTAAGGAACGGGTCGTGCCCTGAGTGCGGGGAGCTTTCCGTCCAAGAGGGCGAATGGTGGCCGAAAGTGTTAAGCGAGGATGCGAAAGCGCAGATGGAAATGAACGAAAGCATAAGACGAACTGGAACGTACCCGACGGAGTAATATGAAATTCATATAAGGAGAAAAGCCATGATTGACAAAATACCAAACCTGCAAGACGTGCTAGGCAAAGTATTCAAAAGCTTGACCGACAGAAAGCTGCGAGAACTTCTGTTCGAAGTAGCGAAGTCAATTGGAAGTAAGCCTAAGATGGAGATAGGCATATCGAAGTCTGACCAAGAGTCCATCGTCTTCACTTCCCCGCAAGGCCGCCCTATCTGCACCACGCTTGGCCGTCTAATGACCCGCCATTTGGGATATGACCCGAAGAAATACTCGTTAGCCATACAGGTGCTTACTGACGCTTACATTGCGGAAGTGAGGCGGGCTAACGTGAGCTTCGACGTGGTTCAAGGAGAGGGTATCGTTGAGGCTTACAAGGTTGAGTGGGGAGCACATTCCTGTATGACAGGCAAAGATTCTAAATACACGGAGTTCGTGGAAGAGAACGAGGATGTCATTTCAATGCTCTTATTCAAGGACAAAACCACAAAGGCAAGGGCGTTGTTGTGGAATACTGTTGAGGGCGACAGAGTTCTTGATAGGATTTATCCTAACAGCGGTTGGCATATTGACGTCATAAAGAAATGGGCGGCTGGTCTTGGAATAATCACAAGAGATAGTCAGTCGTTTCCATCGGGAGGATGCATAGCTCTATCCAACAAAAAGCGTTACACAGCAAAAGTGCATAACGAGAATGGCGTCTGGTCTTATATGGATACGTTTACCTTCGGCAAGTGTATAAGTAAGGGGAATTACGAATTCCTTCTTTCCAATTCGCACAAGCTGATTGACTCCGCCTTCTGTCTGCAAACTACGGACGGAGAACAAAACGAGTGGCTGAAGTGCGCTCGTTGCCATGAGTCTATCGGCCCTGATGGCCGTAGCGCAGAAGTATATCTAGACCGAAAGGACGAGCATCCTAAATATTGGTGCTACGATTGTATAGATGAGTTCGCGTTCATTTGCCTCCAATGCGGAAGGAAAATCGTAAGGAAAGGAAAAGAAACTTTGTGCGATTATTGCACAGCAATGTTGAAGCAACGAAAAGAAGAAGAACAAGCTCAGTTGGCCAACCAACCAATACCAGTAGCAGCTTCTTGGGAGCCATACGTTTCTTCACCTAGCAATGCAATAACCTATACATCCACTGGAACCGACGCTACATTCTAATCAGAAAGGAACACATCAATGAAGACAATGACCATACCAGCTACTGAAGTCAGCCAGTTCTGGAACATACTCAGAAGGTTCTGCAAGGACAGGAGAATCTCGGTTATGTTCAAGAACGGCAACGCCATCTTCACGGCCACGCTTTATGGCGGGTCAATGCTATCGTATTCCGCTAAATACGATGGGCCAGACGATGATAGGACGTTCAGCTTTTGGCCAGCAATTGCAAAACATAAGACATCTGGTGTTGACTTTACTATAGACGATAGAACTTCTTCTGGCAGCTTGTGGCACCTGTATCACTTAGAGGGTCGCTCTCCTGCTGTACAAGCTCAAGAAGCACAGGAGTTTGACGACATTTCAGAGGATGGCGTTGATACTCCCGCAGATATGCCAAAGATATTCAGTAGGTTATTAAAGGCGAGGCGTGGAGTGAAAGACTGGAGAACCGATAAGCTATACTTCGAGGGCGCGCCGGGATGGACGCAATCATTCGCTATAGCTTCCAGCGGGGTTGGATTGACTCATACAAGATTTCCTATGTTAAGAGAATATGGGTTTTGCATTCCATCCTTCCCAATGAAATGCTTGCCGGGGAGCGGGGTAATGTCCTTCTACTACAAGGACAATTCCAGAATGCTTTGCTATCAATCTGGGGGATGGCTATACACCACACAAACAAATAGTGGGTTTTTTAATTCGTCAGAAACGAGGAATGACTTGCTTTCTAATCCGTCCTCGTCCATACCTACGATAAAGATTGACAAGACAGATTTTAAGGCTATTATGGTTTTTACTGCCGCTTGGACGGCATACGAATGGAGGAGAAAAAAGCCAATAGTCACTTTCAAAACAGATGCACGTGGTCGAATTTCGGCAGAGTTCGTTTATTGCCCAGCATGGCACTATGACAAACCCTCCCCCATATTGCTTGAAAAGACGCAATGGATTCAAAATTCAGTAGCAAAGTTCTCTGCAACTCTTATGGAGTTAAGGAATGTTATGTCGGCAGGATTCAGCGAGTTCAAGGTTCAAGTGGTAGGCGATGTTGCTACTATAAAGTCCGAAAGCAAAGGGATGCGGTACGTGGCGAAGAGCCAGATATTATAAGGAGGGAATATGAAGGAAATGATTAAAGTATTGACAGAGTTGCTTAAGGTAAGAGGCAAGCTCACCGAAAAAGAGAACAAGGCAATAATCAACGCCGTCTGTATGTTGAAAACAGTCAACGAGTTTGTGGCAAAATGCAATCTGTTGTAGGGAGGGAATATGAAGGCAATGATAAGAGCGTTAAGTGGTATGAAAATTCGGCTTCGCAACTACATGACCGAAAAAGATGTTTGCGCCATTACAAACATAATGGCCGTCTTAGAGAAGGTGGACGATCTGGCAGATGCGTATGATGTACTTGAGCGCGATTCGGGAAACGAGGAAGGAAACTAAATGAAGACGGAAGCCAAACAATTGATCTGTCCCCGTTGCCGCCAAGTAGTAGATGAGTCTGACTTGCTGGTAGATGGCGTGTGCGAGGAGTGCATAGCTGAACGAGAGAGAAGGCAAAGGATGAAGGAGAGGCTCTTCCGCAATCCGCCGCTTGCCTCCGAGCGTAACATATTGGAGAAACATTGATGAAGCCAAAATACAAATGCCTTATGTGTATGCAATTCTGCGAGTCCAATTACTGTTCGCGGTGTAAGTCTGACTCCAGCGTGTGCGATACAACTTTGCCCCATGCCCATCATTGGAGTAGGAAGTCCTTGCGTGAGGTAGAGTGCAAGATTTGTGGAATCGTACAATCTACTGAAGATTACTATAAAAACGGAGGAGGTTAATATTACATACTTTTTGAAGCGTGATCCGAAGCGAGGCGGCAAGACTCACATTTTTGATGGAAACAGGTGCTCCTGTGATGACCTTGAGCATGACGAATGGAAGTTTATAAGGCAGGGCATTAAGATTTCCTTGGTCTCTTGTAAGAACTGCATGAAGAAGCTTGCGAGTATAGTGGAAAAGGAAATGAGGGACATTTTGGATGGGTTGTAGGCTATATGAAATTCATATAAGGAAAAGAAAGTTTGCGATTTTCCTTGACATTTGAAAAAGTTTATGGTATAAGGGAGGCAGAAAGCAGGATACTATCAAATACCTAACAAAAATCATGGCTCCGTCACGCTTCGTCTGCGGGATTACCTTCCTATGGTATTCTGTCTTTCTACGAGGTTGTGGCGGAGCTTTTTGTTAAGGCGTGATTATTATGTTTAAGAAGAAAAAGCCGCCATCCCCCGGAATCTATCAAATCGTCTGCATGAAAAACGGGATGATTTATGTTGGCAAGAGCAACAGGCCCGCAAAAAGGATTAAGGAACATTACATGCAGCTTCGGCATGGCTCTCACTACAACAAAAAACTGCAACTTGATTTTTATGAATACGGGGACGATTCTTTTGCATGCGAAATTGTAGAGGAAGTTCCTCGCGAGACAGACTGCGGTCGGGCTATGTCGCGCAAAGAACATAACAGAAAAATAGATAAATGCGAGTCGGAATGGATGCTTCATTATGTTTTAGAAGGCATGCACCCCCTCTATAATCGTCATATCCCTCTTGGTGAGCATGATTCGGTTATAGAAAAAGAAGGCCTATTCGATTACGACTCTACTTCTGGCACAACGCCAATTGAAGATGCCATGAAACTCAAGTATCCATTTGACCCAAATCTAATGGGTAATAAAATCAATGAAAACTGGAGCGCAGAATGAACAAACAAGAATTCTATCATTGGGAAAGCGCATCAAGAGATACTATTGATGTAAAAAGAATTTATATTGATATTGCCGGGGACTTGATTGCCGGGATACTTCTAAGCCAAATTGTATTCTGGCACTTGCCCAACAAGAATGGCAAATCCAAGCTAAGAGTAACACACGATAATAAGTTTTGGTTAGCAAAAACTAGATGCTCGTGGAATGACGAGTGCCGCATTGGGCCGCGCCAATACGACAAGGCAATTAAAATCTTGTTAGATGCTAAACTCGTTGAATCCAAAGTATTTAAGTTCGCTGGCAATCCAACTGTGCATGTGCGGCTAAACGAAGAGGTATTTCTAGCAAGTCTTGAGAGTAAGTGCGTTAATTCCATATCACCAAACGGTGATAACCAAATCACGCATGCGGGATTTCCTCTTACAGAGACTACATACAAAAATAATAATACGTCAAAGATTAAGAAAGAACCTGTTCCTTCGCTTCGCTCAGTCACAGAAGAAGCTTCTGAATCTGATTCTTCAAAGCCTCCGAATCTGATTCCTAACTGCGAAGCGGTTGCCTCTTCCGCGACTGTGCCAAAATGTCTCTATCCTACTGCCAACTACAACGTGATGGTCTTTGTCCTTTGGAAACAGAAGATGGGCGGCGCCCCCTTAAAGAGCAACCTCAAGGCGATAAAAGAACTTTGTGGGGAGTATGGTTTGCCGACTGTCGAGAAGGCGTTCAAGTGGTACTTGTCAAATACAGACGCCCTCTATATATCCCTGCCCTCTTTCTGCTCCAAGTTCGGCGTGTATCTCCAGAAGGCAGGGGGCAAGGAACTCACGCAAGCCGAGAGGGACGAGAGGGACGCCAAGCTATACCAAAAACCAAGAGACCAGACGCAGGATTAGCCTTATATGAAATTCATATAACCATGAAGGTTTGCACTAAATGCGGGGCAGAAAAGGAAGAGGGAGATTTTTATACCCACAGATGCAGAAATGGGTCAAGAAGAGATTGTATGTGTTACCATTGTAAGAGTTGCATGATAAAAGCTAAAAAAATATGGGAGACCAAAAACAAAAAGAAGTATCGTGCGTGGAGAGCAATGAACAGAAAAAAGAAGAGGCGAGAAAACCCTTCCTTGTTTAGAAGACTTGACAGGGAGGCGAAAGCAAGATATATTGCTCGAATTAAAATAGACAATCCAGAAAAACTAAAGGAAATTTATAAAAAAACAAACGACAGTCATAACTCCACAATACAAGGAAAATTAAACCAACGCATGGGCTGGACTCTTTGCGAAGTCTTGCGTTCTAAATCTCATAATAAAAACGGACGCAAATGGGAGGAGCTTGTCGGATATACTGTGCATCAACTTAAAAAACACTTAGAGTCTTTGTTTACCGCAGGCATGAATTGGGAAAAATTTTCCAAAGGCAAAATCCATATTGACCATATCGTCCCGAAGTGTAAATTTAATTTTAATGATGCAAATGATGCAGAATTCAAAGCTTGTTGGGGGCTATCAAACTTGCAACCACTATGGGCGAAAGACAATCTATCTAAAAACAAAAGAACTATGGCAGAGTTTCTTGCCATGAAGGAGGGCTTGTGAGCAACGTGTTTTTCACGGCAGATACGCATTTTTCTCATTCTGCAAACAAGTTGGGGTATGGCGGAATTATATTTCACGCCAATAGACCGTTCAGAAATATTAAGGAACATGATGAAGCTTTGATTTCTAATTGGAATAACGATGTTAAAAGCGGAGACCATGTATGGATTTTAGGGGATTTCTGCTGGAAAGAACACAACAAATTTATTCACAGACTTAATGGAAAAAAATATTTGGTCTTAGGTTCTCACGATAAGATGAGCCAAGATACATTGAGATTGTTTGCAGAGGTTCATGGTGGCGCAGTCACAAGGCTGTTTAATGGAACCCCTTTTATTTTAAGTCATTGTGCCTTTCGCGTCTGGGAGCGTAGCCATTATGGGAGTATCAACCTTTACGGTCACTCTCATGGACGGCTGCCTGAATACAACGATAAATTGCAGATGGATGTTGGCGTGGACTCATGGAACTACAGGGTCGTGCCGTTAGAGCTAATTCTTATGGTCATGGCGACGCGGAATTATAAAGAAGGAAACGGCTTGACACAGGAGGAATTAAATGCGAGGGTAAAGGAGCTGGCAGACAGGAACGCCGCTATAAGGAAGCATTATGAGACTCCGATATCTTTAACGCCAGACGAGAAACAACAACAGGAGGTGGCAAATGGCACGAAGAAGCATAGGTAGGGGCAAAGGCGGCGGTAGAGGCGGCCGTGGTTCTTGCGGCGGAGTCCGCAAGCACGATGGCAAGGGGCCGCATAGGAAGTCACGGAAGAAGTAGCATCAACGCCCTCGCCCGCGTAGAGCGCGAGGGGGAAAGGAATGCATGAGAAAACAAATAAAACATCCCTTCAAAGATTATAAGCGACGAACCGTAAGCCGATTTTTGTTTCTTCCCAAAACGCTGTCATTGCCACCGGGGAAGCAAACTCCGCTTATTAACGAGGAACGCCGCTGGTTAGAATACGCAAATATCGAACAGTTTTATTCTCACTGGAATAGATGTTGGATTAACTCGACATGGGTAAATTAACTAACCGCCGCCGGGCGTGAACGTGAGGAGGGTGACGATGAACGCAAATGAAAGTTACGAAGTGAAGGCCGAAGCCTTCCGCATGATGACAGGGCAGATGGCCCCAGGCAAAGACCCGCCACGTGGATCATATCCTGAGCCTTTAGAGAAACGGTCTGTACTGTGGGACAGATGGAAATACGAACACGGAGAAATTATACACGCAATGGAAATCGCTTTTGAAAGGATTATGGGTGACGTATGAACCCCAAACTTGACGCGGGATTGGCGGCGAGACTGTATAAAGCATATTGGGGCGAATGTGCTTACCCGTTCAAATGGATTCAGAAACATGAAAAGTCTAACTGGCGTGATGTAGCAACCGAAGTCCGCAAAATCGTGAAGGAAGCAAAGGAGGGTGAATGAAAGCAAATTATCCGAAAGCACTATGGGTAGCATTTAACGGTCTTATGAAGCCGTGCGATGTTGGCAAAGTAATGTGTAAGGGTTGGTATTTCAAGCGCAAACTCTACTACCTGCACCCCGGCAACGAGGTCGCGAGGGCGTTGAACAAGGTGGAGAACATGATTCTTGACAATCAGGGTGTAGCGAAAAGCTTACGCAAGGCCGGTTTCCGCGTCCGGTGGGATGTAAAGGCCGGGAGGTTCGTTTAATGAGCGCACCAAAATGGATAAAACATCCAGAGCGAATCCCCAATGGTTATATGTGGGAGAGTATTGAAGCCCACAAGAAGC
>Ga0208904_1001316_pt1 | contig 17307 bp, 25 predicted proteins | sample AntAceMetag02UKB_FD_184774 | JGI IMG/M metagenome (GOLD analysis project Ga0208904, IMG submission 184774) | Saline lake microbial communities from Ace Lake, Antarctica - Antarctic Ace Lake Metagenome 02UKB (SPAdes) (version 2) | ecosystem: Environmental > Aquatic > Non-marine Saline and...
TTACTGCTTCGGATTTTGGCTTTCCACAATGCCAGCTTTTACCGCCGCCATGTGATTCTGACATTTTACGCCGAGCCTCTACGGAATTATGTCTGCCTTTCGCGGCTTCCTTCATTTTACGGATTGTATCTGGAGAATGATGCCCACCATAATTCCAATGGTTTTCGCCAATGGTTGATTTAGATAATTTTTTGCGTGTCTGGTCTGAAAGATGTTTTGAAAGATTTCCGCCAGTTTCCAGGTTATAGCCGAATTGTTCGTGGTCGCTTTTGTAATATCTTATCCATGCCCGTTCCCGAATGTCGAGCATGTCCTCGCAGGTTTCTTCCATGACCTGAAAGCAGAAGTTTTCTTCGCCGTATTTTTCAAAAGCACGCTGAAGATGTTCATTGCGGTGATAACCGCCTCGGAGCGCATTAAAATGGCCTGCGCATCTTTTATTCATATTAACGCTCTGGCCGATATACACCTTGCCGTCCATAAGGTTTTTAATCCGGTAAATTCCTGTGCCATTCATGTGATCTTGCTCCTTTTCTTTCTGGGCCTCGCCCCGTCATACGCCTTCCTCAAATAACCCGTTAGCAACCTCAACGGCATGTCAGGGACTTTTATCGCGTTGATCATGTTCTTGCAGAAGTCGTCCACCGCTCGTTTGGCGTCCTCAATCGGGACCGCCTTAAGCTCGTTCTCAAGCGCCATCTGGTTCAATCCCTTGAATTCCGGCCTGCAGTCCCGAATCTGACCAGCTAGGAGCAGGATGCCCACTGGTGACGGTTGGTCCTTCGGAGGCGCCTGCTCTCCCCCCACTCCCCCCTTAAGAGAAGATACAGATACAGATACAGAAGCAGAAGCAGAAGCAGAAGCAGAAGCAGAGGGGTGCTTCACTTGTGAATCACAAATGTTCACCGACGCCTTTTCTCTCCATTTTCTCATGTATTCAGCATGAATCTGCTTCCTGTCTTCTATGCGATAAAGCCAATGATTAAGCACTACCCAGCCCCCCGGAGCCGGCGCTATACGCCTTCCATCGTTATCTGGCGTATGACTGTTAGGATCAGGCTTCTGAAACTTCTCTAATGCCAATTCTACCTCCTCAATGGGGACATTGGCCATTCTTGAAATCACCTGTGAATCACCACGAACATACCCCTCTGCATCCTTAATCGCTAATAACGTGATCCATACTATCCTGATGTCTGATGGCTCGTTCCAAATCGATGATTGGACTATCTCGGGGGCAAGCTTCGTGAACGCATTGGTCATTTAAGCCTCGCAAAAGCTGGGCGACACCCAAGGGGGAATCTAAGGCGCAAACAGGCTCCCTTGTCGGGAATAGGAAACGCCTTTTGAAATCTTGAGTGCCGCCGTAGTTGAATCGTAATTTGTAACCCGTTTTCGTGCATGCTTAGAAGTCCCCACTTCTGCTACCTTTTCTTTACTGTCCCCATCTTCTCACCCATGAGAACATAAGTCCAGCTAAATCGTAAAGAATCTTTTACCCCTCTTTGACCCCCTCTTTGAGCGCCTCATCTGCCTGCTTGATTTTTAGCTCGTCCACCTGTGCAACCACGTCACTCAAAATGTGAACCTGAATTTTGTCGTCCCTTACCTTCCCCGTATCCCCTTCGCCTTTCCAAATCCCCAATACCTCTTTCATCATGTCAAATAGCTTTACCGTGTTCTCCGTTACCCACTTTAACTCCTTGTCGTCATTACTCTTTAACGTCGATACTCGGAGTTGCAGCTTCTTTAATACTGCCTTCCCAATTCCCACCATGTCGTCTATTACTTCCTTCTTCCCTGTTATCGTTAAGTTGTGCATCCCTTCAATGTTTTTCTTGATCCCTTCACTCGATTCAAGCCCCGGTTCTACCCCTCTGAGTATCTTTCCAAATGCTTCCCTCTCCTTCTTCCACCCCTTCCGAAAGATAACTCTGTTCAGTGTCGTCTGCCTTATCCCAAACATCTCCGATAACTTGACAGGCATTAATCCGTCCCGAATGTACGAAATCTTTACCTCAGCCCATGTTTCCGGAGTTATTCTGGTCGGCCTTAAACCCTTGTCCTTCGGTCCATCCTCAAGGTTGTCTATTTTCTTGTTCATTAACTGACACTTTTACACCCTTTGTCAAGTGTTGTCAAGTCTTTTTGTCTTACCCCTCTGAATCATAGGCTCTAAGGCCGTATTTGCTCATAAAGTGCGAGACGTGTATCTACTATGTCACCCCCGTCGTGCGCGGGGTCTTGGTAGGCCGTGTTGTGCGTATGGCGCGCCAGCCAAAAAAGAATGCTTTTCTGCCGGGAGCGTGTCAATTGCTCCGGTTAGTAGACATAAGACTTATTATGCGACGTGGTATCACCGCATGCCTGTGTTTATTGGCCGGGATTGGGGTGCTTTTAATCGTTCGGGCTTATGTCTACTTCGTTTCGGTGTGTTTTTGCTCGAAAATCTGTGAAAACCACACCGTTGCTCCTTCTTCCTTTGCTCCTGTGCTGCTTCGTTACACGGCGCTGGGCGTGGGTATGGCGTGGGTATGGCGTGCTGGTGTTCCGGGCGCGCTCTCTGCTTGCTCTGCTTGCTCTGCTTGCTCTGTAACATCCGGGTCGCGTGGTGGGCTGTGGCGTGTTTGGTTGGTCGGTGTGCGCCGGGGTTGAAGCGGCTGAACAAACTGCCTGCCGACTGAATCGCGGCCCGTTCTTCGGCCTCCACGGGGTCAACTTTCCGCGTGACCGCAGGACTCGCACAAGACTCTATACTTCCTAAGAAATGGGGGGTATTCTTAGAGAGTTGTAGGGGTTGTGCGGGTTGTGCGGGTTGTGGGGGTAAATCGGGGTTTGGGTGCTGCGCTGGGTTCCGGGTGTCCGGTCGGCTCCGGGTTCCGGGTGTGGGTTGGCGGCTGGTTATCCGGGTGTGGGTGCTGGTCTGGTTTCTGCCGTGGCTGGGGCTGGGGCTGGGCTGGCGCTATGCGGCGGTTTCCGGGGGTGTGCTGGTGTGGGCTGCGGTGCGTTCGTCGAACGTCGGGCATCGTGTGGGGTTGTTTTCTGGTGGTTTGGGGCTGAAACGGGGAAATGCTGGGTTTGGGGCATTCCGGGTGTCTGGGTGTCCGGGCGTCTGGGCGGTCTGGTCTGGTGCTGGTTGCGCTGGGCGCTCCGGGTTCCGGTGCGGCTGCGTGGTGCGGCGGTCTTGCTCTCGCCTATACAAGAAGGGGGGCGCTGGTTTTGGGCTGGTGCTTGGGCTGCTCCGGTGCGGCTCCGGTGCGGCTGCTTCTGGGCGCTGGGTGTGGTGTGCTGAATTTTGTTTGCGAATTGTGGTTTACGTTTTCTGGCTGGTGTGTATGTCTTCAATGTCGGGCGGTTCGGTTCCGGTCGGTGGTTCTGGCCGGGGCGCTCCGGGTTGGAAGGGGGTGTGTCATGGCTAATTACAAAATTGAAAACGGTACGCTGGCGGCTCGGCGTGGCAGCGCTGCTCGGTGCGACCAGCGTCTGGCGGCTGCAATTGCGGCGGCTGCTCCGGCTCCGTCCTATGTGCGGCTGCTTGAAGCGCTGACCAAGCTCGACCACGTCTTGGGGTTCGCTGCGAATGATGCCGAGGCTGCGTATGGTCTGGCGTCTACGGCGCAGGTCTTGACGGGTCTGCGGCGGGTGCAGGGCAAGGTGGCTGTGCTGTTGGGCGAGGTTCGGTCGTTGGCGGCGGCGGTTGAAAAAGGGGAGGACTGAATTATGGCTCGGTATGAAATTGCGAATGGCACGTTGGCGGTGCGTAATCGGGCGGCTGCTCGGCGGCTGGTCAATCCGGCGCGTGATGGCGAGTTGGCTGCGCGCCGGGACAATGCGGCGGCTGGTGCTGTGGGTCGGGTGGCGGCGCGTTGCGAGGTGGAAGTGCGAGGGGCGGTGGCGCAGATTTCGTCGGCTGCGCTGGTCTATATGGCTGGTCACGGTGGGATGTGTCGGGCGCTGGCGCGTGATGTGCTGCTGGTGCGTGGCATTGCTCCTGATGGCAATTATGTGGGCAAGGCGGCTGCGCGTCGGGTGTGGTCGGGTGGGTAGGTGGTGCGGTGTTCGGGGGCGCTTTGTTCCGGCTGGCTGTCGCTGGCTGGGGCGCTCCAAAACATGGGGGTGCGTATGCGACCGGGAAATTCTGTCAGTGTGTCACGGCTGTGGCGTGAAATGGGCGAGGTGCTGTTGAAGGACGAGTTTACGGCTCCGTTGGCTGAGGCTGCGGTGGCTAGGTTCATCCGGGATGGGCTGCTTTCTGAATCCGGGCTGCGCGTGGCGCTGGCTGGTCTGCGCGTGGCGGCTGGTGTTCGGGCTGCCGAAAAGAATTTGTCGAATGTTGGTTGATTAAATTTGGCTGGTGTGTATGTCTTAAGTGTCGGGCTGGTGTGTGTGTTGGAAACTCTTAACCGGAGGTTGTCATGGGTCAGGTTGTTAAATGGTCGAAAATTAAATCCTTCTTCAATGGGAAGTGTTCGGTGTGTGGCCGGACGCTGGCCAAGGGGGACGAGGGCTGGTACTGCCGTTCGGCGGTGCGTGGCAAGCGTCTGCGGTGTCCGTCCTGTAAGGACGCGCTGCTGGCCGAATCTGATATTTTTGTGCGTCCGAAACCCGACCGGGGCGCTCCGGCTCCTTCGGCTGAGGCCAAGGGTGGCGAGGGTGCTGGGTCGGGTACTGGTTCCGGCTCCGGGGGCGAGGGCGCTCCGGGTGCTGGTGGCGAATCTCCGGTTCCGGGGTCGGGCGCTGATGGCAGCGCTCCGGCTCCGGGTTCGCCTGATGGCGAGGGCGCTGGCGAGGGCGAGGGTTCCGGGGAAGGCGAAGGCGCTGGGGGCGGCGCTGGGGAATTCCCAGATCCGGGGTCTGGTGCTGGTGCCGAAGGCGAAGCTGAATCTCCGGCTCCGGCTCCGTCCGGCGCTGATGTCGAGGCGGCTATCGAAAAGGCGGTGAAAAAGGCCGTGGCTAAGGCGCTCAAAAAAGCGGTGCTGCCGAAGCGCATCGAGGTCGTGGTTCCGGGGCGTCCGGCTGTCGATGCCACAGGCCAGCATAAATCCTTCACGGAATTGCTCCATCTCTTGGCGCTCCGTCAGCACGTCTGGCTGTGTGGGCCTGCTGGCTCCGGGAAAACTGAGGCGGCGCGTACGGCTGCTGAAAAGCTGGGGCTGGCGTTCTATGCTCAGTCGGTGTGTGAGCAAACTTCCTTGTTTCATATGCTCGGCAATCGTACTCCGACGGGCGAATATTCCCGGTCGTTATTCCGGGAGGCGTTCGAACATGGCGGCGTGTTCCTGCTCGATGAAATTGATGCTGGGAATTCCAATGTGCTGACGGTGCTGAATGCCGGGGTGCGTATCAAGAACGGGCGTCCGGGGCTGATGGCTTTCCCGGATGGCATGGTGGTGGAGCATCCTGATTTTGTGGTGTGTGCTGCCGGGAATACGGTTGGCCGGGGTGCTAATCGGGTGTACGTCGGTCGGAATCCAATCGATGGCGCTACTATCAATCGGTTCGCGTTCATGGATTGGGATTATGACGAGGGCTGGGAACGGTCGCTGGTGTCGAACGGTGCGTGGTGCGATCGGGTTCAGGCGCTCCGGGCGGCGGTTACGAAGCTGGGCATCCGTCATATCGTTTCTCCTCGCGCTACCATCGCTGGCGAACGGCTGCTGGCGTCCGGGCTGGCGCAGGATCGTGTCGAGGAGTTGGTTGTGTGGCAGGGGCTGGACGCTGCGTCGGTCGGGCGTGTGAAAGCTGAGGTCGCTTAATGAAAAACGTAATCGAATATTCCAAAAGTCGGCGTGTGTATCTGTACGACGATTGGCCGGAATTCGTGGCCGGGGCGGTCGCTGGTGTCGACGCCAAGGCGGAGTCCCATTCTCATCGTTCGCGTGAGTCATGGGACTATGGCGTTGGCTGGTCGGGGGCGGTGAAGCTGGCGGAGCGTGGCTGGCCGGAAGGCTTGGCGAAGGTGCGTGAGATCGCGGCGTCCATCGACGATTCCGTGGTTGGGCAGGTCAAGCGCTCGGTGCTGGTGTACGACGTGGCTGGTGAGGCTTACGATTTGGGGCGCTTGGCGGATGGCGATCCCGAATGCGCGTTGACGTTCCGGCGCCAAATGGTTACTGGCCGTACGGCTCGTCTGGTGGTGTCCGGCTCGGCGGCGTGTAGTGTTTCGTCTGATGAATTCTATCGGCGTGGCTCGGCGGTCATCGCGTTGATCGATGCGTTTGAATATGCCGGGGTGCGTTGCGAGGTTGTCTACGGGGCGCAAACTACGCAATCCGGGAACCATACCGGGTACGGCGTGGTCTTGAAGAGGCCGGAAGATTCTCTCAATATGGATATCATGGCGTTCGCTCTCTCCCATCCGGCCTGTATGCGGCGGCTGGGGTTCGGGCTGTGGGAGTCTGAGGATAATGCGTGGCGGGATAAGGGTGGCTTCGGGCGGCATGGTCACGGTGGCTATGGCGCTCCGGAAGCGTATCGGCTTCCAGAGGACGAGGGCATCGAGGTCGGTGTGCCGTCGTTCCAAGGTGGGGCGTGGCGGTCGGACGAGGCTATGTTGAAGTGGGTGCAGGGTCAGGTTGGCGAGTTGGTTACCTTTGAAGGGGGGAACGAGGGATGAAAAAGAAACGTAAAAAGTTTCAGGCGGTTGTGGTGCGGTTCAAGGACGGGCGTGTGTTCAAGCGGTTCAGCTCGGTGCTGGCGCTTGGGCTGTGGCTGTTCTCGAAGCGTGGGTTTGGTGGTCGGCGGCTGAAACGGTCGGCGGCTGAACTGAGGGCGCTTCGTCAGTTGCGCTTGTCTTTCACGCTGGTGCGTCGGGCATCGGATGCGTACGTGTCGTACGTGATGGGTTGCTCCCGCATCCGTCCGGCTCGGCGGTGACGGTGTTCGGGTATGTGTCCGGGTCAGATTGTTGGCGTGGTTAAATCCAAATTATAAAAGGGGGGCTGTGTTATGCAGGTTACTGTAAATAAAGAAAAGAACACGCTGGTGCTGGGTATTGGTGAGTCAGATGAGGGTCGGGCGAAGCATCAGGGCAGGGTATTCGTTAAGGCGATGAAGTCGGTGCTGGTTTATACTAAGAATTGTGAGGCCAAGGCTGTGTTGTTCAAACGGGATATTGCCATTATCGGCTTGATGGTATCGTTCGAGATGCCGAAGGACGTGGCGTCCTGCGTCATCGAAGCGCTGGTTGACTTCGGGGCGCTGTCGGAAAAGGACGGCCTTCTGTCCTCGGTGAAGGGCATGGATGGTTTCAATGCAGGGGAAGGCAAGCTGGTGGGCAAGATCAATCTGAATTGAAGGGGTGTGTGTTATGGCGTCTTGCAAAACGGATTCATTGGTCGAGGTCATGAAGTTCTTTAATCGTCATGGCAGCGTCAAGCCTCCGAAGGGCTGGAAGTATCGCAGCTCGACCGATCTGGTGCTGGCGCTGGGACGGTTATGGAGTACGAGTGCGTCGGAGATTGTCGTTCCGAAGGGCAGGGATAAGGAGTGCTTCGGGAATGCGGCGCGCTTGGCGTGGGATGATTCGGCGTTGACCTATGTTGAGGGGTTTGCGTTGGCGATGGGCATCCCGATGGCTCATGCTTGGGTGGTTGATGATTTTGGTCGGGTGATTGAAACTACGTGGCGGGAGAAGGGTATCGAGTATTTAGGCGTGGCGTTTCGCACGAAGTATTTATCGCGGGTGGTGTGTACGAAAAAGACGTTCGGCTTAATACCGGAAATCCCGGAAAAGAAATTCAATCCGTATCGGGACGGGTATCCTGCCGGGGCGCTGGTTAAAAGAAAGGAAGGTGTGTGATGGCGAATGGTAAATTTCTATTGGGGCAGGTTGTTACTACTCCGGGTGCGTTGAAGGTATTGGTTCGTACCGGAGCGCTTGATAATGCTGTGGATGAGTTGACCCGCGTCCGGGATGCGGTGGCTAACATCACGTGATTGGGGGTATGATGAACAGACGTAATGTACATAAGGCGTGGAATGATGCCTACCTGCGGTACCTTGGCAATCGCTGGGGGTTTACCTACATCAGGCATTGGCCGCGCATCGAACGGTGCTTCAGTGGTCGGGACGCCGACGGCCTAAACAAGTTCCGGCATCTGGTGTCGCATCTCCGTCGGCGTCCACGCATCGGCATCAAGGCTGAGTATCCGGCTGAATGGGGCGAGGTTCAGATCAGCTCGCTCCACAGGGGCGAGTGGTGAACGTCGTCCTTGCACCTGCATTCAAGGGCGAATGAGCTGTCGGGCGATGTCATCTTGTCGATGGTCTGCCGGTACCAGATTATCTTCTCCGGTTTCAGGACGTTAACGGCAAGTCGAACCATGCCATGGTAGTATCGTTCATGGTATTTCCATCCATCGACACCAGTTTCCGTGACCCATATCTCTTTTTTGTACTGAGCTTCTTTGTTCCATGCCTTCAGATTGTCGGCCAGACTTATCATCTGGCGTCGCTTCGAGAAGCTGTCACCGTAAATATGAATGGCAGATATATCGGTGGTGGTGTAGAGGATGAGGTTTTTCAGGATTTTGGTATTCGTTACTCCTCTCCACGCATCGAATGATCGCTCGTCAATGCTGTTATACGGAGCCATCGAAATGACCTTGACGCCGGGGATGTTCTGGTGAATCCAGTCGGAGTATGTGTTCGTTCTGATAACGAGTTCCTCCAGCGAGCCTATCTGCTGGCCGGGGTACTGCATGTGTGGCAGTTCGTTGAACAGTTCTATGTGCTTGATGAATGGCATCTCAGTCTTGATGGAGTTGAGACAGTTCATCATAGCGCTGTTATTATCGAATTGGTCGAGCAGGGCGATGGTTTCGATGCCGCATAGGTTTGCGTTCATGGCAGATTGTTTGAAAGCTTGGTATCCGTCCCGACGATACGGCATTCGCATGAAGGGATGATCTCCAAACAGACCTGCCATGTCTACGAATTGTTGCTGCTTGGTGTATTCTCCGCAGAACAGGCCGGAGCCATCGATTCGTTCATTGTGTCCACCGAAGATTACCGCCTTGATTAATTTAAGAATTGCCATCATTGGGTGCTTCCTCTTTTTTATTCTCGATGCCGTATTCTTTATCGATCTCTGCGTGAGCCTGTAGCAGAGTCGTCCCGCAGGTTCCAACGTTTTGCGTCCCGTCTTTCCACCACGCATACATGGTGACGCCGTCCTTTAATCCTTGGATGTATTCCCTGCTTGCTGCTGCCATTCGGTTACCTCTTGTTTCTGTTCGGACCATTGCCGTTGTAAAGGCGTTTCTTGCCACACGCTCCGTTGCCGCCGCGACCTTTGCGCCTACCGCGTCCACGACCTTTTGGTGTTCGTCTTGCCATGATCATTGCCTCCTTCTAATTTCAATTACAGTTTCCTCTTGGTCGTCCTTACCGATTTTGATTTGTTCTTTGCTGACCTGTCCAATTTCTTTCGTACTATCATCGCGTAATATTCCTGCAGAAACAAGGCCATCTGTGCAGTATTTTGTACAGGCTCCGTCTGGGTCAGCGAGTCGGTGGCGCTTTTCGCGGAAATGGATATCAACTTGTCCGTCAAATCCCTGAGCTTTTTGCGCTGCCAAGGGTTGATTGCCAGTATGCGGTTCCAAGTGGGCAGCCTTGCTGGGAATTTTACGGCCAGCAAGAGCTTCCCTTGCCTGTTGTTGATATCGGATGGGTAGGTCATCGATCTTCATTGTGGTTTGATAATGTATCCGGGCTTCGAGAAATCCTGAAACGGAGTACCCGGAGTTGTCGGGGCGGCGAACGCTGTTCCGTCGCTTCTCCTCGTTACTATCAGTCCGGGCTTGGTGAAGTCCTGAAATGGAGTACCGGGGGTTGTCGGGGCAATATACAATGTGGATGCTGGTGCCGCTTTCAGCAGAGGCATGGTCGTCATACCGTCCTGCGCCGTGGCGATGGCAGAGATTGACGCCATGATTACTATGGCGAAGATTGTTTTCATTCTGCTTTCTCCTTTCGAATTACGCTAAGGCGCCAGCCGTAAGATTTCGGTATGTGTTGCTATATTTGGTTGCAACCTTCATCCTCTTTCTCCACCGGCTGGCACCCTTTTGCATATCCCCTCGTAGGGATGTTATTTATTTCTGTATTTCAACAGAGCGGTCGTACAACCCCTTGACGTTGTTAAGCAGGGCTGTTGCTTTAGCGTTCGTCAGCTTATCAAGCGTGTCGAACTTTGTCAATATGCCATCGGCGCGAAGCACGTTCAGCAATTTGACTTCTGTGCCGCCGAAGTCCTCTACGAATGATGCGACCAGCTTGTCCGTGGAAGACAGTTCCGGCGCATCGGCTGACGGTGCATCGGCTGGCTGATCTGCTAACTGCATGGACACGATGTCGTGGTAGCCCTTTTCGTTGGTCTTATAGACGATTGTCACGGTTCTGCCTTTGGCAGCAACAGAACCGGTTTCCTCGTCGAACGTGGAATACCATGTCTCACCAATCTTGACGCCATACTTCTTCCACGGCTTCGGCGCGTTGGCGGGGGAGTTTTTAACGGACGCGACATCAACCATACCGGTCACGGTCTTGGTGGTCTTGGTATCGAGCTGCGATGGTTCATCGGCTTGCGGTTGCTTGGTTGCGGCTGCCGTGGATGTGGCCGGTTCCGGCAGTTCCTTGGGCATTTCTATTGGTGTCCGGGGCGCGATGGCTTCGGCGTCAATATACCCGCTGGCCACATTATCGGTAGCGATCAATGCCGTCAGCTCAATGGACGCGCCTTCAAATATCTTCATTGCGCGTTTGACAACGGTTTTCTTCGCCATCTCTGCGTAATCCGTTACCCATGGCCCGGCACCTGCCGCCTTGCTCCGCTTGTGAATTGGCTCAATGTCCTCGGCAATGTCCATGACGACAAAGTCTTTCGTTCCATCGGGCATGGAATAGACGCAATATACAGCTTTGAGTTTTCCGCGATTTGAAATCGCCGGTTTATGCACGAGGCTGGGATTCAACCCGCGCTCGTAGTCAAACTCGTCGTTCTCGTATACCGCCTCCGATGTGGCATGCGTAATGGCCTTTGCTTTTTTGGCCTTCTCAACAATCAGCCTCCAGTCAGGCATCGGGGTCATGTCGTATGTGCCATTCTTTTTATTCCAGAATGGAACAGCCCACATGCCGCCGGAGCCAATCCGGTCCGTACCGGCTTCCGCACACCGCTTGCAGAAGTTCAACACGCTCACCGGGGAGCATTTTTCCAGCAATGGGTTCCGCATCTTGGCCTCAATAGCCAGACTCGCCATGCGCTGAAGGTTGACGTATTTTGGCGCCACCTTTCGCAGTTCCGGCATCGCATCACTAAGTATCTTTGCCAACGACTGATTTGGGTCAGTCACCCGCGTTGCTACCTCATCTGTTTTCTGATCTGCCATGACCATTTCTCCTTTTCCACCGCGTTTACTATCTCTACCTTTCTACCTCGTTACCTGCTCGAACGTGATACCCGGTATCTCCGTATCGGGATTCGCCGCCTTTGTCCTTTCCATGTTGGTCGTTTTGATTTCGACGAAACCGCGCAGGGCGTCCTGCTTGGCCAAGGCTTTGTAGAACACGTCGTAGTCAACCGACTTCACCTTCCATGCCGTTGACTTACGCATGCCTGTCTTGGCTGCTTGAACGTGTACTGTGGGCGCTATTATGCTTGCTGCTACCTCGGCCTTGGCTTCTGCCTTAACGTTGGCTACTGCCGCCTTACGGTCTGCTGCGTTGGCCGCTGCTTCCAGCCTTGCACGTTCCGCGCCTTGAGCCTCTGCTGCAGCACGTCGGGCATCCTCGGCGTCACGTTGGGCTTTGGCTTCGATATCTCGCTGGCGCTGGACCTCGGCTTCATGCTTCGCAGTTTCCCTCGCTACCTTCGCATCGATCTCGGCCTGTGCCTTGCGTTGGATTTCCTCGGCCTTCTTCTTTTCGATGGCTTCCCAATCAAGCACCGGCTGGCGGATTGTCTTTCGATACTCCTTCATCGGTTTAACAAACAGCGAACGCACAGCAACTGCCTTGCCATGAAGCTGGTCCAGACCACGGATGATCTTTGACAGCACGTCGTTGCCTTCTACCAGTTTAAGGTCGGCGGCGATCTCCTTATCAACTTGGGCGGCATCATCGGCACCGGCCTGATTAACTACCCTGAGTGTCCCGGCAAGTTGCTCATACCTCGCCATGCGCTCGGCTACCGGCGTGAGCGTCCGTATCAATTCCTCCCGGATCGGATTCGGTACAGCTACTGCATTAGTAGCCTTGACCAGCTCATTTACTTGAACCAACTCTACCGCTAACTCTGCCTGTTCTTTTTCCATCTGTCGTTACCTCCTTTTTGTTGTTAGTATATAACCCATGTTAACCCTATAAATGTAACACCAACCGAATGCGGCCATGCCCAATCCACGCGTATGGGTTCCCTTATATTTTTCATCCAACAGTGCCGCAACCCCCAGCGCCAAACGTGAGTGAACCAGACATGACGTGGCTTTGCCTTCATTGCGGTATTCATGCCACTCCAATATCCATGCCCCCATTGTTTGCTCATATCATTCCTTTTAGTTCTCCAACCCTAACCGTTGCCGAATACCACATACTGACCGTAGCGCCAAGAACTCTTGCTTTCTCCTTTCTACTCTGAACATTTTCCCGGCCTTGTATCTCCCATTCTCCTGCAAGGCAACGATCAGCCCCCACTTGGCTTTGGGTCGCTCAATCGCATACCCGCCCACTTGAATTTCAGCGACTTCCGACAGCGCTGACTTCCAATCAATTATTGTATCGCGCTTTTTGGTCAGGCCATGCATGTCCATCGTTCCACCGAATCGATACGTTGTGCTGTATATTGGCTGCTCAACTTCCAGCACCTTGATATCGTTCTCCTTGAAGAACAGGCGACAGGCGGCTACCTGTCCGGCAATGCGCTGGTCGAACTCGAATGTCTTGTTCCGGGCGATCAGCGCGGCGCAAGCATGAACGGCTTGGCCACGCTCCAGATACCAATCCGATGCATGCCAGATTTTTTCCCCTAATGTCGCCATTAAGATTTGCGTGACAGAAGAAACTATCCGCCCTGATATCCGATAAGTATGAGTATCAGGATCGAACGAGTTGTCGGGCTGTTTATTCATAGTTTCTTCTCTGAATGCCGTATATGCCCAATGTATTCATGCCAGTTCCGGGTGCTTCCTTTCGTCGATTTCTTCTTTCCTGCATACTTGGCATAATCCGCGGTGCAGCTCTGTTGCCGGTACCTCGTCCCCGCAGTTTTCGCATAGCAGCATCTTGGTTTTGTTTGGACGTTTGCTTTCACTCCATTCCAAGATACGTTGATTTTTTTTATGTACATGTTTCACTATTTGTCTCACTATTTTAGCATCCTTTTTACGAACAACCCATTGATCTCTGGCGCCCGTTCTTCTGCAAATCTGGCGAGGCGCGATGTGTAGTTGTTGTTGATCAGGTAGTCCTCGTTCTCGGAGCGCCTGATCGCATAGAACCAGCGCAACCGTTCGCATATCGCCTTAGCACCGAAGTGTTTGAACCCGCGTCGATGTAATCCTATGGCGAGCCTGATGAACCTGTTTGCGACATCGCCACCTGCTGGAGTATGCACCCAAATCGCAAACGTGTCGTCAATCGTCTTTGCGAACAGGTCGGGTTGCTGTGTCATGGTTCTTCTTTTCCTTTGTGGTTGCTGTCGTTTCGTCCGGCTTGGCCACCGTGTCTTTGGTTAACGCACGTACGGCGTTCATGATTCCATCTGCTGTGCATCTCTGTGTCATAGCGTTGTTATCCCTTGTCTTCTTTATCTGTTCGTCGAACAATCGCCATTCGACATGATCTCTAATGCTTGCACCGGTGTCAGCCCTTCAAACTTATAATCAACTTTTCGCATACTGATGTTCCCGAGTCGTTCAACAGGAAATTCTTTAAAATAACTCCGCCCCGGACCTATAGATTTTTTCTTTTCCTTTGGTTTGATCTCTGTCTTTATGCAAGCTGGAGCGATTCTCCGTAAGTGTTCTAATCGCTTTTCAAGCGGACACCATTCCAATTCACATGATAGGCAGTAACATTCCATTCTGGAATTACAACTTGATTTCATATCCCCTCTATAATTACTTCGACCATGCCAGTCCGTATCCCGTCCTCACCCGCCAGCTCCCTCATGGCGCGTGGTGTTAAATCACAGATCACTCCACGGCTGCGTTGGACACTTCCCGGACCGTTGTCTGTCCACGCAACCGTTAACATTGCTCCATTCATTACATTCAGTATTTTTACAAGCCTTCCATCGGGAAAACGTGGCTTGCCATGTTCGTTGGTGATCCACAAGGCACACGTCAGGGCGTTGTCGTCCAAGGGTTGAAGATTTGACATGATCGCCTGACCGGATTCCTTGATGCAACTCTCCCGGTCGTACCAACTTGCCAACCCCTCTCTGGCGATTGAGTTCGTCAAGGTACTTCTCGGTGCGGCGGTTCGCGGCATCGGCAAAGACGAATACTCCGCGCTTGGTATCGCTGCGGTCGGCAGGATGCTTCCGTATGCGAACGCTGCGCTGATGGCGAAGTAGAGAGCTAGCGCGCCTTCGATACAGATCAAACAGATCCATGTTGCTTGTTTCATTCATGTCCTTCCCTTAAAGGATAAGTCACCCAGCCGCGACAGAGCGGTGAAACGCAACAACCAATGGAGCGTGGGTTGATGGTCGTCTGTCGGGCTGGGCTTGATGTGATGGTTGGTTTTCATTGGCCGTTTCACTTGCCATGTTTTCTTATCTGTGGGCATCTTAGCGATTGGGCTGCAACTTGTCAAGCTAAATCGCTAACAATCTTTTACAGGAGTTGCTACTGGTTGAAGTTGCCAGAGATACGACGGAAGATTTATTTGTTCGCGGCCATTTGCGTGGTGATGTTTTCGCGGATGATGTCGCGTATCGCTCCTGCTCTGGCGAGATAACTGGCGCGTTCAAATACCTTCTCGATTCGCTTGATGTCGAGCTTGGTGGGGCTGTTGAAATTCCATGGCATCTTCCTCGCCCATGACAGCGCGAGCTTGCCGCGTGTTCTCAGGAATTGCTCAAACTGCTGGTTGGTCATGTCGTACTTCTTGCCATGGAGCGTGATGGTGGGGCGGGGTGTACCCGGGAACCATTGGTCTTCGGTCTTGGTCTGCGCCCGGTTGAAGTTCCATATCATGCGGTCGATGTTCGTTACGTTTGTGTCGGTCTGCGCCCGGATGGGTGCTACAATGCGCCACGCGATGTCAGATAGGGGCTGGCCGAGCAGGTCGATGTCCTTCCTGATCGGGTTTCCCCAATGGTCATATCGTGGCATCTGCTGGATGGCGGCGATTGGTAGTGCGGACTGTGCGCTACGGACGACGCCCGATTCAAGCAGCCATTCCAACCCTCTGCTTCGTACGCGGGAGTCGCGTATCATCGGGTCGGTGGCGCGGACCGCCTGCTTTAGAATGTTGGGCATCCATGAAGAACCAAAGTTTGAAACCATTTTCACCCATTGCTCAGGGTCTTCGATGCCGCGCATGATGTCACCAATGCCCTGCAGGTAGGTCTTATCGCGGACAAGTGACAGCATCTGCTTGGCATCTTCCCTCGATAACGGCTTGCCGCTTCTAAAGGTGTTCATTCCATCGATGATCAGGGTCAAGGCCGTGGCGAATGGTTCTATCCGGGAGTAACTAAACCAGCGCTTGCCGATGCGTATGGATTGCGGAGGAGTGGCGAAGTACATGAACCGTCTTTCGGACGGGCTTCCCCGTAGCGAACCTGTGATCATCGGCAATTTGTCCCTGTCGTCTGGATCATTCGGGTCGGGCGGTGCCGATAGAGCATAGAGGACAGCGGTGGCCGTCCATGCGAACATCTGTTCAACGGTGTCGCGCATCATCATTTCGCCGCCACGCTCGCCTTTGTACCGCGATTTCACGCCTATGGTTTTCTTGATTTGCTCGAGGCCGATCCGCAATGTGCCGAGCGGGGTCTTTATCAATCCGATCTTGATGATATTCGTCGGCGTGGTGATGAAGGGGAAAACGAATCTGTTTACCCAACCTATCGTCCCGGGCATATTACGCGCTTGGATGAGTTGCGTCCCGATATTCCCTATCTTTGCTTGGAACAGCAACCGGGCGGCTTCCTCGATGGCCATGTTCTTGGCAAGGTTGTCGTTGTTGTTGATGGCCCAATGGATATAATCGGCGCGGTCCTCTCCGGTTATATTGTTTTCGTCGGCTATGCGCGTGGCGTAGTCAGCAACGAGTGAGTTCTCATATATGGTTTTATACCAATCATCTACCGCCATCAGCAGGCGCTGGGGCCAGCGTATGATCTTGCCCTTCTTACCCTGAATGGCGTATCGACCAGTTAGATCCAGCCCGACGCTCGACTTGGATTGCTCGGTAATAAATGTCTTCATGAACCGCGCATTTGCTTTGTGAAAGTTCGGCCACATCAGGCGGTATGCAGCCTTGATGGATTCAAACGTGGGCGCCCCGGGGACATGGAGGAATGAATTAAAGAACGCTTCGGCAGGACGTTGTACCAACAGCTCCCATGAACCGAACCCAAGGTTACCCCCAAGGTTGACCACGTTGGTCTGGATGCCAGATAGGATAGCGTTGCGCCAGTATTCATAAATCTTATCGCCCATCGAGGTTTTCTCGGCGGCTATTTCCTCTACGAGTTCCATGTACGCGTCGTCATCCATCAGCGCTGCGACTGTCTTCGGGTCGTTCAGATCGAGATCGGTAATACCGTGGCCGGCAAGTGCCTTGATCGCAGATTTCATGCGGACGCGTTGGTCGTTAATGTATTGGGTTACTTCCGCCGGGGTCATGTTCAACAACTTAGTCCTCATGCTTGACGGCGGGGACACCATCATCTCGAGCAGGGCAGCGGCGCGTTGTGCTGGTGTGTCAAGCCTTTGGGCGCGTTTCTGGAATGCTCGGCCTTGGAGTTCGCCTTGTTCGGACCATGCGTATCCGAATAGCGCGGCAGTTGTCTGTCCTGCCTCAGTTCCGAATACGAGCTTCGCCATTTCGGGGGTTTCGGTAAGGGCTTGTATCTGCGCCACGTCCTCTACTTTGGTCCCTACCTTCCCTTCTGATATTCGGAGGATGGCGTTCGATACTCCTTCCTTGTCGATTTCCATGCGAGCGGCTTTGTCTACTTCATCGTTCGACCTGTACCCGGGCTTGTGCGATCTTTCCATTTCTCGGAAATGCTTGGTCATCGTGTCCAAGATTTTAGCGGCTTCCTCTGTATCGCCGCGCTTGATG
>Ga0208904_1001317_pt1 | contig 17296 bp, 20 predicted proteins | sample AntAceMetag02UKB_FD_184774 | JGI IMG/M metagenome (GOLD analysis project Ga0208904, IMG submission 184774) | Saline lake microbial communities from Ace Lake, Antarctica - Antarctic Ace Lake Metagenome 02UKB (SPAdes) (version 2) | ecosystem: Environmental > Aquatic > Non-marine Saline and...
TGATCCGCCTCTGGCGGAAACTAATTAATTTAATTTATGCAAGAATCAGTTAAGAAAAAGGATTACTTCCAAATAATAAAATTATTACCAAAACTTAATGAACTAGTGGAGGGAAAGGTCATAGAAATAGGTCGAAATGAAATTTATTTAGACCTAAACGGAATAACTACAGGAATTGTGCGTGGCATTGAACTCTTAGACGAATCAGGAGATTTCTCTAATTTAAAAAAGGGAGACAAAATTTCAGCCACTGTAGTTGAATTAGAAAACGAAAAGGGTTTAGTTGAACTTTCTTTTCGTTCGGCTAGCCATAAAAAAATCTGGAACAAATTAGAAGAGATAGCACAGAACAAAAAAAATATCAAGACAAAAATAACAGCAGCTAATAAAGGTGGCTTAATAGTTAAATACGGCAAAATACAAGGGTTTCTGCCTGTTTCTCAGTTGAAAAACGAAAATTATCCTCGAGTAGAAGGGGGTGATAAAAATAAAATTTTAGAAAAACTAAAGAATTTTGTAGGGCAAGAAATCATCGTAAAAATTATAACCATTGACGAAAAAAATAATACTTTGGTGGTTTCGGAAAAAAATACTGATAAAATCCAAGAAAAAGAAATCATCAATAAATATAAAGTAGGAGATGAGATAAACGGAAAAATAAGCGGATTAGTTGATTTTGGAGCTTTTATAACTTTTGACCAAGGCCAAGAAGGACTTATTCATATATCTGAACTTGCCTGGCGTCGTATAGATCACCCAAAAGATGTAGTTGAGATAGGAGACAAGGTAAAAGCGGAGATTATTGATATAACTGAACAGGGAAAAATATCTCTGTCTATAAAAAAAGTCATTGATGACCCATGGTTAAATATAAATAAAAAATATAAATTAGGACAAAAGGTTAAAGGCAAAGTATTAAAAATAAACCCTTTTGGCCTTTTTGTTGAATTAGACCCTCTTATCCATGGTTTAGCTCATATTTCCGAATTATCTGAAAAACCAATAAAAAATATATCTGAAATTGCTCAAGAAGGAGATGTTCTGAATTTCAAAATTGTTTCTATTGAGCCAGGAAATCATAGATTAGGCCTATCGTTAAAAAAATGAAATCTTTATTAAAAAATTTTCTAATTTTTTTTATTGTTCTGCTGGTTATCTCCGGTATTTTTAGTTTATTTAACAATCAAAAAGTCAACAGTATAGAAATAACATCAAACGAATTAGCTCAAGAAATTATTGATCAAAAAGTTAAAGAAATAATCGTAGAAGAAAATAAATTAAATATTATCCTAAATACTGGGGAGAGTCAATTTTCATTTAAAGAGGAAAGTCAATCTTTGAACGAACTACTTAATAACTATAATATTCCCGCCGAGACGTTGATGAATGTAAATATTAAAGTCAAAAATCTAAAGAACAAAAATTTCCTTTTAACCGTCATCTTGCCCTTTATTATTCCTCTGTTATTGTTATTGGCTTTGCTATTTTTCTTTACTCGCAAGATGCAAGGAGCGGGAATGCAAGCTATGAAATTTGGAGAAAGTAAAGCCAAAAACATCAACACTAAAGACAAAAAAAAGAAAACCACTTTTAAAGATGTGGCTGGCATAGAAGAGGCAAAAGAAGAATTACATGAGGTTGTTGATTTCCTTAGAAAACCAAAAAAGTATATTGCCTTAGGAGCCAAAATTCCCAAAGGCGTCCTGCTCATAGGGCCCCCTGGATGTGGCAAGACCTTGATTGCGAGAGCTGTGGCAGGGGAAGCAAATGTTCCTTTCTTTCATATATCTGGCTCAGAATTTGTTGAAATGTTTGTGGGTGTTGGAGCTTCACGTGTACGGGATTTATTCAAAAAAGCAAAGAAAAATCTTCCAGCTATTCTTTTTATTGACGAATTAGACGCTGTTGGTCGCCAAAGAGGATCAGGAGTGGGAGGTTCGCATGACGAAAGAGAGCAAACATTAAATCAAATATTGGTTGAACTTGATGGATTTGAACCAAATATCGGATTAATCGTAATTGCAGCCACAAATCGTCCAGATATCCTTGACCCAGCCTTACTTAGGCCCGGGAGATTTGACAGAAAAGTTGTTCTTAATTTGCCAGACATAAGACAGAGAGAGGCTATTCTTAAAATTCATATAAAAAATAAACCATTAAAGACAAACGTTGACATTAGAAATATTGCTGAAAGAACTCCGGGCTTTAGTGGCGCGGATTTAGAAAGCTTGTTAAATGAAGCGGCAATTTTGGCAGCTAAAAACAATAAACGTAAAATTGATAATTTAGATATTATAAATAGTATTGAAAAAGTTCTTTTGGGTCCAGAGAGAAAAAGTCATATTTTAACCAAGAAAGAGAGAAAAATCGTAGCTTATCATGAGGCTGGGCACGCTTTAGTTAGTTATTCTCTTCCTGGTTGCGACCAAGTGCAAAAAATATCTATTATTTCTCGCGGCCAAGCGGCCGGCTATACCCTTAGAACCCCTAAAGAAGAAAAATCCTTGCGGTCAAAATCAGAATTTATAAACGACATAGCTGTGTTATTAGGAGGTTATGTTAGCGAAGAAATAAAATTCAAAGAAATAACTACTGGAGCTGCTAATGACCTAAAAAGAGCGACTTATTTAGCAAATAAACTGGTAACTGAATATGGAATGAGTAAAATGTTGGGGCCTCGCACTTTTGGCGAAACACGTGAAATGATTTTCTTAGGAAGAGAAATCTCTGAAAAAAGGAATTTCTCAGAAAAAACCGCGCAATTAATAGATCAAGAAATTTCTAAATTCATTAACTCTTGCTACGAAAAAGCAAAGAGTATTTTAATCAAAAATGATAAAAAATTAGAAAAAATTGCCAAATTGCTTTTAGAAAAAGAAACAATAGAAAAAGGTGAATTTGCTCAAGCTATGAAAAAATAATGTTATGCCTATCTCTAAAATAAAAAAAATTCTCAAAGAATCCTTTAGTTTCACGCGTCAAAATCCTAAATTTTGGTTTCTGGGATTTTTTTTAATTTTCTTTATTAATCATGAAATCAATGTAATTATCAGCACATTAAACCAAATAACCGTTTATTTAGTTAAATTAACAAATAATATTAAAATTCCCGTTATTGTCCAATCCGAAGAAATTTCTAATGTATTTTCTTTAATTTATAATAGCTTCCAAAAATTCAATTTATCTGACATTTTTGTCTTAATTACTATTGTTCTATTTTTATATTTAGGTTTTATAGCGCAAATTATAGTTATCTCTTTAGCCAAACGTTTTAACCAAAATTCTGATAGCTCTAAAATATCTTTTAAAAAAATCTTTTTAAAAAGCCATAAATTTTTAGGACCAACAATAATCATCTATCTGTTATTGGGAATCGCCATCTTTATCTTTCTTAATATCCCTGCTTTATTTAAAAATTATTTGACTTCTAACGCTCTCTCTGGTTGGTTTATAATAAGTTATGTTATAATAACTTTATTATTGAGCTTAATTTTTTCCTTTATAGCCAAATTCAGTCTCTTTTTTATAATCATCAAAAAAGAAAAACTTTTTCTTAGTATTCAAAAATCAACAAGGTTCTTTTTTAAAAACTGGTTTCCAATAATTAAAATATCCTTATCTTTGTTGATTATAACGATTTTATTTGGATTGATAATGCTTCTAATTTCTATGGGAACCTTAATTCCTGTTTCTCTTTTCTTGCGTTTATTGTTGCGTTTATGCTCTCCTCCTTTTTACTTAATAATTATTACTGTCTTGACTTTTGTGATTTCTATCATCTTTTTAATCCTTTTGTCTTTCTTTGCTTATTTTCAATTCTTGGTTTGGCCTTTATATTTCACGAAAAGTGTTAAGAAGATGTAGATTAATTGTGGATTTATTTTTTTGGATTTTTCCTATCCCTAATTTTTACACATTTTTTACCCATATTCTAACCTGTTTTCCACTTCCTTTATTCCTTAAAATGGGCTAAAATATCACTAGAAAACAAAATCATTATATCTTTTCTACACCCTTATTACTAATTCTATAAATAAATATTTATATATATAATAATATATAACATCTTATATAATTCTAATTTATGAAATTTTCCTGCCTACAAGAAAATCTTACTGAAGGATTAAGTATCAGTAGTCATATCGCCGGCCTTAATAAGACCAGCTTACCTATTCTTAATAATATTTTATTAACTGCCAAAGAAGGAGAACTTAAAATTAGCAGCACTAACTTAGAGATAGCAATTGAAATAAAAATTAGAGCTAAAATAGAAAAGGAAGGAAGTCTTACTATTCCAGCTCAAATATTAAATAATTATGTTAATCTTCTACCTAAACAGGTTTTGAAATTTGAGGCGAGTAAAAATATTTTAATTATTAGTACAGAAAAACAAAAAGCAAAGATAAAAGGAATATCTTCAGAGGAATTCCCAATTATTCCCCAAATAGATAGCAAAAAGAAATGTTTATTAAAAGCAAAAAAATTAAAAAATGCTTTAGAGAAAACAATTTTTGCTATTTCATCTTCTGAGGTCAGAATGGAATTAAGCGGAGCTTTATTTTCTTTCAAAAATGGTTCTAATAAAAAAGAACTTACAATCGTAGGCACAGACAGCTATCGTTTGACCGAGATAACTATTCCTTTAGAAAAAAATGATTTAAAAGAGGAGAGAGAAATTATAATTCCATTAAGAACGTTACAAGAAGTTTCTAAGATAATTAAAAGTGATAAAGATAAGAATATTGAACTATACTTATCTGAAAATCAAATTTTATTTGTTTATCAAGACACGGAAATTATTTCCCGTGTCATTAATGGAAAGTATCCAGATTATAAGCAGACCATTCCTACTAATATCAAAACTAAAGCTTTAGTTAATAGAGAAGAATTTATAAGAGTTGTCAAATCAGCCAGTTTCTTTTCTAAATTAGGCGTTAATGATATAAATATAAAATTTTTACCCAAGAAAAATCATCTAATAATTTCTTCAGTTAATAATCAGATAGGTGAAAATGAAGCTATTTTAGACGCGGATATTATTGGCGATTCTAATGAAATTATCTTTAATTATCGGTATTTAATTGATGGTTTAAATAATTTATCTAACGAGGAAATTAGTTTAGAAGTAGTTAACGATGATTCTCCGGGTTTAATAAGGTCAGTCAAAGATAAAATTTATCTTTATCTTATTATGCCAATTAAAAATTAATTAGAAGGTCGTAATAATTTAATCAGTTTTCCATAGTGATTAAAATCTATGGGTATTAAAATGTAGACTTATGAATAAAGGTGAATTAATCAAAGCAATATCTGCTGAAGCAAAGACTTGTTCTGATGCAGAAACAGGTAGATGCTTAAATGCTTTTATTGGCATTATCAAAAAAGCTCTTAAAAAGGGTGATAAGGTAGCAATTGCTGGCTTTGGAACTTTTTCTATTAGTCATAGAAAGGCTAGAACAGGAGTTAATCCTCAGACAGGAGCTGCGCTTAAAATTCCTGCTATGAAAGTACCAAAATTTAAAGCAGGAAGTGATTTTAAGAAGATTGTAAGATAAGAGATAAAATAAAAAAGAAGACTGTAACAAAATACAGTCTTCTTTTTTTTATTACTTTTTAGAATACCCCCAGTAGGAATCGGACCTACGTCAATTGCTTAAGAGGCAACTGCTTTACCATTAAGCTATGGGGGCTTTTGTATATAATGCCCCTGCCAGGATTCGAACCCGGAACGCGACGTCCGAAGCGTCGAATGATATCCATTTCACCACAGGGACTTTAATTTAGTATTTCTTGAGGATAATTAGCAAAAGCTAATGCGTTTTCTAATGTAATTAATTTATTTTGATAAAGCTGTTTTAGTTCTTTTTCTAATGTTTGCATTCCTTCTTTGGAGCTGGTTTGCATAACAGATTTAATTTGAGCTATTTTATTTTCTCTGATTAAATTAGCTACAGCTGGAGTATTGATTAGTATTTCTCGGACAGCTATCCTCCCACCGCCTATTTTAGGAAGAAGGTGTTGAGAAATTACCCCTCTTAGAGCTAAAGCTACTTGCAACCTGATTTGTTTTTGCTGATTATAGGGAAATATATCTATAATACGATCTATTGTTTGAGGAGCACTGGGGGTATGAACAGTCGCTAACACCAAGTGGCCAGTTTCCGCTAAAGTAATAGCTAAGCTAATTGTTTCTAAATCTCTCATTTCACTGACCAAGATTACGTCTGGGTCTTGTCGTACAATATGTTTCAGAGCTAAATCAAAAGAAGACATATCTTTTCCTAATTCTCTTTGAGCGATTAGGCTTTTTTTGCCTTGAAAAATGAATTCGATTGGGTCTTCCAGGGTAATAATATGACACTCTCTTTTTTTATTGATATAATCAATGATTGCTGCTAAAGTAGTTGATTTTCCGCAACCAGTTGGTCCAGTTATTAAAACTAAACCAGATTTCATTTCAGCTAATTTAATTCCTCCAGGAGGTAAATTTATTTCTTCAACAGTTGGTATTTCAGGCCAAATTAAACGAGCAGCAAATGCCAAATTATCTTTTTCATAAAAAACACTAATACGAAAACGAATTTTATTTTCTATCTGATGAGAAAATTCTAAATATTTATTTTTAAGTAAATTATCTTTTTGTTTTTCTGAAATTATTTCAGAAATTAAACTTAAAATATCGTTATTATTTAAGGCTGGCCATTTTTCTGACCTTTGAAGAGAACCATTAATTCTAAAGAAAATAGGCATATTTACCGCTAAATGTACGTCTGAGGCCTTTAAATTAACGGCTTCTAAAAAGAATTCATTAATAGACATAAAATATCAGTTAATTGAGTTTTGATTAAGTTTTAAAATTTTTATGAGACACGATTTACATATTCTCCGGTTTCTGTGTTGATTTTTATTATATCATCTTTGGAAATAAACACAGGAACACTTATTGAAAATCCGGTTTCTAAAATAACATTTTTGCTGGGAGAAGTAGCAGAATCACCTTTAACGTTAGGAGGAGATTCAATAACTCTTAAATTTACTTTTTGAGGTAATTCAATATTAACAGGAGTTCCTTCAAACGAGAGAACCTCTACTTCTTCGCCTTCTTTTAGAAATTTTTTTTGATTGCCCAAAGAATTAACGCCCAAGAAAAATTGTTCATAAGTGCTGTTGTTTATAAAAAAGAATTTGTCATTTTCAAAATATAGAAAATTAGCTTTAGTTTTTTCAATATCTGCTTCTTCAATTTTATCAGAAGAGTTAAATGTTCTTTCTAGAGTTTGGCCTGTGATAAGATTTTTTAGTTTTGTTCTAACAAAAGCTCCTCCGCGAGCGGCTCTAGAATGCTGAGAGAATACTATCTGATAGGGCTCGCTATTAAACTTAATAACGAGCCCAGTTTTTTTAAGGTTATTTATATCCATACCAAATTTGTCTAAATTTACGAGTTGCGAAGTAACGAAGGAAATTTTGTTACAAATTTGAGTACCCTGTTAAATAATTTCGCTTACAGCGAAATTCCGCCTCTGGCGGATTTAACAGGGTAAAGGTTTTGTTGCTGAAAAATCTTCACCCTACGGGTTTGATTTTGTCAGACAAAACTCTTTATTTTCTGACAAAGGGCAGTAAAGCCATAATACGGGCCCTTTTGATTGCTCTAGCTAATTTTCTTTGATGCTTCAGACATGTTCCCTTTTTGCGACGAGGAAGTATTTTTTCGTAATTAGAAACAAAACGTCTCAAAAGATCAATGTCTTTATAGTCAATTTCGTCAATACCATTAATACAAAAATAACAGTGTTTTTGATTATTTATCATAAATTAATATTTTAAAAAGGGATTTCTTCAACATTTATATCTTCAGAAGAGGAAGTATGTTCTTCTGGCGTTTCAGCATCTTTTTTACCATCACTAACATTAGAAACAGAACCAGAACCACGAGGCCCTAACTGCATTTTTTCAGCAACAATTTCTGTTTTATATTTTTTGTTTCCTTGTTGGTCTTCCCAATTTTTAGTTTGTAGTCGTCCTTCAATGTAGACCAAACCTCCTTTGGTTAAGAATTGTTGAGCAATTTCAGCTAATCTTCCCCAAGCGATTACATTATGATATTCAGCGCTTTTTTTCTTTTCCCCGCTAGTTTTATCTGTCCAAAATCTATTAGTGGCTATACTGAAAGATGCAACCGTCTGTCCCGAAGGTATAGTTTTAACCTCAGGATCGCGAGTTAAATTGCCTAAAATAATTGCTTTATTGACATTCATAATATTAAAGTTAAATAAAATTATTTTTTTTAAATTTTGACGTTTTTTATATCCTCAAAACTTTCAATTTTGGGAACTTCCTTGGTTCTCGGTTTTCTCTCTTTCTTTGGTTTAGGGATAATGGCCTTAACAATCATATATCGCAAAATCTCAGAAGTTAATCTCAATTTTTCGTTTAATTTAGGCAAGTTGTCGGTATCTATTTCAAAATTTATTAGGAAATAGAAACCTTTGTAGATCTGTTTTATTGGATAAGCTAATTTTTTATTTCCCAATTCTCTTCGTTCAGTGATTTTACCCTTTAAATCAATAATTATTTTTTCTATTTTTTTAGAGATTTCTGGCAAATCTTTTTCGCTAAAAGGACTAGGAATAATGTATAATAGTTCGTGCATATAAATTTATTTTAATGCTTTATGATTTATATATTAACATATTTCAAAAAAATAGGCAAATCCCCACACCCATACATGGGTGGTAAAGGTTTTGATATTTAATGTAATTAGTGCTAATATAATAACAGATGAAATATTTTTTTGCTTTAGGGCATCAACCGAAATTGTCGTTAGCTGAAATTAAAAGCGTTCTGTCGCCTTTAACAGATTTTGTGATTAAAAATATCTCGTCTGAGATTTGTATTATAGAAACAAAAGGAAAAATAGATTTAAATTTGATGCAAGAGAAATTGGGTGGAACCATTAAAATAGGAGAAATCATTAACGAAAGTGAGGGCAACAAAATTCTTTTTCCAACACTTCTTAATATGGTTAATAAAATTTGTTCTAATTTAAATAATTCAAAGATTTTTTTTGGTTTCAGTTTATACAATTTAGGCGCAAAACTTTTAGATTTTAGTTTTTTGATGCGCCAAACAAATCTTCTGGCTCTTAAATTAAAGAACAAATTAAAAGAACAGAGGTTATCTTCACGTTGGGTTAGTTCCAAGAAAAGGATATTGTCATCAGTTATCGTTAGAAAAAATAAGCTTTTAAAAAATGGTTTTGAACTTGTTTTTTTAATTGATTCTAATAAAGTTTTCTGGGGACAAACTCTGATTTGTCAGGACTTTAGAGCTTATGAAATTCGTGATTTTAAAAGGCCAGAACGAAACATTGAAAGAGGAATGATTCCCCTTAGATTGGCCAAGATAATGCTAAATTTAGCTGACAAAGAAAAAAGTTACTCTCAAACCATTTTGGATCCTTTTTGTGGCTTTGGGACTATCCTTCAGGAAGCCGCCCAACTTGGTTATTCTCGTTTAACAGGAAGCGACAATGATATGAAAGTGGTTGAAGGAACAAAAGAGAATCTAAAATGGTTTGCTTCTTTTGGGCCTAAATTTCAAGCAAATATTTTTCAGTCAGATGCAAGAAAAATATCTCAAAAAATAGAGAGCTTTAGTATTGATTTAATTGTCACTGAGCCCTATTTAGGTCCTTTGAAAATAAGAGACTGGCGATTAGAGGTTAAAAAAATATCTAATTTATATATTGCTTTTTTTAAAGAATTTAAAAAAATTTTAAAGCCCAACGGAAGGATTTGTATTATTTTTCCTGCTTTTCTGGATTCCAGTAAAGATTTACATTTTTTGCCAATTTTGGAAGAATTGAGAAGAATGGGCTGGAAAATACAACCATTTGTTGATGGGACAAAAAGAGGTTCTATTATTTATTCTAGGTCAGCCCAATTTGTCCACAGAGAAATATTTATTTTTACTAATATTAAAAAGTGATATGCGAATAGGCATTGATGCTCGTTTCTATGGGCCAAGTGGTGGTAAAGGCATAGGGCGTTATACTCAACAATTAATAGCTAATCTAGAGAAGATTGATAACGAGAATGAATATTTTATTTTTCTGCGTCAAGAAAATTTTGATTTATATCAACCCAAAAATAAAAAATTTCACAAGATTCTTGCTGATTATAGGTGGTATTCTTTTGAAGAGCAGGTTTATTTCCCTTTTAAACTGTATAAATTGCGTTTAGATTTAGTGCATTTTTTGCACTTCAATACCCCCCTTTTCTATTTTCGGAAATTTATTGTTACCATCCATGATTTAATCCATAGAAAGAGTTCTCAAGAAAGTTCTACTTTATCATGGTTGGCGTTTTATTTTAAAAAATTGGCCTATTCTATGGTGATTAAGTCAGCGATTAGAAAATCTAAGAAAATTATTACAGTTTCAAATTTTAGCAAACAAGAAATTATTAAATATTATAGAGTTAAGCCCAATAAAATTTTTGTTACTTATGAGTCAAATTAACGTCAAAAAACCATATTTGCTCTATGTGGGCAATGCCTTTCCTCACAAAAATCTCAAGCGTCTAATCAGGGCATTTAAGGTAGTTTTATGTTCAAAACCATCCTTAAAATTGGCTTTAGTAGGCAAAATAGATGATTTTTATAAATCTTTGCAGGATTTATGCCAAGAATTAAAGATAGAGAAAAATGTTATTTTTGTCGGTAGAATTTCAGACGAAGACCTAAAATGGCTATACCAAAATGCTTTAATTTATGTTTTTCCTTCTTTTCTGGAAGGATTTGGTTTGCCAGGACTGGAAGCTATGGAGAATGGCCTGCCAGTTGTTTCTTCTGATAGTTCTTGCTTGCCAGAAATATATGGCGATGCAGCTCTATATTTTAATCCTCAAAACACAGAAGAAATGGTTAAAGCTATTTTAGAATTATCAAACAACAAAGAATTAAGAGATAGATTGATTAAAGGGGGTTATAAAAGAATAAAAAAGTTTTCTTGGCGAAAATGCGCTCAAGAAACATTGGAAATTTACAAAAGTATTTTATAAATAAATATTTAACGACACTTGATTAGCCCTCTAGTAAGGGCTAATTTGTATTTACGACACCATTTTGTTGTTAATTTATAACTATGTGTCGTAATATGTGTTTCTAAACGTCATTTATGTGTCATTTTTTGGTCATTTTTTAGGCGTTTTATCGCTTAAATAAGCCCTTATAGCCAAATTGTTCTACAAAGAACATTTTGTTATACTGTGTAACATAATAACATATTTGGTGCATAAAATAAACCTAAAAAAGTGGATAACTTTTTGATATTATGCAAAAAAATGACCAATTTGGTCATTTTTTAAATATTTATTTATTTTTTTTTATTTTTTACTTTTTTGTCGCTACTATCTTTTTTACTCCCATCCATTTTCGTAAAGGTTTTGGAATTAGAACTGAGCCGTCTTTTTGCTGAAAGTTTTCTAATATAGCAATAATTATTCGGGGGGTTGCTATTGCCGTGGCATTTAAGGTATGAATAAATTTAGTTTTATTATTTTTGTCCTTAAATCTAATATTAAGTCGACGAGCTTGAAAATCAGTACAATTTGAAGCACTAGTTATTTCTCCCCATTTTTTTTCTCCTGGCATCCATGCTTCTATGTCAAATTTTCTATAAGCTGGAGCGCCCAAATCACCAGAACAGCAATCCACAATCCTTAGGGGTATTCCCAATCCTTTAAATATCTTTTTTTCAATTTCTACTAAATATTCTAACATTTTATCTGATTGTTCTGGTAAACAAAAAATAAACATCTCTGTTTTGTTAAATTGATGAACCCTATAGAGCCCTTTTGACACCTTTCCGTAAGCTCCAGCTTCAGTTCTAAAACAATGAGACAGACCAGCTAATTTAATTGGCAATTCCTTAATAGAGAGGATTTTGTCGCCCAATAACCCGCCTAACGTTATTTCCGCAGTTCCAATAAGGCCTAAATTATTATTTTCTATTTTATATATTTGGGTTTCTGGTCCTCTTGGAGTATAACCTAATTTTTCAATGAGTTCTATTTTAGCTAAATCAGGCGTAAGAAAGACATCAAAACCCTCTTTTTTTAAAATTTCTAAGGAATATTGGACAAGAGCCATATCTAATATTAATCCTGCATTTTTAAGAAAGTAAAACTTACTCCCAGTTGTTTTGGCTCCACCTTTAAAATCAATAATATCTAAATTTTCTCCTATTTCTAAATGATTTTTGAGTTTAAATTTAAAATCAGGAATTTTTCCGATTTTTTCTATTTCCTTGTTATCCTCTTCAAATTGTCCTGTGGGTGTATCAACATGAATTAGATTAGGTGTTTTATATAGTTCTTCTTTTAGTCTTTCATTTGTCTCTCTATTCTTTTTTTCTTCTATTTTTAATTTTTCTTTCAGGGTTTGTCCCTTTAATATCAATTCTTTATTTTTGTCTTTGCCCTGTTCTTTAATTTGTTTGCTGATTTGATTTATTTCTGCTCTGAATTTCTCAATTGATTGCATTGTTGACAATCTTTTATCTGATAGTTCCTCTATTAAATCAAAATCAACACGCAGATTGCGTTTTTCACAATTTTTTTCCATTAATTCGCGATTTTGAAGAATAAACTTTAAATCCAACATAAATAAAATGGTTTTTATCATGCTATTTGCTTCCTGTATTTTACATTAATATTTAATTTTAGTAAATGCTTATTATTTATGTTATACTATTTGTTATGATCTCAAGAAAAAAAATAAAAGCAATTGGACTTTTTTCAGGAGGATTAGATTCAGTTTTGGCGACGAAGTTAATAATTGACCAAGGGGTTGCGGTAACAGCTTTGACGTTTAGTTCGCCCCTTTTTTCTGGCAAAGATAAATTAATTGTTCGGGCAAGCGCCGAGCAATTAGGGATCCCCTTGCATATAATAGAATTAAAAGAGGATTATCTAAAAATGATTAGAGCCCCTAAATACGGCTATGGTTCAGCTGTTAATCCTTGTATTGATTGTCGTATATTTATGCTTAAAAAAGTAAAGATTTTTATGGAACAAGCAGGAGCCCATTTTATTTTCAGTGGAGAAGTTCTGGGGCAACGCCCAATGTCTCAGTATCGTCATTCTTTAGAGCTAACCGCTCGGGTTTCTGGTTTAAGTGATTTACTTTTGCGTCCATTGTCCGCTAAATTGCTTTCCGTCACTAAACCAGAGAAAGAGGGGTGGATAGATAGAGAAAAGCTGTTGAGTATTAGTGGTCGTTCTAGGAAAAAACAATTAGCTTTAGCTCGAGAATATAAAATTACAACTTATTCCACTCCAGCTGGTGGTTGTCTTTTGACTGAAAAAAAATATGCTGAAAGATTAAAGGATCTCTGGAGTTATAAAAAAGAAATAACACTTCAAGAAGTGTCATTGTTAAAAATTGGTCGTTATTTTATATTTAAAAAAGCTAGAATAATAGTAGGCCGAAACCAAGAAGAAAACAAAGAATTATTAAATCTAAAATCGTTGAATGATTATTTTTTTACTTGCCCCAATTTCCCTAGCCCTACCACACTTTTAATTGGGGATAAAACAAAAGAAAATATTCAGGAAGCCGCCCGTTTAACCGCTCGTTACTCTGATGCTCCTGGTAATAAAAAGATTATTGTAGAATATGGATGTAATGAATTAGATAAAAAAATAGAGATAGAGACAAAATAGTTTATTTGTTTTTTTGTATAAAATTAAATATGCTTTCAACAGCAATAGCTCCTTCGCTACAAGCAGTAATAATTTGTTTAAATTTGTTTGACGCGGTAGTAATGTCACCAGCCGCCCAAACCCTTTGTAGGCTTGTCTCTTGTTGATTGTTAACTTTAACATAACCTTGTTTGTCTTGGGCTAACTTTAATTTATTGGTCAATAGTCCGTCTGGACTAGAGCCTATTTTAATAAATAAGCCATCAATCTTTAAGGATTTGTTTCCTTTGTAGGGTTTTTCTAAAATTATTTCCTCTAAATTTTTATCTCCTTTTAATTCTTGGATGTTATTGTTATAGATAACCTCTATTTTTTTATTCTTTTTTGTTTGTTCAATCCAAGTAGGGTCTCCTCGAAGTTTATCTTTGCGATATATTTGATACACCCTTTTAGCTATTTTAGATAAATAGAGAGATGTTACTTGAGCGCTATCTGACCCACCAACCACAGCTACATTCTTGTTTTGATAAAATAAAGCGTCGCAAGTTGCGCAATAAGACATGCCATGACCAATAAATTTATTTTCATTATTAATTTCTAATTTACGAGATTTGGTTCCTGTGGCCAAGAGAATCGTTTTGCTATTTATTTTCTTTTCATTTTGAGTAATTGAACAAAATCCATTTTTTGTCTTTTGAATATCAACAATTTTATCGTTTAAAATATTAACTCTTAGATTTTTGACTTGTGTCTCTATTTTTTTCATCAAATCTATTCCGGAAATTTCTTCTTCAGACGGAAAATTACAGATTTTATTTGTTTCTGTAGCCAGTCCTCCTAATTTTTCTCCAACTACAACATGTTGTAATTTATACCTAGAAGCATAAATAGAAGCAGTATATGCAGCTGGTCCGCCACCAATAATTATGAGATCGTATTTTATCATATATAATATTTGTTTATAGACATAAAAAATATACCCCCGACAGGAGTTGAACCTGTGTCTAGAAATTAGGAATCTCTTGTTCTATCCGTTGAACTACGGGGGCTTATGTTTTATAACAAGAATCCGCTTATTTTGTTTAGAAAATTGGTTTGATTTTCTATCAAACTACCTACGATTAAGATTGCCAAAATAATTGTACCCAATATTGCTATTTTTTTTAGATCATGTTTCAAAAAATTTTGAATGTTATTTTTTTCTGTTTCCATATTTTCATTTTAATCATTTAGGTGCTTTAGTCAAGCTTGTACCCACGTCTATGTATAGGTGTGGGGGTTAATTGACCAATCTAATTATATCGTGTAAAATATGAATTATACACATTAATAAATTATAAATAATTTTATCTTATGTTCGGAAAAGATTTAAAAATTAAACCCGAAGAAGCCGAAACAATAATCGGCGCGGGAGTAAAAGTTGAAGGTACTTTTAATGCAGTTGGCAACGTTGTTGTCAAAGGTGAACTTGTCGGTTCTATGGAAACTCAGAGTGATGTTTATTTGATGGAAGGAGGTGTTATTGAGGCTAATATCAAAGCTAGTAATGCGATTATTGCAGGAAGAGTGAAAGGCAATTTAAAAGTTGAAGAAAAGATAGAGCTCAGCTCAACTGCTAGGCTGTCAGGAGACATTAATTGTCAATCTCTGTCGATAGAAGAAGGCGCAATTCTTCATGGCAAATGTAAGGTTGGTGGTGACCCTAAGCTTTCTGCTAAAGAGAAAAAACAACAGAAAGAACAACAAGAAATAGAAGAATAGTTAATAACTATTGATTATTCTATTGCAAATGGGTTTCTAATTTTTATAGAAATCCTAATTACCCAAGTACCTGAATTTTAATATTTTATGTTATGTATTTTTATATCTATGACTCTTTTTTAGTCAAAAAAAAATACGACAAAACGCTTTCTAAAATTGAAACCAGATTAGCTAGTTTAGATATTGCCGGACGCAAACATAAACTTTCTATTTTGAAAAGTGTCAGTGAGATAACCCACAAGATTCTTGAACAGGATATTTCTCCGACAATTGTAGTTGTGGGAGGCGACGAGACTCTTTGTGAAGCAGCTTTACCTTTAGCTGGAACTGAAGCCACTATTGGTTTTATTCCCACCGAAAACGATTCTTTGATAGCTGACATCTTGGGTTTGCCAGTTAATGAATATGCTTGTGATGTTATTTCTGCTCGTAGGATAGAATATATTAATTTGGGTAAAATTAACAATCAATACTTTTTTTCTTCTATTGAATTTGAGCCCAAACAAAGCCTTATTTTAGCCGACAAAAAATATCAAATTATTCCAAAAAAGATTAAATCAGTTAAAGTTATTAATTTAGATTTTTTGCGTTTTCAAAAAGGAATTGACGGATCTCCAGAGGAAAAAATGGTTAGCAACCCAAAGGATGATTATTTAGAGGTTTTAATGGGCGCTTCTCAACAGAAGTTGCTTTTCTTTAAGCAAAAGGAAAAAAGAGATAGCTTGTTTTTTGTAAAAAAATTAAGCATTGACCCTAAAAATCCCAAAAACGAAGTATTAATTAAAGTAGATCAAAAAAATATCATCAAAGCCCCAGCATTAATAGAAGTAGCTAAAGAAAAATTAAAGATAATTGTCGGCAAAGACCGACTAATATAAAACAAAATGGTGGACCCCTCGGGTCCACCGGGAATATAAGAAAATGAAAGGATAAAATATAAAGGATGAATAAAGAAACATCAACAATTGGAGATTTCGTTCATGTTTATAATCGAGGAGCTCGTAAAATGCCTATTGTTTTTGATGAAACAGATAAATGGCGTTTTTTAAAAACCTTACGTTATTTCAATGATGAATATTTTGCAGATAATATTTTACGTTCAGCGGAGAGATGTATAGATTCTGGAAAGTGCAATCAATTTGAGAGACCGAAAGATTGGCCTCCATCAAGTCCTTTGGTTAAGATTTTATCTTATTGTTTAATGCCCAATCATTTTCATTTGCTTTTAGAGGAAATTAAAGAAAATGGGATTATTAGATTTATGTCGCGTTTTAGTGATAGTTTTACGAAATATATTAACACTAAACGAAATGAATCAGGACGATTATTTCAGGGTCCTTATCAATCCAAAATTATAAAAGATGAAAGATATTTTCAATATGTAGATATATACATTCAGGCTTTTAATCCTTTTGAACTTTATCCAGGTGGCGTTAAAAAAGCGGTAAAGGAATTTGACAAAGCATTTGATTTTGTTTTAGAATATGTATTTAGTAGTTTAGGAGAGAGTTTTGGCAGAAGAAATTTACATATTTTAGGAAAAGATACATCAGAAGAACCCCCCAAGGGTTTAGAAGGATATAAAGAAACTGCGCGGGAGGCCTTAGCTTATCATTCCGCTCAAATTGAAGAAATTAATTCTTTTCTCGTTTAAAGGACAAAAAAGATAATGGTGGACCCCTCGGGTCCACCGACAAGAAGATAGTTGTTGTTTTTGTTTATTATTTGTGCTATTATATGGACATATAAGCGGAGTATTTAAGATGGTGGACCCCTCGGGTCCACCGACAAAAGGTTTAAATTTTAAAATATTTTTATGAAGGGGA
>Ga0208904_1001318_pt1 | contig 17296 bp, 15 predicted proteins | sample AntAceMetag02UKB_FD_184774 | JGI IMG/M metagenome (GOLD analysis project Ga0208904, IMG submission 184774) | Saline lake microbial communities from Ace Lake, Antarctica - Antarctic Ace Lake Metagenome 02UKB (SPAdes) (version 2) | ecosystem: Environmental > Aquatic > Non-marine Saline and...
CCCAATTGACAATAAACACAGTCAAAAGTACAGATTTTACAACCACTGGGGAGCAAATCCACCCCCAAAGACCTACCCAGTCTCCATGAAGAAACCGGCCCATAAAGATGTTTAAATTTATATTCACTCATTATTTAATCTTTTTTGTAATTCTTATGAACCATAATAAAGCTGAAATTCATAAGGATGCGGTCTATTCTTTATAGCTTCAACTTCAGTTACCATTTTTCTTTCAATCCAACACTTAATCAAATCTTCACTAAATACTCCACCCTTAAGCAAAAATTCATGATCCTTTTTAAGTGCTTTTAAGGACTCTTCTAAAGATGTCGGTAGAGGTACAATTTTATTTTTTAGACTATCAGGAGCATTAAATATATCAACATCATAAGGTCCAAAATTATTTTTAGTAGGATCTATTTTATTTTTTATACCGTCAATTCCAGCCATTAAAAGTGCAGCCAGACAATAATAGATATTACAGGTAAAATCTGGCGGACGATATTCAATTCTCTTATCCGCTTCTTTAATAGCATATTTAGGCACCCTTATAGCAGCACTTCTATTACCCAAAGAGAAAAATAAATTTACCGGAGCTTCATAACCAGCTATCAGCCTCTTAAAAGAATTAGTACTCGGATTTGTAAAAGCTGTTAAAGCTCGTCCATGCTTTAAGATGCCTCCAATATAATAAAGAGCTGTTTTGCTTAAATTAGCATACTTAGCTTTTTTATCATAAAAAACATTCTTACCATTTTTCGTAAGAAACTGATGTACATGCATCCCGCTTCCCGCCTCTAAATAAAGCGGCTTAGGCATAAAAGTTGCTGTTTTGCCCAATTTTTTGCACATATTTCTGACAATATATTTAATAGCCATAGTATTATCGGCTGCTTCAGATAAAGGTTTTAAATCAACTTCAATTTCAGATTGCCCCGGAGCACCAACTTCATGATGATGATAATGAACGCTTATGCCGCTTTTTTCTATCTCCTCAACAATTTCAGCCCTAATATTATACAATCCATCTAATGGTGGAGCTTGATGATAACCTTGTTTATGAAGCATCTTGTGTCCTGACGTTGGAAGAGCACCTTTTTCCCTTCCGGAAATAGATTCTTCGCAAATAATTCTAAAAGATGTTGAACAAGGTTCATTTTCTAAAGATACTTTATCAAAAATATAAAACTCAAATTCCGGCCCCATTAAAGATTTATCAGCAATTCCAGAAGCCTTAAGATATTTTTCAGCTTTCTGAGCTACCGTTCTGGGGTCCATATGAAATTCAGCTTTTGTATCAGCCTCTACAGCATTACACATAAAACTTAAAGTTGGAACATCCCAAAAAGGATCAATTGATCCAGTTGAGATATCCGGTACAGCACACATATCACCACATTCAACAGCTTTAAATCCAATACTCGAACCATCATAACCAATACCTTCCTTAATAGTCTTAATCGAGAAGTTCTTTGCTGGAATAGTAATATGATATAATTTGCCGGACAAATCAGTAAATTTAAAATCAACCATTCTTATCTGGTTCTTCTTAATGAACTTAACAACGTCGTCAAGTTTCTTAAACATACCATAACTCCCTTTGGTTATAGGTTTCCCTTATCAATATATCCAAACGATTAACTTATCTATTATATAAATAGACTTTAAAATGGTCAAGGACTTTAAAAAAAGAAGGCCTTATATCTTAGCCTTCTTTTTAGGGATTACTTTTAGTTCTAAACTCAAATTACCTGTCTTTTTTTTCTAAATCCTCATCAATAACATGTGCTGTTTCTTTTCCAGCACCCATGGCCTTAATTACTGTAGCTGAGCCAGTTACAATATCTCCTCCGGCATACACATATTTCTTAGTAGTTCTGCCTGCCTCATCAGCCACAATATATCCCCACTTATTGACTTCCATATCTTTAGTGGTTTCACTTATTAAGGGATTAGCATTTGTACCTATGGCAACAACTACAGAATCTACTTCAATTTCAAATTCACTGCCACTAATAGGAACTGGCCTTCTTCTACCGGACGCATCTAGTTCTCCTAGCTCCATTTTGATACACACTGCTTTTTTTACATTATTTTCAGTATCACCTATATACTTAACAGGTGCAGTTAGAAACATAAATTCCACACCTTCTTCTTTAGCATGTTCAATTTCTTCGACTCTGGCTGGCATTTCTTTCTCAGAACGCCTGTAGATACAATATACTTTTTCAGTGCCCATACGCAAAGCACATCTAGCTGAATCCATAGCGGTGTTACCTCCACCAATAACAGCAACTTTTTTACCCAAAACAACCGGTGTATCAACTTCTGGAAACTTATAAGCTTCCATTAAATTAACTCTGGTTAGAAATTCATTTGAGGAATAGACATAGTTTAATTCTTCTCCTTCAACACTCATAAATACCGGATGCCCTGCTCCAGTAGCTATATAAACAGCATCAAAACCTTCCTCAAAAAGTTTATCAATTGTTTTTAACCTTCCGATAACACTATTAGTCCTTATTTCAACTCCCATTTTACGTAAATTATCTATCTCATAATTTACAATATCTTTTGGCAATCTAAATTCAGGAATCCCGTAGACCAAAACACCCCCGGGCTTATGAAAAGCCTCAAAAATAGTTACTCCGTATCCCATTTTCTTTAATTCACTCGCACAGGTTAAGCCCGAAGGCCCAGAGCCAATAATAGCAACTTTTTTCCCTTTTGATGATGGTCTTTCTTTAGTTTCTTCTTTGGAATGCTTTCTCTGATAATCTGCAACAAATCTCTCTAAATAGCCTATACCTATAGACTTACCTGATTTATTTAAAACACAGGCCTGCTCACACTGATTTTCCTGCGGACAAACTCGCCCGCATATGGCTGGTAAAAGATTATCCTGATTAATTACAACTGCAGCCTCGAGATATTTTTTCTCCTTTATCAGCTGAATAAATTTAGGTATATTTATCCCTACCGGGCATCCAGCCACACAAAGAGGATTCTTACAATTAAGACAGCGCTCAGCTTCCTGTAGGACCAACTCTTCAGTCAAACCCGTAGCCACTTCACTAAAATTATTTTTTCTCTTTTGGGCATCCTGAGTAAGCATATGAACTTTTTCATTAGGCTTGGACATCTTTTAATTTTCCTTATTTTTACAATGACATTCCATAGATTTATTTTCTTTGCCTTTAAACATCTTAAGCCGCTGCATTAAAAGATCAAAGTTAACCTCATGGGCATCAAAATCGGGCCCATGCACACAAGCAAATTTCTCTTTACCACTAATCATTACACGGCAACCTCCGCACATTCCAGTGCCATCTATCATAATAGGGTTCAAACTCACTTCTGTTTTAATCTTATGTTCCTTTGTGGTTAAGGCAACGAATTTCATCATAATCACCGGACCCACCGCATAAACATAGTCTATTTTTTCACCTCGGGAAATAACTTCTTTTAGAGCATCGGTAACTAGGCCTTTTTTACCGGCGCTACCATCATCTGTAGTAATTATTAATTCATCAGTCAGAGCTTCTACTTCCTGAGTTAAAATAAGAGCATCTTTATCTCTGGCTCCAATAATAGCGATTACTGCATTGCCTGCTTCCTTTAAAGCCTTTAAAACCGGAAATAGAACAGCTGTTCCCACACCACCACCAATAACTACACAGCGGCCAAAATTTTCAATTAAGGTAGGGTTACCCAATGGGCCGGCAACATCTAATATTTTATCACCTACATTTAATTCAGACAACAAGGTCGTGGTTTTACCTACTACCTGAAAAATAATATCCACTGTTCCTTTATCAGCATCGGAACCCATAATGGTTAGGGGTATTCTTTCTCCCTTATCGTGAACCCTGAGTATTAAAAACTGGCCTGGTTTTCTAACTTCAGCCAATTCCTTATTTTCAAAAGTAAGTTGAACGATGTCTTTTGATATCTTTTTTTTAGCAACTATTTTATTCATTGAATCTCACCTTTTCTCAAAAAAATCACCCATTAATAAAAAAGCAGACAGTATTATCTGCCTGCCTAAGAAACTTCCTTGTGCCTTAAGCAATATTTAGTTGATATATTAAACATTTTACTTATATCCCAATCTATGTCAATAAATTTTTAATAACTACTCATTCTCGAATAAATCCTTAATTAAAAACAATAACCCTATTTTTATAAACCATGGTTTTTCTCATTAGGTGATACCAGATAGCCTTGGACAAAACAACCTTTTCTAAATCTTGTCCTTTTCTGACCATGTCACTGACTCTATCAGCATGACTAACTCTAATAACATCCTGCTCAATTATCGGCCCGGCATCTAAGGCATCGGTCACATAATGGCTGGTAGCCCCGATTATCTTAACTCCTCTTTTATAGGCTGAGTGATAAGGCCTGGCTCCGGCAAAGGCCGGTAAAAAAGAATGGTGGATATTTATAATTTTATTAGGATATTGTTTTATAAAATCTTTACTTAAGACCTGCATGTAACGGGCAAGGACAAGGAAATCAATATTATAATCCTTGAGTAATTTTAATTCAGCTTTTTCTTGTGTTTTTCTATTTCGGTTATTTTTATCAAAATAATAAAAATCTATATTGAATTTCTGAGCTATTTCTCTTATCTCCTGATGATTACTTATAATAAGGGGAATTTCTACATTATAATCCCCTGATTCCATGCGGGATAAAATATCATACAAACAATGGGAAAATTTAGAGACGAAGATAGCCATTTTAGGAGAAACATCAGAAAAATATAGCTGCCACTTCATCTTAAATTTTGCCGCTACTTGTTTATTAAAAACATTTCCGATATTATCCCTGGGTATTTTAAATTTGGAAAGATCCCATTCAATCCTCATGAAAAAGGCTTTTTCCTGAGAATCTACATGTTGTTCCAGAAAAAGTATATTACCATTGTTGGCCGCTAAAAACTTTGTCACTGCGGCCACTAATCCCTTTTTATCAGGAGAATACATAAGTAAAATGGCTGAATTAACTTTTTTAGATTTCATTTCTTTTTTTCTATTCAAAAACATCTATGGAATTTCACAATTCTTCTTTGCCCCCGCGCTCTTCTTAATCCTTCCTCTTGTCTTTATTTCTGCTTTTACTTAATCCTTAATCCTTAATTCTTAATCCAGCCCCCTACTCCCACTCGATAGTGCTTGGCGGCTTAGAAGAAATATCATAAACAACCCGGTTAATACCTTTAACTTCATTTATAATCCTATTGGATATCTTCTCAAGCAGACTATATGGCAGATGAGCCCAATTAGCCGTCATGGCGTCTTCACTAACCACTGCCCTTATAGCAATGGCATCTTCATAGGTTCTCTCATCGCCCATAACACCCACTGACTTCACCGGCAAATATACACAAAATGACTGCCAGAGCTTATTATAAAAGTTGGCTCGCTTTATTTCATCAATTAAAATCCAGTCAGCTTCTCTTAAGATATCACATCTCTCTTTAGTAACTGCTCCGACAATTCTCACTGCCAGACCAGGACCCGGGAAAGGTTGCCTGTTAATTATTTCATCAGCTAGTTTAAGCTCTTTTCCGACTAATCTAACCTCATCTTTAAATAAATCTCTTAGAGGCTCAACTAATTTAAACTTTAATCTCTTGGGCAAACCACCTACATTATGATGACTCTTAATAGTTGCTGACGGGCCACCCGTAGGCGAAACAGATTCAATTACATCCGGATAAAGGGTCCCTTGAGCCAGATACTTTATTTTACCTAACTTACCTGTTTCTCTTTCAAAAACCTTAATAAAGGTTTTACCGATAATTTTTCTTTTCTTCTCCGGATCAGTAACACCTTTTAAAGCCCCAAGAAAATCATCCTGAGCGTTTACAACTTTTAAATTTAGTTTGTAATGTTTCTTAAATCTTTTCTCAACCTGTTTAGCTTCATCTTTTCGGCCTAGGCCGTGATCTATAAAAATAGAGATTAAGTTTTTGCCTATGGCCTTGTGCAATAAAAGAGCTAAGACTGAAGAGTCAACTCCGCCTGACATCCCGCAGAGGACCTTGTCATTTCCGACATCCTCTTTTATTTTCTTAATCGTTTCTTTTGCAAATGAGCTCATGCTCCAGGTGGCTTTGCATTTAGCAATCCCTTTTATGAAATTCTTAATAATAATTTTACCATTGGGGGTATGAACTACTTCCGGATGAAACTGCAGGCCGTATAGCTTATTTGATTCACAGCTCATAGCCGCTACTGGCGAATTAGAAGTTGTGCCAATCACTTTAAAGCCACGAGGTAATTTCTTAATCCTGTCTCCGTGACTCATCCAGACTATTTGACTTTTATTAATTCCTTTAAAAAGATCTTTACTGGAGCTAGGCTTAAAGCTGGCCTTGCCATATTCTCTCTTCTTAGCCCCAATAACCTTGCCAGTAAAAACCTTTGTCATTAATTGAGCGCCATAACAGATACCTAAAACAGGCACACCTAATTCAAATATGCCTTTATCACATCTAGGACTCTTCTTAGCAGTTACACTCGCCGGACCACCAGAAAGAACAATAGCTTTGGGTTTCCTTTTAGCTAAATCTTTAGCTTTAATATTAAAGGGCACAATTTCAGAATAGACTTTTAATTCACGCACACGCCTGGCAATTAAATGCGTATACTGTGAACCAAAATCCAGGATAGCTACCCAGTTATTCTCAATAGAATCTTTATTCTTCATCTGCTCTCCTTAAAGCTATATAATAAGGATTATAGTATATAAATACTCAAGTGTCAATTATCACTCTTGATACAAATCTCCCTGAGAAACATCCCTCTTATCCATCTCTTTATCCAGAAGCTGGATAAACCTGGCTTTTTCTTCAAGCCACTTAGGTTCTACGAGTAGTTCCTTAGGACAATTTGCGCTCAGGCGGGCTATTATAATCTCAGGATTTAAATATCTTAAAAACTCAATTAATAAATTAAAGTATTCTCCTAAGGAATAAATTTTAAATTTATCTTTTTTATAGAATTTTTCTAAATTTGTATCTTTTACTATATGCAGGGGGTGTATTTTTATTGCCTCTGGCTTAAGCCGGGATATTTCTTTAGCAGTTGTGAGCATATCTGTAGTTGTTTCATTAGGCAGGCCTAAAATAACATGAGGACAAACTTTAATATTTCTATTTTTTGTTAAATCATATGCTTTAAGGAAATCTTCATAGGTATGATTTCTGTTAATTAGTTTTAGGGTCTTATCGTGAATACTCTGCAGGCCATATTCCAGCCAGACTTCATATTTTTCACTATACTTTTCGATTAAATCCAAAATTTCATTATCTATACAATCCGGCCTGGTACCAATCATCAAACCCACAACATTATCAAACTCATTTACAGTGTCATAGATATTCTTAAGTTCTTCAATAGAGGCATAGGTGTTTGTATTGGCCTGAAAATATACTAAAAACTTCTTTGCCTTATAACGCAAACCACCTAATCTTATTCCATTAGCTATCTGTTCTTTTAAAGGTACTGGTTTATGCCCAAAGTAGGCATTAAAAGTCCTGTTATCACAAAAGATACAACCTTCACTTGAAAATTTACCATCTTTATTCGGGCATGAAAAACCAGCATCCACACTTACCTTATAGACACGCTCATTAAAACGTTCTTTTAGGTAGTCTGAGAATTTTCTATATCTTGGTTTTTGGGACATGTTCATACTTTTTTAAATAGACCATCAGAATAGTTATGGCTGTGGGAGTCACACCTGAGATGCGGTTAGCCTGACCTAAAGTAAGAGGTTTAAAATAAGTCAGTTTTTCTATTATCTCTAAAGATAAAGAAGGTACTTTTTTATAATTTATACTAGCAGGTATCTTTATTTTTTCTAAATCTTCAAAGGCCTTAACTTGAGCTTCCTGTCTTTTAATAAAGCCTTCATATTTAGTAGATATTTCTACCTGCCTTAGAGCTGCATCAGAAAATTTAAGCTTATACTTCTTTTTAATATTATCTATTTTTACTTCAGGACGTTTTAAATCCTGATAAAGAGTTATCTTGCCTGTTCTATGTTTTATTTTCTCAGTCTTTAGGAATTTAATTGCTTCAGCTATTTCTTTTTCTTTCCTTAAAGTCTTACTGTATTCTTTTTTACTGATTAAGCCTACTTTATAGCCTATTTTTCTTAAACGCAGGTCAGCATTGTCTTCTCTTAAGATAAGGCGATACTCTACCCTAGAAGTCAGCATCCTATAAGGCTCATTAGTACCTTTAGTTACTAAATCATCTATTAAGACTCCGATATAGCTTGAAGCCCTATCTAAAACTAAAGCCTCTTTTTTCTTTATAGATAAAGATACATTAATCCCGGCAATTATCCCCTGGGCTGCTGCTTCCTCATAACCAGTAGTCCCATTAATTTGTCCGGCTAAATAAAGTCCTTTAACTAATTTAGATTCTAGGGTGGGATAAAGCTGCGTAGAATCAATGGCATCATGCTCTATACCGTAGCCATAGCGGTTTATTTTTACTTTTTTTAATCCGGGGACTGAACGAATAAACTTTTCTTGAGTATCTCTGGGTAAACTGGTTGAGAGGCCATTAGGATAATACTGGATATTTTTTTTAGTCTCGGGCTCTAAAAAAATCTGATGGCGTTTATGGTGCGGAAATTTAACAACCTTATCTTCTAAAGATGGACAATACCTCACTCCTGTTCCGGTAATTTTACCAGAAAATAAGGGTGAGCGGTCTAAATCATTTCTAATTATTTTATGTGTTTTTTCATTAGTATATGTAATAAAGCAAGTAACTTGTTTTTTGATTAATTTCTCATTAAATAAAGAAAAAGGATTCGGGGGATTATCCCCTTCTTGAGTGGTGCACTTTGAGAAATCAATAGTGCTACAATCTAATCTAGCACAGGTGCCTGTCTTAAAGCGCAGGATCTTATGACCTATTTTAGCTAATTCTCTTGAGATCTTTTTTGCTGAGACCGGTTCTTCTATTCGGCCACCTTCAAAACTCTCCATACCGATATGCATCAGGCCATTTAAAAAAGTACCACAGGCTAAAATAACTTTTTTTGTTTTAAGGATTCTATTTTTATTTAACTTTAGACCCTGGATTTTACCAGCTTTAATAATAAAACCTATAGCTTCCCCTTCAACTACTGTCAAATTTTTCTGCTTTTCAACAACACTTCTCATATAGGCTGGATAATCATTCATATCTACCTGAGCTCGACTAGACCAAACTGCCGGACCCTTAGAGGCATTTAGTTTTTTAAATTGAATACCAGCGCTATCAGCTGCCTTGGCTATTTCACCACCTAGGGCATCAATCTCTTTAACCAACTGGCCCTTACCCAAACCACCAACAGCCGGATTACAGCTTAAGAGAGCAATCTTATCTTTAGTAAAAGTAACTAAAGCAGTCTTTAGTTTAAGGCGGGCAGCAGCTAAAGCGGCTTCACAACCGGCATGCCCTGCTCCAACTACAACGACATCATAACTAGCTAAATTTTTCATATTATTCTTCTGCTAATAAATTCTATCCCAACATTTAAAAACTCTAAGAGACAACAAAGCCTTCTGTAAAAAATAGCAGAAGGCGCTTTTATATTTGATATTGATATTATAGGTAAAAAATAGTATTTTGTCTATTGAATAAGTAAAACTCAAAAATTTACTTTTTAGTTATATCATTCATTTCGTCGTTTAATATTATTGCGTTAGCTAGAATAATCTGCTTACTATTTTTGTTAGCCATTTTTTATTTATTATTAAACTAAGCCCTGGTCTATCATAGAATCAGCTACTTTGATAAAGCCAGCAATATTAGCCCCTAGGACATAATCGCCCGGCTCACCATATTCTTTTGCGGCTTCAAAAGCAGCCTTATGAATAGCCTGCATAATACCCTTCAATCTGCTGTCAACTTCTTCTCTGGTCCATGAAAGCCTTAGTGAGTTCTGGCTCATCTCTAAACCTGAAGTTGCAACTCCGCCGGCATTAGAAGCTTTACCCGGAGCATAAAGTACTTTTGCCTTCTGAAAAACTTTTACAGCTTCTGGCATCGTGGGCATATTAGCCCCTTCACCAACAGCCTTACAGCCATTCTTAACTAAAGCCTCGGCATCAGCTTTGCTGATTTCATTCTGGGTTGCACTCGGGAAAGCGATATCACACTTTTCATTCCAGGGACGTTTACCATCATGATATTTACAGCTAAAGAGTTTTGTACACTCTTTTACTCTGCCGCGCTTCACATTTTTAAGTTCAAAAATATGCTCTAATTCTTTTTCTCCAATACCATTCTCACAATGAATATAACCGCTGGAATCAGATAGTGTTATTACTTTTGCTCCCAGTTCAATTAACTTGTGAGCCGTATATTGAGCTACGTTTCCAGAACCTGAAATCGCACAGGTTTTACCTTCAAAGGTTTCGCCTTTGGTCTTGAGCATTTCTTCAACAAAATATACACAACCATAACCAGTGGCTTCTGGCCTAATGAGGCTTCCACCCCAGTTAAGTCCTTTACCAGTTAGGACGCCGGTGAATTCATTGCGCAATCTTTTATACTGACCGAACATAAAACCAATTTCACGTCCACCGACACCAATGTCACCAGCCGGGACATCTGTATCCGGGCCAATATGTCTAAAAAGCTCGCTCATAAATGATTGACAAAAACTCATAACTTCGTTATCTGATTTTCCTTTAGGATTAAAATCAGATCCACCCTTACCGCCACCCATGGGTAAAGTAGTTAAAGAATTTTTTAAAACCTGCTCAAAAGCTAAAAACTTTAAAATACCTAAATTAACAGATGGATGAAAACGCAAACCACCCTTATAAGGACCTAAGGCACTATTCATCTCAATTCTATAACCTCTGTTAATTTGAAACTCACCCTTATCATCGACCCAGGGAACTCTGAACATAATTACCCGTTCAGGCTCAATCATACGCTCCAAGATTTTATTATCATGGTATTTAGGGTGTTTTTTAAGGACAGGTCTTAGTGTTTCAAGGACCTCTTCAACTGCCTGTAAAAATTCAGGCTGATTAGGATTCTTCTTCTTGACTTCATCAAGAACTCTTTGTACATATGGCATTTCTTTTTTCCTTTGTTAAAAAAGTTTAAATTAGAGAATAGACAAGTACCGCTCAATTTCATAAGATGTTACCTGGCTGCGATAATCATCCCATTCTTTCATCTTATTATGAATAAAACGGTTAAATATATGTTCACCCAAGGCATCTTTGACAAGGGCGCTGGTTTCCGTTTCTCTTAGGGCCTCAAAAAGACTAACTGGCAAACTCTGCAAACCGCGACTTTCTCTTTCTTGAGGTTCCATATTATAAATATTAGGCTCAACTGATTTAGGTAATTTATATCCCTTTTTAATGCCTTCTAGACCGGCAGCTAAAATTACAGAAAAGGCTAAATAGGGGTTACAGGCCGGATCAGGACACCTAATTTCAGCTCTAGTGGCATGTTCATTACCTGGCCTATAAACCGGCACTCTAATTAAAGCGGTCCTATTTTTATGAGCCCAGCTAATATAAACCGGAGCTTCATATCCAGGAACTAATCTTTTATAAGAGTTAACCCACTGAGCTAAAACAGAACATATTTCACGGCTGTGCTTGAGTTGTCCTGCAATAAATGCTCGCGCTGTATCCGAAAGGTATTCTTTATCATCCGGATTATAAAATGCATTCTTTCCATTTTTAAATAAAGATTGATGAATATGCATACCTGAGCCGGCCTTTTTAAAAATAGGCTTAGGCATAAAAGTAGCATGAATACCTTCTTTCTGAGCTATTTCCTTTATGACCATCTTATAAGTTACGGCAGCATCAGCCATACTAAGTGCATCTGAATAGCGTAAGTCAATTTCATGTTGTGAGGGCCCTACTTCATGATGCGACATTTCAACTGGAATATTCATCTGTCTTAAAGCATCTACACTTTTTCTTCTTAAATTATTAGCTAAATCATTGGGAATTAAATCAAAATAAGCTCCTCCATCAACTATATCAGGTGATGTCTTGCTTTTAAAATAATAATATTCAAGTTCAGGACCGACAAAGAAATCAAATCCCATTTCCTTGGCCTTTTTAAGGTTTTGCTTTAAAATATATCTGGGATCACCCGCATAAGGAGAGCCATCAGGATTAAGGATATCACAAAACATACGGCCGATTTTCTCATCCTCCCAAGGTAATAACTGAAAAGTAGACGGATCTGGCCTAGCTATAATATCAGATTCTTCGGCTTCAGCATATCCAGTGATAGAGCTTCCATCAAAGCCTTTACCATGCTCCATAGTATCCTTAAGCTCATCATCGGTAATTGTGAAACATTTTAAAAATCCCAGGATATCAGTAAACCAAACCTGGATATGTTTAATTTTATTTTCTTTTACAAATTTTAAAACATCATCTTTAGTCTTTAGCACCATCACTTTTCTCCACTCTTTTTATACATGGGTGTAACAACAAGTTTATGCAAAGCACCTTTTTTAAATTTTAAAACTTTTTGGAGCACATCTTTATCTTCAAAATCATCTATTTTATTATTTTCTATCGCCACTATGGCCTTATCCAGCACTTCATAAGTAATACCTAGTTCATTCTCATCTGTCTGTCCGTGCCAAAGCCCTGCAGTTGGCGGCCGATCAATCAACTCCTGAGGTATATCCAACTCTAAAGCTAACTGTCTTACTTCAGTCTTAGTTAAATCACCTAAAGGTAATAAATCAACTCCTCCATCACCATATTTTGTAAAATAACCAACAGTAAGCTCACTTTTATTACCTGTACCAATAGTTAAATAATTAAGATTATTAGCATAATAATAAAGAGTAATCATTCTTAAGCGAGGTTTAATATTAGCTCTTGATAAATCATCGCCTTCAGCCAATATCCCTACTAACTCTTTATAAACATTATCCAGACAAACGTCCTCTGTTTTTATATTAAATTTATCACATAATAGTTTAACATACTTCTCATCATCACCATGACTTTCACAAGGCATGGTTATGCCCAAGAGGTTATCTCCAAAGGCATTATGACACAAAACAGCCACGCAGGCTGAATCCAAGCCTCCGCTTAAACCAAAAACAGCGCCTTTGGCGCCAGCTTCAGTTATTCTATCCTTAATCCAATTACTTATCCTATCAGATAAACTCATTATTAAATTTTCTTTGTATTTATAGACTTATTATATTGTTATAGATATATTAAACTTTTGACCTAAAAAAGTCAATATTTTTTCTTAAAATCCTCTAAATACAGTAAAACCTGCTTTAACTATTAGCTAGAGCAGGTTTATGTGTTTTTCAATCTAATTATCTATATTCTACTTTAAAAAGCACTCGCTCGTACTTTATTAAGAGTTCTTTTCTTTTGAGCTAATCTTTTAAAGGTCTTATTTTGAAGTTTTGACTGTTGCATCCGGGATTGCTTAGCACTTTCCTTTAATTCTTTATATTCTGTCTTTTGTTCATCAGTAAGAATATTCTCTATCTGAGCATCTGTCTTATCCTTGATGACATTCAACTTGCCTTTAAACTCATCTTTAGCAACTGTTAATTCATCCTTACTGGACTCCAATACATCTTTTACTTGACTTTGCTGCGCATCTGTAAGGTTGCACTTTTTAGTCATAATTTTAAGAAACATCTCACCCTTTTTATGAGCCATCTGCTCTTTATTCATATGCTTATTCTGCATACGATCTAAATTATGCATTTGTGCTTTTTTATCTTGAAGGTCTCTATCTCTTTGGTGATCTTGCCTCGGACCATTATCTTTCTTCTCAGACATAGCTTTTAACATCATAAGCTTTTTAAAATCATCCTGTCTTTGAAGAGGCTGGTTATTACCAGCTATTAAATAACCACTAATTCCACCCACTAAAAGTGTTAAAACTATAAGGGTAACTAAAATAATTTTTGAATTTTCCATAATTTTCTCCTTATTAATTAAGAGTTAATCTGAAAACATCGTATTCAGATAAGTTATCATTACCTAAGACTATTTCTTCATTAGAAGTATAGTTACTGGCAAGTAGAACTTCTTCTAAGGAAACTGTCTTATCTTTATTTAGCCCTGAGAATGAAATAAAACTTAAAACCACGAGAACCATTGCTAATGCGGGAATTAATTTTAATGCCAATGGCTTGATACTAAAATACCAACCTTTAGTAGAACTGTTTTCAATTTCATCAAGCACTCTAAAGGTAAAATTATTATCTGCTTTTAAAGGTTCGTATCTCCTTACAGACCCTTTAACTGTTTTTAATAATTCAATTTGTTTTCTGCATTCAGGGCATTTATAAAGATGAGTAAAAACTTCTTTATCCATAGAAGCATCTAACTCTCCATCAAAATACTTACTAATTAGTTTAGAATATTTACATTTCATCTTTACTACCCCTTTATATAATCTGCTAAAAGTTCTTTTAATTTTATTCTAGCTCTGGCTAGGCGAGATTCTACTGTCCCTATAGGCCGCTTAATCACCTGGGCTATTTCTTTATAGGTTAGTCCCTCATAATCTCTTAAGACCACCACAGCCTTAAGCTTTAAGGGTAGAATCTCTACAGCCTCATTTACAATATCCTTTAATTCAGCTTCTTCGGGTGTCTCTTTGGGATCAAGAGCTATATTTTCATGTAGAAATAGAGTCTTGACCTTATTCTTTCTTAAGTAGTTACAAGCTGTATTATAAGTAACCCGATAAAGCCAGGTCATAAATGAAGCTTCTTTTTTAAAAGAACTAAGCTTGGTATAAGCTTTAATGAAGCTTTCCTGAGCAATATCCTGAGCAGCTTCATAGTTATTTGAAAGCTTATAAGCTATATTGATTACTTTATCTTTATGTAAATCTATGAGCTGCCCAAAAGCTGCTTTATCACCTAGTTGAGCTTGCTCAAGTAGTTGTTTCTCATCTGACATAATCAGGAAATTTCCTTTTCATTTATTTAGACACTAATCTTTTCACTTTATTCCCTATTATTTTAACCTTAATAAAGGAATATTCAATCTTTTTCTAAAGTCCTCACCCTTAAGTAGTTCTACCTTACGCTCACTCACATTAGCTCTGGGATGACTCTCCCTACCACGCATCTTTAAAAACTCAGTTGAGCCTAAATGCAGGGTATGTTTTCCAAACTTATTATTAAGTTTATCAGTTACCTTAGATAAACTCTTAAGTTTCTCTATCTTCAAGGCATCCTCAAATAAATCCCTATTATCATATCCCTCTTCAGCCAGCTTACTTAAAATAACTCCCGTAGCTCTATATAATACCTTACTTTTATATATTTTATTAAATAAACTTTCTACTATATCAGTAAAGTCCATAGTTGCAGATGAATATCTGTTTAATTCAGCTTCTAAGCCAGAGCAGGAAAAATCCTGTCTCTTTAAAAAGACAGTTATCTTTTTTACACTCTGTTTATGCCGCCTAAGTTTAATAAAGGCTGACTCCATATTTCTAAATAAATGCGCCCTGACATATTCCCTCTTATCTGAAGGAGGCATAAAGGTCTTCGTCTTACTAATAGATAAGTATTTATGTAAGACTTCTTCATTAGTTACTTCATAGACAGCTGTACCCTTTAATTCTAAATACAGCTCTCTTCCGATCTTCCCTAACGCCTTTTCGGCAAAGTCCTGAGACTTATTTACAAAGTCATAAACTGACTTTACTCCGCACTTATTTAATAAGGCTACACTGTTCGGCCCAAAGCCACAAACTTCAACTAAGCTAACGCCCTTTAAAAACTCATGCAGTTTAAAACCCGGCACACTCACTAATCCCGAGGGCTTATCCTTTTTAGAACATATTTTAGCTAAACTCTTACTAATACTTAAGCCAACAGAAACAGTGAAATCTAATTCTTTCTCAATGGTCTCTTTTATCTTTAAAGCTATCGCTTCATAAGAACAGTGATATATTCTTCTTAAGCCACTTAAATCACAAAAGGCTTCATCTATAGAATATTCTTCCACCTCAGGCGTAAAGCGCCTTAAGATAGAAAACATCCTTTCTGAATATAAACTATAAGTCTCATAATCTGAGGGTAGGATCACACATCCCGGACAGATCCTCTTTACTTCAAATAACCGCATCCCCCTTTTAACTCCCAGCCCCTTAGCCTCATAACTGGCACAGGAGACAATGCCTCTTTCTTTTCCGGTTATAAGAGGTTTGCCCTTTAAAGCAGGACGCACCGCTGACTCACAAGAGGTAAAGAAGGCATCACAATCTACATGGATAATAGCTTTAGGATAGTTAGATAGGGTTAAGGGGTAATCATTTGTATTTTCGGACATTAGCTACAACTACTCCTCCAATAATAAGTTCTTCTCTAGGTTTTATTAGAGGATATTTCTTATTGGCTGCCCGTAAATATACATCCCTGCCCTTTTTCTCAAAATACTTTAAGGTCCACTCATTATCAACTTGGGCAACGACAATATCCCCACTCTTAGGAGTAAGACTCTTATCTACTAAGACTAAATCCCCGGGCTGAATACCCGCACCAAGCATCGAATCCCCTTCAACCTTAAGTAAGTATGTAGAATTAGGATTATTGATTAAGTATTCATCTAAAGACATAGTATCCTGCAGTTCTTCTTCCGCGGGAGAAGGAAAGCCAGCAGTCACACTACCTAATAACTTAATGGAATTTTTTAAAGCCCCAGGAAGAAGCCTACCAGTAGAATCAGAATAAACAAGACCTAATTCTTTTAATCTACCTATCAACTTATAGGCAGCATTCTTAGACCTAAACCCAAACAAGGAAGCCACCTCAGAATAACTAGGCATCCTGTTATTCTTAAGATAAAACTTCCTTATCTTCTCTAATCTATTACTAATCTTATCCCCTGACATAGTAACTATATTATAGTGTACGAACGTTTACTTGTCAAGGGAGAAGGCGGAATCTTTACAATCATAGAAGCATATCACCTACAAGGTGGCATGCACACAGATAGAACCATTTATATTATTACTATTCTTCCGTCAAATAGTTTCAACATTCAAGGTCTGACCCCGTTATTTCTTTGCTTTTTGAAATTCCATACCATAAATCAACCCATCTCTTTGCGCCCACAAAGAATCATTGCTAAGCGGAAAAGACTCAGATTAATCTCCCGGTACAGGCTCAAGGCCCTTTAGATATCGATAGTACTCACAATCGGTTGTTAAGATTATGGTAGAATTCTCATCAATCGTTTTTTGGTATGTCTCTAATGTCTTTAAGAATGAGTAAAAAT
>Ga0208904_1001320_pt1 | contig 17289 bp, 24 predicted proteins | sample AntAceMetag02UKB_FD_184774 | JGI IMG/M metagenome (GOLD analysis project Ga0208904, IMG submission 184774) | Saline lake microbial communities from Ace Lake, Antarctica - Antarctic Ace Lake Metagenome 02UKB (SPAdes) (version 2) | ecosystem: Environmental > Aquatic > Non-marine Saline and...
TAAGAGCTGAAGCAATTGGATGGTGCCACGCGGATGCCTGCACGACTTTAGACGAAGGAGGCGACCCGAGAAAAACCAATGTTCCGGATATGCTGAAAAGAGCTGAAAAAGATTTAAATCAATCACCAGAACCGTAGAATAGTATGGTGATGATTGGCTCAGGCCTGTAACAGGGTGTGCCTGGGTCAACAACTTTAAAAATGGTTCGCAAGGGGGTAATTATGGAATGTTCATGCGATTTAGGAGTTGATGATTATTCCGAAATGATCGAAAGCAGAACGAACAAGGCCAGAAAGGAACACAAGTGTGATGAGTGCCGAGACATCATTCAAATAGGGGAAGAGTACCTCGTTGAAAAAGAAGTTTACGAAGGGGATTTTTCAACGCATAAGACATGTCTCCCATGTAGAGAGGTAAGAAACGCCTATCTGCATTCATTTTTCTGGGGTCAGATTTGGGATGATTTAAGAGAATGCATGTGCGGTGATATTTCAATGGCAGACTTTGAAAAGTTCTCTACGGAAGCTCAACAGAAAATACTGGAAAAACTATGAAAACCGATAATTCCCAGAAAAGACCGGGAAATTTAAATTAAAACTTGACACCAATGTACTTATATGAATATCATTAAACAACATAGGCAAAAATGGAAACAATAGCAAAACTAAAATGCAAGAGGTGTAGTTATGAATGGTTCCCACGGAAAATGGAAAATCCCAAGACATGTCCGCGATGCAGATCGCCTTATTGGGATAGGAATCGAAGGAAGCAGCATAAAAAGGTGTAGCGGCTGCTTTATGGTAAAGTTTTTATCAGATTTTTACAGGGCAGTAAAGGCAAGAGACGGGAGAAGCAACCAATGTACGGACTGTTATAAAAAGCATAAGAAAGAGTTGTTGAAAGAAGAGAGATTATATTTTCTAAAAACAAGGGAGTACCACGAAAGAGTTATAAAGAGGAGGGATAACAAGACAAAATTAAGATTAAACAACGGAAAAAAAAGAAAGCCCAATAAAGTGCCTGAAGTAAGGAAAAAGTGTTACAAGGATTTTTTATTGGCTAAATATAATAAAAAAATAACCCCTGGAAGTTGCGCGTATTGTGGGTCTACGGAAAACATAGACGGCCATCACGATGATTATACAAAACCATTGTCCGTGGTTTGGCTATGCAGAAAACACCACATAATACACCATTATGAAAAACTATGTTTGGAGACGGTAAAAAATGACCGAACAAGAAAAACTCGACCAAATCTTTAAGCATTTAGAAGACGCTGAGAAGCATTACAATGAAGAAAAAGGCGTTTCCATGCTTCACAGCATCCACGAAGCTAAACAAGCATTAAGGCGCTATATTGAGCCTAAAGACGGGGATAATGAAACTACTATCAAAACTTTGTGACCATTTGGAGCTTTCAGACTGGATTGTATTTACCGCGGCGTGTCTGGTGATATTTTTCAGTGACATGATTGTGACTGGTGCTTTTTAATCCAACTAACCGGAAATCCCGGATAGTTCAAAAGGTGAATCGAATGAAGAGAGTTAAGCGATGGCGTTATTATTGCGACTTTTGCAAGAAATCAGGCGGGCACGGTGGGTACATGAAAACCCACGAAAAACACTGTACAGCTAATCCTAACAGGGAATGCCGGTTTTGTAAAATTGTTGGTATTAAAAACGATAAGGAAAGGCTGAAACAAATTGTTGTAGACGCCATCCAAGATTTCGATGAAATGGGTTTTGATGAGCAAATTGACAGAGCTGTAACAATTCAAAACGATATATCAGTAAAACTATTAAAAGAATCACACGGTTGCCCCGCTTGTGTCTTGGCCGCCGTTAGACAGACAAAAGATTCAGAGCTAATTCAATTTGACTATAAAGCTGCGAAGGAAGAGTTTTGGCTGCACAATGACCAAAGACCCCATTATGATGATGACTGGTAAATGATATGAGTAAAAACCGCTATGCTGCGAACATCGACAAGAACCAACCCGATATTGTAAAGGATCTTAGAAAACTAGGATATTCGGTTGGTCTTAACCATAATGACCTGCTTGTCGGTAGTCGTGGCCTAACTTTCTGGTATGAATTAAAATCAGAAAATGCCCTCGATAAAAATGGGAAGGTCCGGGAAAAAAAGGTCCGCGACAGTCAAAAAAAGATCAGAGCCACCTGGAACGGTCATTATCAAATCGTTTCTTCACTCGATCAGATTTTGGATGATATGAAGGAAACTTTTAAGAGGTTGGGAATATGAGAGATATTAAATTTAGGGCTTGGGACGTAAAAAATAAGGGATTTGTTGCTGGCTTTAATATGATAAATTATCATTCTTATTTCAACCATGGACTAAGACCTAGTATTTATAGGTATGATAAAACGTGGGAGGATGGAGATTATATTCTTGAGCAATACACCGGACTAAATGACAAGAACGGCAGAGAGATTTATGAGGGGGATATTTGCGAAATAGAATTTCCCGATAAAACGAAAGATCGTCTTTTTGTAATTTGGAGTGAGAAAATTGCAGGTTTCCATTTTTCTGATGGATGCGGAGGTTTTTGGAGAGTCACCGCAACGCCCCTGGAAATAATCGGGAACATTCAGGAAAACCCGGGGCTACTTAATGAATAAAAAATCTGTGATGATAGGATTCAGACCCGGCAAGAAAACTCTAAAACCAGCCTACACTAAAGTGATTCTAAAGCTACGCGATACAGAAATGCCTTGGATTTTAACCGGAACATTGAAAGAGAATATTGAGAATGGAAGCTTTAAAGAAGAAGTTGGAACGGATCAAAAATGCTCTACCTAAGAAAACCGATACATTTCATAATGATATTGAATATGTTAAGCTGGTAAACAGAATTAAGGAAATATTGGCCGATGAAACTTAAAACGCTATTGGGTAACCTGGAATTTTCAATAAAACCGGGGATAATTGATAAGGAATATTTTGACCCGGAGGATATCAGTAAAAAGTTCTTTCACCTCTGTATAAAACAGGACATCGATTTTGTGGTCGGAAATACCGGCATTCACTCCGCGGGGGATGAATCTGGGGATATTGTTTTGAATAGTACACTCGGGGAATTTACTTGGGTTCCTGCACACTAGCGGCGTATAGTGTCAATATTTGCTTAGAACAGTCGGCTAGCTTGTTTCGTGTATGAGTCCAAAGGGTAATGATACGGCTTACCACATACACGGTGTTTGAAAGCTAGAGGACAGGTTACCGGTTGAAGTCCGGTTGCGCCGCCGGTGTGTTAATTGACATTGTTAGAATTTGTAATTGATTTTTTACGGTTGCTGTGGTATCTTATAATTGTCCAGTAGTTAATCAAAAGCCCGTTTATTGATAGTGTAATTTTTCTTTGATTAATTACTGGACAGCTATCGGTGAACGGGCTTTTTTCTTGAGGTGTTGTAAAATGAAATTAATAAAGGAATTGGGTGTTATTAAGGTTCCAAGCAAAAATCGAGAGTGTAATTATTACAGGGAGGCATTATTTTATTGCCCTGTATGCGATAAAGAAGTAGTTAGAAGGAAGAGGTCTGGATTAATGTCGAAGACTTGCGGCTGTTTGAGGGTCGGCGATCACGGCAAAAGGTTGTACAATATTTGGCGTAGCATGAAAGGGAGGTGCAATAATAATAATGCGAAAGAATACAATCATTATGGTGGCCGCGGGATAGTCTACTGCCTAGGTTGGGAGCATTATATAAATTTCAAAAATTGGGCAATGAACAACGGCTATTCTGATGGGCTAACGATTGACCGCATCGACACAAATGGAAATTATGATCCTTCAAATTGCCGTTTTGTAACACGGGCTGTCAATGTTCAAAATAGAAGATGTGTAAAGCTAAACCCGCAGAAAGTAAGAGAAATAAGAAAATTATTTAACACGGGTGAAGCAACTAGGCAGGAAATAGCAAAAAAATATGATGTTTCATGGTCCACAATAGCGATCGTGACCGCTGGCGTCGGATGGGCCAATATAAGATAAATCCTTCAACAACGGATTAAAATGGTGGGGTGTACGTTGAAATAGACGTTGACAGCCGGAACGTAGAAACGGCAATGCCGGAAACGGTAGGCGCTAGAAACGCAGGCACGCGCGGCAACTAGTATCGCCGCACACTCCACTAAAAAGGCTTATCCGCAATCTCAACGAGTTTTCCCGCCCTGACTTCTGCAAGTTGATCCGCCCATTCATCTAGTTTTAATTCCCAATCAGGTAAGTCTCTTGCAAACCTTCTGCTGATTAGATGATATTCGTTTTCTGAGATCAGGTTTAAAAGCTCGCGCTCTTGATCATTGAGGACCTGAGAATCAGTATATTTCTTTTCGTGATAAACAGAAATATCTTCCGGAATCCTGTCACCTGGAATTGATTTATAGCCTTTTGGACATTTTCTAGCAAATTGAAAATTTGTTGCTTCCCCGCTTTTTTGCATTTTATAAATAATCACGCCGCCCCTTAAAATTGAAATGATGAAATAAAAATGTCAACACTATGCGCCCCGCCTAATTTGTAATACATCTTTTGCGTTTCTAATATTTGCAATCTATACGCTGTTGTAAAAACATGAGTAGTTGAGTTTATACCAGTCAGGTAGTTCACTTGTGCACCATAACCACTCACGTTTCCAGCGATAGACACATTCGCCGTTGCGCCTCCGTTTCTAGTATCTGAAGAGTAACCAAAGATTGCTTTAGCTGTTATGGGGATGAGAGATGATAGGTCTGTCTCTCCGTTGCCATAAGTTGTGACACTCCCGCCTGATACGGCTGTAAGAGCTGCGAAACTTACCATGTTATCTATTTGTATTAAGCCGTCTAAATCACTACCAGAATCATTATAAACAGCCCCAACATTAGAAGCAAACGAATCCAGGCCAACCGGGTCAGTTAAATGGATTGCATAATCTTCAGTATCCACAAAAATATCGGTATCAATAGCAAGATTGTCGCCGCTTGCCGTCGGGCTTACCGAAACTTCTGCGTTTGTGCTGTCTGTCGTATTGTAAACCGTCGCCCCCTTAAAAACGCTGTAATCACTGAATTTATTCGCTGAATCAACAAGAAATCCGGCGGCGGTTCCGTCTGCCGTCCCTGTTAAATCAGGAACCATTGCAAGTTTCCCGCTTCCATCGATATGTAATTGATACCAATGGCTCGCTAATTCAGCCCCTTGTTTGTGTGTTGCCATGTCGAACGTGTGAGAACCATCATAAAGCGTTTTTGTCTTACCGTCTCGATTCGTCAGAACAAGCTTATCATAAGCACAAGTCACTGTGCTGACTGATGCCGTTTCAATCACAAGGTTTTCAGCTTCCCAATTAGCGTTTCCAGACAACCGATCAAAAGCACTCGAAGCGATAACAGAAATCCAATCCGCTGTCCCATCTGTTTTGGCCTTTGCAATATATCGCCAATTATTATAAGGATGATATTTCCCTCTCAGGTCCGTGGTTCTATCATACGGCCTTTCTAAATCGATTATAGTCTGACCTGATGTCGAAATATACAAATAATAATCGGTATCATTCCCAACTGAACCGGATGACATATCCGTTGTATTATCCCATTCAACAGGATATTTCTGCATTTCAAGATCAGTCCCATAAACATGAACTTTGTTGGTTCCGTAACCTGTCCGAATAACAGAATCGCTGAAAACCTCACAGTCCATAGTGTTCTGTTCTTTAAAAGCACTGTAAAAGTCAAAGGATCTGGTTGCAATACAATATGAAGTATTAAGCGCACAAAGTCCCAAGGGAATCCTGTCAGTAGCCACCCAAGCCGAACCGCTGTAACGTTTCCATGTCGAGTTGGTGATATCATACCAATAATCGTCAGCAACCGGAGAAGTGGGCGCGGTATAGGCATAAACCGGAGTTGTGTAAGTCACATCAACCGTTGCCCCGTCATCGTCTATAAAAATCCAGCCGGTAGCGAGTAAGGTCAATACCTCACCATCAATCAGAGTTTCCCTGACAAGCGGGTCCAAACTCGCATCAAAATAAAACCCCCGGAAGACGTTGACAAGTTCAGTTGCCGATTTTAACCAACCGAATAAAATCTCGCTCGTATCGGTTTTCAAGGAAATGAATTGGCCCACTCTTGCGCTGATTTCAGACCCTACCGCATCAATCGGGATATATGGGATCCTGCCGTCAATTTCACCAAAATATTTGGATTCGTCCTGATCAGTGAAAGCCGCGTCGTTGATTGTGCATGTATTATTTGCAGCCGGAGCCGTTGTCAGGCTTACCTCTGTTATGTCAGCAGTTATTGTGGTAGATGTCGAATTAATCGATAAAACAAGGTCTGTAGTGGTTGCTAGAATTTTTACACTTGCCGCCGCTGCATTTCCTTGTAAAAATTGAGGTTGACCCGACGCGGCCCTGCTACGTCCTGATACAATTCTGGTTGCCGGTGATGTGATATCAGACAGGTCTATCACTTCCCCACCTATCGTGATTGCATTAGAATAGACATTCCCCCACGGATAAAGTGCGGTTCCTAAACTTTGTGCCGATGTCGGAACGCCTGAAGTATTACGACCAACAAAAGCCCCTTGCAATGCTGCATTGGTTGTCAGAAAATCCGCTGATTTAATTAATAGCCCCGCTGCGACTGTGACCGCATCCGGTAAGGTTTCAGTTCCCATAGTTTACCATGTTGAAATGTCATAAAGTGATTGATCCCAAATTGCTGCCCAATAGATCAAAACGCCATCGTCGAACGTCTTTCCACGGCCCCGCATTTTGAGAGTTGTAAGGAACTCCCCCGGATTTTCTATCCGTTGGATTATTTTAAAAGCTAACCTTCCATCGACAACCGTACCACCAAAGTCTATATTATACGATTCGCCTGTTGTATCATACGTTGAAACGTCCCATAGGGCAGCGTTATTTGTTTGATACGGTCTGGACCTGATCGGATTACTAACCCCGATTGTATCAAAAAAATCGACATCATTTGCCAAAGAGGTTGGTACCGTCATTTCAAATTCTTGTCGTGGGTACCGGAATTGATTCACTAACTCTTCGGCAATTTGTTGTTCCTTTGTCGTATCCGTCACGAATTCAAGTGTGAACGTTTTTTCCTTCAGGCCAAACCATTCAATGCTAGGGTCGTCGTTGTAAGTCGTATCATTGACAGTGATCGAGTTAAAAATCCTATGCGCCCCGTTATTTTTCCGGGTAATCTTAACAATGTTCTCACGATCTAGCTGATCCCCTGGACCATAAAAATAACTGATCAATCCCGTGTCAAAACTCCGGGCTTTAACTTTAACGGTTTCATTATCAATATAAATCACCGAATTGGAAGCAATCAATAGATTCTTTATGGAATCCCAGGTTGAGACATTTGCGAACGATCCAGCCGTGTCAATAGCAAGATCAAGCCCCACCGCGATTTCTCCAGATGAATAAGTCAGAACTGCCTTGATTGCGGTCTGATCAAGTAAGGCTTTAATTGCTCCGCTGAAAGTATCCCCGGCGTTAACCGTTCCGGCTGCGACCTGTTCTTTTCGCAGGATATTTGCAAGTTCAATTACTTTTATTCTGATATTGTCGTTGTTGTCCTGGGTTGTCCCCTCATCATTTACCAGTCCTTTAAAACTCAGAGTCGAATCGGTTAGATCATCGAAATACGTCACCCGTATTTTTGAGCCGTCCCTTTTATATGGGAAAAATGACCGTGGGTCCGCTTCGTTAAATTCACCGCAATAATTAGCACAAGTCAGGTCACAACTTCCAAGAGTGTATTCCCCGATTGAACCGTCGTCCGCGTCCGTGTTTTTCCTGATATTCCCGAGACTATTATTAATAACATAATCACTGATTTCAACCTCAGTTCCATATACTTGTTCCCTGATAAGTGGGGTCATGTAGACTTTATATGTCTTGTCACTCATACGGATTCAACCAGAGGTATAGAGTTACTTGGTGCATTAAGATAAATCGATCCCGGATAATTTGGCGTAATCGGTCCAGGTGTTTGCATGTTAAAAACGTCTCTGAGCCTGTAACCTTTAACCTGAAACCTAAAATCTGCTGAACTTCTTTTTCCCCCACATAACCAGACTAGAAACGATTTTGATCGGTCGTGTAATGTTGTTAATAGGGTCATATCTGAAAGCGACGGATGGCTGTTAAATTCTAGGGAAAAAGCTACGGTTTCGAAACCTTTTTGAATATTCATTAACCCGCCCATCCCAGCCGATGATCTTGGATTCCGCGTAAAAGGTAACGGTGTGATCTGTGGCGGATATTCGAGCGTTCCGAGTTCTGCAGTCGTAACCAGATTATAAATAAGTTTTTCCGCGTCAACCACTTGCGTTTTTGTTGCTGTGATTTGAATGCCGGTTGTTGATACGGAAGCCACTTCATAATAGGCCACTTCATCGGAAAAAGCCGTTTCTGATATCCCGCCAACTAACGAACCGTCAAGGCCAACCACGCTTGTGAAATCTGTGAATACGCTTGCCAGATCATATTTAACCGTGAATTGTTTAAAGTTGATCCTGTTCAGGAATACCCGGTCAATCGTGACCGACTGGTTAAAAGTAACGGTTATGGTTTCAGTCGTCGTGTCATCGCTTCCGATACTTGACCAGTAAACGCGCTGGTTATTAGTCAGAATATTATTAGCACTTGAGCTATTGCTTGAAGCCGTTGCGGTTGTGCCATCCTTAAATAATGCTGACGACCTTTCGAAAAATTTGATTCCGCCGTTTATTGTCATGCTGGGTTAATGGTTCCTAGGTTTTTTCCTTCTCTTTGCTTTGCCGTCACGAATTCGGCCAGATTGTCGTTCATTGTGAGGACGAATTCATGGATGACTTTTTCTGTTCCTGAACTTGGTCTATCTGTATTAGTTTGCTGTTTTGTGGCAAAGTTTGGTTGATTTGGAAAGGCGCTCGACATGGAAACCCTTGACAGGTTCATTGCCCTAGCCGTACTTAACGGGGTCGTTCTGATTTCGACATAATTTACACAATTACCGCTGATTGGTGACATCCAATATCCAGAATTGCAGCATACGCTTTTCAGCGTATTCCAGACGCGCCCCCAACTCTCGCACTCTTCTTTTGGGGTCATTTCTTCTTCTTCGTCATCACCTCCGCCTGTGTCACCTCCACCTCCACCGCCACCACCACCTCCACCGCCACCACCACCACTATCGCCGTCACCGTCTCCATCACCACCGGTAAAATTTTCAGCGTTCAGAGTTGAAGTGTTGACAACATTAGCAGCTACTGATTGGAACTGAACGGTTTCGCCGGATACATCTTCAAACTCGACTGGAATTATTGCGGGGTCGGCCCCCTCGATTGCGCTTTTAACGTCTGGTAAAAGGTTGTTCTCTATTTCATTAAGGATATCATCGCTATTATCTTTCTGGTCACCGAGCATTTCCCCTAAATGATCCTTATATTCAGATTCGACTTCGTTCCCACCTTTAACATATTCTCGTTTGATATCATCGAAACGATCACCAGTATCGTTTTTAAGTTTTATCAGTTTTCTATTATTAATCGCAATCAGCTTTTCGTTATGCTTTCGCTGGATTTTCTCAAGTTCTGTGAGCGAATCTTTTTGAGCAAGTGCCGCTTGTGCCGCCTCTAGTCTGTCTATTTCTTCAATGACCCGTAGTTGTGCCCGTTTTTGTGCGATTACATCTTCGTTTCCTTCTTCAAGGTCTAATAGTTCAATAGCAATCTTTTGAGCATTAATTTTTATCAGTCTTTTGGCCGCCGCTGTTTCTAACTTCTCCAGCTCTTTTTGTGAGGCTTTCCTTGCCGCGTGTTTATCCTTTTGGCCCTGAATGGTGTCCGCTGTTGTTTGGGCTTCCATACCCTTATTGATGGCGATAATATCCTGAGCTGTTAACTTCTCACCTGTAACCCATCTTGAAGTAGCCTCAAGGAATGCCGTTGTTCTCCCTTCCAGTGCTTCCGCTTCGGCTGCCGCGTTTTTGACCGCTTCCGCCGATGCAATTTTCCCCTCTGCGGATTGTTTGGCTTGGATTGCGCGAAACTCTTCCATTGTTAATCCGCGCTCTTTTAGCATCCTGGTAAGGTTCGCTTCTTCCTTTGCTATCTCTGTGATTTTCCCTATATACCCAAAGTCTAAAGTTGCCAGCGCGTGAAGTTCTCTTCCGAATTGCTGCAGCCCAGCCACGGTTTTAACCATAGTGGAAACGACTAAAGCGAATGATTGTGCAAGCCCCTCGATAACCGGGCCACTTGTCCTGATGACTTCTGTTATTTCTTCTACAGCTTTAACAACTTCAGGGGCTATTGTTGCCCCAATTTCGACCATTAAGTTGTTGATTTTGTTCTGGGCAACTATAAGTTTATTACTTGCTGTCTCAAATGCTCTCGCCGCTTCTTCATTTAGTGCTGAGTTTTCTTGTGCTGCAATCCCGGCCCTTTTCATCGCACCCGCGAGAAGATCCGACCGGCTCGCCAATGTTGGGAGAATCTTATTAACACGAATCCCGGAGAGGTTCAAAGCGGCAAGCTCATCAGTCATACTCTTGCCCTCTGCCCCAGCTTTTCCTAGTCCCTGAATAAACGAGGTGAAGACCTTGCTTGCATCCTTTTCAAATGTTTGGGTTAATTCGTCGCCGGTCATCCCGGTTAATTCGATCAACTTTTCGAATGCCGGTCCTGCTTGTGATCTTACAGCCGTATCTATAGCCGTGAACGCCTTACCTACAACCGTGCCGCCCGCCTCCGCTGCGACTCCTAAACTTGCCATTGCTGCAGACATGCCTAGAATTTCCTCTGACCCTAAGCCAAACTGGACCGTGGCCTTTGCCACCTCTTTTGATACTGCCAGAATCTCAGATTCAGAAGCCGCGAAGTTATTACCAAGATCGACTAAGACCGCCCCTAATTTATCAACAGATTCAATACTTTCATTTGTAATATTAAGCAAACGGGCGAGCGTTAGGGCTGCTTCTTCACCTTCTAAATCTGTCGTTGCTCCAAGCAAAGCTACTGTTTTTGTAAACTTAATTAAATTATCAGTTCCGGTAATTCCTAATTGACCAGCGGAAGCGGCAATCTCGTTTAATTTTTCAGTCGTTACGGGTATGTCTTCGGAAAGTGCTATGATCTCATTTTTAAAATCTTCTAACTCTTGCCCGGAAAGGTTCGTTGTTTTTGCTACATTGGTGATGCCTGTTTCAAATTCTTTAAAGGCATTCAGAGCGGACGTACCTAGAGCGGTTGCAGCACTACCAGCGGCAAGGAATGTGGCCCCGGCTACCTTAGAAACGCTTTTTAAAGAGGCTTCAAAACTCTTATTATCGCGTTTCATATCTTTGATAGCACCCGAAAACTTTTTAGAGTTTCCCGCTATCTCAATAATTAATTGCTCTACGATTTGCCCGGCCATTAGTTAATTTCACCCCGTTTTGTCAACCGTTCATGCTCTTGCTGGAATGCTCCTATATCTTCGTCTGAAAACTCTTCCTCAACTTTTCGTAGTGGCTTTTTGAAGGAAATCTTTTTCTGGACAATCTCTGAAAGTAAGTTCAGGTCTTCGAATTTCTTAAATCTGATCTCCTCAAGTAAAGGCCCGATTTGCCGCATTGTCATATCCATGAATTGATCGATTGTCATACCTCCCGCTTGATAAAATTCGTTATAAATTTGACCCCAATTCGTGTCATTTATTCCGGCCTTGTCGGGTTTTTTATTCTTTTGAATTTGCTGGAATATCTTTCCGCCTTTTACCTCTGCTTCTTTTGTTGCATCTGGAAATGACCCTAATAAAACCATCTCTAATCCGCTTGTGAACTCAAGTATGATTTCAGACTTATGTTCTGATTCGGCTACCTTATTTTTTAGCCCAACAGAACAGGAAATATTGTAATATTCAAAATCATCTGAGCCTAAAAAATAAATGACATCTATTATGGAATTATAAAGGGCCTCTTCACCCTCTCCGCCACTGAGAATATGATTCATCCTCTCAAATCCATTTTTTTCACCGTTAAAAAAAAACCGTTCGGCCCAGACTATAGCCCTGAGATTGAACGGTTTTAATTTTATCGATTCGCCCTCCCAGCCAATAAACACTTTAAGAGGGCTTAAATCTTCCAGATTCATTTATGTCCCGCTAATAAATCGGATCGTTGCCACCTTATTTTTTGAGGTGTCCAGTAGCAACTTGATTGTCGCGTCGGTGCTGGAAAAGTCGGCCATTGACATATTATAAGTTAGCCCGGAGACGCACTGGGCTTTATAACAATCAATCAAGACCTTTTCACCTGACCCGCGTTCTTTTCCGAACAACCATAAACCATGTTCCGGAAAGGTGTTTCCAGGTACGCCGATATCAATATCAGAAATTCCTGAATGAGGTTCTGAAACTTCGAATTCGAAAACATCTCCGACGGTCATCGCGATTGTACCAGAACCACCCGTCAGTTGTAGCCCGGTCCCAGGTATTGCAGTTGCAACCCCTGAAGTCGTAACGGTCAGCGCCGAAGTAGTTATTTTAAGGGCATCGTTATCAAAATAAAGGTCCGTTCCCCGAGTGAATTGAAAATCTGATCCGGCATAGACATTTACAGTCGTTGCACTTGCCACAACTACGCGGTAGTAGTTTGTTTTCAGGTCAGCTATTCCACTGGATGACGTAAGTTCAACGGTTGCCACTCCTGTCGTAGCAACGTAAGCACTTGTCCCGATGACGTTCGATAATGCGCTGATTGTCCCACTTGTCGAAGCTGCCGCTGTTGTTGCGGTCGTTCCAGCCATCCATAATTCCATGATCCAGTCAGGGAATGACCTGACATTACATGAAACGCTGGAATCAATTTCCGTGATCTCAGTGGCCCGCGGGTAAAGAGAAGACCCACCCCTTAAATCGACGCTTGAAGCTGCGAACGAAACAGAGCAATCCCCCACAATAGCAAGTTCACCGTAGGGCAAACCGGTTGTCCTATTGTATGCTGAAACTGAATGAATACCAAATTCTTTCCTGTTTAGCGGATAAGTCACCGCATCCGACACTGGTGCTGTTATACCCATAATTCCTCCTATTTTGGAATATTTTTAATCACTTTTTCGGTCACTAAATTACGAAGGAATCTACGAGGGATTGTGACCGGAACTCCCTCTTTAATGTCGATGTTTATTTCATTCTGGTGGATCCCTTGGGGGAAATCTCGTAAAGGGATTATCTCAACCTCTGCCGGGGAAGGCTTTTTATCTTTGATTTCTAACTGATCTATTTCCGGAGGTGCTTCATAAATCAATTTTGTGTCTTCCTTTTCCGGTTCTACTTTTTTCTTTCGCATAATCCCCCTATATTTTTGTTTTATTTCGGGTTGGTGTTCTCAACGTAATGATCGACCAATAGCTATCTGTTGGGTGCGATGCCGATACAATTTCATAGTCGAATGCTTTGATGGTAACTTTCCCATTGATGACCCATCCAGATACGTCTACCGGCTTGCCCATCACAAGGATATCTTCCTGTTCGACAGAATAATTCTGTTGTTCGTCACCGGTTAAAGGCGTGTTTGAATAAAGCAAAGTTACCGCTGTTTGAGCGACTCCCCCAACTGGTGTATAAACTGCTTGGACAGATAAGGGCGTGTTCTCTGCTACTGAAAAGACGTTTGTAATGTCGTTTGCGATTATGGTTTGAATGCTCATTCTTTCCCTGATGCTATATCAATATTCTTTTTACATGGGGGGTCTGAACAAATTTCATTGAACGCTACCCCACTGTGGAAAATAAGCGCGTCAAGTTTGTTATCAACCCGGTCCAGTCTGTCGAGTATCGCCTCGCTCCTTTCCATCAATACCCTGTAATCAGTTACCGAAGCACAATTGTTGGCCACCTCGATTCTGTTCGGATATTCTTTCAGCAAATCGTTCTTTTTAACTAAAGTCTGTGACCAACCTTCAAACATTAAAGAGACCAGCAAAACACAAAAACCGACTATCAAACCCGACAAGATCCCGACCTTTATATTCTTATATCTCTTTAACATTTTCGCCTTTTTTATTACCAAATCTTAAAAAAGATAATTTATAAAATACCCCACGCCGAACGATGTAATCATTAACGCGATTGTAATGGCCACCTGTTTTGGTGTTGCCTTTCCTTCTGGTTCTATCAATTCCGTGGTTATCATTATTTCCTTTGCTCTATCTTGCACCCGGCGCTAACTTTAAAAACCAACAACCCACTTAAATCGTCTACCAAAACAAAACATAATTTGTCCTTGTCCTCTGCCTTCAAGACTACAGGCTCAGTAAACGTTACTGTTATGCTCACCCAGCTATTTGTTCCGTCTGACCCGTACCCGGAAATCTTAGCTTGAGAAAATGACATGATATCCAGAACATTCAAAATAGTAGCTGAATTAATCACATCACCGTTTACTATTCTTCTGTAGTTGATTCCGCCTAATATAGTTACGCCAAAAAATTTGTTGTACGGGATACTTGGCATGGTTGCGTCTGTTGTTACTTTTGCTGTATAAGCATCTGCTATAACGATTTGAAAACTATTAACATGCAGCCAAGTGCCATTTTTAGGCTCTAAACAATACTCAAGCGGTGTGCCTGTTGAAGCAAATTCAATATCATCAAGATAATACTTTGGCGCTTTCCCTTCCGCTGCTTCCTGCCTGAACGTTAAAGCGTTAAGCGTGGCATATGAAGACAATGACCCGAAATCAGCCAACCTGATAACAACCTTTTGCCAGATTTTAGTACCTGAATAATTAAAATAGTTCTCTAAATAAACCTTATCGCCTACTTGCAGTCCTGTTGCTGTATCCCAACCATAGCAGGATATAGAATCACCATCTTTCCAATCTTTATCTACATAGATCCATATTACCAAAGCAACAAAAGCAGAACAGTCAATAGTCCCCGCTGCTGGCTTGGTAAATCTAAACTCTTCTCCTACTGGGGCTTTGTCTGATTTAATTGAGTCTGCTCCCCCGACTACTGTATGATTCTTATCGTTGCTATCAAAAATAACTTTAGTTCCAACAACGTTACTGGCCGTCCAGTAAACATGATCGCCACCGTCATGAACATTCTCTGCAGCACCGCCAACAGAAGCGTCTTGATTCATGTCAGCGCCGTACTCATCATTAGTGAAGAACTTTAGAGCATTTACATAGGTCTTTAATGGTCTAGTAGCTACAACTACGCCATTTTCCTCCTCTCCATTAACTACTGAGGCCGATATTTTTGTCTTTGGATCAGTTATAAGGGCGTTAAGCATTAATTAACCTTGGCTACTATGAAAATAAATTCCCATCCCGACTAATACCGCCGCTGTTCCTGTTACTACATATCCTGTCAATATTTGATTCTTAGAAATAATAAAACCAGATCTGGGTTTTATGATCTTTGTGTCTGTCCCGCCATCCTTAAAAAAACCAGCTACAACATCGCCGCCAGATAACCCCGTAATATCTACCCCTGTCAATGCCGTGACATCTGCTAAATTTCCAGATCCAGCATTCCTATTTGTCGGGGTATTTATAACCGTTACCCCGCCTGGAGTCCCAATATCGTGGAACTTAAACTGGAATATCTCATCAGAAGCACAATAGACGGCAATCTCGTCAATGTTCATGTCCTCATCATCATTGTTCTTAATATACATGAAACAATCACCGGCACCAGTAGGCGTAACGCTAACAGTAAAAGTGTACGCCTTTTTTGACGTGTGATTTACTGAGTGACTTCTAGGATTAGTAATAGCCGAGGTTTTTAATCTGTTAAGACTATCCACACCAGCCGAAAACCCGTTACCGTCACCGCTTTCTATTTGTAATCCCATTCTTATTTATCCTTAAACCAGTGTTTCATCAAAATAGTAAAACGCTATATTGACCGATACCTTCATGCTTGTGTTAGATGGCGGCGCTTGTATTGTGATTAGGTGTGCGCTGTTATCTGGTAAAACAATTCTTCCCTCACCGATTTCAACAGACGTTTTATCTGTGATATAAGCTGTCCACCACTCAGTACCGGTGAAAGTCGTTAAACTTTTCTTAAAAGCACCATCTGCTGGTTGGGCTGCCCCGTAATGGGATGACTGAGGTACAATATCAGTCCCACCGGTTATGGTTGGATTGGCATAATACTTTAATAGCCCATCGCCACCAGTCCCACCAGTAGAGGTAAATATATCCCAGAATACCCTGTCAATAACCAAAGACTTATTTGAGTTAGTATTCTTGATATAGATAATCCCTGTTTCCACAGTGTCGGTTAAAGTTACCAGACCGGCGAACGCTTCGAAGTAGTTTTCATCAATAGAAGATTTAAGTCTCTGCTCTACCGATACCGCCCTCGTTACTAGTTGATTATCTTTATTGACCCTAGCAGAATGACCGTTGCCGGTTCCGTCTTTTATGATTTCAGCCATCAGTCAATAATCTCCGCGTTTTTGATTGTAACATCTGTTATTAGTGACATATGAAGATTTAGTTTTTTAAGTTCAACAAGAATCCCTCCCATTATTGCAAATAAATCATCATAACTGATCGTTTGTTTATCCTGACCACTTTCCAAAGTTGTGTCGATGGTTTCAAGCTCATCAACTATATTTTCACCACTTGATTCCGTTTTCTCTAAAATTTGCCCAGCATCACCGGTTTCTAGTGTCGTCATCACCAAACCATCACTTTAATAGTTGTTGTTTTTCCCGTTTCACATCTAAACCCGATGCTGTCCGCTTCCCCGTCATAACTAATTTTGTTGTAAGGAGTCCCGGCATAAACCTTTCCGTTGTAAGTCATCCAGTCGTTTGTATCTATCGCGGTTCCCTGTGCGTCAAATACAAAATAAACAGCATTTGTCCCGCCATCATTAATAATAGAAATATGATTGACCTTTTTCCGTGCTGCTTCGAAAACAATAGTCGAAAAGTTTATATTATCAGACCCGGTTCCCTGATCCGAGACAGGGATTTCCTTTATTCTATTGTATTTAAGCTGGCCACCTGTTATTTCAACAAACCTTGCGTTTTCCTTTTGACCCATTTTTACCTTGTAGGTTAAGCAATCAATAAAAGCCCCGATCTCTCAGGGCTTAAACAAATCGCTTAACTATCAGCACCGGTCATGATGTATCCAGCACCGGTGAATTGGTACTCTTCAATAAGGTTAGTTCTAACCCTTACCTTGGTCTTTCTCCTGTCCCAATCGTAATTTTCTTCAATCACGAAAGGCACCGGGGCGTCATCTTCCCACTGGAAAGTTCT
>Ga0208904_1001321_pt1 | contig 17286 bp, 19 predicted proteins | sample AntAceMetag02UKB_FD_184774 | JGI IMG/M metagenome (GOLD analysis project Ga0208904, IMG submission 184774) | Saline lake microbial communities from Ace Lake, Antarctica - Antarctic Ace Lake Metagenome 02UKB (SPAdes) (version 2) | ecosystem: Environmental > Aquatic > Non-marine Saline and...
TGACTGTAACCTTGCTGGGGGAGCGAATACAATAGACCCAACTGATTTACTAATGATGAGATTTTACAGAAACCCAGTACACGCAGACGATGACTTTGTAGGAGATGCAAGGTTAGTAGAAGCACACGTACATTACACAGCTAATAAACTAGGCACAGCAGTATAAATTTAAAAAGAAGGGTTCCAATGGAACAGTCTAAAAAAGAAGAAACAAAAGTAACTCCAGCACAGGTTTTCGCAACAGAGTATAACAAATTAGTAGAGAAACACGGGTTTAAAATACTAGGTTCACCAGCATACATAGCTCGTGATGATGGTTCGTTCAGTACTGTTATTCAAATGCAAGTTGCACAATTGCCTAAAGCAGAGTGATATAATATACATATGGAGCAAGAAGTAACTAAATTAAAGGGAACAAAGGATGTTGGTAGGGTAACAATACTTAAAGCAATGCCTTACATGAAACATCAGGTTGTCGTAAGAAGAATTGGCAAGGATTATTTTGAATACTTATTTCCCTTTGAGGGACAGATTTACAGCAGTTATATTATAATTAAACCAGCAAAGGGTAAGAGGAAGCTGACAAAGGAACAGGTAGCAGAGTGTAGAGATCTTATATGGTCAGGTGCAGAAGCTACATTAGACACTTTACTGGGTATAGATACTGTTGGCGATAAGAAAGAATACATAGAAAAGTTTGAAAAGAGTAGAGAACAAGTTGAAAATAAAAAAGATGGCAAAAACTAAATCAGAAGAAACAAAAAAACAAGATTATGTAGGTTTATCATCTCAATGCAAGGCTGAAAAGAAGTTAGCATGGGAAAACCAGAAGCCTAAAAAAGACGAGTGGGAGATTAGACTTAAATTATACAACAACCAAAAGAGAGATAAATCATCCGTTGGAGACACCACAATGTTTACCATTATGCAGACTGTACTTGCTTCTTTATATGAAGACAGGCTTAGTTCTGTGTTTGCAGGTAGAGAAGAAGGTGACGAGGAAACAGCAGATAATCTAGATGCCATGGCAGAGTTTGACTATGACGAGATGGGTAAGGCGGAACTAGACTACGAACTAGACTTTGATACATGTTTCTTTGGACATGGACTTCAAGCTATGGAGGAGTTTGAGAGAGACCCAGAGAACAATATGTTTGTTCCTATGCCAGATGTTATTGACCCACTTATATTTTTACGAGACCCACTAGCCGTATCTGTTAATGGAAACAGAAAAGGTAAGGGTGCTATGCGTTTTGGTGGTTATGAAATGAAAATGACCAAGCAAGACATGCTAGACCACCCATTTTTTATAAAAGAAGAACTAATATTTGAAAACATAAGCTATGGTGGCGGTACACACTCACTACTAAGAAGTGCTATAGAAGCAAGAGATGAAGCACAGGGTAGACAAGCTTCACTTAAAAACAAGGGAGAAGCAGACCTTGGAGACAATGCACAGTATGATGTAACAGTATGGTATACACACTGGAAAGCTAACGAGGATTCCAAGCCGGAGAAATACAAAGTGTTCCTAGTCAATGCAGAAGATAAGGTTGTAGGTATACAAAAGATAGAGAGAAAGATAGGTAAAAGAATAGTATTCCCTATTGTTGATAGATTCTTATACCCAACATCACATGATTGGGACGGAACAAGTATTCCAGACATAACAGAAGATAAACAAAGAGCAAGGGCTGTAGCACAGAACTTAGGATTAAAGGCTATGAAAGCTGATATATACCCTATGTATGTATACGACAGTAACAGAATAAGAAACAGAAACGACTTAAACTTTGAGTTCAATAAGTTTGTACCCGCGGATATACCGGAAGGCGGATCAGTGGCAGGTGCAATACTACCTATTAACAAAGCATCACCAAATATGAACCTCTTAGACTTCATATACACCTCTCTAGACGCTTCTGCTCAAAAGGCGACCGCTACACCAGAAATACAGCAAGGTGCTATGAGTGCCCAAGAGAGAACACTAGGAGAGCTAAATCTTATATCATCTAAGGTTGATACCAGATACTCGCTAGCTGCTAAAGTATTCGGTTGGTCAGAGCACGTATTTTGGTCACATTGGTATGCAATGTATGACGAGAATTTTGCAGAGAACATTGATAAGAAAGTTTTGAGGATAGTTGGTGCATTTGGTGCTAAGTGGAGACCTCTAAAACGCGGAGATATTATTGCAAGTATCACACCAGACATTAAGATTGAATCAAAGATACTGTCTCGTGCTAAACAAATGGAGGAACGCCAGATGATGACCGAATACTTAACACTGGCTTTTGGAGACCCAACTGTTAATAGAAGATGGGGATTAAAGAGGTTAGGTACGCTATCGGGGCTTGAAAAAGACGAATTAGATAGATTATTCCCACCCACAATAGATGAAAGAATAGCCGAGGATCAGAACAACCTACTTAGTAAGAACAAGTTTGTACCTGTTAAAGCAGAAGACGATCACAATGTTCACTTAGAGATTCATAGTAAGGCTAAAGATACCGACGCTACATACGCACACATAGAGACACACAAGAAAGCATTATCTATTAAGAAAGTTAGACCAGACTTATTCCCAGAAGACCAAATGGCGGCAGAGTTCCAAGATGGGAAGACTGCTATGCAAACAATACAGGCACCACAATCGTCAGCAACCAAGTCAGTTAGACCATCACAAACAAGTAATCAATCAACAAGATGAAAACAGAACTATTTAAGACAAAAGAAGATATAAAAGAAGCACTAGCCAACTTTAAATCCTTAAAACAGGTTGTAGGGTGGCAGTTAGTAGTGGAGATAGTTGAAGCCAACATTGAAATACTAACAAAGCAGATACTTGAGGGTACAGAAGACGCTACAAAAGAGCAAACAGATCGCAAAAGAGATAAACTAAAAGCATACAAGGATGTTATAGGTACACCAGACTTTTGGATTGAGAAGCTATCACAACCAGAGCCATTCAAAGAACAAGACGACCCTTACCATACAGTTGACTCGTTAAAGACGTCTCGTAATTGACAAGGATATGGGCATACTACTATAATAAGTAGTATCAAGTTAAAGGAAAAACCTAACTATGGAAATAGAAATGCCAGAAACAACTATAGAAGAAACACCAGCAGAGATTACATTAGATGAAGAAACTACAGAGGTAGAAGAAACCCCAGAAGTAATTGAAGAAGAAGCACCGATAGATGTAGAAGCTATGAAAGTTGAGATAAGAGAGAAACAGCAACAAGAAGAAATAGACTACGGAGATGATATTGACCCAGATGATGTTAAAACAATAGGAAGCATAGTTGAGAAACAGGCAGCATCCCGAGATAAAAGAACAAGAGATATAGAAGATAAGCTAGAAGTTGCTACATTCATATCTGAAAGACCAGAGTTTTCAAAATACAAACCAGCAATACTTAAATACATGGCAGAATCACCAGACGTATATGGAAGAATACCAATTAAAAATATAGCTAATATGTTAGCTGGAGATGACCTTATGAGTTTGGGTGCTAAGAGAGAAAGAGAAGCACAAATCAAAGCCAACTCTACTAAGACTGGTGGAAGTACACCAAGAACACCACAGGGTGGTAGTAAAGATTGGGTAAGAGCATCTAAGGATGACTTTGAAGCACAGAAAAGGGCTATTTTACAAAGAAGGTAATTATTTATTGAAAGGTTATTATGAACGATTTAGAACTATTAACAGTTAAAGAACTCCAAGCAAAGCTAGTAGAACTAGGTATGCCGGAGGATGATGTACAAGCATTTAGAACTAAAGCACCGCTTATTGCATCTATTAAAACATTAGGTGCTAAAGAAGCTATTATTAAGGGAGAGGAAGAAGAAGTAAAGAAAGTTAAGAGCATTACAGAACCTTTGAACCCTAATGAGGATAGACAAGTAAACAAGAGATGGAAAACAAAAGCAGCGGCTATGCGAGATAGACTTGAGAAACAACCAGTAGTTAGTATTCTTATTCCACTTGAACCAGCAGAGAAAAGGGGAATAGTTGAATGGAAAATTGATAAGCATGGTGATAAATATCAGGAGCATATATCCGGTGCAGTGGAATCTGTACAACTTAATGGGTATAAATACTTCATTCCTAAAGGAAGATATACACCAGTACCACAGCAAATAGCAGAAGTTATTAGCAGAAGCCAACAGCAAACGCTAGATGCAGGTGCAGATATTAAACTGGATAGAATAGATCCAAAAACAGGCAGACCCTACACCGAAATATTGTAATTTCCTCACATTTCCCGTAAAATGTATATAGTAGCGAATATGGAAAAACCAAACGCAACCAGAAATGGTTGTGTTTTTTTATGTTCGTTAAATGTATATATTTAAGGAAAGGTATCTAGTATGGCAACGACAACTAGAACAGAAATACCAGCAGAGGTTAATAACTTCTATGACAGAGCCTTGTTAGAGAGAGCAATACCTGCTTTCGTACACACAAGATTCGCACAGATCAGAGATATTCCTCGTAACTCTGGGACAAATGTTATCAAATTTAGACAATATGGTAACTTGACAGCCAATACCACAGCTCTTAGAGAAGGTGTAACACCAACAGGAACCGCATTAAGCGTAACTGATGTGACAGCAACCACACTTCAATATGGAGACTATGTAACATTGACTGATAAAGTTCAAATGGAGACTTACGACCCTATCTTAACCGAGACCGCAGAGATCTTGGGAGATCAGGCAGGAGATTCTATTGATCAGTTAATGAGAGCAGTCTTAGCAGCCGGAACGACTATTCAGTACGCAAGTACTGCAGCAGCCGATACTGACATTACCTCAGCAATGGTTCTTAACAGAGCAGAAGTTAAAGAAGCAGTAAGAACGCTTCGTGGTAACAACGCAAGACCTATGACCTCAATGGTTAACCCATCAACGGGTTATAACACAGTACCTATCGGAAAGTCTTTTGTAGGAATCGTATCGGAAGATACAGCTTACGACTTAGATGATGCTACTGGGTGGGTTCCTCTAGAGAAATACCCTAACAAGTCCACAGCAATGATGGATGAGATAGGTGCAGTAGGAAATGTTAGATTTATAATGTCTACCAATGCCTATGTTTCTTCAGCAGGTGGTGCAGATTCCAACGATGTTCACTATTCATTGATAATCGCACAAAACGCTTATGGACAAACTCGTATCAGTGGTGAGACTTTAAAGAACATTGTTAAACCTTTAGGTTCAGCAGGGACAGCAGATCCTCTTGATCAAAGAGCGACAAGTGGATGGAAACTTACATTCGTAGGTAAAATCTTAAATGAGAACTTTATGGTTGTAGTACACCACGGAGTTTCAGCCTAAGAAATTAGGTTTAGTGTAATAAGTTAATTAAAGGAAAATATTATGGCGCAAACAATAACAGAAAGAGAACCGTTAAACGTACAACGTATGTTTACCGCAAGTTATTTAGACACTGGAACAACAGCAGCCTATACTTTTACAACTGGGTTTACTCCTAGATATGTAAAGGTTGTAAATGAGACAGATAGAACTCAAATAGAGTGGTATGAAGGTATGGCAGATGCAGAAGGTATAGTAACTGTAGCAGCAGGAACAAGAACTCTTGTTACCTCTAATGGTATTACACCATCTTCTAGCGGATTCATCTTCGGTCTTGACACAGATGTTAATGTATCAAGTAAACAGTGCAGTATTGTAGCACTAGGTTAAGTAATTAGTAATTAATCGTTAATCCCCACTCAGTGGTGGGTGGGGTGAGACAGAAAGAAATAAAATGAGTAAATATCTACACGCCTCACAAGGCGATTTAGAGTTAGAAAAAGCCCTATTGGGGTTGGACAGTTCTGGTATGCCTATAACAACAGGCAATAAGTATTACGTTATCCCAGTAGCGGATAGTAATTACAAAGAGTTTTTTGACAAGTATCAAGAGCAATATCAGGATGGAACTTTGGCGGTTCATAATACAATCGCTAGTGCTTACTCTGCTGTAACAAGCAATAGGCATGACATAATCTTCTTATCCGCAAACGCAGCTCACGCACAAACCTCAATGTTAACTATTGCTAAGAGCAGGGTTCACTTTGTTGGAATGAGCATGAGGGCTGGTTCTTTAGGTATGGGTGCAAGAACTCGTATAACAATGGGTTCAACAGCAGTTGCTACCGATGTAGGTGTTTTGTTAAACACTGGGGTTGGTAACACATACGACAGCATAAAGTTTGATAACGGCAACGACAAGGCTGAATCACTTTATGGACAGTTAGAATCAGGTGAGTACACAATCTATAGGAACTGTGAGTTCTACAACAGCGACAACTTAGACGTAGCTGGAGCAGCAGAACACGTTTCTAATGGTGATTCTACTCAATACATAGGTTGTTACTTCGGTACAACCGCTAACGAAATAGTTGGTGCGATTGCAAGACCTTGTGTCTTAGCAAGTAAAAACATAGCCCCATCTGGAACAAAACAGCTTAGAGACAACGTCTTTACAGATTGTGTGTTCGCAAGAAAAGGTGGAAACGCAGCTAACAGGTTCGTATTGGGTGCTAACGCAGATGACGTTGAAAGAATGTTAATGTTCAAAAACTGTACGTTCTTCAATAACCCTCTGGGTGCAGCAAACGTAGGTGCAGCTATTGACTTCACTACAGCTCAAACAGACGGTGCAATCTTCTTGGATTCACGATGTGCGGTTGTAGCGACAACAGTGATGGGAACAACAGGAGAGACTATTTATAGTATGGCTCCAGATTCCGCAGCATCATATGCAGCATCAGGCCTATCTATTGCCTCTTAATAGAAACTGAAACTATGGCTCTACCCTTTATGGGTAGGGCTGTAGGCGTATCAAGTTAAAGAAAGAATATTAAATATGTCAAGTCCTTACACGGATGCAAGTCAAAGACTAGATGGTAACGGATACCCTATCTATTCCGAACTACCATTTTTGGCAACAAAGACAGTTACCTTTGCAGGTGCTACGACAAATGCTTGGGGAAATGACGGTGGTGCATTAGATGGTGGGGTTTTATTTACTGTTACAGGATTAGTTCAAGTTAGGGTTGTTGCAGAATGTACAACTGATTGTACTGGTGCGGGTTCTACTGATGAGGTAGGAATAACCGGTGCTACAGCAATCTTTATGCCTATAACTACAATGACAAATTTAGACGATGGTGAAATTTGGTTAAACAACTCTACACCAGCAACTTATTTTGTTATCGGAGATGAGGAAGCGGCAGCAGATAACTATCCTATCTATTTACTAAACGGAAATGATATTATCTTAACAACTAAAACAGCAGACACCGATGCAGGTGTTGTTAAATTTAGTGTTTATTGGAAAGCAATATCAGCAGACGGTCAAGTGATAGACGCAGGTAACTAATATTAAGGTATAATATAAGTATATGACCCCCGCAAAATTGGCTACATACGTTAGATATAAAACTAAAACCAACTCCACTACATTTCCGGATGCGGAGATTTTGGCGTATATGGAAGTAAGACAAGATGAAATGGCAAGAAAAATTCTATCAGTTGATGAGGATATATTACTTGTTCCAATGACTACGAGTCTTGTTGCTAATCAAAGAGAATACCCGTTTGACGACGATATTATTTCAAGAATTAAAAGAGTGGAAGTAAAACTAGATGGAACTAATTTTATTCCCTTATACGAAATTGATTTAACAAGCATAAAAGTACCTATATCTACTGAGAATGATATTACAAACCAATTTGAAAATGAAAAAGGTAATGCTTTTTATGATTTACTTAGAAAATCCATTTATATATATTCGGGAACAATCACCAAAGTCACTGATGGTCTAAAAGCGTGGATAAATACCTATCCAACACCAATTACAGATTTATCTAGTACGACTGACCTGTCTGAAGATCCCTCTGTGACCACACACGGCATCCCAAGAGCTTTACACGGAATGTGGGCTAAAGGAGTCATCATTGACTATAAAGAGTCAAGAGAGAAGCCTATACCGTTATCAGAGAACGAGAGAAATTACGACAAGGATCTAGCAACAGCAACGAGTACTCTAAAAAGAGGAAACTATGATCGTGAAGTAATAGGACACGTACCTACTAAGTGGGCAGACGGAACAGATTTATAAAAGTATTTGATTGTGATAAAATAACACTATGAGAGCAAGATTTAGAATTAAACAAAACATAGATATTAGGGTTTTAGGAAAGAATGGGACATACAAATCCATATTCAATCCAAATAAGTTATTCGCATTTTTATTAAATAAAGGTATTGTTTCCCCACATTTTCCAAAGATCCCATTCTTATTAGGTAGAAAAGATACTGTAATGAGTATTTCAAACTTAATTACTAATGCGGGTTTTGCAGGTGTTGCATCAAGACTTAACGGCTCTGGTGCAGAAGCAGCGTTTACTTATATCGCTGTTGGTACTGGAACAACAGGAGCAGCAGTAGGAAATACAACTTTGGAAACTGAAACTACAGATTCAGGGCTTGCAAGAGCATCTGCAACAGCTTCAAGAGAAACCACAGATGTTACTAATGACACAGCACAGTTACTTAAAGAGTTCACAGTAACAGGTACAGTAGCAGTTACAGAATCAGGTGTGTTAAATGCGGCATCAGCTGGTGTTTTATTAAATAGACAGGTGTTTGCTGCTGTCAACGTAGTAAGTGGCGACGTACTCTCTATTACACACAAGTTTGATTTAGACTGATCCTTAAAAACTAGCGTCTATCAAGGTATAATATAGTTATGGCATTTCCTACTTCGTGGACACTATTACAAAAATGTACGATTGATAATACTAAAGTAAGTGGCTCTGCCAATCTTACTAACTTTCCAGTTCTCTTAGATGAGGACAATATACTAGCGAATACCTTTTCAAATACTCAGGGACAAGAAATAAATACAAACTATCTTTTAAATGATGCTAACTTACAAGGATATTGGAGACTTGAGAGTGACGGTACTGATAGTAGTGGAAATAGTTATACTTTAACAACTTCAGCAGCACCAGATTATGTTGCAGCAAAGTTTGGAAACGGGGGAGATTTTGAGTATTCTTCACATGAATATTTATCAATAGCCAATGCTTCTTGTGCCAATCTTGAGATATCAGGTTCTCAAACATGGAGTGCGTGGGTTAAACCAGAATCGTTGGTGGATAACTCAAATATTATGTGTAAGAGAGGTGCTGGTACACTTAAAAGAATGTACCTAGATGGTGAGTACAGACCAAAGTTTGACTTGCAGGGGTTGACTGGAGATGATCAGGTTGAATCAGATACCCCAGTTGTAGCAGGAAACTGGTATCACATAGTAGGGGTTTATAACAGTAGTGCAACCACACATTCCATATTTGTTAATGGGGTAAAGATGAAAGAAGTAACGGCAAGTGGTTCTGCCACCGATACCGATGGAGATTTTGCAGTAGGTAAAGATACGACATATGCAGATTCATATAACTTTGATGGAATAATAGACGATGCGGCTATCTGGGATAGAGCTTTAACAGATGCAGAAGTACTTGGTTTATATGCAGGCGGACAAGATGTTAGATTTTCTTCAGATTCAGCAGGAAGTACACAACTAGCACATGAGGTAGTTAGTTATAGTACAGAAGATAGCACAGCGGAGATTTGGGTAAAGATTCCAACAGTTTCTTATAATGCGGATACAGTTTTTTATATGTGGGGAGATAATGCTACTGCGACACCACAAGCCAGAGATTTAGCTACTTATGGTAGTGAGGCTGTTTGGAGTAATGGGTATCAAGGTGTTTGGCACGGAAATAGTAATGGTCTTGATAGTACTTCTAATGAATATCATGTGGCTGCTGGCACATCACCAGACTATGCAACAGCAAAGATAGGTACTGGTTTTGACTTTGATGACGCTTCTTCTGAATACTTAACCAACGCAGCAGCAAACACCGATATATCTGGTTCTCAGGTATTTCAGGCTTGGGTAGCAAGAGACGATAACGCAGTCAATATTAAGTTAATGGGATTAAGAGACAGTGATAACGGTAGTGCAAGGTTCTTGTTTAGGGCTAAAGTAGATCAGGGTGGAGGTAACGCTGATAAGTTCTCTTTCAGAATGGATGGTCTTACTACCACAAGCGAGATATATTCTGCTTCAGATTATTCAGGTACAGGAACTCAAAGATTGATTACTGGTATATATGATACCGTTGCAGAAAAACTAAAGCTATTTGTTAATACAACTAAGGCCGAGGGTGCAGCAACTGGTTCTTTAGATGCTTCCGCTTCAAACTTCTCATTAGGTAGGGCTGGAGACGCTGCATCTGATTATATGTCTGGTCTTTTAGACGAAGCAAGAGTTATAAACGGCTCAAGGACAGACGATTGGGTAACTACAGTCTATAACAACCAAGACTCACCAAGTACATTTATTACAGAAGCATTGCCAGGGTCTCCGTCTAGTTCTATATCCAGCTCGGTATCTAGTTCATCAAGTAGTTCAGTCAGCTCGTCTATTTCTAGTTCTATTAGTTCAAGCCAGTCAATAAGTTCAAGTATATCTGGATCTATTAGTTCTAGTATAAGTAGCTCAGTATCTTCATCTGTATCTAGCTCAGTTTCTAGTTCTGTGTCTGGTTCTATCAGTGCGTCTATTAGCAGTTCTATATCTGGGTCAATTAGTTCTTCTATAAGCTCTTCTGCTTCTATATCCTCATCTATTTCAAGTTCAATATCTAGTTCTGCTTCAGCATCTGGGTCTACAAGCTCTAGTATATCGTCTAGTATCTCGTCTTCTATTAGTAGTAGTGCTTCTATATCAAGTAGTGTGAGTTCGTCTATTAGTAGTAGTATTAGTGGAAGTATCTCTAGTAGCATAAGTTCTAGTACCTCATCATCTACCTCTTCGTCTGTAAGTTCTAGCATATCGTCAAGCGTTTCAATAAGCAGCTCTATATCCTCATCGGTGTCATCTAGCCCATCAGCACCTATTATGAAGAACACTTTGAATGTTGCGGACACAAAACCATCTATCAATACAAGCAGTAGTTCCAGTAATTTTAATATAACAGACGATACACCAACAGTGTCGATTAACAACGATTGATATTCAAGGTATAATTAAAGTATGAATATAGTAATAACGCATCCAGAATTAAATTTAGAAAAGACTTTATTATCAGCAGATGTAGCAGCAGCGGCTACTTCGTCTACAGTAGAAAATACAAAAGGATTCTCGACAAATTATTACACAGTATTTGGTAAACCAGGAGAAGAGTTGACAGAGATAGTTCTTCTATCTTCAGTAACAGCTCCTACTACTTTAGGGCATACTACAGCACCTCTATTTGCACACTCAGCCAGGACTCAAATATCACACATAAAATATAACCAAGCAAGAATATACACAGCAACTACAGAGACTGGAACTTATACCTTACTAACAACAGTAGATTTAACAATGGACCAGAACGAAACAGTATATAACGACACCACTGGGGCTTCTTCTACTTGGTATAAGATTAAATATTATAATGAAACAACTGCAGCGTTATCTTCGTTTTCATCGGCAGTACAGGGAACTGGGTATACAGAGGATTCTTTATTCTCTATGACAGAAACAGTACTAGAGGAGTTTGGTGATACTGAGAGCAAAGAACTTAGTAAGGATGAGGTTAGAGTCAAACTAAGAGCTGGGGTAAGGAAGATAATCGCAGAGGTTTTCAAAACATACCCAGACTATTTTAAAACATACACAACAATAACACCTAATGGGACAGGACTAGACCCTTTACCAGATAGATTCTTGGGATTACTAAGAGCAGACATAAGTCCTAGCACAACATCTTCAACCAATGCTTCCAAAACAAAGTATTTCGATGAGTCTAAAGAGTTGCCAAACACAACATATAATTCAGCAGAACCTAAGATAACAATAAGAGGGTCCAATCTTGTAACCAAGCCAACCCTATCAGCATCAGGAATGATATTTATATGGTATTGGGCCTACCCAGAAGTAATGACAGATGATTCTGACGAACACGGATTAGCCTACGGAGCAAGGGACATACTAACAGATTTCGCCTTATATAAGATTTGGACTTCGGTAGACAAAGATACTGGTGTTGGAACCAGAGCTTACTCTTATAGACAACTATATGAAGTAGGTTTAGAAAATTTCGTGGAGTTTGTATCTCAGTCCAGGCAACAAATTAATTCCAAAACAATGGATGTTGCTTTCGGTTCTGATTTATATACCTTTTAATGCTTAAAACAATATACTTAGCTGGGGGAATTAACAAGAACGTATCTCCTTTCCTATTTCAAGATGGGGAGATGGAGGATGTTCAAAACTTTACAACACCTAAAATAGGCGTACTTAAAAAGACGGGCGACTACTCATTAACTAATGCACGGATAACAGCCTCACAAGACATGTTGGGTGGGGTAGACTTCAAAAGAGCAGATGGAACACACGAGCACTACGTAGCCATAGATGGATCTGCAAATGCGGGAATTTATAAAGACAGTGGTTCTGCATGGGTCACTCAGTCACAGTCGCTAACTAAAGCCAACAAGGTAAGATTTGCCTACTCCTCAACATTGGATTCTCTTTTTGCTTGTAACTACGTGGATGCTACCAGATCTTATAATGGGACTTCCTGGTCTACGTCTACTTTTGTAACAGATGCACCAAAATCCAAATACATAGTAGACTTTGCACAAAGAATCTACTTACTTAACTGTACAGTAGGTTCAGACTCTTTCTTTAATAGAGCTTATAGATCATCTATTATAACTAACGATACTGCTACATGGGATACAACTTTGGACTGGATAGCGTTTGGAGATGCAGTAACTGGGGTTGGTAAGAATGGTGAGAACATGTTTGTTGGATGTAAAAATTCGATTTGGGTATTTACACCTACAGATGCAAGTTATAGAGTATCTGAAAAGGGCTGTGTTTCACACGATGGTATAGCAGATTATAATACTTGGACATTTTATCCAAGCTTTGATGGAATGTACGTGTTTGATGGAAGCTCTATAACAAAAATAAGCTCTGCAGTACAGGAATTCTGGACAGCTATTGCAAATGCAAACCTATCTAAGATTAAGGCCAAGGTAAGAGGAGATCACTTATATGTAAGTATAGGAGATGTAACAGTAGACAGCAGGGCTTTAACAAACGTAGTTTTAGATTACGATATACTTCAAAACATGTGGACTAGGATGACACTCGCAGAAAACGTAGAGGACATGCACCTATATACAGAATCAACTGGGATAGAACTATTTATTGGAAACGACGATGGGGAGGTATTTCAAATGTTCGATGGAGAAGATCAATACTCGTCACCAATTAGTTCCTTTATAGAGACTCCCTGGTATTATGGTTCTGGTCCTACTGAGATAGACGACTTTTCAAAACTTTGGGTACATGGAAAACAATGCAGTGGATTAAAGGTTAAATATAGAATAGACTCTGGCGGATGGACTCCTGTAGGGGAGGTAACGGGATTCGCAGACTTTGTAAAATTAAATGTCTCTGGTAAGAGAATTAAGTTCTTGTTAGAGGAGACAAGCAAGGACAATATGTATGAAGTTCACTCTTTGGATATAGAGTTTACACCTAAATTCTCAGAGAGGAATGAGAATTAATGAACTATTTAGATTTCGGTTTCAACTCCTTAATGCAGAAAACCCTCCTAGTAGCTAATAACTATGTACAAAATCGTGTGGGAAGTGCCTACACAAACTCAATGTTAAATCCAGCAACAGATATAGTTTTCTCATCAACAGATAACGATACCGCAGCATGGACTGAGGGAACTATCTATTTTTCAAACGGTTCTGAGTCTGGGTATATAGATGCTGGAAATACTGGAAACATGACTGTAGCCACATATATATACTTTGACAGGAATAAAGCAGAAGAACTATCTTACTCAACAGAACACTCTGATGCGGTAGGAGACAGTAGGTTTCTGGTAGCAATAGCAGAGCCAGGAGCTTCTGGTAAGAAGTGTAAGATAATCCCTTTATGTGGTGCTGGACTTATTGTAAGCGACATAACAGCAGATCAGATAACAGCAGGGGCCATAACCTCAGACCTATTAACTATTAGTGGTAAGTCTTTAGTATCTACAATTACATGGACAGCTACTGATTACAACACAGCTACGTGGTCTGCTGGAACTATCACAATGTCAGATGGGACCTCGTACTCAATAGTAACTGGTAACACTGGAAACATAGCAGCACTAACTTATGTTTACCTAGACCCAAGTACTTCAACTACAGTTTTACAAACAACTACAACAGCGGCTACTTCTGCTGGAAACAACAAGAGGCTAATAGCCATAGTACAACTAGGTGCGGTAGATGCTGGGTGTGTCATAGATGTAATAGGCTCTAATGGAACAACGATAGATGGGGATAGAATTACAACAGGTAAGATACAGTCTTCAGATGGAAAGACCTATTTTGATTTAGATGGTGATGTTATTATAGTCAATGATGGGAGTAATGATATTATATTATTTGGATATGATGCGGGAGGTTTCTAATGTCCAACTATGGAATAAAGATTGCGAAAGCTGGTTATGATGCCGATACTGCTGATAATAAGAATTTATCTTTTAATTCTGCTCTACCTTGTTTAAAGATAGTACAGGTTGGAAAAGAATCTGCTGTAAGTTCAACAGATATTTCATTAAGTAACTCTCTTTCCTTTCCATTAGTTATACTCACTTATTTATACGACTCTGTAAATTCAGAATACGAGCCTTTAAATGTTGGATTTGATAGCAGCAAGTTATATTTACCAGGAGGGGAGGCAGCAGGAAGTTATTACTATTACTTCATCTGTTATTCATAATGGCAAATTACGGTTTAAAAATAGCAAAGAATGGTCACGATGTTTCAGAAGCAGACAGGTATATGAAATTTACATCAAAATACCCAGCTCTTAAACTAAAGGCTTCTGGAACTGGAACTATGTCCCATACTGGTGATGATGGTAGTGAAACTGTAACTATATCTCACGGACTTGGGTATGTTCCTATTTGTTTCGTGTATGGTGAGTGGTATAACACCACAACAGAAGCAGTCGTAGCTAGATACAATGTATGGAATAGATGGATTTACCAGGGACTTCAAGTAGCTGACACATACTATTTCTACGCAGACACATCTAACTTATATATAAAACTTGGCCTGTGTCATTTAACCGACCCTTTCTCTTTTGATTTAGACTACATGTATCATATTTTCTATGATGAGGATGACCTATGAGCCAATATTTACAAAGAGTTCCAGATTCAAATCAAGACGGGGGATTATATTCAGGAGGTACTTGGACAGTATCTTATTTTAGACTTGGACAAAATGTAACAGCTGGATTAAGATTTACAAGTGTTAACATACCTCAGGGGGCTACAGTATCAAGTGCTTACCTTACAGTAGTCTCTAGTGGGTGGGCAACTGGGAACCATCTATTAAAGGTATACGGGATAGACGAAGATAACACAGCAACCATGTCCTCAGACCCTACAGGCAGAACTAAAACCACTGCTAATATAGATTGGGATATAACAACCGAGATAGTTGAAGATACTGTATGTAAATCACCAGATATAAAGACTGCTGTTCAAGAAATATTAAATAGAGGTAGTTGGTCCTCTGGAAACGCAATGGGATTCTTAATACTAGATGACGGGGCCAACGAACTTTCATATTTTGAGGATTACTCAGATGATTCTTCTAAAGCAGCATTGTTAGAAATAAACTATGAAGGAAGTAGTATTTCTTCAAGTATATCTTCATCACCTTCTATAAGCTCATCAATAAGCTCTTCTTTAAGTGCCTCTCAATCACCAAGTTCTAGCATTTCGTCTAGTGTATCCTCTTCACCCTCCTCCTCTCTATCTATAAGTTCTTCTGTATCTTCCTCTGCATCCTCCTCCATATCATCATCTACAAGCTCGTCTGTATCTGCATCTCCTTCCGACGACTATGGCTTCAAGGTATCCAAGGCTGGATATGATGTAAATACTGAAACAGATATAAAGAATATGGTGTTTACATCCTCGAAAGGAGTTTTGGGTCTTGCTAGTACAGCTACATACACGGATACTACAAATGCTAGTGGAGATATAAACGAGGACCATGCCCATGGTTTTGGATATGTTCCTGTAACTATAGGAAGGTTTACAACAATTTCTACAGAAGCTCCGAATAGTTTGATTACTGGTGTAGAAGTAAATATGCCAGTTACTTGGCATTCATATTATCTTACTGCTACTAAAGAAACTATTGAGATAACAGAGACTGCCACGTTTTATCTAGACGCTACTAATATAAGAATAGAGTATCATGGTGAGGCTTATAACCACGATACTACTGCTTCCTGGGATTTAGATGGACAAGACGTTGTATTTAACATCTATTATTATTTTAATGAGCTGGTTGAAACAGTTTAAGGACTATAAAGTTAAGCAAAAAACAAGTATAATTATATAAAGGAAACTATTATGGCATATAGCAAATCGAATTCAGCAGAATTATTGGGAATAAGTAAAAAAGAGTTTGAAGATAGGGCTAAAAAAGCAGGCTACGATTCAACAGAGGCATATTGGGACTCTATAGGAGGCGACAATGCACCTCTAGTAGAAGCTATGACTAAGCAAGTAGTTGAGATGAACAGACAAATAGAGGAACTATCTCCTTACTTATCCTTAACAGATGAAGAAAAGAACTCATACCTAGAAAAGGCTATAGCAGAGATTACCCCTTACTACGACAATAAGAAAGCAGAAATACAAGCCAGTTTAGAAGCTGGCAAAACAAGAACAGCAGAGGACCTTTTAATAAGTATAAGAGATATAGAGGAACAAACTAGAACAGCTTTAGAAGGATTCGACTTATCTACTGCTGAAACAGAAGAAGATTTTTTAAACAAGATAGCAAACATAACAGCCACAGAGGGGGAGGACATTGCACTAAAAAGAAATGACTATGCACAGAGATTAGAAACAATGAAATTTAACCAAGTACAGAAAGGTACTGTAGCTTCTGGTATTGGGTTAAAGGAGAGACAAGAATTAGAAGGGCGTAAAAGTATGGAGGAGGCCGCAATACAACGAAAAGCAGATGCTAGCGAAGCATTCGCACAGACTGCCAAGAATTACAATCTCGAGAACATAGCATTAGCCAGAAGAGCAGCAGAGGAGCAAAGAATAAGGAAAGTAGGTACTACTTCTGAGGCAGCTTCAACATCTGCA
>Ga0208904_1001323_pt1 | contig 17274 bp, 17 predicted proteins | sample AntAceMetag02UKB_FD_184774 | JGI IMG/M metagenome (GOLD analysis project Ga0208904, IMG submission 184774) | Saline lake microbial communities from Ace Lake, Antarctica - Antarctic Ace Lake Metagenome 02UKB (SPAdes) (version 2) | ecosystem: Environmental > Aquatic > Non-marine Saline and...
AGTGCGCCAGTCGTCGTAGCCAAGTTCGAGCAAAGCCAAATAGACTTTAATCTCTCCGTTGGTCAAACCGATTCTTCTAAGAGCATCTTCCATTAACGTACATGGGGGGGAATAATATTTATAAGGGTTCCGTTTCTAATATTTTTGTTCGAAAGGGAAAGAGAGTTCTGTGATAACAATTGAAAATGGCAAAAAGAAAAATGGCACAAAAACTGCTGGCCTTGGCCTTGACCTTAGCCACTTTTGGATGCGCAATAAAACCCGCTCCGAAAGTACATGGAACAATAAAAACCTCAAGACAGCCATACACCTCTAGAATTGGATTCATCCCGAATAAAAGATCGAACCTACAAACACTCACCACGGTAGAAGCCGAGAACGTATCTGCATATGTCTGGACGAACCAGCAACCAAGAGAAATCGACACGGGATTAAGATACAGTCGCCAGCTAACTGAAAATCTCTCTGCGAGGACTGGCCTTGATATGTGGAGCTATCCCGGAAAAGATAATCCCTTGGGGACAAGAGACTTTGCGACAGAAGCCGGACTGAATTGGCAACTACCCTACAAATTTAACCTTAATGCGACACTTACCCATGTTTTTAATGACAGCAACACCGAAAGCGGACAGATGGCTCACGCAACGCTATCGAGACCAATCCAATTTAAAACCCCTGGAGGACTAGACGCAAAACTCACCCCGAGCCTACAAACGGCATATGGGAGAAATTATTATAGCGTTTCTGGACACTCACAGACAACCCCTGGGCTTTCCATTAGGCTAACAAAACCAACGAAAATCGGGGAAAGACCGGCAAGAAGACAATTATTCTTTGAAGCTTTCTTGAAACACCAAATCGGAAATAAGAAACAAGGAATGGAAGACTTTACCTGCGGAGGCCTGGGCGCCGGTTTTAAATTTTGAACTCCGCTACACCACCACAGGCTTATCCAAATAAGCAACCTCATCCTCAGACAACCTCAACTCATTCCTAATCGGTTCACCCTGCAAGATCACCTTAAGCAACATAAAATCCTTCATGGCCGTCTTAGTCGATATATGACAGTGCCGAGCATACTTCTGGCAGATAGTCTTCTTCTTGGCAGCCCGCTGATTTTGCAACCAAATCTTCAAGATCCTAGACGGCTTCTTGTACGACGTCCATCCTGTCCGATTGTAATCCTTAACACCCGCAATTCCAGCACCCAAAAGAAAATACTCGTAAACCATAAATCTCCAGTGACGCTGTCGACGAATCCGTCCTCTAAAAACATCCGCCAACGACAAGGCATCAAGCGCCTTGGCCAACTCCGCACCCTTATATTCTAGCGGGATATTCTCCTCCATCCAAAGAAAAATATCATCGATAGGCATATTAATCTCATCAAAAACTTCTAGCATCTCCGCATCAATCTTAGAATTCTGAAAAACATACTGCATCGCCGAAAAAATCGACTGCTCCTTATTCCTCTGCCCAACCTCCTGAACCAGCTCCGGCGAATCCATCTTGGATAGAACCTGCAAATCGTTCAGAGCCGCACGAATGTCTCCCCGAGACTTTATCGCAATCGAAGTCAAAACATCACCAGCGACGGCACAATTCTCCTTTTCACAAACCTCATTCAAAATCTTAAGTATCTCTTTGTAATCTACATCTTTCATCTGGACCAACTCAGCCTTCCTCCGAAGCATACTAAACTTCTTGTTCCAAATATCATTGGCAGTAATTATAATCGGAAACGCCGATTTCTCAATTAAACCGAGTAACTCCCCAAGCCCGCCCCTGTCTTTCATGGCCGAAACACCATCAACCTCGTCAACTAAAATCACCTTATTTTTTTTAAACAAACTTTTCTGACGCGTCGCCGGACCAATAATCTCGGCAATCTTCGCCTTATTCCTAAAATCAGACGCATTCAACTCCAGAACCTCGGCATCCATCTCGAACGCAATCGCATACGCAAGACTCGTCTTCCCAACTCCCGGCGGACCATGCAGGGCGACCGCCTTCTTCTTCGGGAAACTTCTCAGAAAAATCTTTATCTTATCAATCGCAAGATCCTGCCCACGAACATCCTCAAAACATCTCGCCCGATACTTCTCGCACCAGGGAATATTATCTAGATTCATCATTATGCATAAGCCTCCAGTGATATTAATGATTTGCTAATATGCGATCGAAGATCGCCAAATGGGGTGGGCGAGTCGATTTGCTCTCGACAAACTCCATATCTCTGCGAGAGTGAATCGCGAGATGGGAAGAAATTTCTGGAAGAAATTTTGGGTAAATGCAAATCCCCACTCATCACTCGCCCCCCTTCAAGGCTCCCTTTTCTCCGCCCATGCCGGCCAAAATAAAGCTCGCAAGCAAAGCTTCAAGCTGAATAAACTCATCACTCCCCTCAACCAATCTAAACTCGGCCTCACCAGTCTTCTCTGTCAACCTCACCTTCAAAGCATTATCAATCGGCAAGTTCCAAACTTCTTTCTGGATCGCCTTAATCACGTCCTGCCCCGAGATCGACTCCTTCAACATAATGTCCAGCAACTTCTCCCTAGAGCTCTGAAAATCGCCAGTAAGCGCATAGTCAAGAACAATCTTAATATCAGACGGCTTTGCTTTCGAAACAATCGTATTAACTAAATCTGGCGTAATATTCGGCGAGATCGAAGCTGTCGCCTGAAGTAAATTGATAACCCTTCGGCAATCACCCTCGCTCGCCTCGTACAAAGCATCAAACGCATCAGCAGTTATAGACAAGCCCTCGCTCTCAGAAATCAGGTCGACCCTCTTCTTAATATCCTTTTTCTCCAGCAATTGAAACCTAAACACGACAGCCCGAGACTGAATCGGATCAAGAATCTTCGACGAATAATTACAAGACATAACGAACCTACAAGTTGAAGTATAGTTCTCCATAGTACGACGAAGAGCCTGCTGCGCTTCACGGGTCAGAGCATCCGCCTCGTCAAGAAAGATAACCTTGAACGGAACGTCACCAATCGCTTTCGTCCTCGCGAAATCCTTAACCTTCTGCCGAACAACATCAATTCCCCTCTCGTCCGACGCATTCAGCTCAAGATAATTCTCTCTCCAAGCATCCCCGAAAAGCTCCTTCACAACAATTAAAGCAAGCGTCGACTTCCCGATCCCTGCCGGACCAGCGAAGAGCAAATGCGGAATATTCATAGAATTAACAAGCGCCTTGACCCGACGGATAATCTCCTCCTGGCCAACCATCTCCTCAAATTTCTTAGGCCGATACTTCTCGGTCCACACCTCAGAGTTGTAATGTTCAGTCATCAACTAGAAAGATTCAAACGCTTTATAAGGATTATTGTGATAAATATCTACTTGGATCTAAATTATTTTCCTTACAAAATCTTCTAGAAACATCAAGAGGAAGATGAGATAAAGATTCTTCCAATCTACGCTTGTTGTAGGCAGCAAGGTATAAATTACCAACATCAATATCAATAAGAGAAGCCCTTTCTAGGGAAACAAACCCTCTTTTCGGACTAACGATTACCTCAACCTTCCCTGCCAACAAAGCATTCTCAAAAAGATGTGCCCTTGCTCTATGCGTTCCTTCATTAATATAAAAAAGATTCTCGGAAACAGAATACCACAAACTAGCCGATGGAAAATCGCAACCGCGATTAATTCCCTCACGCATAGATTTCACAAGTTGCGAACAAAGAAAACGATGAGAACTTAGTGCTCGATCCCTGTTCAAATTTAGATAAACAACTTCGCCAACCTTAGGTATTTTTCGAGCCATCTTAATCTCTATCATCTTTTCTTTATAAACATTACCACTATAGAATAACAACTACTTATTTCTCTTCAGCTTTCGCTTTCGCTTTTCCTTCTTAAGTCTTTTACGTTGCCATTTCCAACGCATCTGACCTTTCTTCTTCCATCGTCTAGAACTTCTTTTCATCGTACTAATTAATTCAAAAATCGCTTTATAAAACTTTAGATAGCCCGCGCGCGGATAAGTTTGCCCCAGCCTATCTTAGATAAATATCTGCGAGGGTATCGAACCCGGTTCGAATCAATAGCCCCGCGCGGATTCGAACCGCGGTCGCAAGGCCCAGAACCTTGAATCCTTGACCACTAGACTACGGGGCTATGAAGTAGCAACGTTGTCTTCTCGAAACGGCTTCGCCGTTACTTTAGACTACGGAGCTATAATAAAGAGAAAACTAAACTATTTTTAAGTCTAGCGGTCTCGAGATTTCAAAACTAGTCGGCGATCACGCGAGACAAACGAGCCGTGATCGCAATTAAAAATAAGCGCACAAAGCGCCAAATGACGAGCAATCGAATCGAAAACAAATCTTTATAATCCTCCAGCCCCTTTCTCAAACATGACAAAAATCAAAGCATCACTAATCTCAGAAAAAATCGTATCGAACACGGCCGAGGCTCAGAGCCTCTTCGCAATAAACAGATTTGGAGAAAAGGCAGGAGAAAAAATCCTCTACTCATTATTTGAGGCCCTCTACCTAATCCACGACAAAAAAATGGAGCTCTACGACTTTCGAGGAAAGAAACTATCGATGCCAGAAATCCTAGGCAAGTTCGAACGAATCGACAAAAAGTTCCACACAAAATACTTCGTCTTCAAGGACCTAAGAAAGAAAGGCTACGTCATAAAAACCGCACTTAAGTTCGGCGCCGAATTTCGAGTCTACGAGAAAGGTAAAAAAATCAACGAGGAACACGCCAAGTGGATCTTGTTCCCAGTATCGGAAAATCAAACAATGACTTGGCAAGACTTTTCAGCAAAAAACCGAGTCGCACACTCCACAAAGAAAAACCTTCTAATCGCAGTAGTCGACGACGAAGGCGACGTTTCTTACTACGAAGTCAAATGGAGCCGGCCCTGATTAACTCAATCTCACAAATCTTTAAAACCTCCTCGATCTTCCCACTGATATGATAGATATCCAAGATAAAAAGACAAAAATACTTTCGATATTAGAATCCGGTGGACCCTCAATCCCCGTAAGAATTTCTAAGGCAATAGGCATGGACCCCGTATTCGCGTCAGCACTCCTAGCAGAACTTCTAAGTGCCAAAACAATCAAGATGAGCAATATGAAAATAGGAGCATCCCCAATGTACCTAATCCCCGGACAAGAGCAAAGACTCGAAGAACATATCGGACATCTCAAATCGGGAGAGAAAGAAGCCTACATAAAACTAAAAGAAAGAAAGCTCCTGTCCGACGAAGAGGAAGCACCAGCAATAAGAGTCGCGCTAAGAAACCTAAAAGACTTCGCATCTGCATTTAAATTCAAAGATAAGATAATGTGGAGATACACCTTTACTCCGCAAGAAGAAATTCAAAAAATATTAGACCCAGAAAAGAAAAAGTCTCCGAAGAAAATAGAAAATGAAAATGAAGAAACTTCAGAAACTAAGCGAGACAAGGTCTCGCACGACAAGAGCGAGGAGGTAGAAGAGATCTCAGTAGAAAAAACAGAAGAATCTAAAGAAGAATCTAAAACGATAGAGCCGATCTTCAACAAGCGAGAAGAGAAAGAGCCAAAAGAAAACAACCAAAGCTTCCTAGAAGAAATAGAATCATTCCTGAAAAATCAAAACACTGAAATCGTAGCGATAGAAGAAGTAGACAAGAAGAAAGTCATCGCGAGAATCAAAACAGAAAACCGAGAAGCATTGCTATTCGCATTCAATAAAAAAAGAATCAACGAACAAGAACTTATGAAGTGCTATAAAAAGTCAAAAGCCGTCGCCCTCTCGTACAAAATTATTGTCCGAGGAGACTTAACAAAAAAAATGAACGAAACGATCGACGCTTGCAAAAAACTCCTGGGAGTGGACAGCCTAGATTAGACACTAGTATTCAAAAATCGGATGAAAATCACCACGAAAGACTTTTAAACCCAAATCAGCATGACTAAACATGGGAAGAATCAAATCAACACTTGTCAAAAGAACGTCGAGGCAGCTAATCGCCCAGTCCCCGGAATCCTTTGATAAAACTTTCGAGGGCAACAAGAAAGCACTCGGGAGCATTCTACCAAGCAAGAGAACAAGAAACAAAATCGCGGGCTACATCGCGAGAATCAACAAGAACACAAAGACAATAATCGACAACACTGACCAAAATGACTGATGAACAAAAAAAGAAGGACGAGCACTCGGTTTTCATAGGCAGTAAGCCTTTCATGAATTATATAACCGGCGTCGTAATGCAATTCACAACACACAAAGCACCAGAGGTCACAATCAAGTCTCGAGGCAAGTTTATCTCCAAGGCCGTCGACGTTGCCGAAGTTGCACGAAGAAAATTTTTAGTAGACCAAAAGGTCGAAGTTAAAGAAGTAAGAATCGGCAGCGAAGAATTCGAGAACAAAGAAGGCAAGCTGGTAAACGTATCCATCTTAGAAATCGTTCTAAAGAAAAACGCATAATAATTTTGCCCCAGCTGCAGAAGGGGTACACCGAGCGGTGTTATTTTTTCTTCTTAAGCACCTTATCCAACTTTCTCTCTAGGCCAACAAGTTTCTTTTCAATTCGCTTCAGCCGACCATACTTCTTCCAATTTAAAATTGCGCTCATCAATAAATAACCCACATAAATAATAAATAAAATCCCCACGGCCTTCAAAATGGTAAGCAAGCTTCCAACCTTGTCAATAATTTCCGGGGGCAAGGCGGCCACGACACCAGAAACATTACCTATCAACTCTTCAACGACCATATTCAGATATAACAAAAAGAGTTTATAATGTTTTGGAAATAAAAATGGCTCTGGGGAGTGCTGACCTCTAAATCCGCAGCGAGTGAAACGAGAACGGATTTTTTAGCGGATTTCTAATCCGTGACCTAAAACGCAAGCGAGTGAAACGAGAACGGATTTTCGTAAGCGTCTTCGACGCGCAGCCCGCCAGGGAGGTTCAAATGGCTCTGGGGAGTGCTGACCTCCCATAGTGTTTGCGCAGCAAATTCCTTGCAGGTCAGTGCTCGCTAGGAGAAATGGCTCTGGGGAGTGCTGACCTCCCGGCCTCCGCCTCATGAGAGCGGCGCTCTACCGCTGAGCTACAGAGCCATATGACTAAGGTCTGCGGTTATGGGCGAATCTCGAAAGAGAGCGACCTTACCGCTGAGCTACAGAGCCATAACATGATTTAAGAAAATTAGTTTAAAAGTCTATTGAATCACTTAAATCGATACCTTAATCCGTCATCCTTCTTCCGCGGAATAATATGAAAATGCAAGTGCGGAACCTCTTGCTGAGCAACTTTCTCATTACTCTGAATAATATTAAAACCCTCAGCTTTTCCATCCTTAATCAGATCCAAGGAAACTTTCTTAATCGCATCCACCAACTCCGCCCCGAGCAATGACGGCATGTCTAAAATCAACCTATAGTGCTTCTTTGGAATTATCAGCGTATGCCCCTCAGCGACGGGATTAATATCTAAAACACCAATAAAATTCTCACTATCAAAAACTTTCTTCGACGGTATATCCCCCCTCACAATCTTGCAAAAAACACAATCATCCATGATGAAAATAATCCTCCGAACTTTATAAATCTAAGTCACCATTCGCTTAATCCAATCCTTCAACCTAGTCCACCAGGTCCTCTTCTCGTAAAGAGTCCTCACATACTTATCCTCACACGCCTGGCAACTCCCCCCGCAATCAACACCGACCTCATCACCATTCCTGACTCCATCAAAACAATAATCACAATACAAGGTGTCTCCCTCGCCATCCAAATGTATATTCAGGTACGGATTATCCCGACCTCCCTGATCAATCCTAGCTATAAGATCATTATCCAATCTGTTATAGATTCCGACATACTCTTTGCCGCACTTCTTAAATCTCCTGGTATATATATCAATATTAACAGAACACTCTTTCGATTCGAATTTGGGCTCCATACAGCCATTTTTATCCTCGCACACCCTGGACTTCGTGCCACCGAGTTCACTTATCGTGCCCCCAACGAGATCGAGAAAATTATAATCCACATCACACTCCGACCATTCTCCACACTCTATTTCTGGCCGACAGCCTCCGTCAATATCGCACGATAATTTCTGAGGAATAGTATATGAGGTCCCACACATGTGCTGATCCTTACAAGTAGGAACCGTAAAACCTCCGGAACACTTAGACCACTCACACTCCCAATTCTCGACACACATACCGTTACAATACCTTGCCGTCTCGGGCTTTGCCGTAGGAATAAAACAATCCTGTGAATCTACACACTCCCTCTTCTGAACCCCATCAGAACACTGCTCCCACTGCCCACACTTCCAATTGGATTCGCACCTCGACTTCCAAACCCTCTCTTTGTCGACGAGACTCAAGGAAAGCACGTCTGAATCCTGCGCAGAAGACTTCTCTACGGTTATAAAATCGCTGGAGTCAACACCTGGCAACGGACTTATACTGACGTCAACGCCTTCTTGCTGAAGACCCTTGGGGCAATACTTCACAAAAATCTTCCTTGGCTCTTCGCAGATAGGCGCCGAGAAATCCTTAACTATATCTAGAGAGACATCCAAGTTCTGGGGATTCTTATCCGCAGGAATTTTGTAGGCACGAGTGCTGTTGGTCATTGGAACATCGACTATATCGTAAGACTGATCTGAGAAATCGAAAAATGAAAACTTCATTCCCTTAAGATTATAATTATCAAACCCCCTAACGACTTCAATAAATATATTCTTCGTATATGCGTCGTAACAAGAATCGTAAACAAAACTAGCGACCTTGTTTACCTCGACACATTCTTCCGGACCGACAACAGCTTCCTCAAACGAATAATTCCAAACGGTAATTGCAATGGCGAGTATAACAACAATTAAAATCAAAACATTAACAACAACCAACCACTTTTTTTGCATAATAACTTAAGAGAAACGGGGTTTAAATTCTTTATTTACGAGCCTTCTTTTTCTTAAGTTGCCGCATCCACTCCCTGCTTCCCATCTTCCTCACGGGAGGCTCAACATATCTGCTCGCCCTAGCCAAAGCCTCCTCCTTCTCCTTCCGAGCAGCTTCAATAGCCTTCTTCCTCTTCTCAACGGCCTCCTTGATCAACTTAAGTTTCTTATCAGCCTCGGCCCTGTCAATCTTCTCCTTTCTGGCCAAAATCTCCGCCTCTCTCCTCTCTCCTCTCACCAACTCGGCCTTTTTCTTTTTGGCAACCTTTTCAAGACGAGCCTTCTCCCGTCGCTCCTTCTTCATCTCGAGCGCCTTAATTTTTGCCGCCTTTTTATCCGCAAGTTTCTTTTGGTGGGCAAGCAGATTAGCTCTTCTAATATTCATAACCTCGGCAAGTTTATTCTTACGTACAACATCAAGCTCCCTCTTCTTCGCCGACTTCCTTTCGACAGCCTCCTTCGTTCTCAACCCTGCAAGCTCCCTCTTCCTCTTTGCACGAGCAAGCTTCTTGGAGCGAAGAGCCTTCCTCTTGGCCTTCTTCTCAAGCTTCAAGGAAATCTTCTTCTGTCGAATCAAATCTTTCGCCTTTCTCCTGGCAATCAGAGCATCTTCTTTCTTCTTTCTGGCGATCTCTCTTTCCCTGGCGACAATAACTTTCTTATTCCCTTCTTTTTGCACCTTCTCTATCTGGAAAAAACCTCGAGTCTCTTTGCTCAACGCAACTTGCTGACTTTTCTCGGAAACTTTTTGCTCCGTAACGACTTTCCTAAACGAAACCTTTTCTTTCGCAAAACTCTTCTTGGCCACAGACTCCTGCCTCCTCTCTATTTTCTCAGCCCGGGCGGCCTTAATCTTGGCATTCCGCATCGCCCTCTCACGAGCCCTGAGCATCTCAAGATCGGCATGTTTCTTATTCTTTTCCTCTATAAATTTTCTTCTTTTATCCTCGATAGCTCTTTTCTCCGCCGCCTTCTTGGCAATCCTGGACTGCCTCTTGGCGACCCCATCGGCCTTTTTCTTGACCCTCGCCTCGACCTTAGCCCGCAACCTATTCTTCTTTGCAAGCACCCTCAGCTTATGAGCTCGCTCCTCCAGAACCCTCTTCTCTCTAACCTTGGCTAGCTTAACCCTCCTGGCTCGAACCCTAGAGTACAACTTCTCGGTCTTGGCTATTTTACGACGAGCAACTTTCAACTTCTTGGCCCTCTGTTTGTCAAGAATTTTTCTCTCTCTTCGCGCCTTCTCGTCTGCGGCAAGCTGCTTCTTCCGTAGCATCTCCGCCCTTTCCTTCAAATCAGCAATCCGCTTTTTCTCAGCCTTTCTCCTTAGCCCCTCTTCACGACGAGCATTACGAAGCACAATTCTCTTTTCTTCCTCGGCAACCCTTTTGGCAATTCTAAATTTCTTAATTCTCTCTTTTTCCAATCTAACCTTTTCAATTTTTGCGAACTCTATCGCCTTTCGCCTCTTGGCCTCAGTAGCCCTTCTGGCTTCGACCTCGGCTTTTTCTTTTCTTCTTCTCTCTCTTCGCGCCAATCTCTCGGCTTTTTTCTTCTTAATCTCGGAAATCCTAAGAGCTTCAGCCTCGGCAGCTTTCTTTTGAGCAAGGGCGCGAGAAGCCTCTTTCCTCCTCTTTCTTTCAATAACCAATTTTCTCTTACGAGCAATCTCCTCAATCCTGGCCTTTTCCGCAGCCTCCTCGAGCCTTTTCTTCTTGGCAATCCGAGCAACCTTCAATCTTAGAGCCTTAGCCTCTCGCTCTTGCTTCTCCTTTAGCGCCTGAGCCTCGGAAGCTTTCTTCTTAGCAATCCGAACAGCTATAGCTTTCTTCCGAGCGTCCTCTCGCTCCTGCTTCTCTCTAGATAACCTAAGCTCCTCTGCCTTCCTCTCGCGAGCCACGGCAAGCGACCTCTGCCTCCTGACCTCAATACGAGCCCTTCTTCGAGCTTCTTCAGCCCCCTTCTCAGCCTCGAGCGCCAACCTAATCTGGCGAGCCTTCTCAATCTTAGCCCTTTTCCTGGCCAATTTCATTTGAGTTTTCTTTCTGGCCACTTGCTGCTTCTCCAGCTCAAGAGATCTTTTCCTAGAAACCTTTCTCTTAATTCTCTCCTCGGCCCTCTGCTTTTTCCTAATCTTCCTAAGATCTCGCCCCCTAGCCCTCTTCAAAATCTTCTCCTTCCGCCTGTGAACTCTAATCGCCTTTTTCTTTTTCTTGTGCAAGACTCGAGCACTTTTCTTTTCGAGCTTGCGCCTATGCTTAGCGACAACCTTCACCCTAGCCAAAGAGATCTTTTTCTGCCTATGAATCTCTCTCTTCTTCTTGTGCCCAACCTTCGCCGCAGCTTTCTGTCGAACAACTTTCTGCCTAACCAATCTCTTGGTATACGACCTAGCCTTTTTCTTTTCCAGCTTGACAATCTTCTTAGCAACCACAATTTTTTTCTTTTCGACTTTTCGGATCTTCCTCCTCTCGAAATATCTCTCTATCTTTTCGAAAAAACCCGGAACCCTCGCTATTTCTTCAGCTCGCTTTTTCCTAGAAACCAAAACAAGAAAACTATTCGCGAGCGACATAACTCTGGCATTATTTAAAGTTTGAGAAGAATAATACGTCGAGAACATCGCCCTAGAAAAGTTCTCGGAATCCTTACGCTTCATCTTGGCAAAAACTTCTGCGAGAGAAGAATAATCCTGATGCAGATGTGTACCGAAGCCATCTTTAAAATACTCCTTGGCAGTTTTATCTAAAATATCCAACTTTTCCCGAGGCAATTTGTCAGATTTCATCTGCCTCTTCAGCTTCTCGGTAAATGAAACTTCAACCGCCTTCCGCTCATGATGAATCTTCTTTTTCTTCATCCGAAACTCAACAAATGTTAGAATTCCTGCGACCACGACAGCGAGAACAACGAAAGCCAAAAGAAACGTTACACGACTGTCAGCAATCAACGACACTAATGCGTACCACCCCATAGAAATTATATGATTGCGGCATATAAAAAGGTTACTTATAAAGAAACCGAGGGTGAAATGAAATTGGAAAGACTCCGCCGAAAAGATATTTTACAAAATAAACGAACGAGAACAAAGAGATTTCAAGAATACATCGCAAGCGAAGCTTGCCAAATAGAGTGGGACTTCGCACAGCGAAGTTTAGGGCGGGGAAATCTCAACTCCCCCGCCCCCCAAATCTTTAAAAACTAAGATAAGCGAATAGAATCATGGTAAACGGAATCGAAAGACCTTTGGATTTGCTGAATTCAGCAAAAGGTAAAGAGATTTTAGTGCAGCTGAAAACTGGCAAGCAATTTGTCGGAACTTTGCTAGCGTTTGACATCCACATCAACGTGGTTCTCGACAACGCGAAAGAAGTTGAAAACGGAGAGCAGACAACAAGCTACGGCTTGACGTTCCTGCGAGGAGATACAATTATCTTCATCTCTCCATCATCTGCAGCTAAAGCGTAAGAATAGTGTTTGTCGGATTTATTTCACTACGACACAAATTCTAAAGAACAATCAGTTAGTGAGAACACTTTCCGCCATTCCCGTTAGCGAAAAATCTCTGATAGAACAGCTTGAAAACATAGAATAGCACAAACACAACAAAGAACACAAATATGAAAAACCTTGTATTCTTGACCGCGCCTATAACGTCCCCAAGCATCTCCGAGAAGAAATATCCAATGACAACAAGAATCGGCGTATAGATTAATGCTCCATAAAAATTGTACTTTCTAAAATCCTTCCACTTCATCTTAGAGGCACCAGCGAGAAGAGGAACCCAATTCCTAACATTCCAAATAAATCTCGAGATAAAAACAGTCTTATTGCCATGACACTCCATAAAACTCTCGGTCTTATGTATCATTTTATCCAGCCCCTTAAACCTTTTAAGAAACCCGAAGAGAGGCTTGCCAAAAAGCCTACCCACAAAAAAACTAAGGTTGTCCGTCAAAACAATCACAAACACCGAAAAAATAAGCATTATCCAAAGAGTGGCATATCCCTCTGCCGCAAGAAAGCCGGCCATAGTAAAAATAACTTCTTCTGGCAATGGCAACCCTAAATTGCCAAGCAGCGTCGAGAAAAGAACACCTAAATAAGTCCACTGTTTCATATATAGCAACGGCTGCATTTCAACACACCGAAACTAATATTTATAAATCTTGGGAATCCTACAACTCCAACTTCTCCAAGTCCTCAACGACAGAAACATTCTTGAAAACCTTCTTCGCCTCGTTCAAAATAACCCTCGGAATCTCGTCATACCTCTGACTTAAATGAATTAAAACCAACTTCTTCGCCTTAGCCCTCTTGGCGATATTCGCAGCGTCGACCGAACTCAAATGACCATGATCACTAGCAACTTCCTGCTCTTCAACCGAATGTGTCGCTTCACTGATTAAAACATCCGCATCTTTCGCGAACTTAGCCAAACCTACATTCATACGAGTATCCAAGATAAACGAAACCTTCCGTGCTGGCTCTACATACATTAACTTTTTACCATCGACCTTCTTGCCATCAATCTCGACAGTCTTCCCCTTAACTAATTCTCCAACCAACGGAGAATTCGGCAACTTCAGCTTCTTCAACTTAGCCTTATCGAGCCGCACCTTCTCCTTGACAATAAAAGAATACGAAAGCGCCGAACAATCATGATCGACCTCGGCAGCCTCGATAACGAACTCATCATTCTCAAAAACAACTCCTGCACCAACTTCTTTTATTACAATGTTAAAATTATTCCCGCTATTCCTAGAAATGTTCCGATAAAACGAAAGATACGGCGCAATCATCTCCTGAAACTTTCTCTTGCTTCCCTTCGGCCCGTAAATAACCAACTCACCATTATATCCATTAAGGTTAAGCGTTTGCAAAAGCCCCGGCAAACCCAGAACATGATCACCATGCCAGTGGCTAATGAGAATCTTCGTAATCTTGCACGGATTCATCTTCGCCTTCCTAAACTGCCGCTGCGTCCCCTCGCCACAATCAATAAGAATATTCTCATCCTTAAACTGTAAAAGCATAGCTAAGTGATTTCGCCGCGCCGTCGGGATCGCCGAACCGGTCCCAAGAAAAGTCATCTTTATTTTCTCTGCCATAAATACAACAAGAATTAGGAGTTTTTATTCATTACTAAAGCCGCCAAGTCCGCAAAATAAAATTCTAGGCTCAGTGTCGTGCGAAGCATGACGGAGCCGTAAAAGAATTTTAATTTGCATTAAATACGATATGAAAAATTGTATTCTTTATGAAGAATAGAATTTTTCAGAATCGCTATAAGAGAAAGGTACTTGTAGGAAAACTTAGTTTTCCTCGAAAGCAGAGGCCGGGATTTGCACCCAGGATCAGCGGGTTGCAGCCGCTTGCCTTACTACTTGGCTACCCCTGCATAAGAAATTGAGATAAATAATTCTTTTAAACTTAACTAAACTAAAAAATTACAGTTTCAAACCAACTTCAAGCCATTATCAACTTCACTATCTGGAATCGCCAAAACGACCTTGCCATTTTTCTGAATAAGCCCCGTAGTCAAAACCTCTGACATAAACGGACCGATCTGCCTCGGAGGAAAATTAACCACGCATAGAACCTGCTTGCCCTTAAGATCTTCTTTAGAATATAAATCAACAATCTGGGCGCTCGATTTCTTAATACCCATTTCTTCACCAAAATCAATTTTAAGCTTATATGCCGGATTTCTAGCCTCCGGAAAATCTTCGACTTCTAATATGGTACCAACTCTAAGATCCACCTTCTCGAAATCTCCCCAGTTTATTTCTCTCATATTTTAAAAGCGGTCCTGGCAGGATTTGAACCTGCGACTTCTTCCTTAGAAGGGAAGCACTCTAATCCAGGCTGAGTTACAGGACCTTAGAACTACCTAATTAAATCAATTTAAAAGTCTATTGAATCCCGTACGAGATTTCATAAAATAAGCGAGACGAAGTCTCGCCGCCACGGGTGGGTGGGTGGGAAAATCTCTGAGCACAAAGCGCCAAATGACGAGAAACGAATTGGGGAGATCTCAATACAAAAGATAAGATATTTAAATCCGAATACAAATATTTTAAAAGAAGATTAGCCAACAAACAACATGAAAAAAACAACAGTCGAAGAGATGGCAAACTTCTGCAAGAGAAAGGGGTTCGTTTATCCTTCTGGAGAATTATACGGAGGACTCGCCGGATTCTGGGACTTCGGACCAGTCGGATCAGAGCTAAAGAAAAACATCAAGGATGCCTGGTGGAAATTCCACGTACAAGGTCGAGAGGACATCGCGGGGATCGACGGATCAATTATAACAAACCCAAAAGTCTGGGAAGCGTCAGGACACGTGGGAAACTTCGTCGATGTAGCAGTTGTTTGTAAAAAATGCAAAATGAAATCCAAGGTCGACAAACACGAACTCAAAGACGCGAAATGCGAAAAATGTGGCAACGACGTAGAATCAAAAGGAGAATTTAATCCAATGTTTACAACGCAAGTCGGACCGATGAAGAGAGATTCAATAACTGCATACCTTCGACCAGAGACAGCACAGCTTATCTTCGCAAATTTCAAACTAGTCCAAGATAACGCAAGACTAAAGCTACCTTTCGGAATCGCGCAAATAGGAAAGGCATTCAGAAACGAAATCGCCCCAAGGAACTTCATCTTCAGAGTTAGAGAATTAGAACAAATGGAAATCGAATACTTCATAGACCCAGACAAAAAAGAAGACTGCCCATTCATCACAAAAGAAATCGAGAACCTCGAGCTAAACGTCTACTCTGCAGAAATGCAAGAGAAAGACAAAGAACCACAAAGAATGAAAATCAAAGACGCGCTAAAGAAAAAAATTATCATGCTACCATGGCACGCATACTGGCTTGCGACAGAGACTTCTTGGTTTTTCAACCTTGGAGCAAATCCAGAAAACTTCAGAATCAGACAACACACCAAGGAAGAGAAATCCCACTACGCAACGGACACGTGGGACATCGAATACAACTTCCCATTCGGATGGAAAGAGCTACAGGGAATCGCAGACCGAGGAACCTTCGACCTAACAGAACACGAGAAACATTCCAAAAAAGATCTCAAAGTAATGGATGACGCGGCGGGAAAGAAAATCTTACCGATGGTCGTCGCCGAACCCTCCCTCGGGGTAGAAAGAGCATTCCTAGTTTTCATGTTCGACGCATACAATACTGATAATGAAAAAACAATCTTAAAACTTAACCCAAAGCTAGCGCCGGTAAAAGCGGCCGTGTTTCCACTAGTAAAGAAAGACGAAAAACTAGTTGCCAAAGCAAGAGAAATCTACGACAACCTGAAGAAAGAATGGAACATCACCTACGATGAATCCGGATCGGTCGGAAGAAGATACGCAAGGAACGACGAGATCGGAACACCCTTCTGCATAACCGTGGACGGAGACTCGCTAAAAGATGGAACAGCAACGATCAGAAATAGAGACGACGGGAAACAAAAACGAATCAAAATTTCAGACCTCAAGGACACCCTAAGAAAACTAATAAGCAGCGAAATAGAATTCTCGGAATTATAAAGTTTTAAATATCTCCCTTTCGTCATCAAGTTTAGGTGATAACGATGACAAATATTATAGCATTTGCTTCTATAAAGGGTGGCGTTGGGAAAACAACCCTGGCGATAGAGACAGCATCGGCGCTAGTGAACCATTACAACAAAAAAGTTCTCCTTGTCGACGCTAACTTCTCTGCCCCGAACATAGGACTTTACCTTGACTTAACAAATGAGGTTACACTTCACGACGCACTTTCCGGGACGGGACTGCATAACGCGATCTACGAATCTCACGGAATCGACGTCGTCCCGGCATCGATGGTCTACAAAGACGAGGTAGACACATTCAAGCTCAAGAGAATCCTGGGAAAATTCAAGGACCGATACGACTTTATCATACTCGACTCATCGCCGAACTACGAAGAGCTCAAGCCAGTAGTCGCGGCAGCGGATAAAATATTCTTAGTAACTTCTCCGGACAACGTAACACTAACGACAACGCTAAAGGCGGCCAGAATAGCAAAAGAACAGAACACTCCGATAGAAGGGATAATTGTGAACAGGATACGAAGCCCAAAGCATGAGTTCAATCTAAAAGAAATCGAAAAAATATCAGAAATCCCGGTAATGGCAAGGATCGAAGACCACAAAAAGATGGCGCAGGCGCTCCACGCCAAAACACCGATCACAGTTCTTGATAAGCTAAACGTGATCTCAAGAGAAATTAGTCGACTCGCCGCCGCGATATGCGGATCCCCAGAAAAACCAAGCGGGTTCTTCCAGAGAAT
>Ga0208904_1001324_pt1 | contig 17267 bp, 16 predicted proteins | sample AntAceMetag02UKB_FD_184774 | JGI IMG/M metagenome (GOLD analysis project Ga0208904, IMG submission 184774) | Saline lake microbial communities from Ace Lake, Antarctica - Antarctic Ace Lake Metagenome 02UKB (SPAdes) (version 2) | ecosystem: Environmental > Aquatic > Non-marine Saline and...
AAAACCACCAAGAATAACGGAAATTAATAATCCAAAATTACCAAAATATAATATTAAAAACATAACTATACTAGCAAATAAACTTTTTAAACTAATGCTAAAGTTTGTTTTAAACTTAAGTGTTTTCTTAACCATAATCCAAGAAGCAATAAGAATAAATAGTTCAACAAAAGCAGTAATTGTTCCAGCTGCGTAGAATGAATATTTTGGAATAAATATGAAATATAAAGTGAGAGCTAGCACAGCAGCAAAGATATAATATTTCATCATCTGCCGTTGTTTATTAATAGCAACAACAGCAAAAGTAGACAAATGAGCGAAAAATATTACACCAGTAGCAACAATTAATATTTGTAAAACTGGAGCAGATGCTAAAAATTCTTTTCCAGCAATTAAATTAATAACTTGTTTAGCCATTACTAAGGTACCAAAAATCATTGGCCAAACGACTAAGGATAAACCATCAAATGCTTTCTGAAAAATACGCTTAAACTTCTCCATATTATTTTTAGAAAATGCACCAGACAAATGTGGAGAAACCAAACCCATGAATATGATAGGAAAAGCAATCAAAACCTCCAGTATCTTATACGGTGCCCCGTACAAGCCAACGGTTGAGGCTGGATGATATAGAGAAAGAATAATTGTATCAGCTTTAAAATATATCATTGAGAAAATCATGTATGTAGCCACAGGCCAAGACTTTGTTAAAATACTTTTCCAAATATCTTTATCAAAAGCTAATTTAAAAGGTAATAACTTTCTTACATATATTAAACTAATAAAAAAATGTGCGAGAAAGCCAATTACAACTACCCACAGAGCAGCATAAAACCCCAGATCAAAAAGCACAACTAATATAGCTAAACCTAAAATCAATATTTTCCCAACAATCTCTGCAAAAGCAGCATATTTTGTTTTCATTTCTTTTTGAAAATATGCAACTAATATCTGATCACTCATATGCATTAAAACAGAGATAGAAACTATTAAAACACCTAGTTTAACTAATAATGGATAAGGGAAAAGCCAGATTAAACCACCAGCTATTAACATCAAAATAATTCCGGACACAAAACGCATTGTAAAGATATTGCTATATACCTTCTTTTGATCAATACCCTCTCTACCAAGCTCATTAATTGTAATTAAATACAAACCCAAATCACCAATAGTAGAGAAAAAGAATAAATATGCATAAATAGTTACAAAATGACCATAGCCTTCTGTTCCTAAATACCTAGCTAATAAGCCAACAAAAACAACTCCCAACGCGGAAGCTGAAAATTTACCTATAGTATGAATAATTGTATTAAAAGTAATTTGTTTAGTTAAAGACATTTATCTAACCTGTCCTGAGGAGGAACGACGAAGGATCCCGTCGAATACAGCTCAATTTAATTTATATCATAATTCTAACACCAAACCCCTCAGCTTGACAAAAATTGAAAATTTTGATACAATATTAAAATAATTTAAGAACATTTAAAAAAGCATAATTATGTGCAGATCATCATAATTTTAGGAGAAAAAATGAAAAAATTATTATTCACTTGTCTAGCTGTGCTATTTTTTTATTGTGCACCGAAAGAAGAAAAAACCTTTAAGGTGCCCAAATACGTAGCTCCTGTTTTTTCAGGTGACCACCTATGGTTTTCAAACCTCATGTTTCCAGGGGCAGAAACAAAAGATGGTCTTTTTGTCCACGCTGACAGTCATAAAGTTGAAATATTGACTGTGGTATTAAATAGCGGACTTCATACCTCAATAAGAGAATATGTCCATGACCCGCGACTGACTGACTGGTGGGATAAGAGTGTGGTGATGACACCGCTTGAGACACTTAAAAAAACTGTCGCTAGGGCTACGAGGACAGAAGACCATCCTGAAGTAACAGCTGAAATAATTGCCCATATGGGCAAGGTTGGGGTGTTATCTGAAATTAATCCTGCAGCTACAGATAGTGCGGAAATTAGCAAAGCCATGTACAGATATGATGAGCCAGCAATATGGATGAAGCTTGGTGTCAGAGCTCGCATGGCGGGATTGCAGTAATAAAAAAAGAGGATAAGAAATGAAAAAAATATTTTTTTTATTCATTAGTTTCTTTTTATTTACTTCTGGTATCACCCAGGTGCCTGAAATCTGTCTCACCGAGGAGACATTTAGCGTATCCTCGTGGAAAATAGGGCCTTTCAACTGGGCGTGCGGTGGTAAATTTTGGCTGGTGGATAGTATAAAAGTTCACATAGTCAAATTGGACAATATGGATGTCAATATTGTGGTGCAGAAATCTAGCACCCACAGCACCGACAATGATGGGGCAATATTCCGTCCCGACTCTTCCGTCTCTGTTATTATGGGTCTTTTTGTCTCAGAGACCTGTGGAATTATCTTCCATTATAAACGAATAAAAAACAATTATTCTTTAGCTGACTTAATAGAAAATAATGAAAGGTACTCCTGCCACAATTTGCGAGATGAGGTTTTTGAGAATTTGAGACAAGTTTTAAAAAGAAAAGGTTGCAAAACTAGATTATTAAAATAGTAAAATAGTTTTGTAATCATTTCGTCCCCCGGCAAATAATTACACTGCTGGGGGCTTTTTTATTTCATTTTTTACAATATTAAGATATAATAAAGGTGTCCCACAAGGACACCTTTTACTTTTACTTAAAAAACATCATGTATTTAGAAAAATTAGAAATAAATGGCTTCAAATCGTTTGCCCACAAAATAGACTTGGAATTTAAACCGGGCATTACTTCTGTGGTAGGACCAAATGGTTCTGGTAAGTCAAACGTAGCAGATGCCGTACGTTGGGTTTTGGGTGAACAAAGCTTAAAACTTTTACGTGGGAAAAAATCAGAAGATGTAATTTTTTCTGGTAGTGACAAAAAAGCTCGGCTAGGTATGGCTGAGGTTTCTTTACATTTTAACAATGAAAAAGACAAAGCCGAGGTAGGAATGTCTGAAATATGTATAACAAGAAAACTTTATCGCAACGGAGATAGTGAATATTTAATTAATAAACAAAAAACTCGTTTAGCTGACATACACATGTTGCTAGCAAAAGTTGGTGTTGCCAGAACTAGTTATTCAATTATTGGCCAAGGCATGATAGATAATTTTCTATTAGCTTCACCACAAGATAGGAAAGAATTTTTTGAAGAAGCTTCAGGAGTAAAACCTTTACAAATCAAACGAGGACAATCTTTAAATAAACTTGAACATACAGAAGAGAATCTAGAAACAGCTACTATCCAATTAAAAGAAATATCTCCAAGACTAAACTCTTTAACAAGACAAGTTAAACGTTTAGAACGTAGAGCAGAAGTAGAACTAAAGCTTAAAGATGTACAATTTAAATACTATAGCTCTATATGGCACGAAATAAACAACAAATGGAAAGAAAAACACAATAGTTTAAAAGATATATCAAAAAACCAAGAAGATATTCAGGATGAGGTAAATAAAGCTCAAAAAGAATTGGCAGATTTAACTAAAGATAATGTAAAATCTGACACAACTCAAAGATTACAAAATCAATACCAAGAAGCAATGAATTCAAAAATGCAGCTTAGTTCAGAATTGTCTAACTTAAAAATAAAAAGTATACAAGAAACACAACATACTGTTCAAAAAAAGAATATCCCTTATGAAACAAGTCAAAAAGTAATTCAAATACTAAAAGAAATAAACAAACTAAAAACAAAAACTAGTGATGCTTTCGCAGATAAAAACTATCCAGAAGCTGAAAAATATTTTAATGAACAAATACAGTTATTTAACAAAATCAATGAACTTTTAATTCCATATAAAAGTGAAGAAAAAGTTGTTGAAGAAAAAACAGACAATAATCAAACACAAATACAAAAATTAGAAGAAAAGATCCAAGAACTTAATCAAAAAATAGAAGAAATACAAGAAAATATTAAAAAGGAAAATAATAAAGAAAAAGAAGAGCGTTCACAAATCTGGCAAGTTCAACAAAAATATCAAGCAGAACAACAAAAACTAAACTCTATTTCAAATCAAGTTAATGAGTTACGTATTGAGTTAGCTCGTTTGGAAACAAAGAAAGATGATTTAGAACAAGACATCCGTCAGGATTTAAATAATATTGAAGAAATCAAAACATCTAAAACAAACAATTTATCTGAGGAAGAAAAACGAACACAAGTTACTGAAATTGGTAAATTAAAACACCAATTAGAATTAATTGGTGGTATTGATCCTGAAGTTCAAACAGAATATGAACAAATTAAAGAACGTCATGAATTTTTATCTAGCCAAATTGATGACTTACGAAGTTCCATTGATTCTTTAGAAAAATTAATTCTAGAACTTGATGAAAGTATTAAAAAACAATTTGAAATTAGTTTTAAAGTCATTAATGAAGAATTCCAAACACATTTTAAGACATTATTTGCTGGCGGTAAAGCTAAATTAATTTTAATTAAAGAACAAGATATAGAAAACAATAAGACAGAAACGACAGACAACCAAGAAGAAATCATTGAGGAACCAACAGAAGTGGATAGAATCAAAACTAGATTAAAATCTAATATGTATTCTGGTGTAGAAATTGAAGCAACACCTCCTGGTAAAAAATTAAAATCAATTAATATGCTTTCGGGAGGAGAACGCGCAATGACTTCTATTGCTCTTCTTTGTGCAATCATTTCATCAAACCCTTCTCCTTTTATCATATTAGATGAAGTAGATGCTGCTCTTGATGAAGCAAACTCGATCCGTTATGCTGAAATTGTTGAGAATCTCTCACATAAATCCCAGTTTATAATTATTACTCACAACAGAGCAACAATGGAAAAAGCAGATATCCTTTACGGTGTTACAATGGGCGACGATGGCGTTTCGACGGTATTATCTTTAAAACTAGAAGGTGCAGAAAAATATACAAACAGATAATATGAATTTAGAACAAGCAAAACAAATTATTAATTTAACAAAAGAGTCCTATAACAACATTGCGGTCTCTTTTTCAGATTCACGAAGTAACAACTGGCCAGAAGTTAAAAGTTTAGTTAAAGAATATGTAAAAGATGAGGATAAGATATTAGATCTTGGTTGCGGTAATGGACGTTTAATTCAACTTTTAAAAGATTACAAAGATATCTCATACACAGGACTTGATAATTCAGAAAAATTAATTGAAAAAGCAAAGAAGGAATATAAAGCTAGTAAATTAATAAATTTAAAAAATAAAATAAATTTTATTGCAAATGATATTTTAAATTTAAATCAATTTGAATCTAATTCTTTTGACAAAATATTTATGATTGCTTCTTTTAATCATATACCCTCTAAAGAACTTCAAGAAAAAGTTATGACAAATCTATATAGGATATTGAAAAAAGAAGGTATTTTAATTATGACTAATTGGAACCTGTGGCAAGTTGGCACGAAAAAAAATATCTGGCAATATAAATTTAATCATAATTATCAAATACCAGATTCAAAACATAAATTGAATTTTAAAGAAGTTTTAACTCTTTGGCAAAACAAATATCCTTTATACTATTATGCTTTTACTTTAAAAGTATTAAAAAAACTTTTTAAAAAAGCTGATTTTAAAATTCTAGAGAATAAATATGTGAATAAAAATAAATTTGTGCATTGGTGGAATGGGTGGAATATTGTGACAGTTGGGAAGAAATAAAAATCCCCGCAGGATAATGTGCGGGGTTTAACATTGAATGAATTATAAATTTATTTTTACTTATCTACATCCTCCTTTTTAATTTCTTTCCATCCGTCTTCCAAATAGTCCTTTCTAATATTGTTAATCTCTTCTTTTTCAGTACCTTTTTCGTGGTTAACATTAATAATTATATCCTTGGTGCTAAAATTACATTCTATCTGCTTTATAATTGCCAAATTATGACTATGATATTCATTAATTTTTCGGGCAAGAACAAGCATGACTCCTGGTCCAAGGAAAAAATTAAAGAAGGACTCTTGGACGCTTATTTTTTTGATTAAACCAAGAGAAAGATGTTTCAATTGAAAATCAAACTTTTCCTGTATAATATTTTTATTAAAACAGTAATTAATCTCAGAAAATTTTAATGCCGTGATAGCTTCTGTCCAAACCATCTTAACACCCTGTTTTGAATCAATATGTGCAATAACCTCCTCTACTTTCAATTTAATAACAACATCATCTTCCCAACCATTAAGGTATAAGATCATATTCGCCACAGGCTCTATTGGTATCTTAACATTAAACTCACAAACACGTATAATATTATCCGGATCTTTTAATTTTATGATCGGAATCAATAATTCAAAAGAATGTTCTCTCATTTCATTTCTCCTTGTTTTAAAAATCATTATTAAATTATTGCCATTTCGGAAGTATGAATATTTTCACCACACTTACACTTAAATTCAGAACAATTATTTGGTATAAGCATTTTAATATATTTTCTACAACCAGAACATCTTCCTTTTACTAACACAGACATTTTTCTTAATTTCTGTAAATAATCTATTAATTTTGGTAGGTCTTCTCGACCCTGGTAAACTCCATCAAAATCCTCAATTCCTAACCAATCATCAAGGTGACCAGAACAGATTAATAGTTTTGTTGTTTCTGGTTGATATTTTTTTGCCATATCTAAAACTTTCAACCCATTACTAATTCTTTTATGTCTGGTTACTATGTTAGTAAGATGTAAATCAGCAACAATTACATCAAAATAAATATCTTTAATTGTTTGGCTTACTTTTCCTAAGTCAAGTTTCTTTTCTGATTTGAGTCTGTGCTTTGTATATAAATTATATACAACCTCTGCCTTAGGTAGCGACTTTATTATATTTTTAGCAATCCACTCTGCTGTTCTAAAATTATCTTCAACAATCAAAATTTTCATTTTATTTCTCCTTCTTTTAAAAGTTATTCAAAAAAATTAACTACAAAAGTATGTCGATCAAAATGTACACCATGATACACATCATCAACATCACTATCATCAATAATTTTAAAATCCAAAGTAAAATATTGTGCTTCTTTAAGCCGTTTTTCGTTTTCACAAACAAATTGATCAATAATCTTAAAAATTATCTGTACTCCTTCTGTGAAAAAACTAAAGCCCTGGATACTGAGACCTAAAAAATCTAAAAAAGAACCTAGGTATTTCTTATTTTTCGCTTCTATTTCTGTAATAAGATTTAGTTTAACAACAGGTCTTGTATGACTAAGATTTTTATAAAGTTCAGTCAGTTCTTCAAATTTCTCTTTTATCCTTTTAAAATCATTTTTACTTAACATTTTATTTCTCCTTTAATTTGGTTGTAAATGCCCATTTTCTATTTACCTAAACTATGCCATTTTTTAGCCAAAAAGTCGCTACTTCTGACTGTTATATATTTAATCCTTGACATTTAGGCTAATATAAGATATTATTTAAACATAAACATGTTGTCAGAAAGACCGACAACATGTCTTAAATATATGAAACTACAAAACATTTTAGAACAATTCGGTTTAACAGAAAAACAAGCTAAAGTATATTTAGCTACTTTAGAGTTGGGTTCTGGTACCGTAAACCAAATAGCAGATAAATCTAATGTAGCCCGCCCAACCTGCTATGATGTACTTGAATCTTTAAAAAGTAAAGGTATTGCTTCAACATTTATAAAAACAAAAACACGCTATTTCAGCGTGGAAGAACCAGATAAAATTGTAAAATTGGCGGAAAACAGAGCTGAAAATTTAAAATCAGCTTTACCAGAACTAGAAGCAATTTATGGTATGGCTAGAAATAGGCCAAAAGTTCGTTTTTATCAAGGTAAAGATGGAATGAAACAAATTCTACAAGAAATTATTAATGACAAAAAAGATATTTTATCAATATCCTCAGCAGACGATTTACTTGAAATATTGGGAGACTATTGGCCAGATTTTATTAAAAAAAGATTAGCACAAAAAATTTCTGTTAGAACTATTTTACGCGATACACCAAAAGCTAGAGAAAGACAAAAATTAGGACCAAAAGAATTACGAGTAGTTAAAATTATTCCTAAAGATTTTGACTACCATGGAACAATTATTGTTTTTGGAAACAAAATGGCTTTCTTTTCTTTTATTAAAGACATTGTTTCTGTTGTAATTGAAAGCAAGGAACTAACCCAAGTCCAACGCTCTACTCTTGAATTTATATGGCAAAATGCAGAATAAAAATAAAACCGCTCACTGGTGGAGCGGATGGAATATTGTGACAGTTGGGAGGAAAACTTGACAGAATATTTTATATGGTATATACTGAGTATATATCGTACAATAAATAAAATAATTAAAAATATGCACTCAACTACTATCATTAACATAAAAACAGACCCTAAAATAAAAACAAAAGCCCAAAAAACCGCTACTGATTTAGGTTTAACCCTAAGCAGTGTAATTAATGGGTATTTAAAACAGTTTGTAAGAACTAAAACTGTTCATTTTAGTTTAAATACAGAAAAACCAAATCCTTATCTTATTTCAGCATTAGAAGAAGCTAAAAAAGACAGGTTAGAAAAAAAACACTATACTTTTAAAAATAATAAACAAGCTCTTGATTTTCTTGATAAACAATAAACTTATATGCAAATTGAATACTCAAGAAAATTTATTAAAAAATATAAAAAGTGTCCTGATAAAATTAAAAATGCTTTTAAAAACAAGCTAAAGCTTTTTATAGAAAACCCACATCACCCCATACTAAATAATCATAACCTTTCTGGAAAATATAAAAACTATAAAAGTATAAATATAACTGCTGATTGGCGGGCTATATACCAAAAATACAACAATAATCAAACTGTTTACTTTATAATTCTTGGTACACATAGTGAATTATATAAATAATTTAAAAACAAATCCGCTCACTGGTGGAGCGGATGGAATATTGTAACGATTGGTGAAAAATAAATTAAGTTCCACAACATCCTGTAGCATCTTCAGTTACTTTCATTACACTTATGGCAAATACAACATAGGCAAAAAGAAAAATAAACTGTAGAATCGTAAGTATAACAAAATAAATTGACATTATATTAAATAAACCTTGGCCAAATGATACCAACACAATAATTGAAGGATAAAGCAGTGTTATAAAATGTTTCACAATACTTATTCTGTCACCGATGTCTATAAAATTGATTTTTATAGGACCAAAACGAAACATTAAATAATCAACTACCCAAAGAGATACAACCAAACAGGTTACAAAAATAATGAAATTCATAATTTACCTCCCAATGTTTTTGATTTAAATTTACTATTATATTATCCCAATTATTTTTTTAATCTCCCCCATATTCTTACTAGCTATTTCTTTGGCTCTTTTAGCACCATCTTCCAAAACTTTCTCTACATACTTTTTATCTTTTAATAATTTTTCTCTTTTTTCTTGCATTGGTTTGAGGTGAGAAACAATAGCTTCTGTTAATGCTGGTTTTAGTTCAGAATATTTTATTGTTTTATCTTTAAACTCATCTCTAAATTTCTTAACCAAAGCCTCGTCGTTAGAAAACTCTTCTAATAAATCAATTAAATTTAAAGCGCCCTCATCAGTTGTTACAGCTGATTTTATTTTCCCCTCAATAACATCTGGTGAATCTAATAAAGCTATATATGATTTTTCTCCCAAAGACTTGGACATTTTTTTGTCTGGGTCAGACAAAGACATTACTCTAGCTGTTTTAGTTAGTCTAGCGTTTGGTTCTGGAAAATATTCTCCAAATTTATTATTAAATTTTTTAACAACTTTGCGAGTTAGCTCAACATGCTGCTGTTGGTCTTGCCCTACAGGAATTATTTCCCCTTTATACAACATAATATCAGCTGCCATTAAAACAGGATAATCAAATAACCCCATATTAATATTAGCTTTTTGCCTTTCTGCCTTATCTTTAAACTGTGTCATTCTTTCTAATTCTGCTACTGGAGTGACACAATTTAGAATCCAAGCTAATTCTGTATGTTCATGGACTTTTGATTGTACAAAAACAATCGATTTTTTAGGATCAATCCCAGCAGCTAAAAAATCTACGGCTGTATTTAAAACCTGTTCTTGTTTCTTTTTTGGATCATAGCCTTGTGTAATTGAATGGTAATCAACAACACAAAACATTGAGTTATATTCATCTTGAATATCAACCCACTGTTTTAATGCCCCAAGGTAATTACCAATATGTAATTCACCTGTTGGCTGAATTGCTGAAAAAAGTCTCTTTTTCATATGATTTAAGTTTAACTTAAAAAAATATTTTTGTAAATATTTTGAATTTGCACATCAAAACTATTATGGTAAAATTGCAACATAAAAAGAACTATTTGTAAACCACAAAAACATTATGCCAAAAAACTTAAAAGCAAATATCTGGAAATATTTTTTGATAGTATTAACCAATAGAAGAAATTACATTCCTATCCTTTCTATTTATTTCTTATCACTACCGAGTGCTACTGCCCAACAAATAGGATTATACACAGGAATTGGTTGGCTTGCCGGCTTTCTTTTAGAAATTCCTTCTGGATATTTATCAGATAAAATAGGGCACAAAAAAACATTGATCTTGGCAAAATTTTCTATATTATTTTCAACACTGTTTTTTGTTTTTGGCAATTCACTTCCTTATTTCATTTTAGGATCCTCTTTTATTGCATTTGGTTTTGCATTTACTTCTGGGACAGCGGAAGCTTTTTTGCATAATACACTTATAAAATTAAAAAGAGAAAGAGATTATGGAGATATTAGTGGAAAAATAAGAGCAAAAGCATCTTTAGTTTCAGCTGGTATGATTTTGGTTTTACCGCTATTAACAAAAATATCCCTTATAACTCCCATTAGTGTTTATCTAGTTTTTGATGTAATTGGCATCTTAGTAGCTTTTTCTTTATTTTCTCCCGAGATGACATATAGTGCTGAAGACGAAGAAGGAGAAAAAATACTATCACAATTAAAAAGATTTAAAGGAACTGGATTTTATATCACTTCGATATTTTTTGGTTTTATTGGAGGCTTTATTATGTCACTATCTCCTTTTAAAGAACCGCTTGTGACGTCCTTAGGGTTTCCAATTATATATATTGGCTCTATAATGGCTTTTTCAAGAATAGTATGGTTTATTGTTGGACATAACTTAAAAGTTCTTAAAAAAATAGAATTTAAAAAATTATTATTCTATGAAATATTTTTCTTTTCGGGATTGGTGATAATAATTTCACAAATAACAAATCCGTATGTTATAGGCTTAATAATTGCAATATTAATAGGGTACCGTCATGGAAGAAGCTCCCTCATATCGGAATATTACCTACATAATTTTTTAATAAACAAAAGATATAAAGCAACAATGCTGTCGATCAAACGACAAATAAGCACACTACTACAATCGATTATTACTTTTGTTATAAGTTTTGCTATGGCCATTTCTTTTGGATTAGGTTTTTTAATTTCAGGTATTGGTATGTTAATTATTTTGTTAGGCATTTATCCTTTCTTAAAAAAACAATTAGCCCGCTAAAATAAAAATATTTAAACAAAAATCCCGCTATTGCTAGCGGGGTTTTTAGATATATTAAATTTTTGATGTTTAAACTTCTATTACCACCGGCAATACCATTGGTCTTTTACCTGTTTTGGAGAATAAGAATTGTCCAATATCATTCCTTATCTTATTCTTTAAGAAATCACTATCAATTTCTTTAGTATTTCTTTCCTCAACAATCTTCCTTATCTTATTCCTTGCTTGATTAATCAATTCTTGGTTTTCTTTCAAATATACAAAACCACGAGAAATAATATCAGGATTATGAATTAATTTTCCAGTTCTTCTGGCAACTGTTGTAATAACAACCACCATACCTTCCTGAGCTAAAATCTGTCTATCTCTAAAAACAATATTTTGTAAGTTAGAGATGCCCAATCCGTCAACAAAAACCGGACTGGCCTCAACTTTCTTATCAGACATTTTAGCTTCTGTTTTACTAAATTCCATTACAGATCCATTGTCTGGGATCAAAATATGTTTATCATCGTATCCAATTCCTTTTGCTATTTTAGCTGCCTCTTTAAGCATATAGTGATTTGCATAAACAGGAACAAAATATGTTGGCTTTATAGCTCTGATAACATCAGCCACTTCAGCAGCTGTAGCATGTCCGCCTGAATGTACATCCATAATTTCAGAATGAATAACATTGTCGCTTTGGCGATAAATCAAATCTTTAACACGTTGAACAGTTCTTTCGTTACCAGGAATAACTGATGAAGAAAAAATTACTGTATCTGATTTTTTAAATTTAATAGATCTGTGTACCCCATTTGCTATTCTATTAAACACAGCATTTTCTTCACCTTGTGCACCAGTACACATAATAACAACCTTATTGTCTGGTAAGTCCAAAGTTTTTTCAATTTTAATTAATTGTCTTAAATCAAACTTAACAATACCTAACTTTTTAGCAATCTGAATATTGGTCTTCATACTAAAACCATCCACTGCAACTGTTTTTCCGTATTTTTCTGCCATTTCAAGAATGACTTTTACACGATCAACATTTGAAGCAAATGTACCAATAATTACTCTGCCTGGTGCGTCAGCAATTAACTTTTCAAGGTTCTTATACATCTCTTCTTCTGGAACTGGTTTTTTCTTGTAAGCTACACCTAAACTTTCTAACATTAAAATGCTTGGTTTTTTAAGTTTAGATAAATATTCATAACCTGTTTTACCAGCTTTTAATTTGTCATCAATCTTCCAATCACCAGGATGAATAACTGTTCCATTTGGTGTTTCTAAAATAATCCCCATAGCTTCCATAATACTATGAGCTACTGGGAATAGTTTTAATCCAAAACTACCAAATTTTAATTTATAATTAAAAGAATTAACTAGTTTAGATTGAATATTTTTAGAACTACCTTTTTTGTAATCTTCCATTCTGCCCTTAATCATGTGGACTGTTAATTTACTTCCAACAATTAAAGGATTACCTAAACGTTCTAAAAGAATTGGAGCTGCTCCAATATGGTCCATATGACCATGAGTAAATATTACAGCTTTAACATTCTTTTCTTTTCCTTTTAGATATTCTGTATTAGGAATGATGTAATCAATTCCAGGCATATCTTCTTCTGGAAACTGTAAGCCCATATCAATAATTACAATATCATTCTTGTATTCAAAGATTGTCATATTTCTACCAACCTCTTCACAACCACCTAAAGGAATAATTCTTAATTTATCATCTCCTGGTTTGTTAAACACATCTTGTTTAGGTTTATCATCCTGTCTTTTAAACTTTGTGTTAGAAGGTCTTCTTCTGTCTTGTTGTTTAGGTTGATATGGTTTCTTTTTATTTTGATTTGAACTTTGTCTAAAAGTATTTTCTTTTTTCTCTACTGGTTTTCTTACTTGTTTAGATCTTAAGTCAACTTCTTTCTTTTGTTCAAATCTCTGTGGTTTCCTGTTATCCACCCTTTTTCTTGTTTGTGTTGTTTGTGTTGTTTCTGGTTGTGTTCGATGAGTTTTACGAACAACTCCAACTACACGTCTCTTTTGAGGCGTGTTTTTTTTCTCTCTTATCTTTCTTGTTTTAAAATTTTCTGTCATAAATTTTTGAAATATATACAAAATCAACTAATATATATTAGTTTACATATGTAGATATATTTCCTTTCTATATATATTTATTAAAATGATCTTTTTGTATCAATATACCATTCTTCAATACTAGAGAAGCGATCACATGGTACTGATATTACTTTTACGTCCATACCCTTAATTTTGCTAGAGATAGGGTATACATATTTAGGAGTATATAAGAAAATTGCTGGTAAGTTATTATTCAATATATTCTGGAAATGAATATATTTATCGTGTCTTTTTTGTGGGTCTGCTGTTTGGCGAGCTTCTTCTAAAACTTTATCTGCTTCTTTGTTAATGAAGTTAGCTAGGTTTAATCCATTCTCTCCTGCTTGTGAAGAATGCCAAAAAGGATATGGGTCTGGATCTGTTCCAAATATTTCTCCAAATAATAAAGCTTCAAAATTTCTTTTACGAATAACATCACTTTGAATCTGCCCTGCTTCAACAATCTTTATCTCTACTTTAACACCAATAGATTGCCACATCTTTTGAATTAATTGTGCAACTTTAAAATTTTCTGAACGATTAACGGTTGTTAAAATAATTTTTAATTCTACATCACTCTTTTTTCTAAATAGAGCTGCTCCATTATCTTCAGTAGTTTCTTCTTCCTCATCTTTTTCTTCAAACTTCCAACCAGCTTCATCTAAAAGTTCTCCTGCTTTATTTTCATCAAATTCATATTTCTCAATATTTGGATTGTAACCAATAAAGCCAGCCAGGATAGGAGCATCAATTACTTGCCCTTCTCCTCTTAATGCTTCGCTTACTATTGTGTCTTTTTGTAAAGCATAAGTTAATGCTTTCCTTACGTTTACACTCTCCAATGCCTTGTTCTTAGCTTGATTAAAGAATACTCCTGTATATTGAGGTAAGCTTAAATTATGATAAGCTAAATCTTTCCTAGTTTTTGTTTCTTCTTCTAAATCTTTTGGTAAATAGCTCATGCCATCAATATTATGACTCTTTAAAGCCATAGCTGCTGAAGCAAAATCTGGATAAAATTTAAAATTAATCTGTTTTAGGTTTGCTGTAGGAGCATACTCCTTGTTTCTCTCTAAAGTATATACCTTGATATTTCCTAACTTATCTTTTGTTAAAGATTTAAACTTATATGGTCCACTACCAATAGGACGAAGATTGTAATCTGTTAATAGAGCATTAGCAGGTACAACTTCAAGCCATAAATGTGATGGTAAAATCCCAACAGTTAAGTTTTCTAAGAAAACTGCGAAGCTTTCTGGAAGAATAAATTTAATTGATTTATCATCTAGAATTTCCAGTTTTACATTAGCAAAATTAACTGCTAAAGGACTTTTAAATTCAGGGTCTTGAATTGATTCAATTGTAAAGACAACATCGTGAACTGTTAATGGCATTCCATCGTGCCATTTTAAATTATCTTTTAAATAAAATGTATATTCTTTTTGATCATCTGATACAAACCAACTTTCTGCTAAATCTGGAATAATTTGTTGATGCTTATCTATCTTTACTAATCCTGGATAAATTAAAGAAGCAATATCTTGATCAACATCATTTAGATTAGAATAAAGTGGGTTAATAAACTTAGGCATTCCAACCAATCCTTCTGTATATGTACCGCCAACGGCTGGCGCAATGTGTGTAATTTGAAAATACCCACCAATCAAGAAAGCTAATAAGGAAATGGTAAAGATAAATGCAGCTATCCTGAATACAAACCACTCTTTTTTAGAAATTACATCAGGTAAATATTTTAACTGCCTAAATTTTGGCCATCTTTTCTTCGAAAGACTGGCTACTAGATCTTTATCATGCTTAATATTTTTTTTACTCTTCTTAAAAAAATTCAAAAGACCTTTTTGCTTAGAATTAACAAAAGAAAAGGTTTTTTTAATTTTTTTAAACAAAGAAGAGGGTTTAATTTTGAGGCGTTTTAAAAAATCACGCGAAGACATAGGTTGTTATATATTTATGAAGTATATATTTAGACAAATAGTCTAATTACACCAATAATCACAAAAACAAAAGCAAAAGCAATAGTTGATCTAAAGATTGTCTTTTCAGCACCACGTTTGGTCGTGTATGCGTCTCCGCCTCCACCAAAAGCACTTCCTAGACCAGCACCACCACTTTGCATTAAAATCATCACTACCATTAATACAGCAGCAACAAGTTGGATAATAGTTAAAAAATCAGGCATATTTTTGCAAATATCATCCCTGAACAAGCAGGGATTCAATTAAAAGAGTAATTTAATTTGATGAGTTAATACTATCAAATATTTTAAAAAGTGTCAATACTAGGAAAAAGCAACCTTTGACCAAAAAAGAAAATTCGTGTATAATAAACCACAACTAAATTCTCCACATATGCCTCAAAAAAATCAATATATTAATATTCATGGTGCCAGAACAAATAACCTAAAGAATGTCTCTCTTAAAATACCTAAAAACCAATTTATAGTCATGACAGGTATTTCTGGTTCTGGTAAATCTTCTTTAGCTTTTGATACAATCTATGCTGAAGGACAAAGAAGATATGTAGAATCTCTTTCAAATTATGCTCGCCAATTTATAAACATCCTAGATAAACCAGACGTTGATCAAATAGAAGGATTGTCTCCTGCTATCTCAATAGATCAAAAAAGTGTTCCTCGTAACCCTCGTTCAACAGTAGGAACAATGACAGAGATATATGATTATCTAAAACTTCTTTTTGCAAGAATAGGTAAGGTTCATTGCCCAGATTGTAATAATGAAATTAAAAAACAAACTAGTGAACAAATTTTACAAAAGATATTGTCTTTTAAAAACAAAGAAATATTACTTTTAGCTCCTATTGCTAAAAACCAAAAAGAAACTTGTAAAAAGATTTTAGAAGAAATTAAAGAAGCTGAATTTGAACAAGTAATTTTAAATGATAAAATTTATCCAATTGAAAAAGCAATTAAATCTTTAGATGAAAAACTAACTTGCTCTATTAGTATAGTAATTAATAGTTTTTCAATTCCAAAAACCAACCCTAAGAAAGAATCTCTCTCTGAGATTATTAAAGATCTTAAAACAGCTCTAGATTTAGGTAATGGATTAATAGAAATACTAGAAGTAAAAAACAAAAAGAAACATATATATTCTCAAAACTTCATATGTACTAAGTGTGAAGTAAATATATCAGAAATAGAACCAAGAATATTTTCTTTTAATTCTCCATATGGAGCATGTGAAGAATGTTCTGGCTTAGGTATTAAACAAGAAATAGATCCAGAACTTACTGTACCAAACAAAAACCTAAGTATTGCTCAAGGAGCAATACGACCATTAATCAAAACTCATTCAAACGGGAATAAGATGTTAACTGTTTTAGAACAAATTGCTCAAAAACATAATTTTTCAATCAACACTCCTGTTAAAGAACTAAACAAAAAACAACTTAATGTTGTTTTTTATGGTTCTACAGCAAAAAACGATGGGTTAATTGACAGAGAATTTACAGGCGTCATAGATATATTGAATAAAAAATACAAACAAACAGATTCAAGTTATACAAGAAATGAAATTGAACAATATATGCGCACCTTTACTTGTCCTAAATGTAATGGTGCCAGATTAAAAAAA
>Ga0208904_1001325_pt1 | contig 17260 bp, 32 predicted proteins | sample AntAceMetag02UKB_FD_184774 | JGI IMG/M metagenome (GOLD analysis project Ga0208904, IMG submission 184774) | Saline lake microbial communities from Ace Lake, Antarctica - Antarctic Ace Lake Metagenome 02UKB (SPAdes) (version 2) | ecosystem: Environmental > Aquatic > Non-marine Saline and...
TCCAGATACAACCGCATCTGTGATTTCATTAGATCTTTGGAAGATTATCTGGAATCTTGCAATGGTTTCCGCTTCGCAGAATCACATTGATGCTCTATGGGCCGATATTGAAGAGGCACAATTATGATCGAAAAAATAATCTACTGTTTCCGATGTCGAAAAGAAATCGAGCTATGCGAATGCGGTTCCGATCAGATTCCCGGAGGATTCAATTTCGACTATGAACTCAATGACGCGGTCTTGGATGAAGTCCTATCGGATGAAACCCTTTACTGCTCCCAATGCGGAGCAAATGACCCTCTTTGCGTCTGCGGCCCAGGTCGAACCCTTATGACCGCCAAGAACGCTCATGCTCTTGTTATGGCCCAATTGAAAAGATACTTCCCCAATGGGAAATCGCCTAAACAATACCCCTTAGATGCGAAAACAATCTCGAAGCTGAAACAAATGGGTTGCAATTCATGCCCGACCGGAAAGAACATAGCCTGCAATGATTGGGGCGAATGCTTAAATACCGGCGAGAAACTACCGTCAACACACTTTTCAGAAAGGAAGCCCATGTCGAAACACGACCGCCTGATCGACCTTGGAATCAGAGATCAATTCATGGAATTCAAAAAGAACATCATTCGCCGCGTCCAGGCAATCCCCCATTCAGGAATGCTCTCTAAGGGCAAACAGGCGGATCTGAAAGAAGTCTACCGGCTTCTCGGGGATATCGTTCGGAGACATATCTCGGACCCTCGCCCGACCCCGGAAAAATTAAAATTACTCGACATTCCGGGGAAAAAATAGTGTATCATACCGAAATGTATTATCGAGCTATCGTAATCGCCCATGACCGAGGACATGCGCTCCGGTTATTCAAGAAAACTTTCAATAATGTTCCACGGATCACAAAGGAACATTTTACCCCTTGGCTCACAGCGGATAAGAACGAAAAGGCAAGGATCATAAAACTATGAATTTTTCTGCCGTGGCAATAACTGCCCCCCTTTCCTTCTTTCAGGGGGGCGAGCGCATCTATGTTGCCCGGCAGATTTTGAAAGGAAAACACCGATGGTGTTTGGATTTATAAAAAAAGCGTTCAACCGGGTTTTCTCAAAGAAAGAGAAAAAGGAAAAGGACCGTGTCGAGAAGAAAGTCGCTCCTGCCACGCCGAAGGCGAAGGACTTCTTCAAGGCATTCAAGAAGGGCCAGGAGGCCGCAGGACCGCGAGAAAAGATGAAGGGCAACCTTGGGGCCTACGATAAAAGGGTTGCGCTCACAAGGCGCAGGGCATATCTTGCGGCCATCTCACGGCAGCGGAACCGTAGACTCGCAAAGAAGAAGTTTCGCAGGTCAGGCAAAATCGCCATAGGGCATTAGGAAAAGGGAGAAATTGAACAATGGCAACCATAGCATTTTTCGCTGTCTTGGTTATCTGGGCCATAGTTTCAATTGTGATGCGGTTTCAATGGAACCGCTATCTGTCACGATCTCTCCGCAAGCTGAACGAAAAAACACAAAGCATTGATGTACGCAAGGCTAAGATGTGGGATATGTGCGTGAATGCTACTTTGCGCGGAGAGAAAATCCCCCAAGGTGTGTTTTTCATCGATATCAGAAAACCGACAACGGAAGAGATTGAACATGGAAAGATCTTGGACGCTCTAATTTCTAAAAACGATCCCTCTTTGACTAGATAGGCAAAAACATGCTGACAAAAACATTCAATTGCGATTGGTGCTTGGCAGAGATCGCCCTGCTCCCGGCCGGTTGTACCATCTTCTGCGATAAGAAAAAAGGAGAGGTGCAAGTATTGTGGGGCCAGCATGTGCCGCTTCATGATGAGACATGGTACAACCTTTGCCAAGTATGCACGGGTAAAATGTTAAAGTTAAAAGATGAGGACTCTTTAACTAAAAAGGTGTAATCCTATGACATTCTACACGAAACTGGAACGCCTGATCTTCTGGTTTGAAAGCAAGGTTCAAAAACTCACTGCATGGGTTGAACGCCGTGAAGCAGCGCGAAGGGTCGCGGCGGCGATTAAACCGAAAACACGAATCATCCTGCTGTGCGAATGCGGCTACTGCAAAGGACATGATTACACTGGAAAGATCTTCACCATCAAAAGCTACAACGAATTTCTCGATGAATACGAGATTATCGCTGAAGGGTGGAAGTCGAACATGGATAAGAAAATGGATCGGCTGTATCCGGGGCGTTTGCATAGGACCAGACATCATGTACCGGCTCGGGTTTTTGAGATTATTGAAGAGGATCAGGCTTCGCCTAAAATCTAAAGTCTAAAATCTAAAATCAAAAAGGATGAATCCTATGCAAAATAGAATGATTGCTACCGACAATCCGAAAGCGTTCTTCTATGTGATAAAGATCGAACTGGATGAGGTGTCAACGACTGCGCATGGGAGGTTAATACATATACATCTGGGCAGAACATCGGTCGAAGATGTTGTGATTAAAAACTGTCCTGCTGTAATGGATTCCATAGACCTTCACTTTCTAAAGGGTTGTGATCTGGGTGATTTTGAAATCATCGAGACCATTGAAAAGGAAAAGATTTGAACGCCAAACAGGAGAAAACCCTTTCACGTTGGTTTCCGGCCCGGGGGCCATGCAAGATCTGCGGCCATGTCGATGCCCGTCATAGGCTTTGGGATGCAATTATCTCCCGATACCGCGCAGGGGAAACTATAAAAATTATCGCGGAAGATTATGATCTTACCGTGAACGCAATAAACAACGTCCTTCTTTTCCGTCCCTACCAGGAGGTTCCAGATGCCCAAGAATAACGATCCTATCGGTCCATGCATCAATTGTGAGACAATGACAAGTCGGCAGGCACGGCTCAATGACAAATTGGGGATTGATTCGAAAATGCCCTTTCGATTCGTATGCAAGGACTGTGATCCGCATTTCGTAAAGGTTCTAAACAATCCCACTGTCCAGGGGAAATGTTTCAGGTGCGGGATTGAAACAAGGGGTATGGCAAGGGTCACGGACGATATGGATTTTGATTCGAAACTCCCATTCCGCTCTGTGTGTCACAGTTGTATGCCCAAGGCTAAACTGCTACAAGAACTCGCAAAGGATCCTGCCAAGGACAATCCCTTTCCATGGAAAAGACCCTCCGGGAAAAACAAACACTATCAGACCGATGGGCCTGATCGGGAAGTGATATTCAAGCTTGAAGGTGTCACGCTCAAGGTGACCCCGACAAAGGAGGAAGGAATAACTACAGGTCGAACCCGGTTCAGGGTTGCCTGCGTTTCATGTGATAGCCTCTTGCACCATGGGATAACTTTCCCTGCAAGCGCCTGCAAGCACCATGTCTTAGAAGACCACAAATGCTTCAAATGCGGAAAGTATACAAGTCGCCGGATCCGCATATCAGACACCGGAAAAATCGATATGAATCTTCCGCTTCGGCCGATGTGCAATAAATGCGCCCCTAGTTACGAGTTGACCGCCAAAGTCGGTCCTGTCCTGGAAAATGAAAGCAAAAAGATCTTCACCCATGATGTAAAGGGTGGGTATCCGCCTATATTCGAGCAGCAATATGTCGGCGGTCGAACCGAAGATCCCAAAGAGCCTGAAGGCGATAAGGTTTTGCCTACCGATATGCCCGAGAAGGCCTTCTACTCTCCAAAAGAAAAGATGTTCTATACAATCGAAAAAGACGGTACACGAAAGGCCCTTGGCACATGGGCTGAATTCTCGCAGGAAGTGTCCGACTCAAATCCGACCGCTGATCCTCTTGATTACGAAGAAGGTCCAAACGCCTTCAGCGAGCTACATCAAAAGATCGCTGACTCGCGCACGACCCGTATTCTGGAAATCGAAGCCGAAAAACTCCTTGACAAGACCATGCGGATCGACCGTCTTGCCGAAACAGTGTGGACCTGGGTTTGCTCTGTCGGATGGCATAACAAATCCCACCTGGAATGTCTCGCCCTCATCTCTTCGGAAGTCGGAGAGGCTGTGAACGCTTGGCGCGACGGCAGCGAAGACTTTCATGGGGAACTCGTGGATATCCTGTTCAGGGTTCTTGACCTCCTCCATAACACCGATGCGGATATCATCGTGGAAATCCAAAAGCGGTTGGAGAGGAACAAGGAACGTGGAACTCGCGGAAGGGAGAAGTAGCATGAAGAAGAGATTCTCAAAACCGCTCCTATCGCCCGAAGGGGAATGGACCGAGATCCCTGGTCTCATCGGCCTTGGCATTATCTCCAAGTACGATAAGGAAAAAGGGGCAGTTGCCTCTCTTTGCTATCGGTTCAAGATCTGGACCGGGGCGAAGAAGTATATGTCCATCGAAGTTCCTGGCGTTCATCCTGAAGTCTTCAAAAAACTCACGATGGCATTCGCACACGCCAAGAAAGCACTCAATGATTCGGGGTTCGAATCGTTCGGCAAGGATGAATACATTTGCGAATGCGGTCAAAAAGCCTTTCATCTCGCTACCGATCATCGGAATGAAGGCGTAATCCTTCTTCATTTAATCTGCGCCGACTGCGGTGCGGCCAAAGATATATCGTGCAAAATGATTCCAAGTTTATCCTTATTGGAGGAAGATCAAGGTGAAGAAAAGGAAGGCGAAAAACAGTCTTCCGAGAATCCCCCTGCCTAGAGTGATCCCGGATTGTGTCTGGGACATACTCGATCGCAAAAAGGCGGAACGCCGTAAAGCACAAAGGGCAGGATCAGCAATCGCAGAGGAAGTTCGAAAAAGGAGAGAAGACACCATGGCAAAGAAAAAAGCAGCGGCAAAGAAAGCCCCGGCCAAGGGAAAGGGCAAAGGCGGGAAGGCCGCACCCAAGAAGGTCGAAGAAACCCCGGAGCAGGGAGAGGCGAACCTGAGCAGTCCTGACGGTGATGGATACCAGAAGGTGTACTCGGGCGGCACGGGCGATGAAGTGACCTTTTCACCCGTGGAGAGTGGGGACTCATGCGAAGGCGTTTTCTTCGATGAGTTCGGGTATACGAAGTTTGACGCCAACACCCAGAAGAACGTCGATCACAAATGCTACAAGCTTCTCAACCCGGTGAGCAAGAAGGTCACGCTCATCTTCGATTCGCATGTCATCACCCGGTTCTTCGAGCAAGACCCCGGTATCGAAGAGGGTCAGTGGATCCGCCTCATCTTCGACGGGAAAAAGGAAACCTCGCCCGGATCCGGCAGGACCGTCAAGCTTTACACCTTACAGTTCAATCTGGCGAAACAAGAGAAGTACGCCGACGAGGTGAAAGAGCTTATCGAAGAGATGAACGCATCCTTCGCTCAGGGCGACAGTGAGGTTCCCTTCTAGGTTCTTTTCTCGCAGTTCAGATTCCCGGGAGGGGGTGACATACCCCCTCCCCCGGGATTCTTTTGAAAGTACAAGGCATGAGGAACAGCATAAAGACATCCCTGACAATCAGCGATAAGGCGCTCCAACAACTGAAGACTATCCGCAAGCGGGCGGCGTATGTAGGCTTCCCCTGTGACACGCACGAGGATACCCTCTCCCTGCTGTTCAAGGTTTGGACTATCAGTGAGGAGAATGGGGTGGTTAAGCGCCTCTTGACGGCAATCAGGAGCGGCTCTTGACATCCTGCTGATGGGACTGTATCCTGAACAGTCCATGCATAGGAGATAGATTTGCTAACGATTACGCCTCTGAGCCGCAAAAGAATTGTCTACCAAGGCCAAGTCCGGTATGACATGCACTACGATTGGCGTTCACCCAACTTCCTGGGATCGTTCACTAGAGGCTGGACACCGCGACTCGATGGTAGGCTCTTGTCGGTAGGGGTCGAAGATGGGCACCTGATTCTCCTTGCTGATCTGGTCTCAATGCCGAAAGAAGAGGAATATAATAAAAGACATGGGTTTGTCCATACCCCCGCCTTGCTCGACAGAGGCGAAATGGACCTTTTGTATTTTCTTCAATCCACGTTCTCTTCAATACGATCTACTATATTCCATGTGTCCGTGACGGTTCGGGTTGTATTCTTCGACGGGCTTGGGCAAATGTACGATGAAATATGTACAGCAAAAACGATCGTGCAATATCCGATGTGGTTTAAATGTTCGAACGCGACGAGGCTTCGGTATTTCCGAAATGAACTGCCGACAACCCAAGGATCTATGATTACCCTTGAAGATAATTGGAAAGGGGCCAACCGCCGATTCGCAACAAGGGGGGAAGTTTTAAAATCCGGGAAGGTACAGAAACGTAGGTTTAGGAAACGGCCTACACTCCCGAAAAGACAGGAAGCACCCGATCTGTTCTGGACGACTGCCTATGCAATATGGGGTGCGTTTGATCGTTGTATTGGAAAATTACAGGGGCGCGGGCAGACGTATCTGTCAAGGATGCCTCTTATGAATTTTGAATTGGATGATATTACGGTAATTCAGAGGCAAGGATAACTAAGGAGATGATCATGAACCCCAAGACAAAAAAGAAAACCGCTAAGAAGAATGTCAAGAAACAAGGCCCTCCCCCGCACATGGTAATCCAGAATTCCACCCTGACAGGTATTCAATTCGATGGGGATGCGATCGGCGCAATCGATACGATAGCCGAAGGGCTATTGCAAAACGCTACCGCGCTCGCAGAGAACGCCAAGGGTTTAAGGGAATTGGCGAAAACCTTCACGGGGCATTCCGTTGTTATGATACAGGTTGGAGGTGAATAGTGATCCTCGGAAAAAATATAATAGTCATCCATGTCGATGATGCTCGAAAAATTCTCAAGCGGTTGGAAGTTGATAATCGCAAAGACGCCGAACAACTTCAACGCGAAGGGCTTTTGGAAATTATAGTAGAGCTACGCGAGATTGTTCGAGAATTTGACAGTGATAACGAACTTCTTTACCACGATTGAAGAATACAAATAATGAACCAAAAACGTCAATTCAAATTCCCGCCCCATCACATCATGCTGGATCTAGAAACAATGGCGACTACGCCTAATGCCGCCATTATCGCAATCGGGGCTGTGTCCTTCATGCCTGAAACAATGGCGATCATGGATAGATTCCATGAAATCGTCTCTCTGGAAAGCTGCCTGAAAAATGGTCTCGAAGTAAACGGCGATACCGTTATGTGGTGGATGCGGCAATCCATGGACGCCAAGGATCAATATAAGCGGGATGGATGGAGCTTGAAAGAATGCCTAGAAAGGTTTTCAAGGTGGATGGAAAGCTATTCGGATTCATGGGTCTGGGGGAACGGTGCTTCCTTTGACAATGTGATCCTGGCAAACGCCTATAAGAAAACCGGAATCCCCCTTCCCTGGGAATGGTGGAATGACCGTTGCTACAGGACCGTCGCCGCCCTGAACCATAGCGTCAAAATGAATAGAATCGGAACTCTCCACAACGCCATTGACGATGCCGAATCCCAGGCTATCCACCTAATGAAGATCTTCAAGAAGAATCTTGAAGAGGGAAAGGAGTTGGCAAATGCTAAGTTCGGGAAACGTGATCGGAAAAAATAGAACAACTTGCTTGGTACATGCGGTCTTCGAATGCGAAGACTGCGGAAAGCATTGGGAATGGTATCTAACTGCCCAAACCAATGCCAGAAGACATGCTCGAAAATATAACCATACAGTACGAGGGGATCTTGGATTTACAGTAACCTATTCAGGGAAAGCTCATGTCTAAAATGCCGTCTTCGATTCGCGGGGCGCTACGCAATTTAAAAGAAATGTTCTATGAATTGATCGGGGTGTCTATAACTGCTGACAATCCATATCCTTCGCTGACCGAAAATGACAAACTGAAACTTGAGGTAGCAGTCTTAACAACTGCATTAAAACACAATCAAGATACAGTCGATGCCATCAAGGCAATGAACATGATCCACTATGGCAAATTCCGACCAAAAAGCTACGATGAGATCGTTCGAGAAAATACGGTTCTTCAACTTGAAAATACACATCTGCAAAGCAGGTTGTCCGTTCTTGAAGGAAACAAAGATGGATAATAGTCTAGAAAAATGCATGCAAACAAAAGTGCTTCGGGAGCTAAAGGAGCAGCGAAAAGAAGATCGAAAAGAGGCATGGGCAATAGTACTTGCCCTTACGATTCTAATTGGAACGACCTTTTTGATTTCCTATGTAATCCTTGCGCCTGATCGATTCAAAATTATGGACAAGCAAAAAGGAAAGATCATTGTCGAGTACGATGGTAGCCACTATATCCTCAAGAAAGTTGAACGAAAACAGACTGTCAATGACAGGTGGCGGGAAATCAAAAAGGAGCATCCATAATGGTTGATTTCAAAAAGTATCTGAAGAAAAAGCCGGGTACAGAACCGAAAGATCCTTATCAGGTGTCATTGGGGTGTCCCGTAATCGCCATTGACTCTGGCGGAAACCATCACGGCAAGGACCCCTTTCTCTATACCAGATATCCTGATAACCCGGAGAAAACAATCCTAAGCTTTGGGGGTTTTTGCGAGTACTATTTATCGGATAAGGATTGCGGTCTCTTGCGGACAAAGAAGTATCAAGATCGAATCGAAAAGATAGGTCTCTGCATCGACGCTGGAGGGAGAAACCATTCCGGCTATGGGGAGGTCCGTATCTCTGGTAAGGACATGCGAAAACTGTTTATCCTTGCGGAAAAACTTCGTTCGGAGATCGAATCCAAATGAATAATGAACTAATGTTTTCTTCTGAGACTGGTATGTGGTCAACCCCACGCGATTTCTACGCTCATGTGGACCGTCTTTTCGGGCCTTTTACATTGGACGCTGCCGCTACACTAGAGGATACCTGCTGCAAGTATTTTATCAGTAAGGAGGCCGATGCTCTGGCCGATTCGATTTATTGGCCCGGAGTTGTCTGGTTGAACCCTCCTTACGGGCGTGGAATCGGGGCATGGGTGGAGAAAGCCAAGATGGAGACCCAAGACCCTTCCGGGAAGGCTTCAAGGGTTGTATGCCTGATTCCGGCCCGCACGGATACATTGTGGTGGAATGACCATGTGATAAAGGCGAACATCATCCTTTTCATAAAAGGTCGATTGAAATTCGGGAATGCAACGGCAAGTGCGCCATTCCCTTCCGCTTTGGCGATATTCGATCGAAGCCCAAGCCCGACGCTCCCAAAGGCCAGGGGAAGAAAAAGTAAAATCAATCGCCGGGTTGGGACAATCACCCGGGATGGGGAAATTGATATAATAGCAGGGCCGAAACTAAAAGGAGTGTAAGCGATGACCGTAAGAGAAGGCAATTGGGCTCAAGCAATATAAGGGAATCATAGTACCTCGCAAATATCGTAGCGGGGCTTTAGAGTCCGAATCAAGTCGGACAACAATAATAGAATTGGATCCGACGGTGATTGCCCAAATGAAAGAGATCATGAATGCCTCAAAATGCAGTTTATCGGACGCTGTCAACTATGCCCTAAAGCTTGCGTATGAGATCCCTACAAATTAAGAAAGGAAAAGTAAAATGCTGCCCAATAGTGCTGTAATCGGAATTGCAATAGTCTGTTTCATGGAAGGGATCATACTCGGGATATTACTTACATTTTTCTTACTCGCTCCAGCAATGGTTCAAAAAATAATAAAGGAGAATCGCGATGATTAAAAGATGGGTAATATGGAGAACAAAAGAAAATACAATAGGATCCATGTCTTCCTACCATAAGCCGGATCTGGATCACTATTCTAGAGTTGCAACAAGGGAAGGGCGTACAGTCCTTGCTGTAATAAGCCACATCGAAAACAATGTTATCAACGCCAAAATTATAGAACTTCTTAATGCAATTGTGGAAGATTGTAAAAATTCGGAGTTTTAGATTTGCCCCGACACCCTAAAAAAGACCGGTTCACCCCTCTCACGTCCGTGCCTAAGAACATGAATATCATGGCCTTTGATACGGAAACCCGTGAGAAGGAACCATGCCCGTTATGCGGGAATAAAATTGAATTCTACGGTAGGCTCAGGGAACACGCCGTTGAAGCGGGCGAGCTGATCGAGCTATGGTGTCCTTCTTGCAGTCAATGGGTTTCAGTATCCCCAACAGAAACGGAAGAAGCCCGATGGTCCGAATTCGTCCTGGGATGCGTTTATGACGGCGAGACTTTCTGGGACTTCTGGGATCGGGAAGCAATGATCAACTTTCTGATGCAGAAGCAATGGGCGGGGTATCAGTGTTGGGCTACAAACCTTGAGTATGATCTGAATGCCCTATTCGAAGAACCCGATTGGCCTTTGTTTCGAAATTACTTTGGCGGAATCCTAAAGGGTGCGGATCTTATAATCGAAGAACGCGAAGATGATGATGATGGTGAAAAACATACAAGCAAGCTTCATTTCTGTGACACATTAAATCAATGGAAAGCGTCCGTCGATGAGCTTGGGAAGCTACTCGGGCTTCCAAAGGGAATACAGCCTGATGTCCACCTGCCGACAAACGAGCTTGCAGGATACTGCCGACGCGATGCTCAAATCGTGTATGACATGGCTATCGGGATGCAAGATAAATATGGAAATGATCTCGGTTGCAAAATGACCGGCTCAATAGCATCTTCGGCCATGGATCTGTTTCGCAGGGGAAAATCGAGCCTGACCGGCGATCAATACATGCAAGAATCCCATGGGTTCAAGCGGCTTCAACCTAAAATCCTAGATTTCTTTCAGGTTGGATACTTCGGCGGCAGAACAGAAAATTTCGTAATTGGCGATTGGGGTGTGGACGGCCGGAACGGTAAGCCCATCTACGAGGGCGATATACGGAGCATGTACCCTTCCGTGATGGTTGACACGCCCTTGCCCATTCTCACCCGCCCACGGACCACCAGACACGCCTGGGGCATCGAGAAAGAAGGCATGGCTCGGGTTCGGGTTCGCGTGAAAGAGCAAATGTATCCGCCTCTCCCCTATCGCCACTATACGGATGCATCCTCGAATAAGCTTTACTTCCCAATCGGTGAATGGAATGGGATCTTCACAACCCCGGAGCTTCGATATGCCTTGGGGCATGGTGTTGAAATCCTAAAAATATATGAGATCGTCTACTTTGAGCGTTCAGAATACATCTTCCGCGATTACGTTCAGGATTTATATAAAAGGCGCATGGGGGCGACTTCCGAAATAGAACGGTATATGTATAAGATCTTCATGAACAGCCTCTACGGAAAATTCGGCCAGATCGGAGAGGTGCAAAGAATCTGCCCCGATTCCGAAATGTTTCACGTCCTTGCGGGCGAAGAAGGATGGTCTGAGTACGGTTCCGGCTTCACATGTCAGACAAAGGAGGGGGATCCGGCCCTGTTCACAAACTTCATCTGGAGCGCATTCATTACAGGCGGTGCGAGATGTATGCTGCATGAATGGTTGGTTCGCCTTGCTGGACTATACTGCGATACGGATTCGGTTTTCTCGGAACAATCCATCGGGAGTTCGGAAGAATTGGGCGCAATGGACTGCAAAGGGATCACGCAGAATTTCCAGGTTCTTGGACCTAAAGTGTACAGAACCGATACGGCTGTAAAGGTGAAGGGTGTTTCGAAGAAGGCTCTTGGGCTGTCAAGCGTAACGGAGCGCGGGTGTGATACGTTTGACTATGTTCCCCTGGATAAGATCAAGAAACTCGGGAGAAGCTTTATCTTCGAACGTCCTATCAGGTTCCGCGAAGGTATGGCGCGAGGGATAAAACCGAATACATGGCAGACCGATTATAAATATCTCCACCTGCTACCGACTGATATGAAAAGGAAGTTTTTCGATAGTGGGAAGTCGAGACCGTTTACGATTGGCGAAGTGAATGCGTTGTGTCCGCCATGGAGCGGTGCTAAGGATTTGCCGTATTATAAATTCAAAGATCGGGGCGTTCGAGGTAGGAAAGTTATGAGGGTTGGATGATGGAAGGTTTCATAAGCGTAGAAGGTCAATTAAGAATCGACAGGGTCAATTCCTATAAAACACAAATGTGCATTCATAAGAACAATCCATGTGGGGATCACTGTCCATTCTTTGATGAAATAATCAAAGATAAATTCATTACGGTTTTCCTGAAATGTCTTCCAGGGTCTCATGGCATTCAAATTCTTGAGGATGACAGAGGCAGTGCAAATACTCTTGGGGGTTCGGATGAATAATAAAGATCTAAAATTCACATTGGAGCTTATCGAAGCTCAGACGATGCGGTTTCGGAAAAAGGGCCTTCCGAATATGCGATGTCACTTAATCAGGGATTTAGAGGTAATTGAAAGCCTTGTGAAAACAGCTAAAAAGGAGTTGGATAATAGGAATGTCAATTTGATACACTATGTCTACTAACCATTAAGGAGAACCTGCCATGAGAAACTTCGCCCTGCTCGCTCTAGCCTGCCTGCTGCTCTGCTCGTGCATCAGTGTGCCTGACGGCGTACTCGTGTCCGAACTCGTCGTGGAAGGGCAATTCGTCGCCGTACAGACCGCCCTGGTGGACCCGCTGCCCGATGGCCCTCTGAAGAAAGAATGGATTGCCAATATCAAAATGTGGCGGCTGGAATGCCGCACCCGGGTAGCGATTCTCGAGGAGAGAGAATTCGATGCGGATGCGGAAGCGTTGAAGCTTGGGATTGAGAAGAAATGAAGATCCTTTATAGGCGGGAGCCTATCGTGACCTGCCCCGCCCTTGTTGGGCGGGGCTTTGAAAGACAAAGGAAAGAGAATGAACCATGTCGAAGAAATCAGATAAGCAAAAGGCGCAGAAGTGGGAGAAGGATTTCCTTGAGAAATCAATCCGTGAGATTGTCAAGGGGAACGCACAAGAGTTCTGCCTCATCGTCAAGACCAAAAAAGGAGGCGTGATTTCTTACGCCTCTGACGGTGCCCGTTCGATGGTTGGCAAGATTTATCGGGAGTGGAACCAATGAAGTTATACCGTACCATTTACGCTGACCCGCCCTGGAGAGCGACGCTCGGCGGGTCATGGTCTGCGAAGAAAGACAAGGGCAGACCACAGCGATTCTATGAGACGCAATCGTTAGAATGGATTCGGTCTCTCCAAATCCCGTCAGCAAAACAAGCACATCTCTATCTATGGTGTCTGGCTCAGCATATTGATTGGGGCTTTGACGTTGCAGGAGCGTGGGGATTTGAGCCCATCACTGTCATTACATGGCACAAGCCTGGGCTCGGGGTCGGACGGTTTCGGTGCAACACGGAGCATATGATTGTCGGACGCAAGGGAAGCCGCCACGGAAACCCCTTCGGCCAAGGTGGAAGGCATTCGCAGGCCACCGATGGGACATGCTTCCGCTGGCCCCGTGGGCGACACAGTGAAAAGCCGGATGAGTCATATCAAATGGCTGAAGGGATTTCTCAACCCCCGCGCCTTGAGTTATTCGCCAGGACGAAACGCTTAGGGTGGGACGCATGGGGAAACGAAGTTGATTCAGACGTAACGATTTCTTGAAATTGAACGCAACATAAGAAAGAGAATGAACTAGAACGAAAGGAGAAAAAATGAGCGTGCCTACGAAAGAACAAAAGGAGAACCCGATGGCAAACATGAAGCCGTTCCAGGTGATTGTTACCTTAAAAATAGGCCCGGAACAATATATCAAGAAGGAATACGGCTTCAATACAAATCAGGAGCGAAGGATATACCTTTGGGGCATTAGAGATGGAACGGGCCGCGCTCTTATTGACATTCAAAAGACCGATAAGACTTAAGACCGATTTTGTAACAAGGGCGAAACTTCAATGAAGCTTGCAATGGAATACAGCAGAAGCGAATTAGAAACGATAATTCGAAAAAGTCTTGGACTAAAACACATCGATAATATTTCGTTTTGTTACAAACACATACCCCCAGCAAATTATCAAGAAACCGCCCATGACGAACTTACCGGGTTCATAGTTGAGACAGAATAACGACTTTGACATAAAAGGAGAAAGATCATGAAATCAGAAGCAATGGGAAAAATTCAGGCTCATTTGACGACCATCGCTAACGCTCGGCCGGAGGCCGATGCCGCTGTTAAGGCTCTTGATGGCTTGCTCGGGTTGCATTCGGATCCAGATCATCCGTTCCATGCAAAGAAGTATTTCAACGGAAATCGGATGCACGATGAATCCGCTCTGCGCGTTCAGCTAATGGTGGAAGATCGGTGTTCGTTCGAAGTGGGGAAGGTTGTGAACGTGATTTTCGAAGTGATTGATGCGTTGAAGGTGATCGGGGGATTGCTAACTGTGTTTGGAGTGTGAGGGGATGCTACCAAAAGAGATGATAGATGATCTTGTGATTGGAGAGGGAAGTTGGGCTTCATCCAAAGGCGGCAAGCTTTTCGTTATTCCAATTATGTCAAAAGATCATGGCTGTGTTATCCTTCATGTCATTAACCCTGAACGCGAATTCGGAATGGAACTCGCAGAGGGTTTCCTGTCATTGCTTCGTCGTGGCATAGAATTGGAAGATCATGTAAAAGGGTTGCAAGATATCCTCGCGGGGATGCTTGAGCCTTGTGCGAATTGAAGGAGGGTGAAATGGAATTATCACATGTGAGCCTAGCAGATCTAAGAAAGATCAACGAAGATTTAGCAATGATGATAGCAAGCGAAGGAAGCTGGCTCTATCTCCCAATCTTGGAAATAGACAGCGTGCTACGCTCGCGGGGACTTTTCCTTAGTGATACCGACACGGGGCATGGGGGCGCAGTACCAACCATTATCGGCTTTCAAGGGGAAAGCGTCTTTGAGGTCTACAACAATAGTAAAAGAGCTATGCTTACCGATGTTTCCCTACATACTGCATGGAAATATATAGCTCATAAAAACTACAGCTTAATTGCGTATTTATTGTAGGATAAAATCGTGAATAAAATCGAAAATCCTTGTAGCAATTGCGCCCGTTTTAAGCCATGCTGCTCATGCCAAAAAGGCGATTACAAATTTAATAAGTCAATCGAGGATAAAGATAAGGAAACGTGTTCGGAGTGGAAAGGGAAATCGTAGAAACCATTTTAATTGAGAGGGGTAAGTATGTTTCAATTCATCACAAAGATCCGTCAGCGCCGAAGGGAAAGAAAAGAAAGAAAAGTCTACACCCACTATCTTCAATGCCCATTCAGTACATGCCGAAAGAAATTCTGGGGTCAACTGCCAAGCGGAAAGGGAATCCAAGCGTTCGAATGCCGATGCCCTAGATGCCACGTTCTTATCACCGAGAGCAACATTATCCCCACCCGAAGGCGGGTCGCCTTAAAATGGTGTGGGGCTATCGCCAAGGCTGCATGGCACTGTCTCGCCTACCCGGTTAAACCGCTTTCGGCCACAAATAAAATCGTGAAACTCGAAGCAGTAATGATCAATGAAGTCGCACGGGTTGAAAAGAAGATGGATGTTCAAGGGGAAGTAATCGGAAAAAGACTTGACGGGCAGGGCGGAGTGCTTGCCGGTATCGGGGGATTGCTTGCGAATATGGCAAACGGAAGATCAGAATTGCAACTTGAGTTTGAGGCCTTTGAGTCCAAACAAATTACCATGGGGGGTGACCAACGCATGATTGAATACCGGGGAAGCAGGGTAACTTGCTTCTCCCGTGGCGGAAGAACCTTTATAGACACCGTGAAGATCGACAATGGGCAGTGGGCAACCCAGTTTTTCTTGACCCGGTGCGGAAAAACTCGGGCAGAAGCCTTCTTCGAGGGCGATCAGGCCTTAGTAGGCGAAAGCCATATAGCAATGATATATGGCCTATCATTCAGGGTACCTGGAGAATTCATACGAAAGGATGTGATCAATCTATTTGAAAGATCTTATATTGATTTTTTTATCCAAAACACAAGAACAATGCATCTACCCCTACCACAATTGATATCAAAAAATAAAATAGTACCATTCACGTTCATGCAGCCCCTTATCGTTCCAGGCGGAAGAAGTCTGGAACTCACACTGGAGTCTGACAATAAACCCGAAACAGAACAGCCCTTTTCTCTACAGCTAATCCTTCGCGGAGAAGAATTGCAAGCTATCGACGGTGGATGTATGCATTAACGAATCGGGGGTGAACTGGTATCGATCGAGCAATTTGAAAGGCATCTTGCAAGCCGGATCTTGGTCTCGCTACCGTGACGGAGAGACTACACAATTAAGTGCCACTCCTTTCGCCAAAGCCGCGTAGGCTTCGTCCTCTTCATCGACTCCGATGGGTGGAACCTGGACGTTAACGCTTCGGATTGACCATGGGGGTTTGTCGAACCACTGGTTGAAATAAGACACGACTTTGTAGGTGAGAAAGAAACCTTCTAGGACGGTCGCGCCGAAATAGACGGCCTACGCTTGTAACGATGGGTGCCCGGAAGTGCTACGACACGAGGGTTCGATTCCCTCCACCTCCATAACGGGCGTTATGGTTCGCCTTCGGGGCGTCCCGGTTGATTCCCCTCGGCCGGGGCGTCCCTTCTTTTGGAAAAGGAATAATACAATAGAGAGAAATCATGGTGACACAATCGAATATACTACCTAAGCGTTTTGCAATACTGATAGAAGCGAAGAACGTCCCACGATGGAAGGGGCCATTTTTTGAAGTAAGAGTATATAGTGAGGGCGACGATCCTAGAGGGGTAGGTCATCAACAACGATGCATTTCCATTCACAATGAACATAATGATTGCAATAATGGTTTTGAGCACATTAGGTATGCATGGGGCCGCCTGGGTCGATTGATTCTTTCGCTCATGACCGAAGGCGTTACGTTCATTGGTAAGAATTTTTACGACCATGCAAACGATGAGTGGATCGATCTTAATTCAAAAGTATCGCTAGACTCCTTTGGGCCTACCAAGGAAGCTGTTGAAATGGGAAAACATCCTGGATTTGTCTCTTACACAACACATAAGGAGATGGATGCAGAGGCACGATCCTTTGTAGAAGATGATATGGGGAAGTTTATTCGTATTTTCACTACGAGAATTCCAGCCCCAAGAAAGGGAACGGCAACATACGATACATACAAAAAGGCCAAGCGCGTGATCAGGACAAGCTGTGATAACAAAAAGCTTAGTAGGGCCTTGCGAGAGCTTCGCGGAATTTTGAATGCCTAACGAAGTTTCTTCTTGACTCCAATATCAGGGTAAAATATAATCCCTTCAGCGGGATGGAGCAGTTGGTAGCTCGCTAGGCTCATAACCTGGAGGTCGAGGGTTCGAATCCCTCTCCCGCCACCATCCCTCCCCCTCCCTTCCGCCCTCCCCCATCAAACCTCGCACCCCCTAACCCCCTCCCACCCCCTCTCCCAACCTCTCCCTACCCCCT